>Ga0181532_10002477_pt1 | contig 17214 bp, 13 predicted proteins | sample PEATcosm2014_Bin_33_FD_119768 | JGI IMG/M metagenome (GOLD analysis project Ga0181532, IMG submission 119768) | Peatland microbial communities from MTU Mesocosm Facility, Houghton, MI, USA - PEATcosm2014_Bin11_30_metaG | ecosystem: Environmental > Terrestrial > Soil > Wetlands > Peat | place...
CATGCGACCCTTTACACCGAAGGCTCCGACAGCTTCGTTGCCTCCGCTGCCGCTTCGATTGCTACCGGGTGGAGCGAACCAGTTCCCGGGCGGGAGTTGCACCCGCTGAAGTCCAGCGCCTTTTCACGGCGCACTGTTACAACAGTTTAAATTCGGAACTGGCGGTTCGGGCCTAGCCTTCTATGGCGTGAGCTCCCAAACTTCACCCCAGGCGGAACCGGACGTGTCCTCAGTCGTGCCATACAGGTTGCCGTTGGCGTCCATTACTACGCCGCCGATGGGTTGGCCGTTGAGGTCGTGAAGAAGGTTGTAAGTCCAAACACCGCCGGAATGCGTCAGTTCGAAGACAATGCCTCCGACGCCCGTCGCATAGAGATTGCCGGCCGCATCCATGATCGGCGTGTCCTCTGGCGCAGCATCGGCGGGAAGAACGGCCAGGGTGCTGTAGGTCCAGCTATTGCCGGAGGGCTGAAACTCGAAAACTGTGCCGCCATCATTGGATCCAGGCCCATCCCCGGTGGTGCCATACAGGTTTCCCTGCTGGTCGATAATCATGCCGCCGAAGGGATTGCCGCCATCGTTCGATCCCCCGAAGTCGTGCAGCACGGTCAGCGTCCAGGAGGAGCCGGACTGGGTCAACTGATACGCTGCGCCTCCGCCCGATCCCCCCTGGACCCCCAAGAAAGGTTGTGCCGTACACGTTACCGGCGCTGTCGAGGACCACGCCGCTGAAAGGAATGTATCCCGCATTCCCGGTTTGGCTGAAACTGTAGAGCACGCTTTCCGTCCAGCTTTCGCCTGATCGGGTCAGCTTGAAGACCACGCCACAGTTGTTATACGGATCGCAGTTTCCTCCATCTCCTCCCCCCGGCCGTGGTTGTCCCATAGATATTGCCGGCCGCATCGAAAGCGAGATCGCCGTAGCCGGGTGCCGCGCCATCGCCCCCTGCGGCGGTAAAGCGGTAAAGCACCGTTTTCGTCCAAGGACAGCTGAAGGATTGGCAGAAATGGCTGGGAGGCGTCAGCCGGAACACCGTACCACATGCGCCGCAACTGTCATAGTGGTTGGTTCCCCGGTTGTCCTCGGGATCCCCAGAGTCGCTGGTTGTCCCATACAGAGCGCCGTCCGGTCCGAAGACCACTCCGGCGTAGGGATTGAACCCGTCGTCGCCGCCCTGAAACGTGTAGATGGTCCTCAGAATCCAGCTGGCTCCCGCGCGCGAAAGCTCGAACACCGTTCCATATCCCTCTGTTCCGTATGCGGCGCCCCCTATCGAAGTTGTGCCATAGAAGTTTCCGGCGTGATCCATGGTCAGGCCGGCGGTCGATACCGCTCCATCCCCGTAGCCGGTGAAGGAATGCAGGACGGAAAGCGTCTGCGCCTGGGCCATGGGGGCAATCGTAAGAATTGCCAGCGCAATGGCCAATGGGACGAGCGCCGCTGGTCTCACTCGTAAGTTGAAGTCGAAAGTCGGAGCTGCGATCTGCTGTTGGGCCATGTTCCATCTCCTCGTTTTGGGGGCTTGCCTGCCGTGAGAGAGTATCACCCACCATCAGCAGCGCAACTTAATTTTGCATTACGGTGTAAGAAGCTGACGAGAAGAGACTTAACTCACTTGCTTCAAGATGATTGATGAAATCAGGCGTGGGTGTTGAAAAAGTCACTCTGATTAGCAGATGAGGTGCCGTACAAGGAAGTATTGCTTCCATGTACTACGTGATTTTGATCCTCGGAGGACTGCTGATCATGATGGGACAACATGCCCGTTCCGAAGCGCTGTTCTACTATTTCAAACTGGAAGAATACATCCCCGAAAACCACCTGTTGCGGCTCATCGACAAGCACATCAGCTTGGCTTTTGTTCGCGAGCGGCTCAAGGACAGCTACAGCGAAGCCGGGCGCCCCTCGATCGATCCCGAGCTCCTGCTGCGCATTCTGCTGATTGGCTATTTGTACGGCATTACCAGCGAGCGCAAGCTGGTGGAAGAGTTGCGCATGCATCTGGCGTGGCGCTGGTTTACCGGTCTGGGTTTCGATCAAGAGATTCCGCATCACTCCACCTTCTCGAAGAACCGGCACGGACGCTTTCGAGCATCGAAACTGTTCGAGCAGTTGTTTGAGGAGATCGTGCGGCAGTGTGTGGAGGTGGGGCTGGTGCAGGGGAAGCATCTGTCGGTGGACGGCAGCTTCGTCGAGGCGAATGCGGCCAAAGAGAGCCGGATTCCACGCGAACAGTTAGCGGAAGCAGCCCAAGTCAACTACGCGGTGAAACAGTACCTGGCGGAACTGGCCGAGCAAAACCCGGTGGAAGAACCGGTACACGAGCAAGATCAAGTGTCGACCACCGATCCGGACTCAACCTATGCCACGAAAGGCGGCACGCCGGCCTGGTTGGGTTACTACGACAACTATCTGGTGGACAATCAAAGCTGCGTGATTGTGGGAGTGCAAGCGACGGCAGCACGGATGAGTCAGGAGACGGTGGCCGCCCAAGACATGCTCACCCGTTTCACGCAATGGCAAGGCGGAGCGCCGGAATCGCTGGCGGCTGACACGACGTACGGCAACGGGGAGTTCCTGCAATGGTTGACGGATCGGAGCATCACTCCTCACATGCGAACCCGCGATAGTATCCACAGAAAGAACAGCCCGTTCTACGGCCCGGAGCGGTTCACTTATCAGCCGGAAAGCAACAGCTATCGCTGCCCCGCAAAGAGCGCAATGCACGAGCGCCGCCTTCCGCTGTCTTGCTATTCACATGCATGAGCCGGTTCGGCAACGGGCACGCGAGTTAGTCAACACGCCAGAGTTCGCTAACGCACAACGCCAAAGAAAGAAAGTAGAAGCCCTGTTCGCGGAACTCAAGAATCAGATCGGACTACGCCGCCTGCGCCTGCGCAGACTGAAGTTCGTGCGGGAGCAGTTCTTCCTGGCAGCTGCGGCACAGAATATCAAACGCCTGGTCCGGTTCCTCAGCAAAGCACCAAATCCGACCCTCGCTGCAGCCGCTTAATCAACTGACAAAGAACATACAAGAACCCAGTCCCCAGTCCCACCTAGGGAGTGTCATCTCTGCCGAAAAAACTTTTTCAACACCCACAGGCGATTACACTCATGGAGGTTTTGCGCCTACTTTCGATAGCACGCGGGGTCGTCCTCTACAGCTTGCAAAATCACCAGGACGGCAGGTCTCCGGTGGGCGGACTGGTGTTTGACAGCACGGGCAATCTTTATGGCTCCGCAGGCAATAATGGCCAGGGCTTCGGCGGCACCGTTTTCGAGCTTTCTCCTTCCAATGGCGGCTGGACGTTTAACCTGCTATACAGCTTGAGCGGCACCATGGGACCCATGGACAGCCTGACCTTCGACTCGGCGGGAAATCTCTACTGGCACCACCTATGCGGACGGCGCAAACGGAATGGGTTCCGTCTTTGAGCTGTCACCTTCCGGCGGCGGATGGTCGTATACCGACCTGCACGATTTCACCGGCGGAAATGACGGTAAATTTGCCGACCGGATCTGTGGTTCTTGACGCCAACGGCAATCTCTTCGGCACTACCTCAGAAGGTGGCATCTCATTCTCGGGCGTCGTCTTTGAGATCACGCCGTAGGGGTCTCGCGGGGCAGCGGAAGATCGTCATAGCTACCCCCTCAAAATTTGGCGCAAATATATTTGACTAATCGACGAGTTGGCTGCTGCGCAGCGCACTATTCGCTTGCGCAGCGAAACCCTCACGGGTATTGCTGGTCACTGAGGATTAGGCGTTGCGGCAGCATTAGGCGCGGCAGCATTAGGCGCTGCGGCATTAGGCGCTGCGGCAGCATTAGGCGCTGCTTGAGTTTCAGCTGGTGCGCCGACGGCCGAGGTGACACTTCCGGCGTTGGAAGAGGCTCCCTGCATGGAGAATGTCGGCATGGAAAATGCCGGCATTGGCGATGTCGGCATCGAGAACGCCGGCATCGGCGATGTCGGCATGGAAAACGCCGGCATTGAGAATGCTGGCATCGGCGATGACGGGATGGAAGACGCCGTCATATCGGAGGATGTTGTCATAGCGGGTACCGTGATGGAGGGTGATGTCATAGGGGGCACTGTGATGCCTGATTCTCCGAGGCTCTGGGCGTGGGCCGCTTGTCCGAGTGTAAGAGTGACTGCGACTACGCTAACTAGCATTGCCTTCATCGTCTCGGTCCTCCGTCAATTGAAGCCGCTTGATGAAACAAATTCCCGGTCAATTGTAATCCAAGGGCGTGAGATCAAAACTTCTTTCTTCATGCAAGGCGGTTTGCGCGAGCGGTTGCAACCGAGCTTAACCGGCAGTCAAGTACAGGTGCACGCCAAAGTCATTTCACCAGTAATACGCCAGCCGGTCGGGTGACCCCACCCAAGCTTCCTCCGCCTGGGTGGGACTGCTTATTTTGTGGGTAGCATGGGCTCATCAGCCGGCTTGGGTGGCGGCGCAAACGGCACCACCAGCACATCCTGAAACGCCACTGCCTGGCCGCAGCGCATGTAGGGAGTGAACTTGTACTGCTTCACCGCATCGGTTGCCGCGCTGGTCAGGGCTGGGTCGCCGCTGAGCACCGTCGCAGTTTGCACTGAACCATCCTTCCCCACCGAGACCAGCACCCACACCAAGCCATACTTGCCGGCCTTCTTGGCTGCATCCGGCATTTTGGCAGTGACGGTCTTGTTCCGGTGCGGCGCGGTGAAGTTCTTGTCCACATCAGCGCAGGAAGCAAAATCCACCGTCGTGCTCTTGTCCGGCGGGGCAAAGAGCGCGTCCTCGAATTTGTCGCCGCGCGTCACCGTCACCTTGGCATCGTTCACCAGCGTCTTCACATAGCTGACCTTCACCGACTGCGGGTAAGCCGTGCTTCCCACCGTGGTGTAGTCACCGTATTCAAAGGTGCCAAGGTCGCCATCGACGCTCAGCAGTTGACCGCTGGCTGGATCGATGCAGAAAGACATCGCCGGCTGGCCGAACGCCAGGCACTTCGCATCCGCGCCATTGATCTTCTTTTTCGTAACGTCGATCTTCGCCTTCTGATACTCCAGCGGCGCGAACGAGAACGGTCCGACCGGACTGCTTCCATCCAGCGCAGCGATCGCCGCTTCGAACTCAATGGCACGCACCAGCGGCGAGGGCTGATTCGTGCTGTAGGACAGTTTGCCGTCGTTCAGAACGGTGACCTGCTCCAAACCGGGTGCGGTCCATTCCGCGCGCCACTTGTCCGGACCTGCCCACGACACCGTGTAGTCCAGACTCAAGTCTTGGCCGTTGGGCAAGGGCATGCGCACCTTCGCCACCAGCTTCACCGGCCCCTGATACCAGATGTTGGCTTGCTGAAACGATTTCGAAAGCAAGTCATGATCTTCCTTGCTGCCGGCAAACGCTGCCGGCGCCAGCAGACCAGCCACCAGTACGAGCGAGAAAACCTGCTTCTTAAATAGCGTCAAATTGCCTCCAAGAGATGTTCTATGGAAAAAGTAAACGAACCTATAAGTACCGCGCTGTGTCGCCCGTCACGACCCTCAGGTAATCAGATGGGAATCCGCAGCTTCCAATCCTACAGACTATCAGACGGCCTCCGGCGGCGGCAAAGGCCGTCGCCACAATCAACGCAGGTCTCCGAACATCGGAGCGGATGTCCAGGAATGAATAGCGACACACTCACTACTGTCCACACTGTGCGGAAATGGACACGCAAATCTGCATTATCACAGCCGCTCACACACTCTGCTTCCTATCGTCTAATATGTTCGCAAGAGTTTTTGGGAACTATCAATCCCTTCGTCACGTATTGCCTTTCATACTTGTTGGGTATCTTCACTATTTCTGAGAGTGTGTCTATGAAAAAGATCCTGCTTATCTTCGCGGCTGGCCTGCTTGCCTGCTGCACAGCGGTTGCGCAGCGCCTGCCCGGCGGTGCGTCTCCCGATCACTATTCGCTCGCCGTCAACGTCAACTTCGCCAACAATACTTTCGACGGCGACGAGACGATCGATCTCAAGCTCAGCAAACCGAGTAACACCATCACCCTGAACGCACTTGAGATTGACTTCCACGACGTTACAGCGACTGCCGGTGGACAGACCCAAACCGCGAAGGTTTCGCTTGACGAGAAGAATGAAACTGCGACCTTTACCTTCGACAATCAACTTCCTGCTGGTGCTGCGACGCTCCACATCAAGTACACCGGACATCTCAACGACAAGCTTCGCGGCTTCTACCTGAGCACTTACAAAGGCCGGAAGTATGTAGTCTCGCAAATGGAGTCGACCGACGCCCGTGTGGCCTTCCCCTGTTTCGACGAGCCGGCGTACAAGGCGACCTTCGACCTCACTGCGATGATAGACAAGGGTGACACGGCAATTTCCAATGGCGAAATCGTCTCCGATACGCCGGGCCCCGGCGACAAGCACACCATCAAGTTCGCCACCTCGCCCAAGATGTCGAGTTATCTTGTCGCGCTGACGGTGGGCGATTGGAAGTGCGTCTCCGATCACACCGATGGCGTGAAGGTGAGTGTCTGCACCGTGCCGGGCAAAGAGAACCTGACCGCGTTCCCGCTCGCCGCCTCCAAGGCATTCCTCCACTATTACGACAGCTATTATGGAATCAAGTATCCGCTGCCCAAGCTGGACAACATCGCGGTGCCTGATTTCCAGGCTGGCGCAATGGAGAACTGGGGCGCCATTATCTATCGCGAAAGCGCTCTGCTGATCGACGACAAGACGGCATCGGTGGACGCGAAGAAGGAAGTATCGGAAGTGATTGCGCACGAAATGGCGCATCAGTGGTTTGGCGATCTGGTCACCATGGCATGGTGGGACGATATCTGGCTCAACGAAGGCTTTGCCACCTGGATGACCCCGCACCCCATCGCCAGCTGGAAGCCCGAATGGATGGAAGGCCAGGAGACGGTGTCCCAGATCGATCGTTCCATGGACGGCGATTCCGTGATGAACACCCGCCCCATCCACCAGGCAGCCGAGTCGCGCGCCGAAATTGAGCAGCTCTTCGACGGTATTGCCTATGGCAAATCAGCGTCGGTGCTGCACATGCTCGAATCCTATCTGGGACCCGAGACATTCCGTTCCGGCGTCAACCTGTATCTGAAAGAGCACGCCTACGGTAACGCTACCGCCGCCGACTTCTGGAGCGCAGTGGCGCGCGCCTCCAAGAAGCCCGTGGACGAGATTATGCCGACCTTCGTCTTGCAGCCCGGCGTACCTTACGTCGGGGTCGAAGCCAAATGCGAAGGTGCGAACACGACCTTGAAACTTTCGCAGCAGCGCTACTTCGACACCCCTGCCGGCTTCAACCAGCCCGACCAGCAGATCTGGCAGATTCCGGTCTGCGCCAAGGGCATCAACGGAACTTTAGCCGGAAGTCAGCAGTGCTTCCTTCTGACCCAGCGCGAGCAGCAGTTCACCTTGAAGGGCTGTTCGAAGTTTATCTTCCCCGACTCTAGCGCCATGGGCTATTACCGTTTTGATTACGACAGCGCGGCCTTGCATCAAATGGGCAACGCCGTGGAGACCGTACTGACGCCCGAAGAACGCATTGCGCTCATCGGCAATGAGTGGGCCCTGATGCGCGTCGGCAAGCACAGTGTCGGCGATTACCTGACGCTGGGCGCACAGTTGAAGAACACGCCCGGAGTTGCGCTGATCAACTCGTTTGGTGAGCATCTGGTCGAGATCAACGACGACTTGGTCACCGACGCCGACCGTCCCGCCTTCCAGGCGTGGCAGCGCACCCAGTTCTCGCCTGTCCTGCAACAACTCGGCTACACCGGACGGGCGAACGACACCCCCGAGGAGAAGCAGAAACGCGCCATGCTATTCGAGGGTCTGGGAAACATGGCTGATGATCCCCAGGTCATTGCGCAGGCCCGGGTCATGGTGCAGCAATACATGAAAGACCCGAGTTCCGTAGACGGCACCCTGGCGCACGCCGTGATTGCAGTCGCGGCGCGGCACGGCGACGCCCAACTCTACAATGAGTACAAAGCCCAGATGCAGAAGGCTTCTTCGCCGGAACAGTATTACGGCTACTTCTACGCGCTGTCGCAATTCCAGCAGCCGGAGTTAACCAAGGAGACGCTCGATTCCATCTTGACGCCAGCCGTGCGTGGCCAGGATCTTTATATCGTTATCCCGCTGCTGCGTAATCCTAAGAGCCAGGACGAGACGTGGAACTTCATGCAGGCGCACTTTGACGACCTCATGAAGAAAACCGGAGGCGGTCTCGGTGGAGTAGGAGTTTTCCTCTACGGTGCGCAAAGCTTCTGCGACGCGCAAAAAGCTACCGAGGTGCAGCAGTTCTTCCAGCAGCATCCCTTCCCCGGCACCGAGCGCAACCAGAAGCAGGCGATCGAGTCGATTAACAATTGCGTGCAGCTGCGCGATCAACAGCAGGGACCGCTGTCAGCGTGGCTAAAGCAGCAGAGCGGCGTGACCAACGCTTCTAACGGCGGCGCAGCCATGACCGCCGGAGCCATGCGGTAACAGTTTATTTGTTTTTTCTCTGACGGCGTCCGTTTGGACGCCGTTTTTTATTCGACGCGGCCTTCAGCAGGCCCACTCTGCTTCGCCGGGCTTGGCGAAATACTTGCGCGAATCGTCTTCCAATCGAGCGTTGCTCTCCAGTTCCACGATTGCCAGACGCGCCGCTTCCATCATGCGGTCACGCTCCTCAGACGGAACGGAATTCCACGCCGCCAGCTGGGCTTGCGTGGTGTGCTCGGACTCCGGCGACAACGCCTCATGGTGATGATGGAAAAGCCGGGCGAACTGCTGAACGAAAACTTCCTGGGTTGACATACTGTTCTTTGGGCGCCTTTCCGCGCTCAATAGATTGGACATCACGTCCCATAAACCCGGAATAAATTCTTCGTAAGAAATTCGTAAGGGCGTATTCCCGAAAGATGCGACAATCGTAGTTTTGCTATGTGCCGGAGGTCTTCGCTTTGCTAAACATTACATTGACCTTGCTGACTGCGGTCGTCTTCTGCTGCGCCATGTCCGCTCAGGACGCACCTTCAGGGCCTGTGCTGGTCCACACGCATACTGAGTTCCATTTCGTCGTGAACGTTCCCTTCGAACAAGCCGCTCCGCTCTTCGGCGCGAACGAAGAGCGCAAGTGGGCGCCGGAGTGGAATCCACAGTTCGTCTATCCCATTCCCGCCCACGACCAGCAAGGCATGGTCTTCCGCGTCGAGCATCCCGGTCACTCTGCGGCGTGGATCAATACGGCTTTGGATCTTGCCGCCGGACACATTCAATACACCTACGTGCTGAATGACGCGATGGCAACGCTGATCGACATTCATCTCACCCGCGACAGCGCGCAGAAGACCGGCGTAACCGTTCTCTACGAACGCACCGCTCTGATACCCGAGGCCAACGAACACGTCCAGCACTTCGCCAAGGGAGATGAAACGGCAGGCAAGGAATGGGAAGACGCGATCAATGCCTATTTCGCCAAGTTGCAAGGCAAACCGGCGGCCAAATGATGTGGTTGGTCAAAGCGAAGAGCGAAAAGCGATTAGCGAAAAGCGGCTTTCCTACAACTCCCGACGCCCCTCCATCGCCTTCTGCATCGTCACTTCGTCGGCGTACTCGATATCGCTGCCCACAGGCACGCCGGTCGCTATTCGTGTCACCTTCACCCCGGACGACCTAAACAGCTGCGAAAGATACGTCGCCGTCGCTTCGCCTTCAATGGTGGGATTCGTTGCGACAATCAACTCGTCGACGTTGCCTGCCTCCACCCGCCTGGCGAGATTTGCGATGCGCAACTGCTCCGGGCCGACGCCGTGCAGCGGCGATAGCGCGCCGTGCAGCACGTGGTAGACACCGTTGTAGTGACGCGTCTTCTCAATGGCGCCGATATTCGTCGGCTCCTCCACCACGCAGATCAGCCGCTGGTTGCGCGTCGGGCTTGAGCAGTAGGTGCAGGGATCAACGTCGGTGATGTTATTGCAGATGGAGCACAGGTGAAGGCTGGCCTTCACGTCGCGGATGGCCTCGGCCAGCAGCTCGGCATCTTCGTCGCCCGCCCGCAGAAGATGAAACGCGAAGCGCTGCGCAGTCTTGCTGCCCACGCCGGGGAGCTTCTTGAACTCTTCAATCAGTCGAGCCATAGGCTCGGCGAATCTCGACACTAATTCAGCCTCCAACCGGCATCGCCCAGGGATTTCAATGCAATTTAGAGTGTAGAGCATTTCCCGGCGCGGGCAAATCAACCGGCGCGAGTCTCGACGCTGATGTGCAACTCGTCGTCAGAAGTCCATGTTGTCGCCAACGCCTTTCAAGCTCCGACCGCCGCGAAAATCTGCCCTGAACATCTCCCGAGGCGTCATCTGTCGCCTTTAAATTCACCGGAATCGACAACCGAATTTGGTGAAACCTGAAGCAGTCGGACTGCATCTACTTCGAAAAGTTATGTGCGTGAATACTGGCTTCGTCCGGCAGTCGACAGAGCTTGTGTTTAGCACTCAGGTTCTCGGTGAACGGGCGAGCAACTGAATTGCCAAAAAAACGTTCTCCGCTCTTGATGTAGGTCACGTCTTGCCTGATAATAACGGGCAAGCTTGGGGTAGGTCGCACTTTCGCCGTTTTGCTGTAACAAACTGTCTGGTTGCAAAGATCGCTTACGCCGTGAGAGTTTTCACCCCTATCGGCCGTCTCTGCAATTTACCCACTCGTAGTCCGTCTGCGCCGCACCTTCTGAATGCATGTTCGCTGGTCACTGACAAACAAAGAATCATCAATTCCACTCGAAAAAGAGGAAGACTGTTATGCCTGTCACTCGCATCGATTTCCCTATTGACGAACTGACGCGTCCTCAGACCGAGGAAGAGATTCAACGCAAGCTGGCGCACGAACGCGCCCGACTGGCAAGCATGATGGGCCTGGATAGCGGCCCAGTCCGTCACTTCAAGCGTCCCGTGGAGCGCCCCTTCAACGCCGAAGAGCGCGGCAAAGTGACTATCCTCTTCGGTGGCCTCACCTGGAAACACGAGCGTGTGATCCAGGCGGTCTTTCAGGGCTGCGGATATCGTTGCGAGATCATGCCCGTGCCCGACGTCTCGGCATTTCAGCTGGGCAAGGAGTATGGCAATAACGGACAGTGCAATCCCACCTACTTCACGGTCGGAAACCTGGTGCAGCACCTGCAGACTCTGGAGACCACGGGCGGTCTCACCAAGCAGGAGATCATCAACAACTACATTTTCTTTACCGCCGGGTCCTGCGGGCCGTGCCGCTTCGGCATGTATGAGTCGGAATATCGCCTGGCGCTGCAGAACGCCGGATTCGACGGCTTCCGCGTGCTGCTCTTCCAGCAGAACGATGGCGTGAAGGCCGCCTCGGGCGAGGCCGGACTGAAGTTCACGGTCGACTTCGGCATGGGCATGTTCAATGCGCTCAACCTGGGCGACATCATGAACGAGATGATCTACCGCATCCGCCCCTACGAAGTGGAAAAGGGCAAGACTGATGCGGTCTTCGAATCCTCCGTCGACAAGCTCTGCACCTTGCTGCGCGACCGCAAGCCCTTCGAGGACCACGACGATCTGCCGGAGTGGATGGCGAAAAAGGTCCGCGCCAATAAAGGCAAGAAGTGGGAAATCTGGGTGAACTCGCTGCTCAAGGTCCGCGAGCAGCTTTACGGCAACCCGTACAAGGATGCGCTGGCCGCAGTCCGCGAGCAAATGAACACCATCGAGGTCGATCGCCTGCGCGTGAAGCCGGTGGTGAAGATCATCGGCGAGTTCTGGGCGCAGATCACCGAGGGTGACGGCAACTTCCACATGTTCGAGTTCCTGGAGCGCGAAGGCGCACAGGTGCTGGTTGAACCCATCGGCACCTGGGTGATGTACATGATGTATCAGGCCAAGGCGCGCGCCGCAGCCCGCCGTTCGCTTGATGCACCCCACAAGCACCCAAAATGGTACGAGCTGAAGAAGGTCGCGGCCAACGAATGGAAGTTCCGCTCGAAGCAGTGGATGTGGGGCGTAGGCGAGCGGGTCTACGCGCGGCAATATCAGCGCGTCGTGCAGGGCCTGGGCAACATCGCCCACAAACTCGTCGACCAGAAGATGATGGCCGACATGGCCAATCCCTTCTATAACCAGTTCGCTCGCGGCGGCGAAGGTCATCTGGAAGTCGGTAAGAACGTTTACTACACCAAGAACCAGCTCTGCCACATGGTGCTGGCGCTGAAGCCCTTCGGCTGCATGCCGTCATCGCAGTCGGACGGCGTTCAGTCGGCCGTCGCCAATCACTTCAAGGAGATGATCTTCCTGCCCATCGAAACTTCCGGCGAGGGCGAGATCAACGCTCACAGCCGCGTGCAAATGGCTCTGGGCGAGGCTAAGGTTAAGGCTCGCCTGGAATTCGAGCAGGCCTTGAAGTCCAGCGGCAAGCGGTTGGACGACATCAAGGACTACGTGGCTGAGCATCCCGAGTTGCGAAATGTGTTTTATCCGGTACCGCATCGTCACGGCTATGCGTGTATCGCAGCGAGTTTCGTCCTGCATGTAAACGACTTGATGAACGGGAAGGCTCGGTTGCAGCGCGTGCCCACGATACCGCCGCGCAGGCTGGCCGCGGCCGCTGCCTTCGGCGACTAATGGCAGTTGATTCTTTCGCTTGAACGCTACAACGGAGGTTACTTGTCCTATGCCGGAAGTGCAGGTGCCGGAAGGCACGCAAGCTGCGCCGTCATACCGCCTTGATGTCGAATTACACGAGCTGCTGATGAAGCCGCCGGAGCAGCCGCGTTTGCTCCCGCCGCCTTCGAGTGGCAAGGAGCAGAAGCTTCCAACGCCGGTCTTCCCGCAGCATCCCGAACTAATGAATGCCCGCGACGAGGACTACTTCCCGGTCAACGGCAAGCGTTCGCACTCGGCCAAACACATTTATCGAGCGATGCGGGGCTGGGCGGTTCCGTGGATTCGTTCGCGAGTGCTGCCCGGCGATTTCCACCCGATCATTGCTTATCTGTTCAACGAATGGAAGTGCAACCTCGACTGCCACTACTGCTGGGCCTTCGACAACAGCGTGCGCGGTATGACCGAGGACACAGCCAAGCGTTCGATCGACTGGCTGCGCGACTCCGGTGCCGGTGTGCTGGCGCTGATGGGTGGTGAACCACTGCTCCGCCCCGACTTCGCCCACAAGATCATCTACTACGCCGTCAAGAAGGGTTTCTGGGTCTATCTGCCAACCAACGGCCGGCTGATGTGGCCGAAGGTGATCGACAAGATCGCTGATGCCGGCGTCGGCGTGGTCAACCTCGCGGTCGATGCGTGGGACGATGTGCCAGGTAGAGGCTTGCCGAAGGCCATGGTGCCGATCCGCAGCCACTTCGATTACCTGGTGAAGAAGCAGTACAAGTATGGCTACTCAGTGTTCCTTAACATCAACATCTGTGCCAACAATATGGACGATGTGCGCATGTTGACGGAACTGGCGCATGACAACGGAATCGCCACCGACTACCACATCTGCGAGTCGCCGATGACCGAGCAACCGCACTTCAAGCACCTGTACTCGAACCCCACGTTCATCCGCGAGGAGCACCATGCCGCTGCCGGCGAGTTGATCGACTGGCTGATTGAGAAGCAGAAATCCGGCCATCACATGGTGAACTCCGTGGAGCGCCTGGCGCAGATGAAGAACTTCGTGCACGGCGAGTTGCACGACTGGGGCTGCCGCGCGGGACACAACTCGCTGATCGTCCGCGTGGACGGCACGCTGGCGCCATGCTTCCCTATGTACTCGGCCGGATACGATTGGGGCACAATCGAGAACCACAAGTTTGAAACCAAGCAGCTCAAAGAGATGAAGAAAGAATGTCAGAAGAGCTGCTTCTCGACGCTGAATCACATTCTCGCCTTCTGCTACAACGATAAGCGCGTGATCGAATGGTTGTTCCGCCAGGCGAAGCATGGGTTCAGAAGGGTTGAAGGCAACTTCGGGGATTAGGAAGCACCGGGTAGAGCGGACCTTTAGAGCTCGCCCTGAGCGAAGTTGAAGGGTCTGCGTCCCGATGCCGGCAACCAATCCTTAGCAGGCTTTAGCCTGGTAAGGACTGGGAATTAGAGTAGGGTGGAAGAGCGGCGCTTTAGCGCCGCTTAACGCGATTGTTGATTGGAAACTGGGGCTTAGCTCCAGAACAAAGCCCAAAGGGCGAAACTGATTAGCCCAGGGCGGAAGCCCTGGGCGAGGCGCATAATTTGGATAGGCGGAGTCCCGTAGGGACGGCACCCTGCATTTTGCGCAACCAATTGGAAGTTTGTACTGAATAACAGAAGGGGACTAAACCCCGCAGGTTTTGGGAGGTCAAGTGAGTCATTCTCACCAGCACGGATCGTGTGAGCACGGCCCCGAGAAAGTTGACGTTCAACTCGACGCTCTGCTCAATCCCGCGCCGGTGGCCGAATCCCTGCCCGCACGGATCCTTGCCAAATCGCGCGAGGTCGCCGCGCAGTCTGGCCGCAAGGCAGTTTACACGGTCGGGATGGACGTTGGCTCGACCACGGTAAAGGCTGTTGTCGTTGAGGCCGAAACCGACCAGATGATCTGGCAGGACTATCAGCGCCACGAGACCAAGCAGCCCGAAAAGCTGCTGGAATTCCTGAAGCGCATGCAGGACGAAGTCGGCATCGCCCCCCACAACTGCCGCATCTTCATCACCGGCTCCGGCGGCGGAGCGCTCGCCAACCTGGTCGGCGCAAAGTTTGTGCAGGAAGTCACGGCGGTCTCCCTCGCCGTCGAAAAACTCCATCCCGAAGTGAACTCGGTCATCGAGCTGGGCGGGCAGGATGCGAAGATCATCGTATTCAAAGAAGACGAGAACACCGGCCGCAAGAAGAAGATTCCTTCGATGAATGACAAGTGCGCCGGCGGCACGGGCGCGGTCATCGACAAAATCAACGCAAAGCTGAAGATTCCCCCCGAAGAGCTCTGCGACCAGGGTTACATCGGCATCAAGCTGCATCCCGTCGCCGGAAAATGCGGCGTCTTCGCCGAGACCGACATCAACGGCCTGCAGAAGCAAGGCATACCACCCGATCAGCTGATGGCGTCGCTATTCGATGCCATCGTGCTTCAAAACCTGACGGTGCTGACCCGCGGCCACACGCTGCGTCCGCACGTACTGCTGCTTGGTGGTCCCAACAGCTTCATTCGCGGCATGAAGGAAGCGTGGCAGCAGAACATTCCTCGCACATGGGAAGAGCGCAAAGTCCAGCTGCCCGAAGGCGCGAAGCCGGAAGAGCTGATCAAAGTCCCCGACAACGCGCAGTACTTCGCCGCTCTCGGCGCGGTCGAGTTCGGCAAGGATGAAGAAGACGAAGTCGGTATCTACATGGGCACCGAGTGTCTTGAAGACTACATCTCGGTTGGCCGCCAGGCCGAGAAGGCGAAGTCAGGCTCGGCCGGGCTGAGTACCTCAGAAGAAGAACTGGCGCAATTCAAGGAGAAGTATCGCGTCCCGAAGTTCATCGGCGCGAAGTTCAGCGCAGGCGAGACGGTTCGCGGATTCGTCGGCCTCGACGGCGGCTCGACCTCGACCAAAGCGGTGCTGCTCTCCGAGCAGGGCGACGTGATGTGCAAGGCCTATCAGCTCTCCGGCGGCAACCCCATTCAGGACACCATCGACATGTTCGTTGCCCTGCGCCAGCAGGTGGAATCGCAGGGGGCAACCCTGGAAGTGTTGGGCGTGGGCACAACGGGCTACGCCAAAGACGTTCTGAAAGACGTGCTGAAGGCCGATGTCGCGCTGGTGGAAACCGTCGCCCACACTGAGTCGGCGATGAAGTTCTACAAGAACCCGCACGTTATCGTCGATGTCGGCGGCCAGGACATCAAGCTCATCGTGCTGAAAGACGGGCGGGTCAAGGACTTCAAGCTGAACACGCAGTGCTCTGCCGGCAATGGCTATTTCTTGCAAGGCACGGCCGAGTCGCTCGGCTACAAAGTCGAAGAGTACGCCGATATCGCCTTCTCGGCGGGGACCATGCCGATCTTCGGATACGGCTGCGCGGTCTTCATGCAGTCCGACATCGTCAACTTCCAGCGGCAGGGCTGGCGCGGCGAAGAGATTCTCGCCGGACTGGCCAACGTTCTGCCCAAGAACATCTTCTTGTACGTTGCCGGAATTCCAAATCTCGCCAAGCTGGGATCGCGCTTCATCCTACAAGGTGGGACACAGAAAAATCTGGCTGCAGTTAAGTCGGAAGTCGATTTCATTCACTCGCACTTCCACGGCGCCGGCCACGAACCCGAGGTCATCGTCCACGAGCACTGCGGCGAGTCGGGGGCCATCGGCGCGGGTGTCGAGGCGATCCGCATTTACAAGAACGGCCATCGCACCAGCTTTATTGGCCTGGACGCAGTGCAGAAGATCGGTTACAAGACCACGCGCAATGAAGACACGCGCTGCTACTTCTGCAAGAACAACTGCCTGCGCACCTTCATCGACGTCAACGTCGGCGACAGTAAGAGCGACCAGCTTGAGCCCGCCTCGCCGCTGCCGGTCTTCAAGTCGAAGGTCCCGCTGCAAGCCGGCGAGCGCCGCCTGATCATCTCCACTTGCGAAAAAGGCCAGGTCGAAGACGTCGGCGCCATGCGCGGTATCAAGGCCGGACTCGACGCCATCAAGAAGGAAAATCCGAACTTCGTCGACATCGCCGCCAACGAAGTCTGGCGCTCGCGCAATCCGCAGAAAGTTGCTGACCCGCTGCCCACGCCGGGCCGCTGGGATTTTGGTAAGACAAAAGCATCCGTCCAGCAGCGCATCGAGTTGATGAACAAACGCAAGGCGCTGCGCGTCGGCATGCCGCGCGTGCTCAACATGTACCTCTTCACGCCGTTGTTCAGCGCCTATCTCGAAAGCCTCGGCCTCGAACCCGAGAATCTCATTTACTCCGAATTCACCGGCCAGGAGATGTACCGTCAGGGCGCGGGCCGTGGCGCGATCGATCCTTGCTTCCCATCGAAGATTGGCATTCCGCACGTCTACAACCTCATCTTCCAGAAGCACCAGAAGAAGCCGCTGGATGCCATCTTCTTCCCCATGATCGACACCATGAATCAGCCGCTGAAGAACTGCAGCGGCGCCAACGCCTGTCCCACCGTGACCGCGACGCCCAATGCCGTGAAGGCCGCGTTCATCAAGGAAGGCGATGTC
>Ga0181532_10002487_pt1 | contig 17176 bp, 11 predicted proteins | sample PEATcosm2014_Bin_33_FD_119768 | JGI IMG/M metagenome (GOLD analysis project Ga0181532, IMG submission 119768) | Peatland microbial communities from MTU Mesocosm Facility, Houghton, MI, USA - PEATcosm2014_Bin11_30_metaG | ecosystem: Environmental > Terrestrial > Soil > Wetlands > Peat | place...
ATGGCGAGAAGCACTTACTTTGACCTAGGCCGAAGCGCAGATGCGTGTCCAGGCTCAGAGTCGGGCTATGCCCAACGTTTTCAATGTGGGAATATTGTCAAACGCCCAATTTGGACGCGAATGGTCGTGAATAGATTTTCGTCCTTGTGATTTGAATTTCGTCCTTGCCTTCAGTCTCTTCGCTGCGACTCCGTCGCGACCTTCTGCGCAGTCGAAGTAACACGCTGCCGCAGAATGAACCGGTTGTTCATCCTGCGGCAGCGTGGTTCGGAGGCTCCCCCTCTCCGGGGAAGCACACTTGAGCTAGAAGCTGAACCGAGCCGTTAACGTGATGGTGCGGGCCGCAAGAGCAGACTGAGCCACGCCGAAGTTCGAGTTGCCAATGTTGTTCGAAATGCTAGTCGGATTGAAGTTCAAGTTGTTGAACAGATTGTAGACATCCATTCGAAACTCGAACTTAGCATTTTCGCCCAGTACCGGCATGGTAGGCAGGCCGAAGGCCTTGGCCAGCGTGATATCCACGTCTCTGTACCCCGGGCCGGTGAGGTAGTTGCGGGTGGGACCGGTTTGAGGATTCGCGTTGCCGTAGGGAGGGGTGCCACCGTAGGCAGTGTAGACCGGGGCCGCGAAATACGCGGCGGCACCTTTGGGATAGTTCGAACCAGTCTTGAATTGAGTGTTACTGGTGCTGGTGCCGGCACCGCCCAGGTAAAAAGGAATCAAGGTAGAATAACCGCAATTGTCGCAATAGAGGCTTGTGCCGCCGGGCACAGACACTAACGGGGTCCAGGGGAATCCAGAGTGCCAGTTGAAGATGCCGCTGAGCGACCACCCACCAGCAATTCTTTCTAGCCAAGCTCTGTTGCCGTGGAAGAAGACCGGCTGCCACATGCCAAACAGTTTGAACGCCTTGGCTACATTGTAGTCCGAGGGCCCGTAATTGATGGCGGGGTTATAGGCGTAGATCTGTTCCGAGTAGGGCGCGGAGCTGGTATCCATGCTCTTGGCGAAAGTGAATTGAGCATCGGCCATAAACTGGTGTGAAAACTGGTGCTTCAATTCCGCGAGCAAGGCGTTGTAGTTGCCACTGCCGTTAACGCCCCAGTAGTCCCCGCCACCGATCTGCGCGTTCAGAGCGTAGCCGTTAGCCGCGGCAAGAGCGTTCGGGTTGGCGTGGAAGTAGGCGTGTCGCGACAAGCTTCCCTGATATCCGACGGTCGCTACGAACTGGTGCCCCAGATCGTATTGCGTATCGACCGAATAGTGGTGGGTAAACATGGTGGGGAGGTTGGTCGGGAAGATGGTGACATTAGGCGAGCCGGTTAAAGGCAGTCCGTTCGAGCCAAAGAGGGAAACTGTATGCGGGTTCGCCGGGTAGCCATTCAGGTTGTGCGGATCCGACGAAATAGCGTAGATGATGTTGGCATTAATCGTGTCCACCGAGATCGAGTTCAAGTTCGGAGATACTGCCAACCCCGGATTACCTACGATATTGGCCGAAATCGCGATTTCTTCCTGGTTGTAGTTCAGACCATAACCTCCGCGGACCACAAGCTTGTTGTTGAATCGAGTCGGACTCCAGGCAAAACCGAGTTCAGGTCCGAAATTGCCCTTCTGCGCGTTCCACGAATTTCCTTTCGCGATGGTCAGGCCGGTGACAAAATTCGCCCCCGCACCGGAAGTAGCCCTAAGCATGTTGCCCTCTTTGGAGGAGAGCGGACTGAAGTACGAGTAACGCAGGCCCAAGTTGAGCGTCAGGTTCGGGCGGAGTTTGAAATCATCCTGGACAAAGAAGCCCCAGAGGTTTTCACGATCGTCCTGGCGCGTCGTGGTCGGAAACCCGGTATTCGGATTGAAGTTGGACGATTCGTTACGCGGCGCATCGTTGAGGAAGTCCCAAATGTTGTAGAAGTTGTAGCTGGGGACGCCGCAACCGGCACACTCGTTCAGGTAGAAGAGACGCGTGAGTTCACCACCGAACTTGATGGTGTGGTTTCCGATGATCTTGGTGGCCACATCCTTGTAGCTGTAGGTCCACTGATTCAGGATGCTGCCGACATTGGGTCCAAAAGAGCTGATGGAAATGCTGCCGATCTTATCGATGTAGTCCGAGGGAAGTCCGACCGGCGACTGGGGGTTAGAGGTGATTTCATTCCAATGCCATCCGGCGGCATTCACGCGAGCTTCGTTGAGGAAACTCGACGAGAAAGTGTGGTTCCAGATTACGGAGTACGCTTCATTGATTTGCGAGTGATGGAAATAGTTGTACTGACGGGCTGGACCGTTGAGGAATTTGGTGGATTGGGGAACCCAGTAGATGGCAAAGGCGATGCGATCGTTCTTGGTAATATCCGCATCGAGGCGGCCATTGTACTGACCTTTGGAATAGTTGCTCGAGCTGGCGGTGATGAAGTTGGCAACATCGGCCACGCTGCCCAAGTTGTTAGCCCCACCTTTGCCGTCACCGCCCGTGCCAGGATCACTCTGACTGCTCCAGCCGAGATCCTGCGTACCCAAGCCGCTCGTCAAAGGCGAGCCTAGATTCAGACCTTGGCCCGGAATGGTTACGCAGTTTACTCCTTCGCTCAGGCCGGCGTTTGCGCAGGTGGAAGAATTGATGCCCCGGCTAACGACACCGGAACCGGGGAAAGTGAGATACGTCCCGGCGATGCTTCCCGAAGGCGCTAAACCGTCGAACGCAGAGGTATCGTACCAGCCGTTGGCAAGCTGGGTCTGGGCCGCTGGGCTGCGAACCGTCTCGTAGTCGAAGAAGCCGAAGATCTTGTTCTTCCAGATCGGGCCGCCGACGCTGCCGCCGAACTGATCAAAGAAGTTGTCGTCTCTCAGGACGCTATTGCCTGCACCGTTGAACCGCTGATAAGCATCCAGGCCGGGACGGTGAGCCGTAAAGAAGGCACTGCCATGGTACTGGTTGGTGCCGCTCTTGGAAGTGACCTGAATCTGGGCACCACTAAAGCGGCCGCTCTCGGCGTCGTAGGCATTGGCGACAACTTTTACGCTTTCCACGGAATCTTCCGATGGCGTGATGATCGTAGTTCCGCCCCAGACGGCGCTGGTGGTGCTGATCCCGTCAATCGCAATACCGTTATTCTCGTACTGCCCGCCATGGGCTACAGCCGCTGGGCCGTTCTCAGTCTGGAAGATGCCCTGCGAGCCGCCGGTTGGGCCAGGGCCCTGCATTCCAGGAAGAGGCTCGCTGCCACCCCCACTTCCTTGCGCACCATCGCCGAACACGCCAGGGGCCAGCTGAATCAGTTGCATGACGTCGCGACCAAACGACGGCATGTGCTGAATTTGATTGTCGGTCACGACGCCGTTGACGGAAGCGGTCTCGGTGTCGAGTAAGGGTGCCGCAGAAGCATCCACGTTCACGGTCGTCGATGCAGCGCCGATCGCAAGTTGCACGTTGAGAGCATTCGGCTGCTCGGGAATCAGTTCGATATTTTCGATGACTTTCTTCTCGAAGCCATCTTTTTCCACCACCACCCGGAAGCGCGCGGCTGCGGGCAGTGCGTTGAAGTTGAACACCCCGGCTTCATTGCTGACCCGAACCTGCTTTTCGCCGGTTGCGGGATTGGTCAGCGTGAGGTTGGCGCCCGAAACCACTGCACCCGTGGCATCGGTCACAACGCCCTGAATGGAAGTTCGATATTGCGCGTGGGCCATTACCGTGGAAAGGATGATGCAGGCAAACAAGGAAAAGGCGCGGAGTACAGGCGGAGTGGCTCGGCTCATGGCGTCCCCTGGGCTGCTCAGACTTCAGACTTTTGAAGCAGCAACGTGCACTAAAACTCTACAAAAGCGTTTTAGTAACATTCGACCCGCTTATAGCACAGGCGATTTTCCACAGTCAAGCGCATTGTTTTCAGAGAGTAATCGGCGACGACGAGTGACGCGAACACCTCGATTCCCGAATACTCGTACCGTAACGATTTTGTTCGGAGGATTGTGCGATTTCGAAGTTAGTCTGCCGGCTTGTGACCTGGCAGGATGTTTATTTTGGAAAGCGCGGGCGATCGCAGGCTCGCGGACATGCAATTTGGTTGAACTACTTGGAGCGACGGATGCCGTTGGTGGCCCGGCTGGTAGTTTCGCGAATGATTAACTCAGGCTCGACCATGGTCTCGCCGGCGTGCGGATCCGATTCCGATCGCCGGATGCGGCGCAGCAGAGTCTCGGCGGCGATTCTTCCCATTTCGCGCAGCGGCTGACGCACGGTGGTCAGCGCCGGATTCTGGTAGGCAGCGCTCTGAATGTCATCGAAGCCCACGACAGAAACGTCGTCGGGCACGCGCAACTTGGCTTCGCGCAGAGCCCGGATGGCGCCCATCGCGGAAATATCATTGAAAGCGAACAGCGCGGTGAAGGGCTTGTGCGACGCCAGCAGCTTGCGCGTGGCTTCATATCCCAGCTCGGGCGAAGGAGAATTGCCCTTGAGTTGCGAAATGAGAGCCGCGGAAATTGAGAGGCCGAGGTGGCGGGCGGCCCTTTCAATATTCGCCCAGCGGACTTCGGTATCGGAACTGAATTCCTGACCTTTGATGAAGGCGATTTCGCGGTGACCAAGCTGGAAAAGATGTTTGAGCGCGATTTCCGCAGCCCGCACGTGGTCGAGAACGATGTTGGTGACGCCCTTCACCGGATTGTGCCCTGAGACCGTCACCACGGGCACCGATAGCGAAAGAGTCCACGGAGTGTCGACTGCGATCAGGCCGTCGACCGATCGCTCCAGGAACAGTCGGGGATATTCATCAATCAGGTCGGCGCGGTGGCGGTGACTCACGACAAAGTAAAAGTATCCCTCTTGCAGGAGATGGTCTTCGACGCCGCTCATGACCGAGGCGGAATAGCCGTCGCTGACCTCGGGGACGATGACGCCGACGGTGAAGCTGCGCTGGGCACGCAAGGAACGCGCAAAAAAACTGGGGCGGTATTTGTACTTGCGGGCGGCGGCAATAATCCGGTCTTTGGTTTCCTGGGGGATGGAATCTGCGACTGGCGAACGATTGATGACTAGCGACACGGTGGCGGGCGAGAGTCCCAATCGCTCCGCCAGTTCCTTCAGGCTCACCGGCTTGGGCCCCATGCGCACGATCTTGCCAGCGCTTTTGCTCTTCTTCTTTATCGTCACGCTGCGCAGTCTCGCACAAACCGATTCGCGCTAGCAAGCAAAGGTTTGCTGCGCTGCGCGTAATACTTATTGACATTCAAAGAAAAAACGGTTTTGATACATTGCGGAAACGCCCTACTAACCCGATTTAGTAGCTAGTTTGGACCCGGGCCCCGACGGAGGTTCCACCCCATGCCATTCTCAGCATCCTACATATCTTTCACTCGCTGCTCTCGAGGAGGAACTAGGTCGACGTTGATGCAGACGACCGCACGAGCACTCCTGTGCTGCGGAATGTTTGCAGTCGTGAGTGTGGCTGGGTTCGCGCAAGCGCCATCGCCCTCCTCGCAATCGGCGCCGGGCCAAGCGGCCGGTATTGCGGACGCGAGTCTCGACGCCAGAGTGGAGTCGATTCTGCAGCCCATGACCTTGGAAGAAAAAGTTGGACAGCTAGTGCAGTATTCCGCGGGGCAACCTACGGGGCCAGGAACGGGCAGGACCGACTATGAAGACATGATTGCGCACGGGCAAATTGGATCGCTGTTCAATGTGATCGATCCGCACGAGATCAACAAATATCAGAAGATTGCGATGGAGAAGGCGCGGCTGCATATTCCCATCCTCTTCGGACTCGACGTCATCCATGGATTCAAGACGGAGTTTCCTATCCCGCTGGGACTGGCCTCAACCTGGGATCCGTCGATCGTGGAGAAAGCGTCTCGCGTGGCGGCGATGGAAGCGTCCGCCGACGGCATCCGGTGGACCTTTTCGCCGATGGTCGATATCGCGCGCGATGCGCGCTGGGGGCGCATGGCGGAGGGTGCGGGCGAAGATCCTTTTCTGGGATCGGCAATGGCTGCGGCTTACGTGAGGGGCTATCAGGGTTCGCGGTTGGATGCTCCGGACAGTATCGCGGCGTGTGCCAAGCATTATGTCGGCTACGGCGCGGCCGAAGGTGGACGCGACTATAACAGCACTGAGATTTCCGAACACACTTTGCGTCAGTTCTACCTGCCGCCATTTCACGCCGCGCTCGAGGCCGGAACCGCGTCGCTGATGAGCGCATTCAACACTTTGAATGGAGTGCCGTCGACCGCGAATCCATTTACGTTGAAGCAGGTTCTGCGAAAAGAGTGGGGCTTTCGCGGGTTGGTGGTCAGCGACTGGAACGCTGTGGGCGAATTGATCCCACACAGCATTGCGGCGGATGGCGCCACCGCGGCTCGCAAGGCTTTCCTTGCGGGAGTGGATATGGATATGGTCAGCAGCCTCTACCACGACCACTTGCAACAGATCGTAAGCTCGGGCCAGGCCACGCAGGCCGAATTGGAGGACGCGGTGCGGCATGTGCTGCGCGTGAAATTAGCTTTGGGGTTGTTCGAACATCCGTTTGTGGATGAGGCCGGGGCGGCAAAGGCACTCTATCATCCGGAAAGCATTGCGTTGGCGCAGACCGCGGCCGAACGATCGTTCGTGTTGCTCAACAATGCGAATGGGCCCGGCGGCAAACCACTACTCCCGCTGGCGACCGGAAATCAAAACATTGCGGTAATCGGACCGCTGGCCGATGATTCCTCGTATCCGGGCGGAGCGCCTGCGGGATCGGGCCCGCGCGTTTCGCTGCCGGCGGCGCTGGCGCAACGAGTTGGCGACAGTCACGTGTTCCGTTTGAAAGGATCCGGAATCCTCGACGGCAGCGATGAAGAAGTTGCAGCCGCGGTAGCCGGAGCTCAAAAAGCGGACGTCGTCATTCTGGCGCTGGGGGAGAGCCCGGAGATGAGCGGGGAGGCAGCTTCCCGTGCGCATCTGGGACTTCCGGGCAGACAACAGGAATTGCTGGAAGCTATTGTGCACACAGGCAAACCGGTGGTGTTGATTCTGTTCAGCGGACGGCCGCTGACAGTGCCATGGGCATTTGAACATGTGCCGGCAGTGATCGCCGCCTGGCTGCCGGGAATCGCCGGTGGCCCTGCGCTGGCGCGCACGCTATTCGGCGACGTGAATCCCAGCGGAAAGTTGGTCGTCAGTTGGCCGCGCAGCGTGGGCCAGGAGCCGCTGTATTACAACTCGCTCAACACCGGGCGCCCGGCCGGCGACACCGACCTTCTTCACCCGCCGACCGACATTGTCAGCAAGTACTTGTCGCGATATATCGATGAACAGAACACTCCGCAGTTTCCTTTTGGCTATGGTGGTTCTTACACCAGTTTTTCTTATGGAACCACCAGGATCGGTACGCAACGCTTGAGGGCCGCGGGACTGAATAAGGGCTTGAGCGCGGGAGCGAATGGGGCAACGGCGATGACCGCCGAGGTTGAGGTAACGAACAGCGGCTCACGAGCCGGCGACGAGGTTGTGCAGCTCTACCTTCAGCTGCGAGGAACCAGCGTCGCGGAACCGGTGCGCGCCCTGAAGGGGTTCAAGACCGTCGCTATAGCTCCCGGCGAAACAAAAACAGTGACGTTTGAGTTGAAGCCGGAAGCCTTTGCGATCTGGAACGCGCGCAACGAATTCGTCGCCGAAGCCGCCAAGGTCAAGGTTTGGATTAGCCCTGATTCCTCTCATGGTTCCCCGGCAGAAGCGGAGATTCTGCCGTAGAAGCGTATTTGAAGTCTTGCGATCGCTCCGAAAAACCACGCCCAATCTCACTCGTCTCTATCGAGGTATTCCTCAGGCACGTCATCTTCGGGCACTTCTCGGGTGCGCGCTTCCCTCTCGCCGCGCCTTCCGGAATCTTCAACGCCTGCGACTACTCCCGCCTCAAAGGCATTTCCCTCCTCGAACAACTCGTCGACACTTTCCGAATCCGCGCTCTCGACATCAGACAAACTCTGCGAATCTCCGGACTGCCCGCCCGAGCGCGACTCTGGCATCTCAGGCGGAAACGCCGGTGCTCGCTGCCCTCGGCTTTTCTTCTGAGTCTTCTTAGTCTTCTTAGTCTTCTTAGCGCTGACGTCTGCGGTCTTGTAGCCGGGCGATTTCTTCGCGCCCTTCTTTCTTGCCGCAGGCTTATTCCGAGCGGCTGTCTTCTTCGCCGATTTCTTAGGAGTTGCCCGCTTCCGCTCCGGCTTCTTCTTCGGCTTCACTTTTGCGGCGGCGGTCTTCTTCGACTTTGTCGATTTATTCCTAGTTTTCTTTTTGGTAGCCATTCGCGCAGTCTAGCACCGTTGCAAGCGTACGGGCAAAGCCGAGTCTGGGATGCTTCGAGGCATCTGTTAGTTTATGCCTTGAGGAACTCGACATCGAGGGTGATGGTGACTTCCTCGCCCACCACGATGCCACCCGTCTCCAGCGCGGCATTCCAGGTCAGGCCAAAATCCTTTCGGTGGATGCGAGTGGTTGCAGAAAGCCCAATTCGAGTGCCGCCCCACGGGTCTTTCATGGGGGCGCTCAGCCCCTCGACGTCAAATACCACCTTGCGCGTGACGCCACGGATCGAAAGGTCGCCTTCGACGGCAAGTTCGACACGTCCCTCCTTCGAAACGCGAGTCGATTTGAAAGTCAAAACAGGGAATTTGTCGACGTCGAGGAAGTCGGCGCTCCTCAGGTGCGCATCGCGCTGCGCCTCGCGGGTGTTAATGGTAGCGGCGTCGATCGAGGCCTCCACTCGTGATTTGGTGATGTCGGTGTCGTTTAGTTCCAACTTGCCGGTAATGGTAGTGAACTCGCCCTTCACGTTCGAGATCATCATGTGCTTGACCTTGAACTGGGCCGTGGAATGAACTGGATCGATGTTCCAGGTTGTGGTCGCGGTTACTTCCGGTGCAGTGACTGTGCTCATGGATGGCGGTCCTCTTTTTGACAGATGCTCGTGGTCATGCCAAAGTATGCAAATATTCTTAGACCCCCAAAAAGGGGCTTCATGGATGGCGTCGACCAGGCCTCCTGTCTAGCTGCCGATGGGGCCACTCTGCCGTCTGCGCTGCCAGACTTCGCCCTTCGAAATCAGATTGACTTCTCCGCGAAACACCCCTAGTATTTTTGCGGTTTATTCGTGTTTATCGGGCACCGTTGGGTTGCGATCTTGTTCGACTTTGGGGAGTCTATAGGAAACAGCAGTACCCCAGAGACGTGAGTACGGAAGGAGAGCGCCATGGCAGCAAGTGGACGGAATTCCCTGGTCGGCCAAATTTCCAATCGCAGAGGCTTTCTAAAAGGGTCCGCCGCTCTTACAGTCGGCTCCTCGGCTCTGTTTGGAGCGCTTTCGCTCGAGACCGCCCAAGCAGGAGATTCGAATCTCAACATGCTTGGACCGAAACCCGGATACACGCCGCAAGTTGGAACCTTCGTTTCCATGCTCACCTGGATGCGCGAGGCCAACGGCGTAATCAGCGCGACCAAGGGGCTGACGACGGCCGACCTTGACCACCTCATTGACCCCAACGCCAATACCATCGGCGCCCTGATGCTCCACCTCGCGGCCACTGAAACTTACTACCAGTTCAACACTTTCGACGGCAAAAAATGGAACACCTGGCCCGATGCGGTGAAGCAGCAGTGGGACGCGGCGATGAATCTTGGGGACGCGGGTCGGAAAACCATCAAGGGCCACGACTGCGACTACTACCTGAACATTCTCCAGGACACCCGTGCGAAATCGCTGGCGGAGTTCAGCAAGCGCGATGACGCCTGGCTCATGGCCGTCGACAAAGACTGGCCCTGGGGGCCGACCAACAATTACTGTAAGTGGTTCCACGTCTGTGAGCACGAAGCGCATCACACCGGACAGATCGCCTTCCTTAGAAAACGCCTGCCCGGCGCAAAAGCAGACTCCGAGTAGCCAATCCGGTCGGTGAGAGCCCAGGAGCCTCCAGCATTTCGTCGGAGACCGGCCTTCTCATACCATCTGATTTCAACAGTCGCCGTTGATGTCGGCCGTGGTATCTGAAAGTAACGGCGGGCCGTTATTGCGTCGGAATGATGAAGTCGATGACATCGCACGCCGCAAGGCAAGGGATAAATTACAATCCCCTGGTGGAGGGAGGATTCATGGCAAATCATGTGAAAAGTAATCCTAGCAAAGCGAATCCGTGGAAAGTGTTCGCGTTAACAACGCTGATCCTGATGTTTTCTCTGCGGGTGTCTTCCGAAGACAAGAACTCCGCGGACACCGCTGCGTCGGTTCAGCCTTTTCTTGGACGTTGGGATTTGACCCTGAAGACTCCTGTTCGCGAAGCTCCATCGTGGTTGGAGATAACCCTGGACGATGGGCAACTCAGAGCCCGAATGGTGAGCCGTTGGGGACACGCCCGGCCGCTGCCGAAATGTGAGATCTCGAATGGCCGCATCACGTTCGTTTCTCCCAAGGAGGAAGAAGAGAGGAAGAACGACATGGTCTTTGAGGGCAAGCTCTCTGGGAACAAGTTGGTGGGGACCACCACCGGGCCCGATGGAACTCCGTGGCAGTGGACGGGGGAGAGAGCGCCATCCCTGAAGAGAACGAGCGCTCAGAAGTGGGGAACGCCGACACAGTTGTTCAACGGCAAGGACCTGAGTGGGTGGAGGATGAGCGATCCGAGCGCAACGCCGGTCTGGAAGGTCGAAAACGGAACACTGGTGAGTCCCGGACACGGTCCTGAACTCATCTCTGATGCCAAGTTTGAGGATTTCAAGTTACACGTCGAATTCAATTGCGCACCAGGATCGAACAGCGGCGTCTACCTGCGTGGCCGGTACGAACTTCAGATCGAAGACGATCCAGAGCCAGAAGGACCGACGATGCGCACCGGAGGCGTGTATGGTTTTTTAGCTCCCTCGCCGGAACAGCCGCGCCGACCGGGAGAATGGCAGACCTACGACATCACACTCATTGGACGAGTGGTCACGGTTGTACAAAACGGTCAGACCATTATTGATAAACAGGAAATCCCGGGCATCACAGGCGGGGCTTTGGATAGTCACGAAGCACTACCTGGACCGATCTATCTGCAGGGCAGTGAGGCCGGCCACGTCGCCTTTCGGAATATCACGATTACGCCAGCGAGGTAATCTTCAGGGCCGCCTAACTTCTTTCTGTGTATCGGTTCTCAACTAGCCATACGCTCGTCCTTCTAGCCACGAAGGCGGCAGAACGCTTATCGCCTTCGATAGAGTGCTCTGCTCATCATTTTTGCTGACCGAAATCTAGGGCAGGCCTTCAAATGTAGATCTATCGAATCGTGAGTTGGATCGTGGATTGGGAATTTTGCTCTACGCCACTAAAGTTCTTTGGAAAGATGGCGGCCAGGGACGGAGTTGAACTGCCGACGCCAGCCTTTTCAGAGTGGCGTTGATAAATGTTTACAACGACTTAACAGGTCTTAGGTGGCTGCGTAAGTACTTTAAAGGTCGTCGGTGACAGATCTATCTAGGGCCGGGGTCTTGGGCCGTGTCGACAGCTTTCCAGCGTGCGGCGCTCGAACTAGATTGGCCGATCTGGATGAACCCGACCTTCGGGTTGAGCGACAATTTGCAGCTTCCACCAGTAGGCGTGCATCTATCTGGTGGAAGAAAATCTAGAGGCGCGGTTCAACTATGTTTCTCTGCCTGCAGCAGTGCTGAGGCTACGGCTGAGACCTCCATCGCGACGAAGACGCTCGCCTGTTTATCACCAAAGTTAATCTCCGTCGTTCCGCTTCCGTAATCGCTAACGTGGTTAACGCGGTCCGGATTGACGAACGTTTCCCTGCCGTTGATGTCCTCGAACCTAACCAGCTTCATGTGAGCCTCCCAGTTGTACGTGCGTGTCCTTCACTCTGCCCTTCTTGTCGGTCTCCAGATCCTGCGGCTGTGGAACTGCTTTTGACATTGAGATTTCAGGCACTCAGGACATAGATTCCCAACCCAACGAACACCAGTGGTACAGCCCAGTGACCCCACCGGTCTACGGAACGCAGAATAAGCGCGTGGCTTCCGAGCCATCTGCCGACGAAACACCACAACGCGACCAGCGCGGCATACTCAATCAGGATCAGCCACAGGTTCGACCGCCCGATGACGAAGAACGGCACGTATACGCTGATGTTGTCAGCCCCGTTCGACAACGTCACGAGAGCGATGGACGCGACGCCCTCCGTGCTGGCGAACGGCTGCTCCGCACCGGTTCGGCGCGCCTGCAACAGGCGCTTGATGCCTATCGCGAGCGGCAGGACTCCGAGTAAGTGAATCCAGCGATGCGGTATTGCCAGAGCGCCCCAGACGCCGATTAGACTGATGCCAACGATGGCCGCAAAACCAACGTACTGACCTGCCACGATGCGCCGCATTGGAATTCGACGGGCAAAGAAGAAAGTCAGGAGAAACGCATCATCAATATTCGTGACGGCGAAAGTTGTTATGCTCGCAATCAGCACCGCCAGATATTGATTCACAAAAAGACTCTAGCTTTCCGTGCCGTAAGCCGGGGGAGCAGAATGAAGTTCTTCAAAAGCGGCTCTCCGCCGATCGCTTTCAACCCGCGTGCTCAACGGTCGCGAGCGTTGCTAACCGACTCCAGGAACCTGCGCGCCAGTTCGGCGATTCGATCTGGTTGCCGCCGCCGGATGGCTTCTCTCGGAATCAGCTCTCCGCCAACGCCCAGCGCCACGGCCCCGGCAGCGATGAAACTGAATGCGGTCCGCTGATTCACGCCGCCGGCGGCAATCATTGGAACGTTGGGAAACATCGCCTTAAGATCCTTGATGTAACTGTCGCCTCCGATGTGACCGCACGGCACAATTTTGACGAAATCCGGACCCAGCTTCCACGCGGTGACGACGCCGGTCGGGGTGAGTGTTCCGGGGATCACGACGACGTTCTGCTGCACGGCGAACGTCACGGTCTCCGGATCCAGGCCGTCGCTGGAAAGGAACTTAGCCCCTGCGTCGAGGCAGCGACGCGCGGTCTCGACATCGTGCACGCTTCCGGCGCCGACAATCACCTCGGGGGCGTGTTGCACAACGTGGGAAATTACTTTGATCGCTTCGGGTACGGTCAACGTGACTTCGAGAATGGGAATCCCGCCGCGGGCGATCGCCTCGGCAGCAAAGAGCGCGTCCTCCGTGGTCGACACACGAATGGAGGGAATGATCCCGAGTTCTTCGATCCGGCTCCGCACATCTTGCTTGTTCAACGATCCGTCTCCTTCGGCGAACGCAACGTCCGCCAGATGGACTTTAACCCTAAAGCACGCAGGCAAAGCCTTGCTGCCGAATCAGGGCAGCGCCCTCGTGCCCACCGCCTGCCGCAACTGCTCCAGAGCGAGCAAGTATGAAGCCAGCGCCTGACGATAAGCAAGCTGCGTCGCGCGATAGTTGCGCTCGGCGTCCAGGAAGTCGAGCAGGCTCACGGCGCCCCTCTGATACGCGTACTCGGCTATGTCGCGGTCTTTTTGCGCCACGTCGAGATAGCCTGAGCGATAGAGTTGCACGATCCGGTCGCTCACGCGCAATCCTTCATAGGCGTCGCGCACGTCGGTCAGGGCCTGGCCGTTGGTGGCTTTCTCCTGCTCTTGCGCCTGTGTGATGGCGATGCGAGTTCGCGCGATCTCACCCTGATTGCGATTGAAAATCGGCAGTGGGATGCTTCCCAGGAAGTTCACAGCATTAATGCCATTGACGTGCGAATAGTTGCCCTGCACGGTTACGTCCTGCTTACCGATCGCCTTCTGCAACTCGTACTGGCTCGTGGCTGCGGTTATGCCTTGCTGGGCTGCGCGGAGATCTGGCCGGTTCTGCAAGGCCTTCAGTTGAAAGTCTTCCAGATTGCCCTTCAGGGGCTGGTAGTCGAATGGCCCGGCCACGTCGTAATCTGCGGAAACGGATTCGTATCCAAGCAATTGCCGGAGGTCGGAGAGTGCCTGGACCTTTGCCAGTTCCGCCTGCTGATAGTCGGTCTCGAACTGCAGCAGCTGCAATTTGATCTTAAGGTAATCGTCCTCGCTGACGGCCCCTTTGTCGTAACGCAACTGGCCGAGGTCGACGGTTTTCTGAAAGCTCTTCAAATCCTTGTCGGAGAGTTCAAGCGCAGATTCGGCAAGCTGCACGCTCACAAACAACGAAGCGGTATTAAACGCAAGGCCACGCTCGTTGTCGGTCACGAGGGAGCGCGTCTGCGCGGTAATGTCCCTAGCCGCCTGCAACCGGTGTTGCCGCTTCTTGCCACGCTCGATCAGGTAGCTGAGCCCTATGTCGGCTTCCGTGTTGTTCTTCAGGTAATCGTTTGTAGAAACATTTGGATATAGGTTCGGGTTTTGCTTCGAAGGCGAGCCGAGAGGCAAGTATTCCCAATCCGCGAAGAGCGTCGGGTTGGGCCGCAGGTTCGCCGTTGTTTCCTCGGCTTCGCTCTGCTGAATGGTAGTGCGAGCCGCCAGCATGTTGTGGTTGTGCTGCAGCGCCATTTGAATGGCTTCGTCGAGCGTGATGCTGGTAGGTCCAGTGCTTTGGGCGAATCCCGGGCTGGCCAGCGCGCACAAGAAAAGTGCAGCCAGCACCGCATTCCCGCGGACCTTCCGAAAGAGGCCAAAACTATTCAAGGGCTGCCTCCGGTTCTGGAAGTTGATCGCCATCTCGCGCGATCCAGACATAAAACGTCGGCAACAGAACAATGCTGAGGAGCAGGTCAGAAATCAGTCCGCCCACGATCACAATTGCGAAGGGCCGCTGTGAATCTGATCCAATGTCATGCGACAAGGCAGCGGGAAGCAGTCCTAGCGTAGCCACCAGCATGGTCATCATGATGGGGCGAAGCCGGAGGACAGCACCTTCAACGGCCGCGTCCTGGATCGAGTAACCACGCGCCCGCAACTGATTGATGTACTCAAGCATGATCACTCCGGTTTGCACCGAGACTCCAAACAGCGCGAGCATTCCCACGCCCGAGGACACGCTCAGGTACGTTCCGGTCACGAGCAGGGCCAAGAAACCACCGACACGAGCCAGTCCGACATTCAACAGGATGAGGAGCGCCCATTTGTACGAGCGAAACATGGTGTAGAGGATGATGAAGATGACGAGGATCGTCAGCGGGACGATCAGAGCCAGCCGTGCTTCCGCCCGCTTTTCGCTCTCGTATTCGCCCGACCAGCCAAGGCTATAGCCCGATGGTAGTTTCATCTTCTGGCCGATCTGTTTGATCGCGTCCTCCACAGTGGTTCCGAGATCGCGTCCCCTCACGTTGAAAGTGACTGCCACGTAACGGATGTTGCCTTCGCGGAAGATGTCGTACGCGCCGTCCTTGACTTCGACGCTGGTCAATTGCGCCAGAGACACGCGTTCGCCCGTGGGAGAGAGCAGCCGAACTCTTTCGATTGCCTGTTGCGTATTGCGATACGGAGCCTGGTATCGAACGACTACATCGTAGCGCTGCTCGCCGATGAGCACCTGACTCACGGCGTTGCCCCCGACCGCGGTCTGAACCGCGTCTTGGATATCGGTCACGTTGATTCCGAAACGAGCAGCCTGGCGACGGTCGATGGTCAGGTCGAGGTTAGGCTGGCCGAAATCGCGCAACAGCTTGACGTCATGCATGCCCGGTATGTTCGACATGACTGCAGTGACTTCCTCGCCCTTCTGCTCGAGAGTCTTCAGGTCGTCGCCGAAGATCTTGAGCGCCAGCGAACCCTTGGTGCCCGTCATCGTTTCTCCGACGTTGTCTTCGATGGGCTGGGAGAAGTTCCAGATCGCGCCCGGATATCTTTCCACTGCGCGGTTCATGGCGGCGACCAGTTCTTCCTTGTTTCTGTGGAAGACAGGCCTCCACTGCTCTTTCGGCTTCAAGTCGATAAAGTACTCCGTGTTGCCGAACCCTCCAGTGTCGGTTCCGTCGTCGGGGCGACCCACTTCCGACACGACTGTCTTTACTTCCGGAAAAGAAGCGAAGACGTAGCGCTCATTGGTGGTGAACTTCTCGCCTTCCGAGAGACTTGTGCTATTCGCCAACGTGCCACGAGCCCAAATGGCGCCCTCATCAAGGTGAGGTAGGAACTCCGCGCCAATCACGCCACCAAAACCCAAGTAGAGTGTTCCCGCCAGAGCGGCGATACCGACACCGGCGACGACCCAGCGATGCTGCACGGCCCAGCGCAAACGCTCGCGGTAACGCTCCGTCAGATAATCCAGCACACGGTTGCGTCGTTCGTGGACACCGTTGCGAAAAAATAGGCCTGCCAGCACGGGCGCGACGAGAACCGAAAATGTCATGGCGCCCAGGAGTGCGAGCGCCACCGTCCAAGCCATGGGCCGGAAGAGTCGACCCTCAACGCGTTGCAGCGTGAAGATCGGCATGTAGGCGGTGATGATAATGGCAATCGCGTAAAAGACCGGACGCTGCACTTCATGAGCAGCTTCGCGAATCGCTTCCGCCGGTGTTTTCTTACTCCCCGATCCATGTCCATTGTTCAGGCGGCTCATGTGCCGGACAATGTTTTCGACCATGACCACCGCGCCGTCCACCACCATTCCGAAATCCAGCGCGCCCAGAGAGAGAAGATTGGCAGGAATATGGCTCAGGCCCAGCCAGATCGAGGCAAAGAGCAGAGAGAATGGAATTGTTAACGCAACGATAAGCGCGGCACGAACGTTCAAGAGAAACAGAAACAGAATCACGCTGACCAAGATCATGCCCTCGGCCAGATTGTGCATGACCGTATGCAGGGTGAAATAGAGGAGATCGCTGCGATCGAGCATGGGAACGACCTTCACGCCTGGGGGCAGGAGGCCGTTGTTGAGTTCGTCCACCTTCTTGTGAATGGCATCGAGCGTGGGCTGCTCTTCAGCGCCTTTGCGCATCAGCACGGCGCCCTGGATGACATCGGGCTCGTCGATGATGCGCCCGTCCTCCATGTGATTGGATCGAGCCATGTGCCCCAGCCGGATTTTGGGACCCTGCGTGACTTCAGCGATGTCTTTGACCCGCAGCGCAGTGCCGGTTTGAGTTTTTAGAACGGTCTCCTCGATGTCGCGCACACGGGTAAAGAGCCCGAGCGCGCGGACATTCATCTGCTGCATCCCGACCTCAACGAAACTGCCGCCGGCATTGATATTGTTATTGGCGAGCTGCTGCTCCACCTGGCCAATGCTCAATCCGTAG
>Ga0181532_10002490_pt1 | contig 17171 bp, 14 predicted proteins | sample PEATcosm2014_Bin_33_FD_119768 | JGI IMG/M metagenome (GOLD analysis project Ga0181532, IMG submission 119768) | Peatland microbial communities from MTU Mesocosm Facility, Houghton, MI, USA - PEATcosm2014_Bin11_30_metaG | ecosystem: Environmental > Terrestrial > Soil > Wetlands > Peat | place...
ACACCCAGCTCCACGGCTACCCGATCGGGGACCTTGCCAACGGGCTGGTGATGGATTCTGCCGGAAATCTCTATGGCGGCGATTACGAGTACGGCTACGGTTACATCTTCAAGCTCTCGAACCCTGGCAACGGCTGGATATTCACAACCCTCCACACCTTTAGCCAGTCTGACGGCGAGTTTCCTCAGGGGCCGATCGTCATCGACAAGAACGGCAACCTGTACGGCACGACCATCAAGGGCGGCTTGTACGGCTATGGAGTCGTCTGGGAGATCACGCCGTAGCTGAGTCTGAGACATACTTCTTGGCCTGGCTAAAGTTCGGTAAGCGAGAGGCTCAACTATGTTGCGAAATCTTCTTGGCCGATTTGTCTTCGGCATGCTTTGCGTGATGGCACTGGGAGCGTTCCTTGCGTCCTGCGCCTACGCCCAAACCTTCCATGTGCTGCACGCCTTCACCGACCTTGACGACGGCGGACTTCCGGAGGCTGGGCTCACCATTGATGCTGCTGGAAATCTCTACGGCACCACTCTGGGAACCATTGCGTATGACGGGACCGTTTTCCGCATGAACAACGTCAACGGTGGTTGGGTTCTGAACACGCTTTTTACCTTCACGGGAAGCGACGGCGGCCTGCCTGCCGGTAGGGTCGTCTTCGGGCCTCATGGAAGTCTGTACGGTACGACTAACCTTTTTGGGGGCGGTACGTGCCAAGGATACGGGTGCGGTGTTGTTTTTACCCTGAACGTGCCTGCTTCCTTTTGCCGCAGCTTCTGGTGCCAATGGAATGAGAGCGTGATTCACGACTTTCTGGGCACTCCCGACGGAGAATCCCCGTACTACGTCGATCCGGTATTCGACGCGGCTGGCAATCTGTATGGCACAACGTACCAAGGCGGCTCGCAAGACGGAGGGTCCGTCTTCCAACTCGCCAACTCCGGCGGCGAATGGAAGGAAACTATTCTTTACAGCTTCGCCGGCAGCGATGGTCTGTACCCGAAGAGCGGCGTGATTCTCGATGCCGCCGGGAATGTCTACGGCACAACCTCAAGCGGCGGGACGTTCGGTAACGGGAGCGTGTACAAACTCACTGCTTCCGGCGGCGGATGGACATTGACGACGCTATACGACTTCCCGAATGCGTCCAACGACGGCTCGAATCCGATTGGTCCGCTGCTGCTCGATTCCGCCGGAAACCTGTATGGCACCGCGAGCGCCGACGGTCCGGCTGGATTCGGCACGGTCTTCGAGCTTTCCCCCTCGGGAGGAGGATGGACCTATACCGTTCTGTACAGTTTTCCCGCGGACGGCGAACCCCAAGGCAATCTTGTTATGGATTCCGCCGGCAGTCTCTATGGTGTGGGAGGCGGCTGCGGCAGCTACAAGGATGGTTGCGTGTGGAAGCTCACACATAGCGGAAACGTATGGAGCTTCACGGATCTTTACGACTTCACCGGTCGAGGAGATGGTTTCTTGCCGGTCGGAGGTCCGGCTTTTGACACCAAGGGCGACCTCTACGGCACTACGCTATATGGAGGCCTGCAAAGCGCTGCTTGCCCACACGGTTGCGGCGTGGTGTGGGAGCTTACGCCGTAGCTCAATTTTTTCGTTCTGAATGCTAACCTTACTAGCGAGAAATCGCCATGTCACACGTAATCCACGCTGCCCTCCGGGTACGACCGCCTAGATCGCTTGCCAGATTCGGCTGGTGGTCAAGAAAGAGCTTTGCCCCCTGTAATTTCATTGGTACGATGCCTCAGATACCATTCGCTCGCGCACCACTTGACGGTCTAGAAGGATTGAAGCAAGTTACATGACTCCGGAACAAATCAGCAGCATACGTAAGAGCTTCCAGTTGATCGAAGGCAAGGAGGAGGTGGTTACCTTGCTGTTTTACAACCGCTTATTCCTCAAGAATCCCAACATGCGAGAGATGTTCCCTGGCGACATCAAGCAGCAGGCCAGGAAGCTCGCCGAGGTTCTGAAGCTCATATATTCATCGCTCGAACATCTCGATAGTGTGCGCCCAGCTCTACGCGATTTAGGCTCCCGACACCTGCGAGAGCACGGCGTTCTTGAGAAGCATTACCTGGCATTCTGCCAAACCCTCATCGATACATTGCACGAGACGGCCGGCACCCACTTCGATGACGCGGCGAAACAGGCATGGAGTTCGCTCCTGGCCCAAGTCAGTTCGGAAATGCAGAACAGAGCACACGAAACCGGTCGGCTGACAAGCGCTGCTCAATGAGTAGCCGTTCGTCTGCGCCCAAAACCAGTGGCCTCGACGTGGACGCCGGCGGCGCAAACCGATCTAACTGAGCGCGAAGCGCTGCTCATCTTCCCCCATTGTGGTGCAGGTGTACTCGTGCCGAGCTTGCACCCAGTGCGTGTCGAACCCTGAGGGAGCCTGGCTGCGCATCAATCGATCGTCGGATTGGTGTTGAGAAATCGCCAAGTGGTACGTAATCCATCCTGAGCGTTCCCATTCAGGATTGGTTACTACATGGCCTGATATCGCCACGTATCTCTTGAAAGCTAACTTCCGAGTCGCCCGTGATCCAGGAGAAGGCCCGAGGAGCCACGGCTAATCGGCATGGCCGTTCGGAGATTATTAACAGTTCGTTAAGAGATTGATTTTGATGGTGGTGCCGACTAGACTTTGCACCATCCGCAAAAGAGCAATGTGGGGTCAAACTTCGATTCATTCGAGGCGGATATTCTTCACTCCTTGGGAGTGGAACCAACCCCTCGCAACTGTCCCCTTGCGAGGCCAACGCGGCTGTATCTGCAAGGAGACATCGTATGGATTTTCGAGCGTGTATCGGAAAGCTGGCCTTGGGAGCTTTTGCTGTCGCGAGTTTTTTCGCGGGCGGAAGAGCTTCCGCGCAGGTGGTTACGGGCACGTTGGGTGAGCCCAGCGCCACCACCACAATCAGAGGGAATCAAATCCCGGCGCCACCCCCGCCGTTCGGCGGCGTAATTAAGGAAAACGCCCAGGATTCCAAAACCTGGTGGCCGCCGCGCGTGGTGCCGCCCAAGGGCGCGCCCAACGTCCTGCTCATCCTCACCGATGACCAAGGCTATGGCGTACCCGGCACTTTCGGCGGCATCATCCCAACGCCGAACCTGGACCGAATCGCGAAGGCGGGACTGCGCTACATCGAATTCAACTCCACCGCGCTGTGCTCGCCCACGCGGGCGGCGCTGATCACCGGCCGCAACCACCACCCGGTGGGCTTCGGTGTAATCACCGAGCTGTCCACGGGGTTCCCGGGCTATGACTCGATCATCGGTTCGGACAACGCCACCATCGGTGCGATCCTCAAAGGCAATGGCTATGCCACGTCGTGGTTCGGCAAGAACCACAACACGCCGGGCTTTCAATACAGCATTGCAGGACCCTACGACCAATGGCCGTCGGGAATGGGCTTCGATTACTTTTACGGCTTCTTGGGCGGCGAGACCGACCAGTGGACGCCGTACCTGTTCCAGGACCACACCCAGATATTCCCGTGGATCGGCAAGCCGGGATACAACCTCACCACCGACATGGCGGACGAGGCGATCAAGTACCTCAAGCAGCTGAACGCTTCAGCGCCCGACCAGCCATTCTTCCTCTATTACGCCACCGGCGGAAGCCATTCGCCGCACCAGCCGAAAAAGGAGTGGAGCGACAAGTTCAAGGGCAAGTTCGACATGGGCTGGAATGCCATGCGCGAGCAGATCTTCGCCAATCAGAAAAAGCTCGGCGTAGTCCCCGCCAACGCGCAGCTCACACCGTGGCCCGATGACCTGCCGAAGTGGGACTCGCTGACGGCCGACCAGAAGAAGGTATACGCGCGGCAAGCCGAGGTGTACGCGGGTTATACGGCCTATAGCGACTACGAGATTGGCCGCGTTATCCAGGCGGTCGAGGACATCGGAAAGCTCGACAACACGCTCATCATCTATATCGACGGCGACAACGGCACCAGCCCTGAGGGCACGCTGGTGGGCACATCCAATCAGTGGAGGGCCTACAACGGCATCCTGGACGAACCCATCGCCGAGCAACTCAAGGTCTTGGACGCCTGGGGCTCGGATAAAACCTACCCGCACATGGCAGTCGCCTGGTCATGGGCCTTCGACACGCCATTCAAGTGGACCAAGCAGATCGCTTCGCACTTCGGCGGCACGCGACAGGGCTTGGCGATCTCGTGGCCCGGACACATCGACGATCCCGGCGGGATTCGCACTCAGTTCCACCATGTGATTGACATCGTGCCCACGATCCTGGAAGCAATAGGGATCCCGGCGCCAGACACGGTCAACGGCATCCAGCAGAAGCCGATCGAAGGTGTGAGCATGGCGTACACCTTTAAGAAGGCCAACGCCAATGCGCCCTCGACCCGCACCACCCAATACTTCGAAATGATTGCCAACCGCAGCATCTACCACGACGGCTGGTACGCCAACACGACTCCGCCGCATGGGCCGTGGATCTTGAATGCTCCCCTGCCTCCCCCGGATCAATACAAGTGGGAGCTGTACCACCTAAGCGAGGATTACTCGCAGTACAACGATCTGGCCGCCAAAATGCCTGACAAGCTAAAGGAAATGCAGCAGCTATTTGATCAGGAGGCGAAGAAGTACAATGTGCTCCCGCTGAATAACGATACGTTTGCGCGGGCGCTCGCACCACGGCCGAGTGCCACGGCGGGACAGACGGTCTTCACCTATTCGGGTGTCCTTCCCGGTATTCCGACTGCCAGTGCACCGAACTACCTCGCCAAGTCGTACACCATCACCGCAGAGGTCACGGTGCCGGCGGGTGGCGGCGACGGGATGATCGTTACCAATGGCGGGCGCTTTGGCGGGATTGGGTTGTACCTGCTCAAAGGCAAACCGGTGTTCGATTACAACATGCTCACCCTTGCCCAGTACCGCTGGGTAGGCAAGCAGCCCCTCACCGCGGGCAAGCACACGATCGTGTTTGACTATACCTATGACGGCCCCGGCATCGCCAAGGGCGGCACCGGTGTCCTGAAGGTGGACGGCCAGGTCGTCGACACCGAGAAGCAGCCAAACTCAATCGCTTTCCTGGAGGTGTCCGACGAGACCTTCGACGTTGGCGTGGATACCCGCACCGGAGTGAACGACGCCGACTATACGGTGCCGTTCCCCTTCACCGGCAAGATCGACAAGCTGACCTTCAGCCTCGGGCCATCGCAGCTTACCGCGGAGGACAACAAGGCCGCTGCGGAAGCAATCGCCTCAGCCAAGGACTAGGCGGACAGGGCGGACCGAACCCGCCGTGAACCTAAACAAGTGCGCTGCCAGCCCCCAAAACTGGCAGCGCCTATCACCGCGGGATAAGTCCCGTATCGTCAGCAATGCGGATACTGACTCCCGTTGCTAAGTCTCAGATCGCTGTTGTGAAATCGCCATGTGGTACGCAATCGCGAAGGCCCGATTTCGGAATGCGGTGTCAGTTCTGGTGTCAGTTGGTTTTGGGATTCCGTGCGTTTCCGTGCGCAGTAATGCTTCAGGCCGGCGGGTAATCCGTTGATTCTGTTACACGATGCTTTTGCGTGCACACCGGTGCGTGCGCAAGGTGCGGAGCCACAGTCCGGAGTTGCGCCCCTGGCGGATGAGATTAAGAGTCAGTAGCTCGACTTCCCCTGTACTGTGCCGAAAACCTTCGTTGAACGCGGACGCCAGGCGGTTGATTTGGTTGCGGCAGGAGCGGCCCTCAGCGTGGTTCAAAATCACATGGTTTCCACACGAGGGGAGATCAGGATTACGTGTGATATGGCCTGTTTGCGCCAACCATTTCGGAATCTCCGACGTAAGTCATTTGCTGTAAATCCTTTAGACAGTAATACAAAATTAAGTTGACCTGCTTCTGGAAGAGTTTGATAGTAACGCTGTGCGAAAGGCGTGCAAGGAGCAACGTCAGCACGCTAGGCGCAACGGTCTCGAAAAATGGAGTTGCTTATGACAAGCCAGACACGCGTCACATTTCACCTGCCATTTCCCGCGTTCGCGCTCGCGATGCTTGGTTTGTTGACCATGATTGCGACAGCGCCGGCCCTGGCGCAAACCTTCACCGTGCTGCACACCTTTACCGGAGGAACTGACGGCTCCAGCCCCTATTTCGGGGTGACTGTTGCCCGACCAGGACTCCTCTATGGAACAACCTATGGCGGCGGAACCTACAGCCGCGGCGTAGCGTTCGCTCTGCGTAACTCGGGTTCGGGTTGGACTCTGAACCCGCTCCACGAATTCGGGGACGGAAGCGATGGGCAGGATCCGACGGCGCTCGTAACTGTCGGCCCGAACGGCGCCATCTACGGCACAACCGAGTCGGGCGGTAGCGCGAATGCTGGGACCGTCTTCGAACTGCAACCGCCGGCCAGCGCATGCCTCACAGCCTTGTGCTACTGGAACGAAAGCATACTGCATTCCTTTCAGGGAGGCACGAATGACGGGGCCGTACCAACCAGAGGAGCTCTGATCTTCGACCAGGCGGGGAACATCTATGGCATGACAAGCTGGGGCGGAGGCGGACCCTGTAATTTAGGTGGCGAACCTGGTTGCGGGACCGTCTTCGAGCTGACCCCATCCGGCAGCGGATGGACGGAGAACGTTCTGCATAGCTTCGACGGGAGTGATGGGGACTTACCGGGATATGGTTTGATCTTCGACACCGCCGGACCCGCCGGAAACCTCTACGGGACAACGAACTACGGAGGATCCTACGGAGGATCCGATGGGGATGGAACCGCTTTCGAACTGTCGCCCTCGGGCGGCGGCACGTGGACCGAGACCGTCCTCTACAACTTCAACTGCTTCAACGGCGGATGCCTCCCTACCGGCACGCTGATCCACGATGCCTCCGGCAACCTCTATGGCAGCGTATATCAGGGGGAAGCCCCCAGCTCGGCCTACGAGCTGAGCTATTCCAACGGAGGGTGGGATTTCTCTTCGATCTCCGCCTCCGGCGGGGGCCCCTGCGAAGACTACGGCGGAGTGGCCATGGATACAGCCGGCAATATTTATGGAACTTGCCTTATTGGCGGAGCTTACAATGACGGCTGGGTCTTCAAGTTAACCAATTCTGGCGGAAACTGGACGACGACCGACTTACACGACTTCAACGGCAGCGATGGGTCGTGGGTGTATAGCGGCGTCACCCTCGATTCCAGCGGGAACCTCTACGGCACAACCTTCTACGGCGGCGACTTCGGATGCAATGATGGCTTGGGATGTGGCACGGTCTGGGAGATCACGCCGTAGGTGACCCTGCGGTATAGCGGTATAACTGTTGAGAAATCGCCAAGTGGTACGTAATCCATCCTGAGCGTTCCCATTCAGGATTGGTTACTACATGGCCTGATTTAGCCACTTAACCGCCCAAGTCTCGAAAACCGCGAGACTTGGGGCACCGACCGGAGCATAATGCTGGTGTATGAAGTTACTCCGTCCGCTTTGGCTGGCGCTGGCCATGACGGCAATCATGGCGACGGGCGCCGTGGCGCAAACGTTTAAGGTGCTGCATAACTTTGGCGGGCCGGGGGATGGCTGGAGCCCGTTCGCGGGCCTAGTAGCCAGCGCCGACGGGCAACTGTATGGCGTGACCATTTATGGTGCGGTTGGATCGCCCTGTCCGCTGAGTGAATGCGGCACCGTCTTCAAACTGTCGCCGAATCGTGACGGCAGCTGGACGGAAACTTTGCTTTACCAGTTCACCGGGGGCCTCGATCAGTCGCAGCCGGTGTTCCCAGTCGCGTTCGACAGCCGTGGCAATCTCTATGGGACGACGCAAGGCAATATCGGCGAGTACGGGACGGTATGGGAATTGACGCCGAATGGGGACGGCACCTGGAGCCAGAAAACGCTGTACACCTTCACCGGCGGAACGGACGGAGGCCAGCCATTTGGCATCGCGGTGGCCGGTATTGGGCGCCTCTACGGCAGCACCTATCGTTACAACGGAAATTACACGGGTGCGGTGTTTAGCCTGGCGCAGCCTTCGGTACGGAATTGGGTGGAGAACGTTGTGCACCTCTATGGAAACGGGAGCGATGGCGGCGGGCCGGTGGGCAAGGTAATTTTCGACGCTGCTGGCAACATGTACGGCACCACCTATGAAGGCGGGCTATCGGGAAACGGTACGGTCTACAAGTTGTCGGCGAATGCGGACGGCTCCGGGTGGAACGAAACAATTCTGTATTCCTTTGCGGGCAGTCCCGACGGCGCCCACCCCTACGCCGGACTGTTGTGGGACAGCGCGGGAAATCTTTATGGCACGACCGAACAGGGTGGAACGCATGCGGCTGGAACGGTGTTCATGCTGGCGCCGAATCCGGATGGCCGCTGGATCGAGAGTGTTCTGTACACGTTCACTGGACAAAACGACGGCGCAAACCCGGACGCCGGGCTGGCGTTTGACAGCTCCGGCAACTTGTATGGAACGACGACCGGCGGAGGCGCTGGATCGCGCGGCACGGTATTCAAACTAAGCCGCTCTGTGGGAGGGCAGTGGACGGAAACGGTGCTGCACTCTTTCGATCTGCAAGACGGCAGCGATCCTTCCAACCTGGGGAGCCTGGTCGTGGATGCAGCCGGAAATCTCTACGGAACCACGATAGATGGCGGGCAATACGGACTTGGAGTGGTCTTCGAGGTTTCGCCGTAACGATGGCGATCGGTGCTGGACATGTTTGGGACGGGTGCTTTCCGCTTGGCTGGGGTTTTCGTTCTGCGCTTTAGAGGGAAGCTGCCATTTCACAGCGTGTGCGGCGGACTGGGCTAGTCCCTCGATTTGCGTGAGAATTGGAACGGGGCTGTGGCATGAACTAGCAGCCTCTTTTCTGACTTTGCCGCAACCTCGAAACTCCCGCCTACTCACTCGACACTTAACTCGTGAAACATCGCCATATCACAGGAAGTCGGGGATTCCGATTACTGGTGCGCGCCGGAAACGCTACAACGCCCTCCTTCAGAATCTTCAAACTGAGCCAGCCAACTTCCGAAATCCTGTTTGGTTGGCGGCATCGTGAATCGCACACCAGCTTGCGCTTTGGCGTCATAGAACCGCTGAAGGTCCGGGACGCTGAAACCTAACTCAACGCTTCCTGCAGGGTTTGCCGCAGAAGCCGGGTGCAGAGCTAATGTGGTCTCTCCGGTGTCGAACTCACTCCAACCCGGCGATGAGAATTTCAGTGGAAGGCCCAGCGTATCCCGATAGAACACAACGGCTCGATCCATATCAGCGACGAACTTGATCGCATAAGTGAGTTTCATCGTAGTTTCCCCCTGCTTGGATGGGAATGTTAGCACCGCGACGGCACCGAGTGGTGATCTGAGGCAAAGTTGACGCGCTAATCCTCCAACTTTTGTAACATCCCGATTACGCTCAAAACCCACAATGAGCGCTATCGCCTGATTTCATCAATCATCTTGAAGCAAGTGAGTTAAGACTCTTCTCGTCAGCTTCTTGCACCGTAATGCAAAATTAAGTTGACGCGCCTTCCCAATGGCGTGATATTTGTGCCCGACAAAGACGGGTAAGGGGACCAACGTCAGAATGGTAGCCCCCGGCGGTCGTAAAGGAGATCCTCATGACAACCCGGCCACGCTTCACTTTACTCCTGCCACTTCTAGCGCTCGCGATGCTTGGTGTGATGACTATGCTCGCGACGGCGGGGCAGGCGCAGACCTTCACCGTGCTGCACAACTTCAGTAACGGGCCGGACGGGGGAGAACCCGTGGCAGGCTTGAGCATGGACCAGGCGGGAAATCTTTATGGGACGGCCAGCACCGGCGGCAACACCAGCGGTTCTTGCTCATACCCCAATCCTCCCGGGTGCGGCACTGTGTTCAAGTTGTCACGCAGGGGTTCCGGCTGGGTCTTGACCACCCTCTACACCTTCAGCGGCCCTGACGGCAGGAATCCGCTGGCTAGGGTAATCATTGGCCCGGATGGCAGTCTTTACGGGACGACGTCGCTTGGAGGCGACGCCGATGAGGGCACGGTTTTCAATTTGCGGCCGCCGGCGGCGGCCTGCAAAGCCGCGCTCTGCCCCTGGACCGAGACCGTGCTGCATTCCTTCCAAGGCTCCGATGGAGCGCAGCCCACGTTTGGTGACCTGGTCTTCGATGGAGCCGGCAATATCTACGGCACCACCCCGTATGGCGGGCAAGGCGACCGTGGCACGGTGTACGAGCTCACCCGCTCCAATGGCTGGACGGATACCGTTCTTTACAAGTTCCAGGGCGGCAATGACGGCGCCACTCCGTATGGTGGTGTCGTCTTCGATCAGGCCGGCAACTTATGGGGAACGACTGGGTACGGCGGGAGCTACGACAACGGCACGATTTACCAGTTGGTCCCATCGGGAGGCGGCTGGACGGAAAGCGTGGTCTATCACTTCCTCGGCGGAAGCGATGGGGCGAATCCGTATGCCGGCTTGATTGTTGACCAATCTGGTAATTTTTACGGCGCGACCTATGGATATAACGGCACCACGCCGAAGGTGTACGAGTTGAGCCCCTCCAACGGCGGCTGGACCTTTAGCGTGCTTTATTCCCTTGGCGCTAACCAAGGCATCATCGGGAAGCTGGCCATGGATGCTGCCGGGAACATTTACGGGACGAACTACTACGATATACCGGAGGTTTTCCGGCTCATACCGTCGAATGGCGGCTGGACGCTGACGGGCTCTTGGGGCGGCATCGGCGACAACCCCGCCGGCAACGTGATCTTCGACAGCAGCGGCAATCTTTACACTACGACCCAGGATGGCGGCCCGGGTGAGGTTGGTCTGGTCTTTGAGATCACGCCGTAAGGCAGTTGTCAGCAGCCAAGTAGTCCCACATTGTGGGGCTTACTTCAAGAAACATCGACCAGAGACAAGGAGGAAATTGTGACGCGCGCAGAGCAACACAGGACCATGAAAGCCCATCGCGGCGCAGTGCAGCCACCCGAGTGACCGTCCGGGCTGCCGATGATCAGGGGCTGTTATCGCCCGCTACGGGTGTGGTATAGCATTGCAACCGCCAGGAGCTTGAATGTCGGTGACATGCGCACCTGAAGAGTCTTACAGCGAAAGATCATTGCACGGTCGCGTACCGCAGCTTGCCATTGGCGTTCTGATCGCGCTGTGCACTTGCGAGCTCATCCTGCACCTGTTCACCAGCGTCCGCCGATACGGGTATTTTCGGGACGAGCTCTATTACCTCGACCTCGCCCGTCATCTCGATTGGGGCTACGTGGATTGCGCCCCGCTCGTGGCCATCTACGCGAAAGTCGCGCTTCTGATGGGTGGTTCCCTCGCAGCGCTGCGGATCATTCCTGCGCTGGCGGGCGCGGCCCTGGTCGTCATTACCATACTGGTCGCCCGCGAACTCGGCGGCAATCGCTATGCGCAGTTCCTCGCCGGACTCTGCATCCTATTGTGCCCGGCCATCCTCGTCATGAGCAGTCTCATGACGATGAATGCTTTCGAGCCGCTGTTCTGGACCGGATGCATTTTGGTGGTGGTGCGAATAGTGCGCACCGGCGACTCGCGGCTCTGGCTGTGGTTCGGGGTACTGGCCGGCCTGGGCCTGGAAAACAAGCATTCCACCCTCTTCTTCGGGTTCGCGGTTGTGGTTGCTGTGCTCCTTACCCAGGCATTCCAGCACTACGCGCGCTTCGGCATGGGCGAAGAGAATGCTCCGATTTACCTATGTCGGGGCGTGGAGTTCGACATTCAGAAGATCTGGTGGCACTCCCACCACTGGAATTGACAGCCCCTGGGGCTGTGGTCCGATGTAGGATGCTGAGATCGAAAGATAGGAACGACGCCTATATGGATGCGAACGACTTCCGACGGATTGCTCTTAGTTTCGAAGGTGTTAAGGAGAGCTCGCACATGGGCAAGCCCGACTTTCGGGTTGGAGACAGAATTTTTGCAACGCTCGCCTCAGAAGACAAGGGCTACGGGAACCTGATGCTCACGCCGGAGCAGCAGGCAGCGTTCGTGGAGGAATTGCCCGAGGTTTTCGTCCGCATCGGGGGCGGATGGGGACGGATGGGAATGACTCATATCCGGCTGGCAGCGGCGAAAGAAGAGGTGTTGGCCGGCGCGTTGCGCACGGCATGGAAGCTACGTCTGGACAGGAACGCAAGATCTGGCCAGAAAAACCGCCCTTCGGCAGAGCGGATACAAACAGCGAAAACCGGTCGCAAGAAACGATGAAGGGTTTGTCCTGTTTCTGTGTGCTCTGGGACTAAATGGCTCGAAGGAGGTCTCTTTCCACGTGAGCCCAACAGCGACGCCGGCCGGAATCTTCATGTGCGCGCGTGAGCATTCTAGGGGGCCGGGGGGTCTTTCGGGGCTTGTGCTCGGCTCGCCGGTCCCCCTAATGCCGGTTCCGCAACGGTTTAAAAGACCCTCAACGAAGAGATCTCGATAGTTATCTCTCTATGTTTGCGAGACAAACCATAAAGCTCGAAAAACAGTTCTTCCAGCTTATCTTCAGTTTGTCGAAGATCCCCTAGACCCCCGGTTGGTCGGTTACTCTTACTTAAACCCGTTAAGTGCTGAGCCGTGCAACCGATCGCTGGGCGCTTCCCTTGCTCACATTGAGGGTTCGACATACCTGGGACCACGAGAGCCCTTCGCGGCGCAGTGCAAACACCCGATCAGCGTCAACGTTGACACGGGGCCTTCCGAACTTCTTGCCCTTGGCGCGCGCATTGCGCAGTCCGGCCCTGACCCGCTCCTGGATAAGCGATCGCTCGAACTCGGCCATGGCGCCGATGATCTGAAACATCAAGCGGCCGGATGGCGTGCTGAGATCGAGGTTGTCGCGAAAGCTGACAAATGCAACTCCATAGGCGCCAAGGTCCGCGAGGGCATTGACCAGATGCTTCAGCGAACGACCGAAGCGGTCAATTTTCCACACCAGCACGGCATCGAACTTCCGCCGGTGAGCGTCGGCCATGAGCTGGTTCAGTCGAGGTCGCGATTCCTTTGAACCGGATACGCCGTGATCGACGTACTCGGTAGTGATGGTCCAGCTGCGCCGAGAAGCGTACTCGCGGAGTTCGCGTAACTGCATTTCGGGATCTTGCCCGTTGCAGGTTGAGACGCGCGCGTACAGGGCGACGCGAGCAATTGTGCGGGGTGGTTCTTGAGTGAGTGGTGATGCGGTGTTACGTTGATGTACAGCCATTGGGTGCCTCCTAGTAGGCGTCCTGGTTAGCGCCGTGCCGGTGCTGATAACGCCGGTACGGCGCGCTTGCTTTCAGACCTTTTTCTTTCGACCTCTGCCTTTGCGGTAATTCTGCTCCTTGTGCTGCTGGGCCCTCTTTGCGTTTCGGTCGGTCGGAAGCTTGCCTCCATTCCCAACCAGCACTAGCGGGAACAAATTGGATGCTTCCCGCAATGGGTTGTCCGCAAGGTGAGCGTAACGTGCTGTTGTTTGCGCTTGAGTGTGGCCTAAGAGCCGTCCGACTATCGGCAGCGACGCGCCGCGGCTGACGAGATGAGAAGCGAAGGTGTGGCGCAAGTCGTGAATGTGGACATCTCGCAACTGAGTGTCCTTGCGGATTGCGGCCCACGCGAACCTCAGGTCCGTCAGGTGCGCGCCGACCCTGCCCGGAAAGAGATATTCACCCTCTCGCGGGAGTGACTTTAGGAATACGATGGCCTGATCGTTCAGCGGAACGTGCTCGACTCTTTTCTCCTTCGTGTTATGGCTCGGTTTCGTCCACACTCCCCTGTCAAGATCGAATTGGATCCATGTGGCGAGCAGCACTTCGCTCTTTCGAGCACCGGTCACCATGATTAGCCGGATTGCGTTAACGGCTCGCTGCGCCTCACTGCGAACGAAAAACCGCTGCTTCTCCGATACCTCAGCTAGGGCGGCCCGCTTGTCTGGATAGCCGTCCATAGCGGCGGCAAGGCGCTCAAGCTCTTCTTCAGAAAGCCACCGCTCGCGCTTTTCCTCCTGGAACTTCTGCACTCCAGTTGCTGGATTTCTAGCGATTCCCCACTCCAGTTCGTTGTCCGAGATTGCGAAGTTGAACATCTTGCGGAGCAGTGCGAGGACGCGATTGGCACGGTACGGAGTGGCTTGTAATGAGGTATGCAGGCTCGACACGTCACGCCGCGAAACATGCGCCGCCCTGATGCGCCCTAGCTGCGGCAGAATCACCCCTTCCAGCATGGCTTTGTCGTCACGAACGGACGTGGGGCGCTTGTGAACCATCGCGTGTCGCTCCATGTACTCGGTCGCAAGGTCTCTCAGCGTGCGCAGTCTTGCTTCGGACTCAGCTGCTTCACGATGCTTCGTCTCGCGCAATGTGAAGGGGTCGACACCATTGGAAATCGACTGTCTGAGTTCAAAGGCTTTGGCCCGAGCTGTTTCAACCGAGAACTCGGGAAACGGGCCGATGGTATAGCGGCGCTCTTGGCTGTTGAATCGGTAGTTGAGGATGAAACTCTTGGCCCCCCCCGGCGTCACTCTTAGACCGAATCCGCTGATCTCGCCATCGTAGTGAATCCGATTGCCCCTGGAGGGAACCTCCACCCGCTTTGCAAACGTCTCTGTGAGCCTAGCCATGTCCGCACTGTGTCCGCAATTGTTGGCTGCTAGCGTCTCTGACTGTCTCACAGAATCAGTAGAATGTCAACGTATGTCGCTATTTATAATGAAGTTAACAGCTATGTTGTTGGAGGCGCGTGTCCGTCTGTGTCAGCATACAACTGACTCTTAATCAGTAGGTTGAAGGTTCGATTCCTTCCGCGCTCACCAACCTTTAGAATCAATAACTTACAGACAGCGTCCCCTTCCGAATGAATCCCCATAGCCTTCTATCTTCAATCTCCGGTCATTTGTTTTCAGGTATCTACGGAGGCAGGCAACAACTGATTCGAATCAGTTGTGCGCTCTGCGAGAAATAAGCAATTGCCTTCTGTTCAACCAGTTGCGCCTGTCCGCGACGATCTGTGGAGAAAGTGTGGCTGTTGGACGCTTCCGCGATGGCTAATGACAGACAGGGCGTGTGATGCCCTATCTGTGCTATGATCCACAGGTGACGAAAAAGGGGAGGCTACGCAAGGTTGTAGACGAAACGACCCAAGTGCGTTGTGCTCTCGGAAAAGGACTCATCCGCGAAGAGGTATGGCAGGACTCTCGCGGCGCGGTCGCCAAGTACAACCTGGCTTTCATCAATCACGCTCTTTGTGCCAGGGATAACGGCAGGGTGGTGGGTTACGACCACAGCCACGGTGATCATCATCGACATTTCGCCGGTGCCGAAGAGAAGTTTGCTTTTGTCAGCTACGAGCAGCTGCTGGAACATTTTCTAGACGAAGTGCGGGAACTCCGCCAGAAAAAGGAGCCGATATGAAGTTGAGAATCAATACCGATGGATTTGAAGGCTACGCGAAGCGGGCCCTGGAGCGGGCGCGAAAGCTGGATCGACGGGAAGCGATCAAGCCGGAGATCACTATCACGTTCGAGGACCCACTCGCAATGGTCGAGGTCCTCACGGCGGAGCGTCTCCGGCTGGTGCAGAAAGTGCGAACAAAATCCTCATCGATCACGGCGCTTGCGGCCGCGCTGAAGCGCGATCCTAAGTCCGTTCGCAGAGACGTTCTGAAATTAGAGCGGGCGGGGGTGGTTCGTACCCGCGAACAGATCAATCCCGGCCACGGACGCGTGAAAATCGTGGAACCTGTGGCCCGAGAATACCGCCTCACAGCGGTTTTTTAGCCGGGCAACCAAGCAATCCTTCGCCAAATTGAAGCGCCAGTAACGACCGTCGGCGGAGCAGGGTTGCTTTCGCGGCCGATAGGAGGCCTGACAACAAGGGACTTATGCGTGATTGTCGACGGGGTTGCTGGGACGGAACCGTAATGCGACACTTCCCACAACCCCTCCTTCTGGCACCGCTCTTTGTCTTCGGACTGATTTCGCCTCGCCACTGGATTCAGCAGCGTCTTGCAATGTCGACTTCCGAAGGAAACCCGCACCCAGTCGGTTCCGGAGGAAGGGCCTTCTCGCCCGCCGGACACTTGTCCGACGCTTTGGGATTGCACGTAAGCCCGAGCTCGAAAAGGCATCCGCCGGTCAGGACCCACTCGCCAGGGATAGGCCCCCGCTCGACTACACAATGTGAGCCGTAACCTGGCAACAGGCTCTCGCGGAAATGGTCGAGTTCGTGATCGTCTGCCAGTGTTTGCGGAGAGCCTTCGAGGCTTAGCCTTGATATCTGGCCCGGACCGGCCGACGGCGTGATCTCCCAGACGACTCCGAGGCCCTGCGAACCGCCGGCGCTGGTGGTTCCGTAGAGGTTGCCGTTGGCGTCGATGCTCACGCCTCCATACGGGTACGAACCGTCCTCGCCCCCAGCAAAATCGTGCAGGCTGGTGTAGGCCCAGCTGCCATTCGAGGGCGTCAGCTTGAAGACGTTGCCCAAGTTGTTCGCGCCGTCCGCGAAAGTCGTGCCATAAATGTTGCCCGCGGCATCCATGGCCAAGCTCCCGCCAACTGGTCCCCCGGAGCCACTGAACTGCTGGATGAACTTGAATCCCGAGCTACCTATTGTGGTCACCTGAGTCAAGTGGATACCCATCTTCGTATATTTTCACTTTGCTCCGAACTGGAGTATTAACTATAGAACGACGTCGGTTTTAAAGCTGACTAAATATTATTATTAGGAAATTCACGTTATGATGACAGATAAATCGCTGTACTTTACTATGTTCCAGCCTGAAATTAAGTCGTATCTTGTGATTGCCCTACGTCTCAGCGCCAATATCTCAGACCGCACGATCCACACCAACTGCGCCAACCACGAGGAGGCCTTGGATCGTGCCAAGAAACAGTACGCTGGCACGGTGTACACCCAGAAAGGCGACACCGAATACCTTATCTGTGGTATGTGCCGTGATGCATGGTGCGACTGGGGGAAGGCCTCGGCGGTTTCCTTCCAGGAGAGCTTACGCGCCCAGCGGGCGAGAAACAGCATATAGGCTCGGGTCAACTGGTGCTTGCCAGCGCTGCAGGGAACCTCCTCGACCAGTACGCCACAATTGCGGCAGTCGACGCGTCGCATGCGGTACAGCAGGAAAACCAGAAAGCCCCACAGAGGAATGAACTCGAAGCGTCGCTGGGGAAGATGATCG
>Ga0181532_10002493_pt1 | contig 17158 bp, 12 predicted proteins | sample PEATcosm2014_Bin_33_FD_119768 | JGI IMG/M metagenome (GOLD analysis project Ga0181532, IMG submission 119768) | Peatland microbial communities from MTU Mesocosm Facility, Houghton, MI, USA - PEATcosm2014_Bin11_30_metaG | ecosystem: Environmental > Terrestrial > Soil > Wetlands > Peat | place...
TCTTCGTGCAGGCCAATTTCGGCCGCCGGGAAGAACTCGTGCTGGCCGGAGAGCCGCTCGGCGCGCTACTGGCTGACGACAACCCGCTGGCCGAGCACTTCGCGATGCCCGCCGGAGCGGGCTCGGTCGTCGCGATCGTGGCCACCGACGCGCCGCTGCTCCCGCACCAGTGCCAGGCGCTGGCCCGCCGGGTGACGCTCGGCCTGGCCAGGACCGGCACGGCCGGCTCGCACTTCTCCGGTGACCTGTTCCTGGCCTTCTCCACCGCCAATCCGGGTGGCATCACGCCAGGCGTCACCACCTTCAGGCCGGGCGCCGAAGGCCGGTATGACCGGCTGATTTTCGTGCCATGGGGCTTCCTCGACCCGTTCTATACCGGCGTCGTGCAGGCGACCGAGGAAGCCGTCGCCAATGCACTGGTTGCGAACGAGGACATGACCGGGCGTGACGGCCATCGCACCCCGGCGCTGCCGCGCGACCGGGTGGCTGAGGTGTTCAGGGCCAGGCGGCAGCGAGGATAATCCTGCTCCGTGATCAGCCAGGATTCGCACGGCAGGCCAGGGAACCACCGTGGGTTACGGGCTGATCGCGGCGGTCATGTGGGGCCTGTCGGCGGTCGCGGCCGCGAAGGCCGCCCGGCGGACGGGCACCTACCTGGCGGTGCTCTGCGGTCAGGGCCTCGGTGTGCTGTCGCTGCTGGCGCTGGCGGCGGTGGTCCGGCCCTCGTTCGCCGCCGCGGATGGCGCGGTCGCCCTGCACCTGGCCGGTGCGGGCCTGGTAGGCCTGGTGGGTTACCTGTGCTACTACCGGGCGATTGAGGACGGCCCGGTAGGCCTGGGCAGCGCCATCAGCTCGACCTACGGCGGCATCGCAGCGCTGCTCGCGGTCATCGTGCTCGGCGAGCGGCTGGGCGTCATCGGCATCGCCGGGGTGGTGCTCGCCGTCGCGGGAGTGGCGATGGCGATAGCCCGGGCTACCGGACCCGCCGAGCCGGCCGCCGGACCCGCCGAGCCGACAGCTGCCCCACCGACGACTGCGGCACCGATAGCTGCCGCACCACCCGCTGCCGCACCGGCCGCCGAGCAGACGGCCCCCGGGCAGAGCGACGCCGGGCAGAGCGACCCCGGGCAGAGCGACCCCGAGCTGAGCGACGCCGGGCAAAACCACCTTCGGCCGACCGCCTCCGGGCAGAGCGACGCCGGGCAGAGCGCCCCCGGGCAGAGCGACGGCGAGCAGAGCGACGGCGAGCAGGGTCTCGGGCTTGGCGAGCCCATCGTCGGTGTCGCGCCCATCCCAGGGCGCCCGCGCAGGCTCTCCCGGCTGGCCATCCCGCTTGCCTTCGCGTCGGCACTCGCCTACGGGGCCGGCGGCTTCCTGCTTGGCGACTACTCAGGCCGGGCGGGCTGGCTCGGCGCGGCCCTGATCGCCCACGGAACCTCGGTGACGGCTTTGCTGGCCGTCCTGCCCCTCATGGGCCGTCGTCCGGGCGCCTGGCGCGGCGGTGCGACCGGGGCAGCCTGGGCGGCCGCAGCGGGCCTGACCGACGCCGCCGGACTGCTCGCCTTCGCCCGCGGCGGCCAGGTCGGCCAGGTGGCGGTGACCGCTGCGGTCTCCAGCGTCTACCCGGTGATCCCGCTGGCGGCCGGGCTGGCCCTGTTCGGCGAGCGGCTCCGGGCCAGCCAACTGCTCGGCGTGGGCCTGGTGGTAGCCGGGCTGGTCCTGCTCGGCCTGACCGCGTGACAGTGCGCGCGAATCACCCGATTGATTCCTACCGCGAGCCCGATGGAAACAGCCGGTCCATCACCACTCCCGTAACAAAGATCAGGATCCACATGTAGGTGGCCAGCCTGGGCGAGTACAGCGCTACCGGGATAGACAGCAGGAAGATCACCGGAGCGCGAGCCGCCTGCAGCAGGAAGGGAAGCCGCATCCGGGCGGCGGACGGGGCGGCCAGCCCGCTGCCAGGCCGGGTGGCGTAGAGCCAGACCGCGGACTCAACCAGCCCGGCGGCCGAGCAGCACGCGGCGTAGAAGATGACCGCGGCCGCCTGCGTCGTCGAGGTCAGGCCGAGCACCTCGGTCGGGAAGGGCAGGAACGCGATGGTGCCCAGGAACAGCAGGTTGAGCAGCATTAGGGGCCGGTCAATGGCGATGACGTGGCGGAAGAGCGAGTGGTGGCCGAGCCAGAACAGGCCGATCACCACGAAGCTGATCGTGAAGCTCTCGATGCCGGGAATCGCCAGGCGCAGCTCGTGCCCGGCCTGGAAACTGCGGCCGATCGGCACCCGCAGGTCCAGAGCGAGCAAGGTGATCGCGATCGCGAAGATCGCGTCGCTGAAGAACAGTACCCGGTCGTACTCCAGGTGCCCGGCGCGGGCCAGCCAGTGCGCGCGAGGCGTACGGAGGTCCGCTGCCCCCGCGGTGTCCGGCTCGGAGCCCTCAGTCGCCGGGCCGCCGTCAGGCGCATCAGCCGGCCCGCCGTCAGGCGCATCAGCCGGACCGCCGCCATCCAGTGCAGCCCCCATCGGATCCTCGCCGTCCGACGTCCGCGCCGCCTGGTCATCGCTCGTCATCAGCTGCCGCCGATCTCAGGTTCGCCGCAGTCACCGATCCCCTTCGGGGCGTCCTCCCCGGTCGCGCGGCCCTGGGCACCACCATCAGCTCGGTACAGTAGCCGACCCGCGGTAACAACCTCCGGCCAGCCGCCGCCCCGGTCTCGCGCACCGGATAAGACGTAAGATCCGGGTCGGATGCGCCCCCAGAATTTACCGGATCATGGAAATGAGCCAAGTCAGCCAGCGCTGCGGCCGCCTGCTCACTCGGCGCGGCGCGGCTGCCGCTGCTGAATCGCCTGCAGGTCAGCGGCCAGGGCTTCCGATTCCTGCCTGGCCAGCGTCGAGGTGGCGATCCGGATCGCCGGTGGCGCCGCGATCCTGAATCGCTCGCCGGGCGCCACCGCCCAGCCGCGGTCCAGCAGCGCGCTGGTGATACCTGGCTCATCGGCGACCGGCAGCCAGACGGCCAGCCCGGACCGGCCGACGGCCTTGATACCGCGGGCCTCCAGCGCGCCGATCAGGCTCTCCCGGCGCTCGGCGTAGGTGGCGGCCGCGCGGGCCAGCAGGTCCCGGGTGCGCTGATCCTGCCACAGCTCGGCGACGGTTTCCTGCAACAGGTAGCTGACCCATCCGGTACCGAGCGCCTGGCGGCCCTCGACCCTGGCCACGGTGACCGGATCGCCGGCCAGCACGGCCAGCCTGAGGTCCGGGCCCAGCGATTTCGACACGGACCTGATCACCGCCCACCGTTGCAGGCCGGTCGCGACGCTGCGGGCGCTGACCCCGGCGATCGGGCCGGCGTGGTCGTCCTCGATCACCCCCAGACCCGGGTGGCGGGTCAGCACGGCGGCGAGCTCCGCTGCTCTGGCTTGGTCCCACGCCGCGCCGGTGGGGCTCTGCGCCCGGGGGGTGAAAAGCACGGCCTGGCAGCCACCCGCCAGGGCCCCGGCCAGCGCATCCGGGATGACTCCGAGCTCGTCGATGGCCATCGGGACGCAAACCAGGTCCATGGCGGCCAGCAGGTCGAGCACCGGCGGATAGCCCGGGTCTTCGACAGCCACCCGGTCACCGCGGCGCAGCCAGGCCCCGAGCACGCGCTCCACGGCGTCGAGCGCGCCACTGACGACCGCCAGCTGGGCCGGGTCGATGCCGTCGGCCGCGAACTGCCCGGCCGCGAGCCGGCCCAGGCGGGGGGCGACCGGCGGGTCGCCGTACAGCCGACCGCGCCGGGCCACGGCGGTCAGCGGCGGGAGCTCGGGCAGCAGGGCCGGATCGGGGCTGCCGGCCACCAGGTTCCGCGCGCCGGCCGGGACCACGTACTGCAGCCGCGGCCCGATAGGCGGCGCCCAGGTAATCCTGGTCCCGGCCCGGCCCTGACCGCGGGCGATTCCTATGTCCCGCAGCTGGCGGTAGGCGGCCGCGACGGTGACCGGGCTCAGGCCAAGCTCCGCGGCCAGCGCCCGGACCGGCGGCAGCGCATCGCCTGAGGTGAGCCGTCCGTCTCGGACCGCGGCTTCCACATCCGTCGCGACCTCGCTGGCCGTCCGGCCCTGGGGATAATATTGTCTCAGCATGTAAATATTATGTACTGTAACGTATTGGAGACGGCCGTGACCACGCTCCCCCAGGCGCTGATCTCCCAGGCACCGCACTCCCAGGCACCGCACTCCCAGGCACTGCTCCGCCCGGCGGTGCTGCCGCGGGCCCTGGACGGCCAGCAGGTCCGGCTCGAGCCGCTGGACCACCGGCACGGGCCGTCTCTCGCTGAGGCGGCGGCGGGCTCGCCGGAACTGTACCGGTGGACCCGGGTCCCGCACGATCCCGCCGACGCGGCCGAGTACGTCCAGCTGGCCGTGGCGCAGCGCGAGGCGGGCGCGGCGGTGCCGTTCGCTGTCGTCAGGGCCGCGGACGGGGTGGTGATCGGCTCGACCAGGTACTGGCAGCCCGACTGGTGGCCGTGGCCGGCCGGGCACCGGTTTCACGGCCGCGCCACCCCGGACACCTGCGAGATCGGGCACACCTGGCTGGCCCGCACGGCGGTCCGCACCGGAGCGAACACCGAGATGAAGCTGCTTATGCTCGGCTATGCCTTCGAGACCTGGGCCGTGCACTGCGTCACCTTTCACACCGACGCCCGCAACGAACGCTCCCGGGAGGCGCTCGGCCGCATCGGGGCCAGGTTCGAAGGGATTCTCCGCGCCCACCGGATGGCCGCCGACCAGACGCCCAGGGACTCGGCCCGCTATTCGATCGTGGCGTCCGAATGGCCGGCCGTCCGGGAGCACCTGACCGGCCTGCTGGCACAGCGGCAGGTGCCCGACCGTCAGGCGGCCGGGCGGGCTCCTAGCGGAGGAAGCGGATGATCGCTGCCTCGAGGGCCCGGGCGATCTCTCGCTGGAACCGCGCCGAGGTCAGCAGCCGCGCGTCGGTAGCGTTGCGCATGTTGCCGGTCTCGATGAGGACCTTGGGCACCGTGGTGAGGTTGAGCCCGGCCAGGTCGTCGCGGAAGATGATGCCGTCATGCCCGTAGTAGTCGCTGACCGGCATCGTTGTGTAGCGGAGAAAAGCCGACCTGACGTCGCGGCCGAACCGCTCCGATGACTTGATCACCTTGTTGTTCGGCCCGTCAGCGACGGGCTCGAGGACGGTGAACCCGCGGCCCCAGGACGGCCCGCCATCGGCGTGAATATCGATCGCCACGTTGGCGTGCGCGTGGTTGATGATCCGCGAGCGCCGGTTCACGCACGGCCCGACGCCGTGGTTGTTGTGCCTGGTCAGCACCACCCGGGCCCCGTCCTGCTGGAGGTACCTGCGCAGATAGGTCGCGACGTTGAAGTTGAACCGCGCCTCGGTGTAGCCGCCGTTGGTCTGCGTGCCTGTGGTGTCGCAGGCTTCCCATTCCCGGCCGTTCCAGATCAGGTGATTGAGGTAAGCCGGATCGCTGCCGTTGCGGCCATTGTGACCCGGGTCAATGCCGACGACCTTTCCGGCCAGCGGCTTGGCCTGCGAGCCCGACGCCACCGCCGGCCCAGCTGCCGCCGCCTGCACAGCCGCCACCGGCGGCCTAGCCGCGGCGCTGGACACCGCCGGCGAACTGCTCGCCGCGACGCCGCCGCCGCACGCCGTGGCCAGCCCGCCCACAGCCGCCGTGGCCAGCGCGAGGCCCAGGCGGGCGCGCGGGCCCCGGGTCAGTCCCCGGTGATCAGTCACGGCTCAGCTCCTCGATAAAGCCCGAAGGGCCGCCTGCGCTTAACGGCACCATTGATCTTTCCGGTCTGCGCACGATCGTCGCAGCCGAGTCTAGGCGCGGGCGCACGGCATTTCAGCTGCTCCTGGCCGGCCGATAGCTGCCCCGCTCAGCCCGTTCCGGCTCCGCCCCGGCGACTCGCCGCAGCACAAGCTGAGCACTGGCACTCCGGCCCGGGCCGCGTTGGGCAAGATAGGTGCTGCGGACCGGCGCGATAGGAGCCGCGGATCCCGGCACGGCTGGCAGCTGATGCCCGTGGCGCCGGCCAACCGTGACCGGGACTGGAGGCACGATGCGGCCGTTGCGGCTGGTGCTCGACGGATTTGGCGCCTACCGCCATCCGGCGGAGGCGGACTTCAGCGACGTTGACTTCTTCGCTCTGGTGGGCCCGACCGGGTCGGGCAAGAGCACGCTGATCGACGGCCTGTGCTTCGCCCTCTACGGCACGGTGCCGCGGTGGGGCAAGGAAAACGCCATTGCCTTCGCGCTCGCGCCGTCGGCCAACGCCTGCCGGGTCTGCCTGGTGTTCGAGGCGGCCGGGAAGCGGTACGCGGCCGTCCGGGCGCTGACCCGCGACCGCAAGGGACAGGTGCACACCAAGGAGGCGCGGCTGGAGCGGCTCGACCAGGCCGTTCCGCCGGACGCGCCGATCGAGGAGATCCTGCAGGCCAGCGTCGAGCCGCTGGCCGAAGGACCGGACCAGGTCAAGGCGGCGGTCCAGGACATACTCGGGCTCAGCTACGAGCACTTCACCCAGTCGGTGCTGCTACCGCAGGGCAGGTTCTCGGAGTTCCTGCACGCCAAGCCGGGTGACCGGCAGGATCTGCTGGTCCAGCTGCTGGCGTTCGGGGTGTACGAGCAGATCGGCCAGCGGGCCAGGGAGCGCGCCCGCCGCGCCGATGACGCGGTCAAGGTGGCCGCCTCGGCCCGGGCCGAGCTGACCGGCGCCACCGAGGAGGCCGAGACGCAGGCGGCGGGCCGGCTGCAGTCCCTGACCGGCCTGGCCGCCGAGGTCAACGACAAGCTGGCGGCGCTGGCCGGGCTGACCGGGCAGGCTGAGCAGGCCGCGGCGGCGGCCACCGCGGCCGGTGCGGAGGCGGCGCTGCTCGCCGCGGTGCGGACGCCCGCCGGGGTGCCCGGCCTGGCCGAGCGGATCAGCCGCGCCGACGCGCTGGTCACCGAGCGTGCCACCCGGCAAGCCGACGCCGAGCAACTCGAATCCGACGCCGAACGCGCTCGCGCCCAGCTCCCGGACCAGACGCTGATGGACCGGATGGCGGCAGCGCATGCGGAACGGCGCCGGCTGACGTCGCTGCTGGTGGGGCAGGAGCAGGCTGAGGCGCAGGCGGCAGCGGCCGAAGCCGCGCGGGCAGCGGAACTTCACGATTCGGAACGGGAGTCGGAGCGGGCTCTGCACGACCTGGCCGGTGCGCAGCGCGAGCACGCCGCCGCGGACCTGGCCAGCGGACTGCAGGCCGGCGACGACTGCCCGGTCTGCCTGCGCCGCCTCACCACGGTGCCGCACCACGGCACGCCCCCCGACCTGGGCCGGGCCAGGGCCGCGGCTGACGCCGCCGCCCAGCAGGTGCGCCGGCTGAAGGCAGCGCACAGTGCGGCTGACCGCGACGCCGCAGCCGCCCGGAGCACCGCGCAGGCCACCAGGCGGCAGCTCACGGAGCTCACCGAGGTGCTGGCCGAGTGCCCGCCCGAGGACGAGGTCGCGGCGACGATCAAGGAGATATCCCGGGCCGACGAGGAAATCCGGCAGGCCCGTAAGGCCGCCTCGGCCGCCCGGGCGGGAGTCGCCGACGCGCAGCGGGACCGGTCCTCGCTGGACGGCGCGGAACGGCAGGCCTGGACCGCCCTGCGCGACGCCCGCGACCAGGTCGTCGGGCTCGGCGCCCCGCGCGCCGAAGCCGGCGATCTGGCCAAGGCCTGGGCGGAGCTAGCCGGCTGGGCGGCGGGCCAGCGCTCCGCGCTGGCCCGGCGCCAGCCAGACCTCGATGCTGCCGCCCGCGACCTGCAGCAGCAGGCAGCCGGGCAGACGGCCAGCCTCACCGAGGCGCTGGCTAGCCACGGCGTCACCGGGCTGGCCGACGTGTCACAGGCTGCGGTCGCGGTCGGCCGGGAGCTGGCCCGGGCCGAGGAGAGCCTCAAGCAGATCCGGGAGGACCGCAAGCGCACCGCCCGGCTCGACCGGCAGATCGCCGCCCACCGCGAGGAGCAGCAGGTCGCCGGCAGCCTCGGCGCGCTGCTGCGGGCTACCTCGTTCGAGCGCTGGCTGTGCGGCGAGGCGCTCGATTCGCTGGTCGAGGAGGCGTCGGCGACACTCATGGAGCTGTCCGGCGGCCAGTACCAGCTGGACCGAGACGATCGCAATGATCTGGTCGTGATCGACTTCGAGGACGCCGGGGCCCGCCGCCCGGTGCACACACTGTCGGGCGGGGAGACCTTCCAGGCCTCGCTGGCGCTGGCGCTGGCCCTGTCCAAGCAGGTCGTCGGGCTCTCGGCGGGCCAGCGCGACCTGAACTCGATGTTCCTCGACGAAGGGTTCGGCACGCTGGACGCCGACACCCTGGAGACAGTCGCGACGACGCTGGAGCGGCTCGCCGCCGACTCCGACCGGATGGTCGGCATCGTGACCCACGTCGCCGCGCTGGCCGAGCGGGTGCCAGTGCGCTTCGTGGTCAGCCGGGCCGGCTCGTCGTCGGCGCTCAGCAAGGAGCGGGTCTGATGCCGCCCGGCCCCGTCACCCAGGCCGGCCCGGCGACCCACGGCGCCCCCGTGACCCAGGGCGGCCCTGGCACCCAGGCTGGCCCCGCCGCTCAGGGCGGCCCCGACGGGCGTGCGGACGGGCCGGCCGGCGTGACGTTCACCGTGGACCCGTGGGACCCGGCCTACGGCGTGGCGTTCAGCGACGAACTCGAGGACGCCGCGCTGCAGGAATCCAACGCCGAGCTCAACCTGGACCTGGAACTCCCGGCTGGCCAGTGGCGGCCGGTCGACCCCGACCCGGCGCCCGGGCTGCCCGCCACGGTGCTCTTCCTGGACGGCGTCCGCCGGATCGACGCGCGGGTCTGGGTGCATGGCAACGGCGCTCAGCCCGCGCCCGGCATCGCCGCCTCGTTCGCCGCGGGCCTGGTCCGCTGTGACGGCGCCGCGCACCTCACTGACGTGCTGCTGGAGCGCGGCCTGTTCAGCTCGGCCGCCCATGCGGCCGACATCGGCACCCGGTATGCGGCCTACCCGGTCCGGATCGCCGAAGGACCCGGCCCGGACAAGCTCTCGCTCGCCCTGCAGCAGCGGCTGACCGCCGCCGAGGTGCAGCTGGCGAACGCGTTCCGGGCCCGGCAGCCTGACGCCGACGATCTGCTGGTGGTGGACGGGCCGCTGCGCGGCCGCACCCACCTGGATCGCACGGTCGGCTACATCAAGAGCCACCATGCCGCCTACCTGCCCGCCGGCCCGGCCGCCGTGATCGGCGCGCTACGCCCCGGGCAGCGCAGCCCGGTGTTCATGATGGGCACCTCGTGGCGGCGCAGTTCCTGGTATCTCCAGCTGCCCGGCGCCCAGGGCGCGCCCTGGGCCGGAGTGGTCCGGCTTGAATGCTCGGCTGAGCTGCCGGCGGCGCAGGCCACGGCGCTCGCTGACCTGACCGCCCGGCTGCTCCCGCCGCTGGCCAGCGCGCCGCACAAGGACTCGCGCGCTCCGCAGAACCTGGTCCCCATCGGCGGCCTGGAGCGGGAGCTGCGCCGCCGTCTCGGCGATCAGCAGCTGCTCTACCGGGCCTTGCGGGCCGCCGCCTCCGGCTGAGCCAGCTGGTCCCCCTGGGTAGCGGCGTCCCAGCACGCCTGGGTGGCGCTCAGCGCGAATCAGCACGCCCGGATGGAGCGCTCAGAGCGATACTAATGACAGATATTTGTGTCATCTGTGTTATCACTGTAATATGAGCTGCATGACAACGGACGCAGAACTGATCTTCGCGGACCATGCCGGGCGCTTCTACGCACGCGAGTACGGCTTCCCGCCGGTCGCGGGCAGGCTCCTGGGCTACCTGGTCATCTGCGACCCGCCGCAGCAGACGATCGCGGACCTGGCCGAGGCTCTGCTGGCCAGCCGCAGTGCCATCACCGGTGCGGTCAAGCTGCTGGAGGGATATCGCGCGGTACGGCGCACCCGGGCGGCCGGTGAGCGCGTCGATCGCGTCAGCATCGATCCGGCAGGCCTGGAGCCGAAAGGCTTCACCGCCGCGATCTACGAGGAGCAGGCAGCCCTGGCGCGTGAGGCACTGGTGCTGCTGACGGACGCGCCGGCGGCCCGGCGGGCCGTCGTGGAAGAGGCCGCGGCTTTTTACGACTTCCTGGCCAAGCGGCTCCCTGCGGTGCTCGAGGAGTGGCGCGCGCACCGCGACGACCTGCGAGCAGCCGAGAACGGCCGGGCGCACAGGCCGGCCGCGGTGCCGGCTGACCGCGGTGCCGGCTGACCGCGCTGCCTGGCCACGCCCGGCCATCAGTTCACCGATACACCAGCATGCAAAGGAGAGCCGTCGATGCTACAGCGCACGGAAATGAGCCGCGGCAGTGAAACCCTGGGCGCGCCGCTCGGCGCCCGCTACGAGGTGGACGGGCGACGGCTGCTGCTGCACCGCTCGGGAAGCGGCGGACCGTCAGTGGTGTTCCTGCCGGGGGCCGGCCTGGTCGGCCTCGACTTCCTGAACGTCCACGATCAGGTCTCGGCCGTCACCACGTCAGTGCTCTACGACCGGGCCGGAACGGGCTGGAGCGATCAGGTCAACCTGCCCCGTAGCGCCGGCGAGGTCGCCGGGGAACTCCACGCGCTGCTCCGGGCGGCCGACATACCGGCCCCCTATCTGCTCGTGGGCCACTCGCTGGGCGCCGCCTACGCGCGCCGGTATGCGCAGCAATATCCGGACGAAGTGGCCGGCCTGCTCTTCCTCGAGCCCTTCTACGAGGGACTCGAGGCCCAGGGCCCGAAGCTGACCGTCGGCGCCACGCTGTGGACAGTGTTCGCTGCCCTGCGGGTGGCCGTGCAGGTCAAGCCGTTCTACCGGCGCATGTTCGGGCAGATGCTCGCCGACTGGCCCGAATCGGTCCGCAGGCCGCTCGTCGACTACCACGTCCGCGCGTTGCGGAGGACCATGCAGGAGCGGAAGAACCTGTTTAGCGAGGTCGAGGCGGAGCTCCGGGAGGGCGGGCAGCTGCCCGACGTGCCGGTGATCGTGCTCGCGTCCATGGGGATCGACCCGTTCATGGCCGCGCTGATGCCAGTAGCTCAGCTGCGCGAGCTGAACAGCAGGAAGGCTGCGCTTTTCCGCCCGCTGGTGGATTCGGTCCCGCGCGGCGAGTATCGCGAAGTGGAGGGCGCCGGGCACTCGACACTCCATACTGACCGACCGGACGCTGTCGTCCAGGCCATCCGCGACCTGCTCGACCGGGTGAACCCTCGAGCCAGCTACCGTGGCGGCGCGGCTGACGCTCACTAGGCTGTCGGCATGGCTAGCAAACCGATCAGGCGCCTCGTCCTTTTACGGCATGCCAAATCCGCCTGGCCGGATCTGCCCGACCACGACAGGCCGCTGGCCGGCCGGGGTCGCGGTGACGCTCCGGTAATGGGCCGCTGGCTGCAGGACACGGGCTGCATACCCGATCTGGTCTGGTGCTCTACGGCGGAGCGGGCCACCCAGACCTGGCGGCTGGCCGCCGCCGAGCTGGGCGCGGACCCGCCGGTCAGCTATGAGCCCCGGCTGTACGGGGCAACCGCCGGCGAGCTGGCGAACCTCATCCGCCAGGCTCCGCCCAGGACGACGACACTCCTGCTGGTCGGGCATAACCCGGGCATCCAGGACCTTGCCCTCACCTTGTCGGCCACGACCGCCGACGACACAGCCGTGGCCAGCGAAAACACAGCCAGCGAAAACACAGTCGGCGAAAACGCGGCCGTTGCTGGCGAAAACACAGCCGGCGGAAACACGGCGGGCGGAAACACGGCGGCGGCCGGCGAAAACACGGCGGGCGGAAACACGGCGGGCGAAGACACAGCGGGCCGAACCGCGACGCGCGAAGACCCGGCGGCGGCGCTACTGGACCGGGCCGCCATTAAGTTTCCGACCGCGGCGATAGCCGTCCTGGAGTTCGGTGGCGACTGGCCGGACCTGTCGACCGGCAGCGCCCGCCTGGTCACCTTCGTCGTGCCGCGCGAGCTGGGCCGTTAGCCAGGCACGGGCCAGGCGCGGGCCAGGCACAAGGCCAGCCACGGGGCCAGGCACGGACCAGGCACAAGGCCAGCCACGGACCAGGCACAGAGCTAGCCACGGGGCCAGGTACGGGGCCATGCAGCCAGCCAGGCGGGCGCGCTGCACCAGCCCCGCCGGGCCGCGCGGCCCAGCGGCGCGGTGAATGCGCAGCTAACTCGGCCGGCCGAGCGGCACACACCGGAGTCCTGATCGCTAAGCTATGCGGGCAAACTCGTCGGAGAGGACCAACATGACTGACGTCACCGGGGTCGAGCGAACGCTCGTCTTGCTCAAGCCCGATGCCGTAGCGCGGGGGCTAGTTGGACAGGTTCTGGCCCGTTTCGAGGCCGCACTGCTGAAGATTGTCGCCACCAAGATGGTGTGGATGGACGCCGACCTGACCAAACAGCACTACTTCGACCTCGAAGAACGCTTCGGTCCCAAAGTTTATGCATCGATGTCCAAATTTATGCAGACTGGCCCGGTCATCGCGCTGGTCCTCGAGGGTGTCGACGCCGTGGCGTGCGTCCGCAAGCTGGTCGGTGCCACCTACCCGGACCAGGCACCGCCGGGCACAATCAGGGGCGACTTCGCCCACCAGAGCAAGGCGTACGCCAACGCCAACCGGATCGCCGTCGCCAACCTCGTGCACGCATCAGGCAACCGGGAAGAGGCCAAGCACGAGATCGACGTCTGGTTCTCGGCCGACGAACTGCATCACTATCAGATCGCCGCGCAGAAGTACGTTTCCTAGCCGGGCCCATCAGGCGCCGCCGGGCCGGTGAATTTCGCGGCCCAGGCCAGCAGCCGCGCGGAAATCAGTTGGGTCCTCGGGTGAGCGAGGAGAACTGCCGATGCCCTTGCCCGAGCGCAGCGAGATCGTGATCATCGGGGGCGGGGTGATCGGCTGCAGCATCGCCTACCAGCTCGCCAGGCGCGGCAAGACCGACGTGACCCTGATCGAGCGCAGGCGGCTGACCGAGGGCAGCACCTGGCATGCGGCCGGGCTGGTGGGCCAGCTGCGGAGCTCGGCGAGCCTGACCCAGCTGATGCGGGCCAGCGTGGAGACCTACCAGGCGCTGGAGCGCGAGACCGGGTACGCCACCGGCTGGCGCCAGGCCGGCAGCCTCCGGGTCGCCGCGAGTGATGCCCGCTGGCAGGAGCTCAAACGGCTGGTGACGGCGGCCAAGAGCTTCGGCTTCGCGGCGGAGCTGCTCTCCCCCGCGGCGGCCCGGGAGCTGTTCCCGCTGCTCAGCCTGGCTGGCATCCGGGGCGCGACCTGGGTTCCCACGGACGGCTATGCGGACCCGAGTCAGCTCACCCATTCCTTCGCGACCGGCGCTCGGGCAGCGGGGGCGGCGATCGTGCAAGGCTGCCGCGCCGAGGCCGTCGAGCGCCGCGGCCGCCGGGTCACCGCGGTGCTGACCGACCTGGGGCGGATTGAATGCGACACGCTCGTCAACGCGACCGGGATGTGGGGCCGGGCGACCGCCGCCCTGGCTGACGCCGACGTGGCGGTGGGCGCGGTCGAGCACCAGTACATCGTTACGGAAAAAATCTCTGGGCTGCCCGCTGATCTGCCTACGCTGCGTGATCCGGACGCGAGGTTCTATCTCAAGCCGGAGGCCGGGGCGCTGGTCATCGGCGGCTGGGAGGACGGGACGCGGGTGCCGTGGCCGGAGATTCCCCGTGACCTGGGCCCGGAGCTATTGCCGCCGGACCATGACCGGTTCGAGCCGATCAGCGAGGGCGCGGCGCATCGCGTCCCGGTCACCGCCGAGGCCGGCATCAAGACCTGGGTGAATGGGCCGATCCCGTTCTCGCCCGACGCCGAGCCGCTGCTCGGCGTCACCGAGGACACCGACAACCTGTTCCACTGCTGTGGCTTCTCCGCCGGGATCGCCGCCGCTGGCGGGGCCGGTCAGGCCATGGCGGGCTGGATCATCGACGGCGATCCCGGGCTTGACCTGTGGCCATTCGACGTCCGGCGGTTCGGGCGCTCGCACGGCGTGCCCGGCTACCTCGAGCAGCGCTGCATCGATGCCTATGGCCACTACTACGCGATCGCGTTCCCGAATCGCGAGCTCGCCGCGCCCCGTGGACAGCGCCGCAGCGCGCTGTCTGACCTGCTGGCGGCCCGCGGGGCCGTGGCCGGCGCGAAATTCGGCTGGGAACGGGCCAGCTGGTTCGCCCCGCCGGGGGCCGAGCCGGCCGAGGAGCTGACGTTCGGCCGGTCCGCCGCCTGGCCGCAAGTCGGTGCCGAGCACCGCGCCGTCCGGGAGGCAGCGGGCCTGGCCGACCTCAGCTCGTTCGCCAAGTACGAGATCAGCGGGCCCGGTGCGCTGCCGCTGCTGCAGCGGCTCGCGGGGGCCAACCTGGACGTGCCGCCCGGCAAGGTTGTCTACACCCAGCTGCTGAACGAGCGCGGCGGCATCGAGGGCGACGTCACCTTCACCCGGCTGGCCGCAGACTGCTTCTACTTCGTCACCGGCGCCGGGTTCGGCCGTCACGACATCGCGTTCATCCTGCGGCATGCACCGGACGACGGGTCGGTCACGATCCGGGACGTGACCTCGGGCTATGGCGTGCTGAGCCTGTGCGGCCCGCGGGCCAGAGCGGTAGCCCAGCGGCTCAGCCGCGCCGACCTGAGCAACGCGGCGTTCGGCTACATGACGGCCCGGCACATCGATCTCGGGCACGCGCCGGTGCTGGCGCTGCGCGCCAGCTATGTCGGCGAGCTGGGCTGGGAGTTCCACGTGCCGACGGAGTACCTGCGTGATCTGTACGACCGGCTGCTGGACGCCGGGGCGGCCGCCGGGCTCCGGGACGTGGGCTACCGGGCGGTCAACTCGCTGCGGCTGGAGAAGCAGTACCTGGCCTGGGCCGCCGACATCACCAGCGACGACAACCCGTACGCCGCGGGCCTGGGTGCCGCCGTGCGGCCGGACAAGCCCGGGCTGCTGGCAGGCCCCGCGCTGCTGAAGATCAGGGACGAGGGGCCCGGCGAGAAACTCTGCTGGTTCTCGGCCGGCCCTGAGGTGGTCATGCACGGCGGTGAACTGCTCGCCCATCCGGCCAGCGGGCTGGCGGCCAGCGTGCGCAGCGCCGGGTACGGGTACACCGTCGGCCGGACCATCTTCTCCGCCTACCTGCCGGTCCGGCTGGCCGGCGAGAGTGATTTCCTGGTGGAGGTGGCCGGCGAGCGGTACCCGGCGACCCGGCACGACCGGCCGCTATATGACCCGGACGGCACCAGGGTCCGGAGCTGAGGCCGGGCCGGGCGGTTGGTCCCGGGCGGCTGGCCGCCCGGGAGGCTGGTCGCCCGGGAGGCTGGTGCCGGGTCGGGCCGGCCGGTTTGAGTTGACCGGTTCCGGACCCAATTGCCCCGGAACCAGACCCGGCGCCTCCATACGATCTGCATACGGTCCTCAGGACGGCTGCATCAGCGATTGCTTATCTAGTGACTGCGCGGAGGGGATCACCTGGTGCCGATCAAGGCACATACCGGGCGAGCCGCGCACCCGGCTGGCTTCTGCGGCCGAGGGGGGTGAGGGCCCTGGCGGCTTGGGGGTTCGCCAGGGCCTTCAATTTGCCCGGAATCAGCCGTCGCCGGGCGGCGGTTTCGTGAGCCAGCGGTCCAGCCAGTCGAACTGCTCGCCGAGCACGTGCAGCACCGACTCGCGGGCCAGGTAGCCGTGGCTTTCGTGCGGCAGCAGGACCAGGCGCGCCGTGCCGCCGTTGCCCTGCACCGCCTGGAACAGCCGCTCCGACTGGATCGGGTACGTGCCTGAGTTGCTGTCCTCCATCCCGTGAATGAGCAAGATCGGCGCGGCGATCTGGTCGGCGTACCTGAACGGCGACATCTGGTCGTAGATCCCGGCCGCCTCCCAGAAGCTGCGCCGTTCGGTCTGGAAGCCGAACGGGGTCAGGGTGCGGTTGTACGCCCCGCTGCGGGCGATCCCGGCCGCGAAAAGCTCGGTGTGCGCGAGCAGGTTCGCGGTCATGAACCCGCCGTAGCTGTGACCGCCCACCGCCACCCGCGCCGGGTCGATGATCGCCATCTCATCGAGCGCCCTGATGTGGGCGCGCGCCGCCATGCAGGTCTGCTCGATATAGGTGTCGTTCTTGGTCTCCGGGTCGCCGATGACCGGAATCGTCGCGGCGGCGAGCACCGCGTAGCCGCGCAGCACGAACCAAGCGGCCTCCAGCCCGCTCAGCCTGGTGAACCGCATGGTGCTGCCGTGCACCTGACCCGCGGTCCCCGCGTCGCCGTAGTCGAGCGGATAGGCCCAGATGACCAGCGGCAGCCGCCCGTCTGTCTCCGGCCGGTAGCCGGGCGGCAGGTGCAGCATGCCGGACAGCTGTACCCCGTCGCCGCGGTCGCAGGTGACCAGTTGCTTGGTCAGCCCGGTCAACTGCGGGTGCGGATCTGGCCACTGGCTCAGCGGCCGGCGCACCGGGCCGTCGGGCACCGGGCCGTCCAGGGCCGCCGTGAAGAGGTTCGGCGGCTCGGCGGGGCTCTGATGCCAGCCGGCGATCTGATCGCGGCGGCCGGCGACGAAGCCGATCACCTCGTCAACGCAATCGGGCGGGCTCTGAAAGAGCCGGGTGGTGGTCCCCGCGGCCAGGTCGAGGCGGTCCAGGAACGGACGGTCGCCCGCCGGGGTCGCCCCGTCGCCGCGCAAATAGATGGACTGGCCATCCTGCAGGACGGTCCGGCTCCCGTCCGGATTGGTGGTCATCAGCGCCGTGCCAGGGTCGGCGTAGGCGTCGTCAGCCGAGTGGTCGAACAGGACCTGGTTGCGATCCGGCTCGGCCAGATCGCAGCGCCAGGTGGTCAGCCACCGGCGGTCCCGGTCGTGCTCGGTGAGCAGCAGCCCGTGCCGCTGGTCCAGATCCACCCAGTACACACAGCGGTGCCGCAGATCGAAGGCCGGCTCGGGCTCGCCGGTGAACGGCGCGGCCAGCCGCAGGATGCGGTCGCGATGCTCGGCGGCCACGACCGGGTCGCCGCCGTCCAGGGCTTCCACCCAGACCAGGCTGGCCGGCGCCCGCTGCTCCCAGGAGACCTGGCGGGGGCCGCCGGGCACGCCCTGGCGCGGCA
>Ga0181532_10002499_pt1 | contig 17132 bp, 13 predicted proteins | sample PEATcosm2014_Bin_33_FD_119768 | JGI IMG/M metagenome (GOLD analysis project Ga0181532, IMG submission 119768) | Peatland microbial communities from MTU Mesocosm Facility, Houghton, MI, USA - PEATcosm2014_Bin11_30_metaG | ecosystem: Environmental > Terrestrial > Soil > Wetlands > Peat | place...
AATTGCTTTATGGGGATTCATTGCATCGCAGCAATTTTGTGCTGAATCCTGCGTGACCTGCCGTGAGTGCGGCGATGTGCAGCATGCCAATTTGTCCTGCCCAATGGTACTACGCTGACGCCTGCCCGCGAAGCGGGTTTAGTACAAATCGCCAAGTCACTCGCAATCGGCATCAGCGAGCCAGTTGCTGGCGATGGTCGGCACTCCAGAAATGATCATGCCGAGCGGGCAGCTTGGGCCGAACCAAGCATCGGCGGGCCCATAGATCTGTGCGGGTTTCCATTTGGGTGCGGGCTGAAAGCAAGTCGCCTCGGATGGGTGGCTGAAGTGGTATCGCGGGAGCTGGTATGCAGGCTGGTCAAGCAGGAGCGTGCGTGAGCGTCTACCAGCGTGTGGTCCAGGCCAGCACGTCGCGCTAGGACCCTGGAAAGCCGCTCTTTCGGTTGGGAGCGATCCTTTTATCTTATCGTTACGAGCGAATCGCCGATGCCAGCTCCAGTATCGCGGCGAACTCTTCCACGTAATCTTAATTGTTTCCGTTTAGCTCATGACTCGGGACCAACCGTTCATCTGCGACAGGGCCAAGTTCCCGGTTGTGGACGGTGCCCGACTCAGATCCTGATTACGTACGATATGGGCTGTTCTCAACAGCTATCCACGAACCGCTAAGGTCCGCGTGGTGCCTGCCTCGATCACAATCCAGAGAAACGCGGCCAATCGGCTGAGAAGGACGTCTCTCTCGCATCTTGGTTCGAGAACGCGGTTTAAAGAGCGTCCCCTCCCGTCGCTCGGAGCACTTTGGCACTTGCGCTTCATGCAGCGATCGTCTAAGTTGTCGCAGCTCGAAAATCCATATTCAAAACTCTGCCCCTGACGGTTTATCCCGACGCTAGGGGCACTTTTAGTTGGGGCAAAACTCAAACTGACTCTGTCCCCTCGCCAAATTGTTGCATACCGCACTCAAGCAAGTGCCAAGGCTCCGCCGGGCCAAGGACATTGGGGAAGTTGATTTGATGTCAGTGGCTCGGCTAGACTTTCACGCACTGGCGAAAGAGCTGCGTTCCGCGACTTGCGATTCATCGCGAGTGAATGTCTTGGGGTGTGTTGATCGTGGGGATTATCTTATCGCACCCCCTAACGGGAACCGACCCAAATTACCTACGAGGAGAGACACAATGGATCTCGGAGCAAGCGTACGAAAACTAACGCTGGGAGCGCTGGCTATCTCCAGCTTTTTGCTGGCGGGTGGTGCAGTCCCCCTGGGCAGCGCAAAACGACAAACCCAACATCGTCATGCTCATGACCGACGACACCGGATGGAATGATTTCGGTGCTTATTCAGGCGGAGGCGCAACCCTTGGCCATCCCACGCCCAACATCGACAAGATGGCGAAAGAGGGAGCGGTCTTCACCAGTTGGTACGGACAGGCGAGCTGCACAGCGGGCCGCGCCTCGTTCATGACTGGACGCATTCCCATTCGCTCGGCGCTATCGATCGTAGTGGCTCCGGGCGACGAAAACTACCTCAAGCCCGAGACCCCGACCATCGCCGAGTTCTTCAAGAAGAATGGATACACGACGTACTTCTCGGGTAAATGGCATATGGGCGACAAACCTGTGGCTTACCCAACCAATCATGGCTTCGACGAGATGAAAGAGTTTGCCGCTTACTACGCCGGTGTCTATTCCTACCCCGATACTTCCAAGTGGTTTCATCCCTGGTTTCCCTCCTATAACGCTGATTTCGAAAAAATGTGGGACTCGGTGGTGAACCTGGGCGAGTGGGAAGGAGTGGCCGGTCAGCCTGCCAAAAAGGTTGCCACCATAACCTATGACTATATGGCGACGATGGACGAACGGCAGGCCGATTACGCAGTCGCCTACATCAAGGAGCATGCCAGGAGCGGCAAGCCGTTCTTCATGGACATCAACTGGATCAAAATGCACAACCCTACGAACGCGGCACCCGATTTCAGGGGCAAGTCGCATCTCGGCGATTACTCCGATTCCCTGATGGAAATGGATGCCGACATCGGCAAAGTGCTGGATGAAATCCGTGCCGATGCGCCCAACACCATCGTCATCCTTACTGCCGACAACGGCGCATGGCTCGATGCCTATCCAGATGCGGGAACCACACCGTTCCGCGGCGAGAAGGGTTCAGCGTTTGAAGGCGGCTGGCGCGTGCCCGCCATCATGACGTGGCCCGGACACATCGAGGCTGGCAAGCAGTTCGGCGAAATGATGTCGCACATTGACTGCTGGTCAACCCTGGCCGCAATGGCAGGCATTACTCCGCCGCCGTATGGCGAATGGAAGGACAACAACGGCAAGCCCATCTACTTCGACAGCATGGACAACAGTGCCTATATTCTTGGCAAGGCGCAGCACTCGGCCCGGAAATCGTGGATCTACATCAATGGCGAGTACCTCAACGCCATCCGCACAGATATCGCCGGGGATCCCAACGAGCCGTGGGTAAACATCGCCTGGAAGTTCGTCTGGACCGCAAAAGACTCCTGGCTGGGACCCGGTCAATCGCTGGGTTCAATCCCCGCCGTGTACAACCTCACCATGGATCCATTTGAGAGATACGACATGATCTTCAACGGAGCCGAAGGTGAAATGAATGGACTGAAGACCTCGCCGGGAAGGTACGCCGGGGAAGACAACGGCTGGTCGGCTGCGCTGTTTTCGGACGCACTGATGGAGTTCGACAAGTCAATCATGAAATACCCGAGCATCCAGCGATTCCCGGGTGGCGCGTCGAACGACTTGATACCGGATCTTCAGCATCCTAAGAATCCTCTACCGCTGCTGGATCCGAACAACATGCCGAAGTCCGTTCCTTCGAGCGACTAAATCGCGGTTGTAGGCAAGGGACGGAGGGGGCGTGCGATGGCGCACGCCCTCACGTGCATTACGGGGCCAGCCAGTTAGGGGCCTGCCACCAACTCGGAAACTGGCTTCTCCCTGTCACGACTTGGATAGTTGTTGTGAAATCGCCAAGTCACTCGCAATCGGCATCAGCGAGCCAGTTGCTGGAGATGGTCGTCAATACAGAAATAATCCCGCTGTGGGCAGCTTGGAACGAACCAAGCATCGGCAAGCGCACAAACTTGTGCGGGTTTCCATTTGGGCGCGGCTGAAAGCAAGTCGCCTCGGTTGGACGGCTGAGGTCGTATCGCGGGTTGCTGGTGTGCAGATTTGCCAATCTGGTGCGTGCGTGAACCTCTACCAGCGAGTGGTCCAGGCAAGTACGTCGCGCTAGGACCCTGGGGAGCCGCTCTTTCGGTTGGGAGCGATCCTTTTATCGTTACGAGCGAATCGCCGATGCCAGCTTTCCGAGGACTTCAAGTGTCAGGGTGGTCAGATCGCGAGCGCCCGGCGCAGGAACTCCCTCCGAGACGCAGAGGCGGCTCGAAATCGACCTCGATTGACCTGCTTGCTCCTCAGCGAAATCTTACTGGCCCGCTGGTACCACTCTGTTGTTCGGCCAGCGGGGTGTCCAGGCCAGAATCGATCGGGCTACTGACAGGCGTTGACAAAAAGCCTGATTTCCGAGGCTACAATTGTTCTCACAATTTGGAGGACGGTATGAACGTCCGACGGTCTAGAACGCCAATGCTGACGTTTCTCTTGGGCGTCGTGGTCATGAGGCTCGCCACCGTAAGTGCTTCAGCAGTGGCGCAAACGAATCGGCCTTCCACGTACGATCCGCTAAGCGCATTCGTTGGAACCTGGGCAGCGAACCGACCGGGTGAGAACACTCCTTTTCTAGTTTTGAAGCTGCACGAAAGCAACGGCAAATTGACCGGCACCATGAGCCATTTCAAGATTGGAGTTATTGGAAATGGAACGATCACCGGAAATCCAGGGATAGGTGAATCTCCGGTTGCAGACTTGACTGTCGGAGATGGCGACCTTAGGTTCATGTGGGGCGAACCCCCCTTGGGCGGCGACGAAGCTAAATTCGTCTTGGAAGGCACAAACAAAGCCCAGGTGGTCATTATGGTGTCCCCAGAACAGACGCAAAAGATCATGGCTGATAACCCCGGAGCTAGTGGCTTCAATCCGGTGATTTATGTGAGCCGCGAAGCGGAAACTGACCATGAGAAACAAACGGAAAGCTCCGCTGAAAAATGGGAAATTGGAATGATGGCAGGGCTCATCAACACAGCCGAGGCGCAATACAAGTTCGCTCATGGGATCTATGCCAATTACGCGACGCTGCTCCGCTCTGGACAACTAAAAGAAACCGGTGGACGCGAGTTCACCCTATTGCCAAGGAACTTACAGTCAGAAACCGACCCCCTTCCTGGTTACCGGCTCCGCTTGTTGATTTCGCAGGATGGCAATTCGTACCAGTTATCAATCCAAGAGAGAACGGCAGATTGTGAGACGGGTTTATTCAGCGACGAAACAGGGGTAATCTTCGAGGGCCACGCCCTTGACGCTCGGCAAAGGAGATGTAACACCGGGCGGCAGCAAAAGTAGCTCCACGTACGTATGGCCACTCGGAAACTGGACCCGGCTCGTAGTCGGTGAGAAATCGCCAAGTCACTCGCAATCGGCATCACCGAGCCAGTTGCTGACGATCGTGAATCCGGAGATAATCCCGCCGCCTGCAGCTTGGAACGAACCAAGCATCGGCGGGCACGCAAAGGATTGGGATTTGGCAAGGATTCTTCGCGCTGCCAGCTTACGAAAATAACCGCAGCGATGTGCTTTCGTAAGTTGCGCCCGCTAGAAAACCAGCACTTTCTCAGCTTCCTCCGTCCAATCTCGCAAGTCATCCAAGGTTCGGCGTTGTACACCTTCTACCAGCGATTGATCATCAATCCCCCGCGCCTCCAAACAAGTGCGGCATGCTCCTATGGCGACGCTTTGGCCAAGCGTTCTCAACATCTCCTGCACGTTATAGGAAGCGTCAGATGGAGATTGCCGCCTTAAGCCACTAACCACACCATCCCCGAGCAAGAAGATTGCAACTTTCGTATTGCCCGTGGCTAACGCCCGCACCAATTGAAGGGCGTTATAAGTACGCTGGGAGCAGTAGGGTGAGTCATTGAGGATGAACAGGTATTTCATAGCCCTCCGTTGGTCGCGACCGTCCCGGGTGATGGCCTTCCCAATGGCTTCGACCAACCTCAGCAACTCTCATAATCTAACATCCCGATGCGCTTGTAATGCTCGTACAGTTCGCCTCGGCCCATGCGTGCGGGGAAATGTGCGCCTGGGCGCGGCAGTTTGGTGGGTGTGGGTAAGCGCCCCCGCTCGCGCTTACGGATCGGTTGCGGCTCCCGCCTCTCTTCCCGCCTTTGCTGCGTCGTAGTTCTTGCCGGAGTGGTCCGCACACCCCGACTTCTCATGGAAATAGATGCAGGAAAGACCGTCCCGGCCCACAACCAAAGGATTCTGGTGGATCACATCAGCCTTGCAGGACGATGGGTGCATCTGCTATCCATATCCGATCTATGGACGAACTCACGGAAGCTGATGCCCGGAAGATTGAGCAGATCCATTCAAGCTGGATCGAGTTCGAAGTCACGGGAGAGGATCACAACTCGATGGCGTTGTGCGCTGATGACATCGAGTTGTGGCCGCCTGACGCGCAGCCGCTGCTTGGACGGGCGGCGGTTTCGGCGCAGATGGCAGCTGGGACGACGAGGGTTCACTGCATTGAGATTATCGATCGTCGTATTCGAGGATCAAACGAGATTGCCTACTTGACAGCAAGCTACAAAACTACGTTTTCCTCGGTGGAAGACTCCACCCCTAGACAAGGCCTCGGAAGCCATCTGTGGATACTGCGAAAGCGGGTCGGTACGTGGTTTGTCACTCTCGTGAGCTGGTCATTGTGGGGCCGTGCCGCCGTTTCCGGGACTTGTCAGACGCCTCCGCCCACTTTCGTGAAAGCTCGTTCATCGGAACCCATTCCGTGAATCGCGGCTGAAGTGGAGTGACCTCGATTGTGAGAAATCAGAAATCAATCTGAATCGAGCAGTGGTTCGTCAAGTTGTTAGCGAGTTGAAAACGGAAGCATCGAAAAAGAACTGCAGCCAGATCGCCAAGCACAAGAAATCTTAGCTGCCGACGACATGCTGGTCACAAAGGGGTCGCGCCAGGGCCCTGCCAACTTGTTGAATCCAGACGGTCGGAAATGTGCGAAGTCGGGTGGTCAGTAAGTACAGGTTTGTGACTAGGACCGCTGCGAGTTGTGTGGGGCGCTGCCATCAGCGCTCGGCGGTTGCTAGCGACGCGATTTCAATAGGGTCGGTCTGCCAGTGTGCTCGGCTTCAGCATTCTTCGCATCCTTTACGGCGCAGGTGAAGCCCTCCCCCCTTACAACCCTCAGCCAGCGCCTCAAATTCTTAATCGCCCAGTTTGTCCAGCTCCGCCTGCACCGCGTCGCGCTCGCGAGGCATTTTGAGTTCGGTGAAGATGGCGAGCGCCTGCTCCAACTTCTGCTTCCCGGTTCGCTTATCGCCTTGCGCCCGCGCCAAGAGGCCCCAGTTCCAATAGCAATTTCCCAAGCTGCTCTTGTTGCCCAACTCCAGGCAGATGCCTTCCTTTTTCTTGTATAGCGCCACCGCCGCCTCCAGCCGCCCCAATGCCTCCAGGATTAATGCCTGGTTGCCGTAGCCGGTCTGCAGGCCATCCTTGTTGCCCAACTCCAGGCATATAGCTTCTTCCTTTTTGTGTAGCGCCATTGCCTCCTTTGGCTGCCCCAACGCCTCCAGGATCAGCGCCTGGTTGCCGAAGCTGGCCTGCACGCCACCCTTGTCGCCCAACTTCAGGCAGAGGGCTTCCTCTTTTTTGTGTAGCGCGAGCGCCTCCTCCAGCCGCCCCAATGCCGTCAAAATCAGTGCCTGGTTGCCGAAGCTAATCGCCAGACTAGCCTTGTTGCCCAACTCCAGGCAGAGGGCTTCCTTCTTCTTGTGCAGCGCCAGCGCCTCCTCCAGCCGTCCCCAGTCCTTCAGGATCAGCGCCTGGTTGCCGTAGCTGGCCTGTCGTACGTTCTTCGCTTCGTAGTCGTCCCGCCCAGAAAAGAACAATTCCTGCTGTTGCATAAGGCGCAGCGCTGTATCCAACTCACCGACTCTGCTGCCCAATGAGAAAGCCCAGTATCCGAGTTGCCAAGCTCGCTCGCTCTCGCCCTGCTCCCAGAGGAGCCGGGCCGCAGGAATAACCTCCTCCAGACACTCCCGACAATCCTTCCAGCGCGTCTCCCAGTCTGTGAACAATCGCTCCAGTGCGGCGGCGTGGCGCTGCTCCATCGCCAGAAGACCATCCTCAGCAAGGCGCTCGCGCAATTGATCACGCAGCAGCGCGTGCAACTGGAAGCGCTGACGGTCGCGATCTGCGACACGCAGCAGCGAGGAATGGACGAGCCGGTCGGCGGCATCTTCCGCTTCCTCCTGGTTGAGTTCTGCAATTTGTGCCGCCAGCGGCAGCCAGAAGCTATCCTGCACGCACGCCGCGCACGCCGCCAGCAATTTCTGCTCGCGCTCCGGCTGCGATTCAATCGCCGTGCGGAAGAGTGCGTTCACGTCCTTCGTGCCGTCAGCCAGCGCATCCAGCCGCAGCTTCAGCACGGCACGGCCCAGAGCGCTGGCTTCCTTCTCCCGCAGTAGGCTTGCGCCCACCGCCACGGCAATCGGCAACATCTCCACTCGACCGGCAAAGCCGAGCAGCGCCACCCGCTGTTGGTTCACTTCCTGCTCGCCAAACACGGAATCGAGATAAGCGTGGAACAAATCCACCGATTCCGCTTCGGTAAACTTCTCCACCTTGGCGGATTGCGCTGGTGGAACCCAAGGCAGCGACCGCAGTCGTGAGGTGTAGAGTACCGAGCAGCCGGGGCCGGGCTCCAACTGCTTCACCTCCGTGGACCAGACATCATCCAGCACTAGCAGAGACTGCCGACGCCGCAGCCAATCCTTGGCCGCCTCGCGCTGCTTGTCTGGCGGCTGGGTCTTCACGTCGATGGGCAGACGCTCGGCCAGTTCAGCCGTAATCGTATCCACCGAACGCTGGCCGCAGGTCTGGAAGATGACCGCGTCAAAATCCTTCTGCGCATCCCAGGCAAAGCGCAGCGCCAACATAGACTTGCCCGCACCCGGCTCGCCGTGCAGAAGGAATGCGGTGGGCTCGTTGATCAGCGTGTCGTTTAGGAGTTGGAGATAAGAGGTTCGGCCAACAAAATCCTGTGGCCGATACTCCGGCAGGTAGACAGGCGCTTTCAATCCTGAAAGCCGCTGCGCAGTCTCGCGGCGCTTCAGCCAGTCGATCGTTTCCCCAACTGCGGCCTGCTCGTCGGCACCAACCGTGATGTAGTTCTTCGTGCGCAGCAGCTCGGGGAGCGGGTGCTCGCGCAACATCACGATGCCAAGCCGCATTCTCTGCTCGCCCAACTCGCGGTGTAGCGCAGAGGTCCATTCCTGGGTCGTCCATTTGGATGCCGCTGCCTCTGGCGACCAGATCAGCAAGGCGACGTCGCACGCACCCAACCCTTCTTCGATCCTGGCGACGAAGTTCACGTTCTTCTCGACGCCAACTTCGCAGCGCCACGGCTCGAAGCCGTTGGCGGTCATGCCTGCGGCCAGCCGTGCGACGAACGCGGCATCCTTGGTGCTGTGGGAGAGGAAGACCTTCATCCACCTGCAACCTTATGGAAAATTGAGTGACCCGGATTGTAGCCGATTTTCGTCTCTAACTTCAGTGCTGTGCGGTTGACCTCAGCGTCCTTCAACAGATGCTGGTTACGCACATATCACGACGACTGTGCTGCACGACGGTCGTGGAGAGAAAGCGAGCCAGAAGGCAGCGGTGGTGTTAAGTGCGGGACGCAGCTACCAAGAGGACCACCGTGTCGAGCCAAAAACCGACTCCGTGATTATGGTTTCAGGAACGTCTCGTGGTTCTTGGAGAGGTTCAGCTGGGATCTCAAGGTCAAGGTGAGTTGACTCTCAAATTGCTCCATACCAGGAGGCGTGTATTCATACTGGATGTACCGGATAGTGCGAAGATCAAATGGGACATCGCGACTGTGCTGAGCAATCAGAATAACGGGCCGACCGAGGGTATGCGCCATACCGATCTCATAGAACACGTTGGGATTGCGACCAGTGCAATCCGCGATGACCACCCGAGACGCATTCATCGCTTCCCAAACGTCAGACATTACATGTTGGGTCGAAAAGAAGTCGTCTGCTCGTTTGGCAGTCAGGCCTAGGGATCTTGCAACATTCGATATGTGTGTGTCGTAAATAGGCCGCAACTTGGCATCGAATGACATTACGACGAAGACATCAAGAGGCTCCTTTGCGGGAGCGGGCAAACCAAAATATGGCGTAACCACGAATGCGTTGCTGCCGAGCTGTACCACCTTTCTCAAGCTGATGCCGAGAGCGTGCTGAATCAAAGGCCATTTCTCGGCGACTTCGATTTTGCCGGAATACGGAGCGTTGCCCCCGGGCACCGGTTCATGAGTTATGAGTCCTGCTTCCTCAAGCTGTCTCAGCGCGTTGGTGACATAATAGGCGTACGTTGGGGAATCAAAGCCGAACTCTCTACATAAGCTGTCAAGATCATTGGCGATATGATCACGTAGAAGCAAGAGCACGTTTGCGCCCGTTAGCTCTCTCATGGCGGGAAACATTCTCTCCCCGACAGCCTTCGCTGTCAACGTTCTGGTACGAACCATTATGAAGATTCGGTGCTACATGCGATCTTGTGACGCACGGGAGACAGTCAGGCTCAGTACCGTAGCCGAGCTTGCATGTACGGACTGGCAGGAGCCACCTGTCTTGGAGATGGACGACGAGGGATCAGAACTCCCTCTGGAACGTCAGTCGTTACTCGTTCTCAAGACTCTCAGGCGCACGATAGCGGAAAAAGCAGAGCTAATACTGTTGCTGGAAGACGATCTGATCTTCAACAAACATTTGAGTCACAACGTCCATGCTTGGCACCCGGTGCGCCAACTACGGCGCGGCCAGCACTTCTTCGGCTCCTTGTACAACTCGGGCGTGACTTTCGACAGGCTTGTTCCAGCGCTTGCCTATGGAGAGGCCCGCCCCCAGTCTGTTCTGGGCAGCCAGGCCTTTTTAATTTCACGGGCTACCGCACGATATATGGTGACTTGTTGGGGCGTCGAATCGGCGCTGCACGTTGATGTGAAACTCAGGTGCTTGGCAGCGCGACAATGTCCGCTCTTTTATCACATCCCGTCTCTAGTGCAGCATGTTGGATATGAGAGCACCTGGGAAGGGCCGATGTTGTCGGCTTGCGACTTCGATCCAGACTGGAGAGCCAACTGACGCAATTTGTTGCTGCAGTCGAGTTGAAACCTGCAGTCGGTGCGCACTTGGCGCAGGCATCTTCGGCGGCAATGGCTCTCTGTTGCAACACCTGAGCGGACAGGGGGACTGCTTGGCTCGAACTCTCCGGGGAACTCGTCGGTCGCGACCTGCAGCCCGGCGAAACCCTCCTGGTTCACCCGGGTCTGCGAAGCAAGATCCACGAGGCATCGATGTCAAGATTGATCCGCCTCGCTAACAGCCGTATCGCAACTTTCTCAGCGAGGCTGAACTGCATTGCTACTAACCCTTCACCGACTTCAGCGTCTTCATGGGATTGCCGCGTAAGCCTTCAAAAACGCAAGGTTTAACAATTTGGCTTCGCCTGTTTCGTATTCCCGTTTCACAGAAGCCTTCTAAATCCTGTCTCTTCGACCTTTAGAACGGCTTTTCTGTCCGATCTATGCAGTGTCTGATTAAGCGAATCCTGTAGGGCTAGGTACCTCAGCACGGCAAAGGTTTCAAGCCTACGCTGTCCTGAGCGGTCCTCGTAGGTAATTGTAAGGGGGAAAGTTTTGTCGGTATCAAAGGCCTCTGACTTAGTTTGTCGTGGCTGCTCTGCTAGCAGGTTGGGAAGGTTGTGTTTCGCAAACCTGCCTGCGCCAACCCTATGCAGTACGCCCGTAACGAGAGGCCTGACATCCTGTGATCCGCCATAAGCTGCTCAGGTCGAAAGACTGCGGTGGTGAACGTTATGGTTAAAAGGCGCGGCTTGACTGCGTCAGGTGTGAATGAGAGAGACGAGCGCAAGTGAACCCCTGGTCAAGCATCGAAAGTCAGCCAGAAGACATCAAAACCGGAGTTTTGTAGTGGATTCCGGGATAAGCATGGTGGAAACTTACTTACCGACCATGTTGTGTCCGGTGTAGAGCGGGCGTGACTCTCGTTTTGGCTTTCATATGGAACTTAAGCGTGAAATCGCTTCTTGCACACGAATTGGCTTCTTAGGAAGCGCTATTTTGCACCGGGAAGTAGCTAGCAAGTCTTCTGCACAGACGCGAGCAACTGCTTGAGGAAACTCTCGTGGCCCTTGAAGTCCGCGACCACAAGGGCTTGTGTATCTTTTTCTGCCTTGGAGCTCGCTTTGAGCGAGGCTAGATTCAGCAGGAACCGAATCCATGCCACAAAACCATCCCGGTGAGTGGGGTCAAGAACCTGGCAGCAAAAATCGTGCAGGCGCTGGAGGGCGGGCTTCTGGACGGGCCCGGCGCCGCCGGCATCGAAGTGGGCGCGAAGCAGAAACACCTGATCAATCGCCGCTGGGTACTGGCTGCCCTTGATCAGGTTTAAGTCCGGTTGTGGCGGCAGGAATGGCAATCCCGTGATTATGCCCTCGATATGGGCGAACACCTCGGTGGCGGCGGTATCCAGGCTGACACCGGTTGAGACGAGGGCGTAGTCGGCATCGGAGATTTTCTTCGCCTTATGCTGGGCGGCCAGCCACTCCTTAAAGGATTTTCTGCCGCCCTCCTCGCGCCACTTGAGAATCCATCCGACCGCCGACTGTTCGTGGGTGGCGTGTCTCAACTCGTGACGGAGTGTCTCCAGCGCCGATTCTTTACCTGGCTTAAAGGCATCAGGCCCGAGGGTGATCGCAATGCTCGGCAGCGGGTCCGCCGGATCCAGAGGAACATCCGGGTTGTGATACTGGCCCTTGCTGTCGACATATCCGGTCTTGCCCGGTTTTCCGAGTTTGGCAGAGTAGTTTAGACCAGGCTTGGTATCGGTCATCAGATCCGCTGCAATGTTGATATTCTTGGAAGGCATACCGGCCACCTCGTTGATCCACTCGGCATGCGCGATGGTCACGATGTCGGCATAGCGTTGCACATCTGTCGTGGCTGAGTCGGCCCATTGCTGGTCGGTGAGCGAACCCTTGTGAAACAGTTCCTGGATCGGCGCGAACTCGCCGAGCGGGTCTGGCTTGGGGCCTGGCAGAAAGTCGACGTTCGGATCTCCAATAACGAGACTCGCGCGTTGTTCCAAGTCGAGATGGTCCGCGATCCCTCCCGTCACCGTCGCCTTTACAGGCGACGGCTTTGCACTGGTGAACTCCCATATGAGGTCAATATCGGCACGGTAAACGACGTCCATGTTGCGGATCAGGTAGGTGGAGGCGTGGAAGTGGGAGACCACGCGCGTGGGGGCACTCGACGGATCCTTGAACAGGGGCGCGACATACATGTCCATGCTTGATGGGAAGTCCGCCATGGTGAGCTCTTTGGCGCTACGGTTGACGGTGGTGTTCTCTTCGTAGAATGGAGACTTTTTCGTACCGCTATCGGTCAGCCAGACCGGCTTCGCTGGACTCGTGGTGAGGCGATAGTCTCTACCTGAGTGAGAGAGTTCCTTGTCCATCGGCTGTTTACTCGGCTTACCGCCGGCTGCTTTCGCCGGATATTCAGGGATCACCTCCCGCCAAGCGAATTGCATCCAGTGCATCTTGTCCGCGTCATCGCCGGCATAGGATAGCGAGTACGCCTCGGTGGTTGATCCAGCGGCGCCTGCATTAACGGAGACCCCGGTCTTCACTTCCACCTTGCCGCTGCCAATTTTGGCTCCAGCCTTCTTTTCCGTGGCGCCCCCGGAGGCCGTGAAGACTCCTCCAGCCCCCACAGCGGGCTTATGCCGGATAAATCGGATGATGCGGCGGAGGTCATCCGCCGTCGGTTTTTCCAGGGCGAAGGCTTGCGTCACCGCGACCTCGAGCTTATCGCGATCGCTTTGAGACAGCGCTTCGATATCGGCCAGCACGTCATCCCGCTTGCCGTCCTTCAGCTTCTTGGCCAACTTGCGGGCGAGGTCGATGTCAGGGTCAGGCTGGCGCTGCACTGCGCATGGTGGTCGCTCGCGTACACCGGCTCCTCCGGAACCACCCGATTGCTGGACTACGTGCGTCAGTTCATGGGAAAGCAGGCGGAGTCCGTGTGCTGTCCTGGGCACGAACCGTCCGGGCGCGAACACCACTCTATGTCCTACAGTGTAAGCTTGGGCATTCATATCTTCGGCAGATCGTCCGGCTTCGCCATCCGCATATATCCGCACGCGAGAGAAGTCGTAGCCGAAGCGCCGTTCCATATCCTGTTGCAGGGTCGGGTGCAGGGCCGTGCCAGAACCAGCCAAGGCCCTGTTAACGCTCGCGGATGCCACGCCGGCCAGCGCCTCCGATGCTGATGACGATGAAAAGGGCTGAATCCGTGGATTTGTACCGCCAACACTGATTTGTGCCGGCATCGCCATCACCTGGTCGGCTACGCAGTCCGCCTCACGCTCAAGGGGATCATTGACCGGCCCTACTACGAGCTTCGGCTGAACGATAACAGACAGACGTGATGTGCCGAGAGCCGATTCCGATTGAGGTTGATTTTTACGGTCAGGCGGGAATATCGAGATCTTACTGAAATCACAGGAACCATTGGGTACAGCCTCACGGGTGGCTGGACTCACCACGCCAGCCCCTTGTTTGTAGTGGCTCGTCGAGCTTGCACCTGCGTTCGTCTGTGCCTTTGCGACCAGCGTAGCAAACATGCACCATCCTCTGAGCGACACAGATGGATCAAGTAAGTCGGGATTTCCTTTTTGACCTCGAAAACGGCACCATAGTACACCCGTCTTGCCCGTTCGCGACACCGTGAAACGATTTTTTTATCGGAGCACTCCCGACGGTCTTCCATCCGCACCAATACAGCCCAAAATTGCCCCATTTGTGCATACTTTTGCAACACCTCTCCTTACCCCAACCAGCTTATAGACGGATTCCGCTGCCGACTGGACCACGATCCACCGATCCACCGATCCCGTCGGTATCGGTAGCAGCGCGATCCGGCCCAGCATCGCCCCGAACCGCCGCCGCGTCAGATGTCCTTCCGCCAGCAGTAGCCAATAGTAGCGCGCATGCTTCACCAGCCGTCCGCCCGTCTTCACCAGCCGTTGCCGTGCAGCAGGTGCGCGTTTAACTCGGACAGGTCCTTCACGTACGGCATAGGCACCAGATGGTTGCGCCGAAAGTAGCCCACCTCGCCTTCCACCCCGCCTTTTTCGTTGCCTCGTCCCGGATTGCAGAAATCGCTGGCGAAGCCCCAGTGGGAGCGAAACGCGATTAGCCGACTGGTCTCTTCCCGCTGGTACCCGCGCAGGATCTTCTTCACCGCGCTCTTCAGGTTGTCGTAGCGTAGTCGGCGGAAGACACCGCCAAAGTAGCCAAACCCCAGCTCATGCGCCTCTAGGAATGCCTGTTGTGTGGCGTGATAGTAGGCCACATGAAAGGCCCCGCCGCTGGCCATCGAGCGCATGGCGAAGATGTGAACGGGCCGGCGCTCACCCGCCACCTCGATCTCGGCGTCGTACCAATCGACCTGCGCCTCGTCGCCCCACTCGTATACCTGCGGCACAAACGTCTCCCGCGCTACCTGGCCTAACTCCGCGCGTCGCTGCCGCACATATCGCCGCACCGTCGAGGCCGACACTGTAGCTCCCGGCCGTTCTTGGCCAATTCGTTGCCAGATCCGTTTCGCGGTGTGCCGCTGTTTGCGCGGCGCTCGCTGATCCGCCTGCAAAATCGCGTCGATAAACTCCTTCACCGGTTCCAACTGCGGTTGCCGTCGTATCGGCAGCTTGCGCTCCGGAGGCACGGCGCTGTCCAACGCCTGGCGCACCATGCGTCGATGCACGCCTAACTTCTTGGCTGCGTCTCCTGTTCATTGGCCCCCTCATCCGCTCCGCGGACAGGGTAGGCCCTTCTATGCAGGGTGGGCCAAATCAGATGCGCAAAGTGGGCCAAATCAGACTACCGAAATCACCAGGAGATTTGGGTGTGCGGAGATGACGGGATCGAGATCACCTTCGCGGCCCCGGGCATCGACATGCTGGTCGATCGCGGAATCGGCAAGCAATCCGAGGCCCGTCTCATGACCGGGAGACATCATGATTCTATTGTCGCCGTCAGGATTATTCGCATCCCCTGGCGCACCCCGAACAAGAAACGATCCCTGAATGGTCGCGCCCGCAGAACCACCGCCAACCACGCCACCACGTGCCAACAGGGCTTTCATCTCATGCTCGACGGCAGTACCGAGGTAGGAGTCGGCCAGCCTCCACTGGCGTCCACCCTCAATCCACACGCCAGACGCATGTCGCAGCGGTTCAACAAAGTCCTCCGAGTTTGCACGTACGCGGTCTCTGGTATGCAGCACAGTGACGTGCTGTACGCCGAATCCGGTTGAAAATGACTGCCGTAGTTTGGTTGGGTCGATTTCCGCATCGGGCAGCGCTGTTGGAATCAGCACAAAGCTGGCATTCGGCCCGCCAGCTAGGGCTACAAAACGTTCTCTTACCTCATTCGTCAATGACCCTCCGCCTTGAATGACCAGCCAACCTTTTGCCGGACCTACCGTCGCGCCCAGGTTCTGGTCAGCTGTGGCAACCAGCAGGACGAATGTGAATAACAGATACTTCATGGCCTTCTTACTCGGGTCGAAATTATATCCACAGAACCCATGATTAGTTCACAGTCTTTATGAAAACAGGCTCAACTGCGTTCTGCATCCCGGGCAGTGCCACTCCTTGTGGGTACCATGCTCCGGGCAGTGGTAATGGTCTCCGTCGCCTTGGCCGCACTCAGCGTTGGAGCATTTCAACTTCGTCCGGTTCATCAAAGTCGTGTCCGTCTGAGCGTAAGTACCAGTCGGGCCGAGCGGAGCACCCATCGTCCAGTATTGCCAACCGTCGATGTCGAGGTAGGTGTAGCTGGTCTTGCCCCACTTCCGGTGATAGCCCACCTGCCGGATGTGAATGACCATGCGCTCGAACAGAGCTTCATTCTTGGCTTCGCGCCGAAGAGTGTACTCGTGCGGCGTTTGCGGCATGGACTTGGCGAACTTCCACCTAGATTCCTGCACGAAGGCTCGTAACTCCTCCATGGCCATGTTCGTGGGTGGATACCTGTCACCCGACAATTTGCTGACGTTCACTTGCGACCTCGTTTTCGGGGTTCTCGGGTCTGCCGCCCCCTCCTGCCTCACTCGCCGCACTGCTCGGGCGTGTAACGTTTGGCGGTGGTTCTTCCGCCCTTGCGCCCACGACACTCCAGGCACATTAACTTAGGGTAGTGCGCTGAGCAGCGTTTGGGATTCCGTAAACTTGATGTGGCTGCCACAATCCTGCCGAAAGAAATCAATCACTTACCATTGCGTTATACGTCACTGACAAGCCACCCGCCGTAGGCATGAAATTCTGATGGGCGTTACGCCCATTTTCTTGGGCAGCATTAGCCGTGACAGGGCAGCAGTATCAGTGGCGGAAATCTACATGACCATCCCCAAATGATCTGGAGAAGGGAATCCATCCCGTCAACATGAGCGACGACGCGAGAATTGGTTAGGCACTGATCACATCGCATATGGCCGACGAACGCATCCTAGTAGTTGATGACGAAGACCTGAACCGGGAGATCATCTGCTCCGTATTGTGCCAGGCCGGTTGTGAGTGCCACTGGGTCAATTCTGGAACCGAGGCACTGGCGGTTCTGCGGTCCGATGGTGGCTACTCGGTCGTGCTGTCGAAGGTGATCATGGAGGGAATGGACGGGCTGACCTTGCTGTCCCAGATCAGGAAGACACACCCCGACCTCTCGCGATTTTCGCCTTTGAACCGGATCTCTTCGCTGGCGTTTAGAAAAGCCTCGATCTGATCCAGGCTTAGTTTTTCTGCTTCGTGCACGCTGGTTGTCAATCCTCAGCATGCCACCCGCTCCAGGCTCACCTTGTATTG
>Ga0181532_10002500_pt1 | contig 17130 bp, 18 predicted proteins | sample PEATcosm2014_Bin_33_FD_119768 | JGI IMG/M metagenome (GOLD analysis project Ga0181532, IMG submission 119768) | Peatland microbial communities from MTU Mesocosm Facility, Houghton, MI, USA - PEATcosm2014_Bin11_30_metaG | ecosystem: Environmental > Terrestrial > Soil > Wetlands > Peat | place...
CGAGTCGCGGGCAGGTCCCCGTCTTGAGCCGTTCGATACGGAAGCCCAGTTGCACGAGGTTCTCGCTGAGCCCCATCGCGGCGAAGTCGCCCGCCCGCCCCGCGTTGTAGTGCTTGAGCCCGACATGCACCAGCCCCTTGAGGAAGGTGCCGGTGGTCAGGACGACTGTGCGGCCCTCGAAGGTCTCGCCGATCTGCGACTCGACCCCGCGCACCACGCCATCCTCGACCAGTAGCCGCTCGACGCTCGCCTGCCGGAGCGTCAGGTTGGCGGCGCTTTCGATCACCCGCTTCATCCGGGTGCGATAGGCGGCCTTGTCGGCCTGCGCGCGGCGGGCGCGGACGGCGGGCCCCTTGCGGGTATTGAGGAAGCGGAACTGGATCCCGGTCTCGTCGATCGCGAGCCCCATCTCGCCGCCCAGCGCGTCGATCTCGCGCACCAGATGGCCCTTGCCGATTCCGCCGATCGCCGGATTACACGACATCTGGCCGATATGGTCGAGGTTGAGCGTGAGCATCAGGGTGCGCGCGCCCATCCGGGCCGCGGCCAGGGCGGCTTCGATTCCGGCATGGCCGGCGCCGACCACGATTACGTCGTAGAGCATGGGACTTCGCTTTAAACCTTTGGCCGAACTGGGATTATGGCGCGACCGCCGGGTTTAGCAAAGCGCCAATGTTTCACGTGAAACATCGCATCAGGGGCGCTCGCCCGACGCCGGTGACAGCGGCCCGCCTGGAATTCAAGAGCGATACTACAACATGTAGTATTATCTCATCGTTTTGTAGCTCGATGCGGAACGTACCACGCCGGCTGCTCGACTCGCCTCGCGACAGTCGCAGCTACATAAAGCTATTCTGTCATAAAATAAACACTTTGTAACATCGTTTCGGTTGACAATTTAAGCGCGATTATGCGAATTAACAAAAAGTCGACGCTCGATCACAGGGGGCCGAACCGGGTGCTTGAGTCATAGGAACAAACCACCCACGTTGGCAAAGTCGGGTCGGGAGATCATTCAGGGCTTTTGGATCTCGTCAGGTTGTCTGCGCCGATTGATCGCACCATTGGCGTCCCTGAAATTGCGATCGCCTTGATTGACGGCCCGGTGGCGACCGAACACCCGGAGCTGAAGACCGACAACCTGAAGGAAATTTCCAGTAAAATGATCGGCAGTTGCGCCGACGTGAACAGCGTCGCCTGTATGCACGGCACGTTCGTGGCAGGAATGTTGAGCGGGCAGCGTGGATCCGCTGTGTTGGGCATTTCTCCCGGCTGTGCGCTGTTGGTGCGGCCGATCTTCACCGAAGCGTCCGCCAATCGACACTGCGCGGGCTGCGCAAGATCGTCGAGTCATTATCTCATTCACGAATCCCGCGACCGACGTACTTGTGAAGCACTTTGTCAGACTCGACGTGACCGAAGAGTTTCCGTTTCAGCGGACTATCCGCTCGAAGGGAGATATCCATGCAGAGCCCGAAACGCACGTTACTTACCCTAGTCGGTCTGTGCCTGATTTGTTTGCTTGGTCCTCGTGCCAACGGACAACAATACCAGACATACCTCAATCCTCCGAGCAACCTTCCACCGAACACCCCGGCTGCTTATAACCTCATTGTTCCGGTTGTGGGGCAACAGGAATCGAATTGGTGCTGGGCCACTAGCGGTGAGATGACCGACAACTACGTGGACCCGCTGCCGGTGGTGCAGCAGTGCCAGGAAGCGAACGCAGCGTTCAACCCGGCGAACATGGTGGATCCGCAACCACCGCCAATGTATTGCGCCGAATACACCGTCAAACTCAAACTGCTGTTCGGGGCAACATTGCTGCACGACCGCGTGGTCGGATTGCTGCGCCAATGGAGGCTCCTGCTCGTGCAACGTAGGCGACGGAGGGTCCAATGCCCAGTTTCCATTTGACTTCTATACTGATGTCCCGGCGAATTCGACCGGTGCGACTTTAACCTGGGATCAGCTTCAATATCAGATCTGGGTGATCAACAAGCCGTTCGCATTCGGGTGGGACTGGACCAGCGGTGGATCGCACGTAATGGTTGTAACGGGTTATGCGACCGATGCCCAAGGCAATCAATGGGTGTACGTCAATAATCCCGAACCGCAAGGCTTCGGTGATTTTGAATGTATGTCGTACGATGAGTGGTCGCAGGACACCTCGAACTGCGATCCGTACTGGGCTCACACCCATGAAGGGGATTGGTTCGATGCCAGTTACAGCGGCACCCAACTGATTTACAACCTGGCGACGAATAGCGTCGTGCCGGTGCTCGGGCTGACGGAGGCGCAGGCCCCAAACCTCGCGGGAACTGTGATCTCGGATCGCATGGTGCCGTTCACTCTTGGTGCCGTCGGCTCAGGGCAGATCCATGAGCAAGTGGTTCAGGAGACCGCGTCGCAGACGCTCGACTTCTACTATCGCGTTATGAATTCGAGTGGCTCGCTCGAGAACGTTACGCTGTTGACAATTCAGAATTTTGGTCGTGCAACGGTGGCAGTCGCCTACAGGCCCGACTCGGTCGGAACGCTGCCGGCGCTCCAAGCGAGCCGGGACGTTACTGGAAGTAATCTCCTGATTTACCTGGAACCTATCCCGCCTGGTGTTTCTTCGCACTCCATCCTGCTGATGACGGATGCGACAGCGTCGAATGATCAGGGAAGCATGGGAATCTATACGGCGCCCCTGCTATGGTTCGGCTTGCCTTTGTCTACGCAGATTGCGACAGACCAACCGACGGCAGTCCCCATGACGACAGCAAGCGGATACGGGACGACGATGTGCCCGGTCATGTCCCAGCTTGGCTCCGGTTCAGTAAACCCCCTTAATGCTTGCGGCTCAGGAGAAGGAACGCAGCAGGGGTTGCCAAGACGCTTGGAGAGCGCCACGACGGCGACAGCGCGAAAGGCAGCGTCAGAGGCGTTGCCCCGGGAGTTGGTCAAGGCTAGTGTCGGCTCGCCGATTCAGCTCGCTATCGTGAGCCAGGATCAACTGGCTAAATATGAGAAGGGACGGTCAATCGCGACTCTCGTGCAACCGCTGAAGGGATTGGTTATTCCCGTGCACCTTGATGGCGACAATTACCTTGGAGTTTTCCTTAGGGCGCACGACTCGCACTTTGTTCCGGTCGGCATGGGTCAACCGAATATGACGCGATTGATCGTTCGTACGAGGGAAGCGGTGGCGAAGCGGTATAATATATCGCCGGAATCGCTGACCGTGCTGAAGGTGCCAGCGCTGTTTCTCACGTTCATCGCAAGACCAGACGGCGGCAAGATCTGGCTCACCCCGGTTTCGAACGAACGCACGTACGACCTGAAATCAGGAGAAGAAGTCAGCGCAGAAGCTGCGTTCGCGCGGTTGCAGCCATTTGCTCTACATAACCATGCATCGAACCTATCGCAGGGTCCGCCAGGAAACCTAGTTCCCTGAGTAACCCTCCTAAGTAATTTCTGCGGGAAGGATGAAGATGGTGGCGCACTACATTCGGCGTGTCGCACCGACTTCCAATTTAGAGCCTGATTGGCGATTGGACAGGTAGCTTCACCACGGGATGGCGCGAAATTTCGCGAGATTGTAGCTGTAAGCCTTACTGAGGTATCAAGCCAAGGTTGCGCCGAGTATCGAAGTCGCTAAAGCCCCTAATCAAGCTGCAGAGCATCTGACAGCGTCCCTCACAGATCGAGTCGTTTGCAAACGCGCTTGGTGGGGCGTAACGCGCGCGTAATCGACTCCCAGCCATTCGCAGCTTGACGAAGTTTCCGGGGGCTCTCATCGTTAGACCAAAAACATACGATTTTCCGTTGGCTCCCAGTCCCCGGCGCGTACGCATCTTTCTCGTCGAAAAAAAGCGGGATCGTAAGGCTTAGAAATCCGGGGCGCACGCCGCCATGTTTCACGTGAAAGCTCGCTTGGCGAGCCGCCCGAACGCGAGTTGCACCAGCGCTGGCGTCCGCGCCCCGATCGTTCGACCCGAAGGACTCCTGATCGGTAAACCGCTCTACTACATCAAGTAGTATCATCGACTCATCTTGTAGACTCACCCAACTCGCCCTCGCGCCGCGGTCTGATCAGAAAGGCGCTCGAAGCACGAGCGTAGACCCCGCATATGGCGCGGCGGCGGGACTTGGCAAAACGCGGCGCGCGCGGCCATGTGTTCAGGAAAAACTCTCGCTGACATGGAACGGGTACCTTCGGTTCTCCACGTAACCAAATGCAAGCCTGCCGCTGGCTTTTCTACTAGGCCTAACGTACGATGGGATAGTCGGGATCGACATAGGAATCGAGTCCGAATTGATCCAGCCCCAACAGCGGTCCTTCCTCTCGCCTTTGATCGCGTTTCGCTAGACCAACCCAGATCCAACAAGCAAGGCCCGACGAGGCTCTGATGTATCTTTCTTTAGGCGGTATCGTGATGATCGTTCTCGTGCTCTGGTTTTTCGGCGTGCTTTGAAGCGCCGGTGGCGCGAGGCGGCGAAATGGTTCGATGTTTTCAATGGCCCGGCGAGGGCCGGAAATAGGACTTACTGAGTAATTGTACGGAGGATATCTATGTTACTTCTGATTATTGTGCTGATTTTACTGTTTGGGGGAGGCGGCTTTTATGGCTACCGCGGCGGTTATTATGGACCACGGGGGCTTGGCGTGACGGGCATCCTGGTTCTCGTCCTGATCGTCTTTCTCGTGATGGGCGGCGGCTTCGGTGGACTCTATATTCGGTGACGCTGACAAACGCCACCATGGCGACGCGATGGTGTTTCGAACGGAGGCTGTGCTTGTATTCAGGCCGCGACAGAGCAGCGGAAACAGATGTGGATGGAGCAGTCGTGCTCTAATGGGCAATTAAAAGGAGATCGTGATGAGCAGTGCAACTACTGACAAGATTAAAGGGCGCGTTGAAGAAGCAGTTGGTGTCGTGACAGATAACCAACGGCTTAAAAACCAGGGGCGAGCCGACCAGGCGGCCGGCAAGGTGAAGAAAGCGGTGGAGAGTGTGATTGACAAAACCAAAAAGTAGCAAAGTAATTCCGTCACGCGGAGCATAGGCTTGTACACGCTCAGCAATCGGCAAATCAACCGAGGCATCGCGTATATAGCTGTCGGTTTTTGTCTGGCGGTGTCTTTCACGGCGTGCTCCACGCCAACCGCATGGCCACGCCAGTCCATACCCGGCCCGGCTGCTGCGCTACCATCGCCGCCGGTTGCAACCCCTGTATCCGTGGCAAAGCCGTCACGGACCGTCACGGCCTCTTATCAAGGCAGCGGAACCGCCGGTCAAGCGACAGCCAGCGGCGAGGCTTATAATCCCAACGCTCTCACCGCAGCCTCACGCAATTTGCCGATCGGCTCGATAGTAAGGGTAACCAACCCTGGGACGGGCCGCTCGGTGAAGGTGCGTATCAACGATCGCGGTCCCATGGTTCATGGGCGGAGCCTCGACCTCTCGAAAAGCGCGGCTGAGAAGATCGGAATTACCCACAAAGGTGTGGCTCGAGTAAAGCTCGCGGTGGTTAATTCACATCCTGACTCGGTTGAACCTGAATCGCGATCTTCGGTGAATGCGCCAGCTTCACCAACGCCCTGATGGAGCAGTATCCTTTGTCGCAAGGCATCCTGTGCCTTGATGATCGAGTGGCTCAATGAAAGCTGCTGTTTCATCGCCTCAAGGCGACATTACGACCGCGCCGGTCGCATGCACTATCTACAAACCGACAGCGCCGACTCGACGCGCGGATCTTGCAATTCCCCCGCTGCTTACTCTGTTTGACGCTATGAAGAGATGTTGTTTTCCGGCGGGTATTCCTGGTGGACGGGATTCTCTCGATGGCAGGACACCGATCGCATTCGCCATCATGTCCTCGCATACGATTAATTGCCGGCCTTGACGCATAACCAGATGGTCGCGCTCCAACCGGGCCAAGTGCTCGGTGACTCTTGGCCGCGAAGCGCCGACGAGATCGGCGATGTCCTGGTGGCTGAAGGAAGCGGGCAGAAGCGCGCCCCGCGCCTCTTTGATTCCGAAATCGGAGGATAATTCGAGCAGCGTGCTGGCAATACGTTCGTGAAGACCGAGGTTCAGGAAACTGGAACTGCGCAACAGCAATCGATAGCACTGCTGCAGATCATTCTCATGAAATTTCTTAAGCACCGAGTCGGCGTTATCCGCCGTGATCCTATCGAAATCGTTCCAGCTCAGACTGCCGACTCGGCAATCGTGGAATGCTTCGCACCGAAAATCGAAGCGGCTAAGCGGTAGCGAAGGAAACGCGGGGATCGGACCCGGCGCCAGCAGGGCGACGGTGATCCGTTCGCTGCGGCCGTTCTGGCAGGTAACGCGTGCGATCCCTTTTAACAGGATGTGCGCGCCGGATGCGCGGGTAGCCTCGCGGAGAATTACCTGATGCCGCGTGAAGTTGGTGGGCGTAAGGGCCCCAGCCAGCAGTGCCAGCTCCGGGGCGGAAAGCCACAAGAGACTTTTAAGGCGGCTTAACTTGTCGAAATCAGTGTCAACGGGATTTCGTGATCCATTCAAAATTGCACCTTGGGGTTATGTCAACTAGCCTACGTCGGGAGGTGCCAGGAAGCAAACGAAATGTTATCCGCAGAACAAAAGCTCTGCTTCCTTCGAGGGAATTTCATAGACCGAGCGTACAGCGTCGAGCAGAGGCGGGGTGCAAAAGAAAAACTACGCCGTGAGCGGAGCCTTAAGCTCGCGGCAGTTTGCGGGCAAATGTCGGCCCGCGAGAAAGCTCTCCAGCCGGTCGCGCCGGATAATCAGTTGACGGCCGTCGCGCTCAATCAGGTGATCGCGCTCAAACTGCGCCAGATACTCGGTTACCCGCGGCCGAGAGGCGCCCACCAGGTCAGCAAGATCGCTTTGCCGCACCGGTACCGTCAGACGCACTCCTTGTTTATTGCGCTTGCCGAAATTCTCGCTTAGCTCCAGCAGAATCAGCGCAACGCGTTCCTCAAGCGTACAGGCCATGAAATTGGAGCAGCGCAACTGCACCAGGTCCCATCTTCCAGCATAGCTGGCGGCCATCCGCTTGAAATCTGCCGAGGCGATGCCCAGCGCGATTTCGATGAATGCCGCCAGAGTGATGGTTCCGATCTGGCACTCCGTAACCGCCTCGCAGCGGAAGTCATATTTGATCCCGATTACCGGCGGCGGAATGCCTGGAATCATGCCCGGCGCGACTATCATTACCAGCGCGCGATCGCCCTTGCGATTGCGGCAAGTGATGCGCGCGATTCCTGACAGTAAAACGTAGGCGGATTCGGGAGAATGGCTTTCATTGAAAATAATGCCGCGCCGCGCGACTCGGCTCATCGTCAACGCGGCGGCCAGTCGGTTCAGTTGGCGGGAGGTGAGCCAGGAAATATTGTTAAGTCCTCGTAATCTTCGGACTTCCGACATTCGCACGGCGCACATGGCCTAAGTCTAACAGACTGGCGTGGATCGCTGGTTATAGGATTCAGTGCGGGTTAGTTCTTTCCGTTACCAAAACGCGCGTTGACAACTAGCTCAGTAAATGACTTCGATATACTCTGGCCCGAGGGCGGGAGAGCCGATAAACCGCGATTCGCTAACGGCCGCGTCCAGCATGCTGGCATGAACTCGAACTCTCACGCCGTCGCACTGATGGTTGATGATTGGATTCACGCCGACGATGTCCCGGACGCACTAGTCAATAGCACACGATCACGCTACAACGGCCAGAGCCTGCTAGTGCCTCAGCGGCATTCGTCGCGAGGCGGTCGATAGACGGCGGGTGCCGCGGGATCCCCCTCCCCCGGTACCCGCCAAACCCACATAAAATATAATCGCGGTAGAGGTTCATTGATCTCCGGTTTCTCAGGCCAAGACAATTGCTAATCGTCAAGTTTTGCATCGCTGTTCTCCCGAGAACATAAGTCTCCAAATAGCCGTATAATTGTCTTGACTCCAACAGCAGACCGGCCCAGGCTCAACTTGTCGGGATCGACATAGGAATCGAGGCCGACTTTGATCCTGTCCGACGGTGGCCCTTCCTCTCGCCTTTGACCACTCTCCGCTCGACCAACGCAAAGCGTCAGAAACGAAGGCCGGTCGAGGCACGTATGAGATCACCTCATTTCCGTTCAATCGGGAACGTATTCATTGCACTCAAGATATCTCGAGCGATGACAGTCGGTGCGTGGTGCGCTGCGATTCTGCTCGCGCTCGCAATGGCCCCGCCCGCCCGGGCGCAGGTCACCACCCTGTTTCAGGAGCCCCCAGTCCCGGGCTTTTCCAACAGCTATCCCTGGTTCAACGAGGTGCCGCAGTATCAGGGAGACCAGAGCTTTCAGTGGTTTATGGCGAATCATCCGGACATCGCGGGGGCCTTGGCACGCGATCCCGGGCTACTCTATAACGCCAACTGGCGCTCGCAGTTTCCGGCGTTGGAGCAGTACCTGGCGAACCATCCTTACGAATGGCAGGCCTTGAACGGGGAGTACTGGTCGGAGGGACCGGCCGAAACTCCGTGGGGCGACTACGACAGCGCGCACAACTGGCGCGACGCCTATTGGTGGCATCAGAACGATCCCAACTGGTTCTACGATCATCATCAGGACTGGGCCTCGCTCGACTCACGCTGGCTCGCTGAAGACGGCGCATACGATCCGCAGCACGACTGGCACTATGGCGAATGGTGGTACAACCAGAACCCGAACTGGGTAACGACCAACCATCCGGATTGGCTCACGGAACACCAGAATTGGGAAAAGCCGGCAGAGCAACAAAACTATCGCCAGCAGCATGCGATGGTGCAAGAGAATCAGCCCCAGCGGAACCTTCAACCGCCGCAAGCGACGCAACCGCAAAATCAGCACAGCCGGCAGAATCAGCAAAACCAGCAGCGCGCGATAGATCAACGGCAAGCGAGCCTGCAACAGCAGCAGGCCAGCCGTGAACAGCCGCAAGCGACGCATCAGCACGATCAGCGAGCGGCCCAACAGCAAGCGCACCAGCAGCAACCAGCGCACGAACAGCAATCACAGCCGCCGCGAGAGAAGACCCCTGCTAAACACGAGCAAAAGGACGCCCGCCGGCAGGATGGAAATGGTGGCAAGCAAGCACAGTAAGACGTGCTGCCTGGCGACAAATTTAAAAGGTGGCGCCAAACAAGCAGCGTGGAACAAGGACATAAAAGTAGATGAAATCGATCACATGGTTCGGCGCATTGATCGCTCTCCTCGGGTTATGCGGAATGGCGATCCCAGTGTTTGCCGCCTCGCAAACCCATGAAGTCGCAAGTGTGGGTGATGTCAAAATCCAGAGCACGGAACAATCCACGCACGTAGTACCCACGGCTTTGAGTGTCAGCGGGCTTGCCTTGGTCCTCGTTTTTATCGGCGTCGGTGTATTTGCATAAAACGCGGAGCTCGAAGGGGTCCGCACAAATAATCGGAGGAGTGTCTATATGACTTTGGCCAGTATCGTGGTCGTCTTGGTTGTAGTTGGGCTGTTGATGTGGCTCATCAATACCTATATTCCCATGGCCGCGGGTATCAACGTCCTGCTTAACGTGGTTGTCTTCATAGTTGTGGCAGTCTGGGTCTTACAAGGGTTCGGCTTAGTCGGCAATATTCCTGGAGTGCACATGCCCAGCCTGAGGTGATCCGAGGCTTAGCCACCAGGCGATCTCGATGATGCGCCAGCGAGCGCTCCAGGTGTGGGAGCGCGGGGATGTCACAGGCCCGTAATCCACCCGCAGTAATGCGGCGCTTGACCGGGATTGCCGAGGGCTTCTATCGTAACACCATGAAAATCTACGACTTTCCCTTGGCTCCCAATCCGCGGCGCGTACGCATCTTTCTGGCCGAAAAAAATATCGACATCGTCTACGTCCACGTGGACATCTTCAAAGGCGAAAACCGGACCGTCGAGTTCCTGGAGAAAAATCCCCTGGGCGGGCTGCCGGTGCTGGAGTTCGACGACGGCACCTACTTGACGGAATCGGTCGCGATCTGCCGCTACTTCGAAGGCATGTATCCCGAACCGCCGCTGATGGGGGTCGATCCGCGCGATATCGCCTTCGTCGAGATGTGGAACCGCCGGATGGAGCTTGAGGTCTTCCGCCCCATCGCGGACTTTTTCCAGCATACCCATCCGCTTCTCAAAGATCGGATCACGCAGATTCCGGAATTCGCGGAGATGCGCCGGGCGCACGGCCTGCAGCGGATCGAATGGCTCGATTCGATTCTGGCGCAGCGGCCGTTTATTGCCGGCGAGCGCTATACGATCGCGGATATCACCGCGCAGGTCGCGATCGACGTCGGCCTCAACATGGCCGGGCTGAAGTTGCTTGACGGCGTACGTCACGTGAAGCGCTGGCATGAGGCGGTCTCGAGCCGGCCGAGCGCGAAGGCGTAGCGGTCCGCCGCCTTGGAGAAGCTCTACGCAAGTGAATGCTTTTAGAATCGCTTCGCGTAGGCCTGTCCTGAGCGGAGCCGAAGGATCCTTCGACCCTTCGGCTTCGCTCAGGGCAGGCTCGGCTCGCGGTGTTCGCCGGCTCAGGATGACATAGGGTTTGTGCCGAGCTTCCTTCGCCGGCGCGGGAGCCGGTGCGCTTTAATACGGCTCCCGCGAACTCCCCATCCAGGGATTCAGCGTACCATCACGATGCTTTGGCGGCGACGGGATCAGGCTCCCACTCGCGAAGAACCGCATTCTGCGTAGCCTTGCGCGCCGCCACTCCCGCGAAAGTTCCAAGCGATGCGCCGATCATTGCATTCGTCGAAAATGCCGACACTCCTTGAGCGGCTTCCTCGACGGCGGAGGTAACCGTCGATTCAGCCAGATTGGCAAATCCTTTGAACCAGGATTGTTCCTGTAATCCGATCGCATCCTTACGGTCGGTCATAGTCTTATAGCGGCTCACCAGGTCGAAAACAGCGTCGCCGGACGCCTCTACGGCTATGGTGATCAGATCGCGCGCATACTGCTCCCCCGTCTTGCGCGCGAACTGTTGCTTCAACTCGGCGACGACCTGGGTCTGGAGTCGGGGAGCGAGGAGGGACTGGCGACACTGCACAAGCAGATCACGCTCGAACAGAACCTGCGCGCAATCGAAACGCTGAAGAGTCTCGGGCTGCTGTTCGAATACGGCTTCATGATGTTTGATCCGTCGACGACGTTCGATTCAGTCCACGCCAACCTGCGGTTCCTGCGGTCGATCGTGGGCGACGGGAGCGCGCCGGCGTCCTTCTGCCGGATGGTGCCCTACGACGGCACGCCGATTAAGGATCAACTCGCGCGCGAGGGGCGGCTGCGTGGCGACGTGAATCATCCCGACTATGATTTCCTCGATCCCCGGATCGACGAATTTTTCCACGCGCTGAATCAGATGGTACACGTCTCGGGCTGGATTCACGGGATCCAGGCGCTGACGCCGCAACTGCAATATGAGAACAGCGAGGTCGCGATCATGGAGCGGCTGTTCCCGCCGCTGCCGGGGCTCGCGGCGTACAAGGAATCGCTGCGCAAGATTACCAGGTCCGCCAACGAGCTATTGTTCCGGATCGTCGAGGAGACCGCGCGCGTTTACGCGGAGGGCAAGCCCGCCAAGTGGACACCAGCGAAAGCGCGGAGCCGCTGCCAGCGTTATATCGACCGCCTGGTCCGCGATCGTAACGCGTTCGTCTTGCGCAATCAGCGGCTGCTGCTCCAGAGCCTGGGCGAAAGCGGTCACGAGCAATCAGCGCAGGCTTCGTAGTCTGACGAGTCCCGATTGGAGCGCACAGCGATGACCGAAGACGGCAAGCGCCCGCCAGTGCATGTCGCGGCATGAGGGCTGATTAACCTGCCGGTCTCACGACCGGCAGGTAGCCTGAATGCTAGAACCACTCAGGATGATGTTCGTGTGCCCATTTTTCGTGGTGAGCGATCCACCACTGGCGCTCATGCCAGCGATGGTGCTTGTCCCAGTCGCCGTTCCTGGCCCACTCCGGATGGTGGGCCCGGACCCAATCCGGATGATTCTCATTCCACCAGGAGCTGGGATGCCACATGTGATGCTCGTCGTAGTCGCCCATGCCCGGATGCTCCTGGGCATGCACCAGGGTCGGCACTCCCGCTCCGAGAAAGCCCGCGACCACCGCGCCGGCCACCAATGTCCGCAATTTCATGACTGAACCTCCTGAGGTGAATGTATGCACGATTCCGTCGATACCGATCTATAGACGTTGGCTAGCTGTCGCCAGTTTACACGATTTCCGCTGATGATTTCAGTCGCGCCGCGACGATCTTTTCCCCATAATCAGTTGGCTCAGCTCTTGCGCTGACAAATGTGGGTTGGAGGATCGCATGAAGGCAAAGACTATGATGACCGTGGGGATGCTCGCGCTGGCGGGCTGGCTGGCTGCAGCTGTTACGCTCCCGAGCTGCGCGCGGGCGGCCGACCAAACCGGCTACCAGGTTGCCCAAAACGATCAGCACCCGATGCATCAGGAGCATCACGGACGCGCCCCCAAGGTCCTGGCCGATCAGTGGTATCAGGGGCAGCGCGGGCATTGGTACAAAGAACACGATCGCTGGCAATGGCACGGCGCGCAGGGCGATCAGTGGTATCAAGGGCAGCCCGGACACTGGTACCAGGAGTCGAACGGATGGCAATTCGGCAGCGCCGGCCTGGTGTGTAATGACCAGGACTTCGATTGCCGGGTGGGTGGTTATCTCCCGCCGAATGGTGAAGGGATGGTGAGCCGCAGCAACCCGAGCATGTTCTGGCAGTGTGATTCCCACGGTCACAATTGCCACTGGGCGCGGCGTCCCCGCTTCTAAAGGCTGCGCGGACCACCCTTGACGCGGAGCGGGCTTTTCATGCGTGGCGGCGTGCTAGCTAGACGCTTGCGGGCGGATGCCCGACGGTGATTTTGTGATGACCGATATCGAGGGGCTGTGCGGCATGCTGGCGCGCGTCGAGGCTCTGGCCGCAAGCGGACCGGACTGGGCGCGGACCTACCTCGCCGATCTGCTCGACGAGTTTCGGCCCCGGTTCAGCACGGCCGCGCTTCGCGCCGACGCGCCCGCCTTCGCCGCGGCGCTCAGCGGACTCGCCCTGATGGTCAAGCGCTGCCTCCTGACGATGTCGTTGTAGTGATCAGTCACGGGTCCAACGTCTATAGGAGAATCGCGTGAGCAAGACGACTCTGGAAGGGGGATGCGCCTGCGGCGAGATCCGCTACACATTGACTGCCAGCCCGCTGATCGTCCACGCCTGTCACTGCCGAGACTGCCAGCGGATTACCGGTAGCGCATTTGTCATCAACCTCTGGATCGAGACGAAGTATCTCGAGGCGAGCGGCGTGCCGAAGTCGTTCGAGCTCAAGGGCGGCAGCGGCAAGGCGCACGAGGTCTTTTTCTGCGATCACTGCGGCGCTTATGTCTGGAGCCGCTATCACGGTGCGCCCGGCGACTTTCGGTTTGTGCGCGCCGGAACGCTGGACCATCCCGAGGCGGTCCGCCCCGACGTGCATATCTTCACGCGCAGTAAGGTGCCGTGGTTACAACTTCCGCCGGACGTCCCCGCGTTCAAGACCTTCTACCAAATCGACAAGGTCTGGTCGCCCGCGAGTAAGGCTCGGCTCAACCCCAGTTGAACATCACGCGGCCGCGGCGCTCGGCGTCTAACGCCGCAAGCGTGATGGGCGGTCAGGCAGGGCGCTGAGTTCGTACCCAACGCCCGTGCCGCTGTTGGAGGCGTCTGTCAGGCGAGCTGCTTGGTGAAGGTGGCGAGGTCGAAGTAGTCGCGCCAGACCTTGATTTTACCGGCGTCGTTCAACTCGAACATCCCGGCCACCGGAATCGCGGCCTTCTTGCCATTCTTCATCACGATGGTATCGACGCGCTCGTTGAAGACCACGTTGCCTTCGTGGACGGTCCGCTTGATTTCCGCGCTGAAGGTGTCGGTATCCTTCAGGAAGCCGTGGGTCATCTCGCGGATCGCGGCCTGGCCCTTGGCCGGGCTCATCGGGACGTTGTCCCAGACGGCATCCTCGGCGAAGTAGCTCATGATGCCGTCCAGATCCAGACGGGTCCAGGCGGCGAAGAGATCGCTGACGACTTTTTCACAATTGACTGCCATGACGGTGCTCCTTTTTGGTGTCCTGCTCGATTATGGGCGTCCTCCGCTGCGATTACTACGATACCCGCTGCCGCTTCAAGGGCGGCGATCGCGCCGTCGCGGCGGTTTCCCCCGGACCGCGTGCGACGATTGGCGCATCGATGCGGCTGAGTCACAGGGGTCGTTTCTAAACCCCAGTTGGTAACAGGCGTCGTGTCAAACGAGGTCGGGGGCATTATCATGCCGGTTCGGACGCAACCGCCTTTCGCGGCGCGTTCATGTAAACCATTCCGTTGCAAAATATGACTATTTGTCAGCTTTCTCTTGACGGAAAATAGCAATCGCGCTACGACTCGCATCGTCCATCCCTGAACCTTATTACTGTGTAAATTCGTAATCGGGGTCGCGATGGCAGGGCCAGTGGCTAATCGCGGGTGACGCCTCGACTAAGGGTGGGCGGCGGCCGGTCGTCGCCCTTGAGTGGCGACGACACGATGATCCGCAACCAAGCGTTGTCCGCTTATGCGGAACGCTGACAACCCAGGAGGAAGACGTGGCAGCCAACGAAACTCCGTCCGATCCCGCGTATCCGACCGCGCTTCAGCAATCTGAAGAAGAGCTGATCAAGCAACGGCCCGGTCGTGAGCCACTCAACCGCGACGAACTGGTCGGCTTCGGTCTTTCGGGCGGTGGAATTCGCAGCGCGACCTTCTGTCTCGGCGTCTTTCAAGCCCTCGGGAAGCTCGGCCTGTTGGGGAAGATCGATTACACCTCAAGTGTTTCGGGCGGCGGCTACTTCACATCGTTTTACGGCCGGCTCTTCACGCGCGAGAATGGCAAAGACGCCAATGGCAAAGACGTCGAGGGCGTGAACGACCTCGTCGACCTCGCGACGATCCTCGAGCCAGACGAAACGCACCCCGCCGACGGTCCTGCTTCGGCGTGGAAGAGGGGCGTCTTCGGTTGGTTGCGGGAGAACGGCCGCTATCTCGCGCCGCATGGCGCGGGCGACTTGCTGTTCGATCTCACCGTGGTCGTGCGCAACTGGCTATCGCTACAGGTTGTGCTGGCAATGTTCATCCTGATGCTCTTCCTGGCCGCGCAGTTGTTCCGGGCGGGGATTCAGCACTTCGACGTAGGCGAATACTACCAAGACATCTACTCATATCTGCCCGGCCACAGTCATTTCTGGTGGAGTCCCTACACGGTCGTCGCACTCGCGATTTTCGTCCTGCTCGCGATTCCGCTCGGCTGGGCCTACTGGCTGGTCGCGAGCGGTCGCTCGAAGCAACCTGACCCGTACGCCTGGTGGGCGCCAATCCTGTTCGTCGCGGCGGCGGGGGAGGTGCTCCTATGCTGGCTGACCGGAATGATAAGTCGCCCTGCGAACGCATACATTGCCTTCACCGGGATCGCGGGCCTGGTCCCCCTTTTCACCCTCGCCTTTGCGCTGGCCGCGTTGCGCGGCGCGGAGGCGAGCACCGACGATTATGATAAGGCGGCCGGTTGGCTCTCGCAGGTGCTCAAGGACGTCTTGACCGTCGGGCTAGGAATCCTCGCCTTCGCGCTTATCGATAGTGTTGGCCAGCAAGCGTACTTGAACCGCTTCAGTTGGGGATGGGTCGGGCCGCTATTGGGGTTCGGGCCGGCGGCCGTGCTCGCGCCGTTCGTCAAATGGATCGCCGCCAATCTGACGGGCCGCGCCAACACCAAACATCTCAGCCTGCCGCTTGGCCTTCTCGCCGGGTTGGGCGCAGCCATAATAATTTTGCCGGTATTGGTGTTGCTCGACGGTGTATCCCACGCCGTGGCTTACGAGTTTCAGCAACCGATCGCGCCTGCCGGCGCGATCTATGAGCCCGCGTCGACGCTGAAATGTCACATCGAAGGGAGCGACTGGAAGCTCACGGGTGAGTGCACTCAATCGTCGGTTGGCAAGAACGACCCGGACCGGACGTCGCCGCCAGTTGCTATTAGGATGCAGTGGCGTCCAATCCTGGCCGCCTCAATGGCACTTCTGGTGCTTTCATTGTTTGCCGGCCGAATGCGCGGGTTCCTGAACATCTCCACGCTGCTCTATCTTTATAGTTCCCGGCTGGTGCGCGCGTACCTTGGCGCTTCCAACCCTGAACGGTTGCAAGGGCGTTGGCAGGGGGTGACCGAGGTGGTGGAGGGGGACGATATGAAGCAAGAGGAGTATTGGTCACCGCAACCTGGAAAGAAGTACGCAAAAGGTGCGCCGCTTCATCTCGTCAACGTCACTATCAACGAGACGTACGGCGGTCGCAGCCAAGTGGAACAGCGTGACCGTAAAGGCCGCGGCATGGCGATCGGCCCCGCCGGGATCAGCGCAGGCGTCAGGCATCACGTCGTCTTCAACCGTAATCCTCAGCCCGCCGCTGGCGCTGCTCCGTCCGATACCCCCGACATTTATAAAAACGTTACCATTTTTCCGCCTCAAGGCGTGGAGACCATCAGGGCTTTTGACTACCGGGACAACGTCTATCGGGGGCAGTTGCTTCATCTCGGCTCCTGGACGGGGATATCTGGTGCTGCGGCATCGACCGGCCTTGGCCATCTGACGAGTCTGGGGTTGAGCCTGATCACGGGCTTTTTCAACGTGCGCCTGGGTTATTGGTGGGATTCGGGCGTCAACTCATGGGATCGCATGCGACCGATGCGCTCCGAAAAATTCTCCAAAAAGATCGGTCGCCTCTTTCAGTCCGTCTTTCCCGTGCAGCGGCAATTGCTCAATGAATTCCTCGCGCGCTTTCCGGGGACCTCGGAGCAATACTGGTATCTGACCGACGGCGGCCATTTCGAGAACATGGGTGGCTATGAATTGATTCGTCGGCGCTTGCCGCTGATCGTGATTATCGACGCCGAAGGGGACGAGAATTACACATTTCCCGGCCTCTCGGGACTAGTCCAGAAGGCGCGGCTCGATTTCGGCGCCGAAATCGAATTCCTCAATTCGTGGCAACTGGATCAGCACTTCATGATTGAGCCCGGCGAGGAGACCGTCATCGA
>Ga0181532_10002501_pt1 | contig 17123 bp, 14 predicted proteins | sample PEATcosm2014_Bin_33_FD_119768 | JGI IMG/M metagenome (GOLD analysis project Ga0181532, IMG submission 119768) | Peatland microbial communities from MTU Mesocosm Facility, Houghton, MI, USA - PEATcosm2014_Bin11_30_metaG | ecosystem: Environmental > Terrestrial > Soil > Wetlands > Peat | place...
CAGTCCGAAAGCACTCGGTCCCACGCCAATCGACGTCGCGCACCCGCCGGCCGAGTTCTGGACGAATTTGCTTCCGTTCCAGTAGAGAATCTCCCCGGCTTTGTTGATCGCCCAAGCATTCCCCTCCGGTGAAACGGCGACCTTTACAGCGGCATCGGCCTGCATCCTGACCCATTTGCCGCCGGTTTGCATCCGGTAGACGTCAATATTCCCGTCAGAGTGCGCGTGGCAGCCCGTGCTCCAGGGCGTCCCGTTGGTCAGCCCGAAAGCACTCGGTCCCACGCCAATCGACGTCGCGCACCCGTAGATCACGCCCGGCTGCGCATTCGATGTGCCCTGCGGCGTTTGGTAGTCGTAAAAGGTGCTGCCGTTCCAGTAGTGAATGTTGTTCAGCAGCTGGTTCCAGGCGGTTCCCCCGGATGGCAGGCTGATGAGGAAATGCTCTTCGGTGTTGTACGGCGGGGTGCTTGCGGTGACATCGGTCAACAACTGAACGGCGGGATCGGTTCCGGTGTTTACCGTTTTGGGGTTGCTGTCGGCGCCTTGAACGACTAATGCGCTGCCGGTCATCGTCACCGGCGAAATAACCGCCCACTGGTCGTAGCAGTCCGTCTTGCTCGGGCAGTTCCCTTGGATTTCCCCGGTGTCGTCTTCAATGATGGAATCCGCCTGAAACCCTAGAGCGCCGTTGGTGAGGTTTTTTTGGGCGATCTGGTAGGACGAGCAATTCGAGCCATTCCACTGGTAACACGTCCACGCGATGTTTTGGGTGAAGTCGACGATGTTCGTGCATCCATAGCCGCCCGCCATGTGGACGTTTCCTTTGGCGTCGCAATAAAACTCCAGTACCTCGATCCGGTCGCCGACTTTAGGCGTAAAGTCCACTCCCTGCCCGTCCAAGCTGCCCTCGCCGGGAGTGCCATAGAAGTTCTGTCGGTGAATTTCATAGTTCCCGATGGCCTGGGTCGCAAACACCCACACGATGGACTGAAAGACATTGTCGAGCCCGCTCCAGATCGACAGCTGCGTTTTGCCGGTCCCCCCGGAGAACGGATAAACCGTGGGAACATCGAAAGTGTCGAAGTTTTCCACGTAACCCCAGGTTTTGGCCGCAGTCGATCCCTTCTCGTAAGACCCTACGAGGGTAGCCCCTGTCCAGTAGTTGCTCGGGTGCAGAGAGGCACTCTCCGGCCCGGGTATCTCGGCTGACTCGCCGCTCTCCGCAAGCAAAGGAATACGCACCGCGTCCTTTCGATGCCGCGACCCTGGCACCGGATGGTTTGAGGTTCGTAGCTGGTACATCGGGACGGTCGCCACGGCAAGCCATTGCTTGTATCCCTCCGGATCCACACCGGGATCGGGACGCGGTCCGTACCCTCGATCCAGAAGCTCTTGCACGGAAAACTGAAGCGGGTCGCCGGCGAGGGCCGGGCGAAGCTCCAGACCGGCGCGGACAGGGTCGAACGGGTTGGGAGCGAAAGTCAGCTCCGAGCGGAGATCTACGGTGTAGGTGCTGTCAATTCCGCGGTCGTCGGTGCATTCGAGCGTCAGGTGCTCGACACTGCCAGGCAGATTTGGGCGCACGGCCAGGAACCGGATCACCCCGTCGGCGTCTGCCCGGACGGTGAGGGTCGCGGCCGGATCCGGGTTGCCTTCCGGATAAAGCGCACAGGTGTTGCCGGCGGGAACGGCAAACGACGCCGGCTCGAACTGACGGTGATTGGCAGGACCGGCGGCCTGCGAGTACGTGCCAGTTATCAAGAGCAGGCATGCCACAGCAGCCGCGGCGAAGCCAAGGTTTGTGACGCGTGCGAAGCCATTTCGCGAGGACGAAGTAGTGAATCGGGTGTTCATGTCAATCGTGGTCATATCAATTTCTCCTTTGTGGTTATGTCAATCTCCTGGATAGTGGTTGTTTCACCTTTGATCTCCGAGTGCCTCACGGTAAGCGGTTTTTCATCGGCGAACCTTTAATGCCTGTAATGCCTGGCGGAAAAAGCCGGTACGGAAATTAGTGCAATCATTTCTCGATGCCACCCTTGCTCATGCCGAAATCGAACCCTTGCGAAGACGAAGCTGTGCCTGTTCCGCCTGCTCCCGAGCCAGCTTGTTTCCGCAAAGCGGGCAGGTATCAAAACCAGCCGCCACGTCGCCAGTCAATAACGCCACGCCTTGCCGCTGCTCCACCGTTACCTCAGTGCGAACCGTACGGCTGGCGCTGTCGGCGGACGTAGCAGAACGGAAAAAACTTGCCCGTCTGGACAGCCATTGGTAAAGTCGCTTCGTGCCGTTACCCCCCTGCTGGCAGCGAATGTTGTGGCGGTCGCCGAAAAAAGGCCAGTGACGAGTTCTGACAGGTTCTGACGAAGTGTGAATTGCCAATAAGTCAATGAAGCCAGACGGGATATACCAATTCGGGGAGTTCCGAATTGAGGCTCTCGCACGCACCGTGCGGCGAGAAAAAGAGATTGTCACGCTCAACCGCCGAGCGTTTGATGTGCTTCTGTACTTTGTCCGGAACCCAGGAAGGGTTCTCACGCGCGACGAACTGCTCAAGAATGTCTGGCAGGATACGTTTGTGGACGAGAACAGCTTGGCGCAGAGCATCTCCGCTCTGCGGCGGGCCCTTGAGGAAAGGCCGGGCGACAACAGCTACATCGTCACTCTGCCGGGGCGCGGGTATCAGTTTGTTTCGCCAGTGCGGGTCATTGCTCCAGAGAACATGGCTATGCTTCGGGATGCTGCGACCGTCGCCGGCGGGGTGGTTTTTCAGGAGCAGACGATCCGGACCAGTGTAGTTACGGAAGAGAAACAGCAGCTAAGCCTGCCCGCCCCTCGGCCTCCGACGGGTATGAGACTGGTCGCGGCGTTAACCATAGCTGTGATCGCGGTCGCAGGAATCTACGGGTGGAAGCAGCTGCACCAAACCCCACCGTCGGCAAATCCGTCGGCCCTCGGTCCGACTGCGTCATCCTCTGCGCCCCGCCGTTCCATCGCCGTTCTCGGCTTTCGCAACCTGTCTGGCCGTCCCGAGGAAGGCTGGATATCCACGGCCCTGGCGGAAATGTTGAGTACCGAACTGGAGGCCGGAGAAAAGCTGCGTCTCGTCTCCGGCGAAGACGTCGCGCGCACGAAACTCGATCTTCCTCTGGCTGACGCTGACAGCCTCTCCAGAGACACGCTGTCACGATTGCACAGGGACCTGGACAGCGACTTGATCGTCCTCGGTTCCTACACAGCTCTCAGCGAGAAATCTGGCACTCGCATCCGTCTCGATCTGCGCCTGCAGGATACAGTCGCCGGGGAGACGATCACCGACGTCGCCGTGGTCGGAGGCGAGGCGGACCTGTTTGACATGGTGTCTCAGGCTGGTTCCCGGTTGCGTGAAAAACTTGGCGTGGAAGCGGTTTCTCCGGTGGAGGCGGTGAGCGTCCGCGCCTCCTTGCCTTCGAATCGTGATGCCGCCCGCCTTTATTCGGAGGGACTCGCCCGGCTGCGTGTGTTCGATGCCCTCGAAGCCCGTGATCTTCTGCAGCGGGCCATAGCCGCCGATCCAAAGTATTCGCTGGCGCACTCCGCCCTGGCCGAAGCGTGGTCCCGGATGGGCTATGACAAGAAGGCGCAACAGGAAGCCCGCCAGGCATACGAACTGGCCGCCAATCTTTCGCGTGAAGACAAGCTGGTGGTCGAAGGGCGTTATCACGAAATCGATCATCAATACGAGAAGGCGATCGAGGTCTATCGCGCGCTCTTCACGTTGTTTCCTGACAACGTCGACTACGGGCTCAAGCTGGCAACGGCGCAGGTCCGCGGGCACAAAGGTGATGATGCTCTGGCCACGGTCGAGTCGCTGCGCAAACTCCCTCCTCCCGCTTCAGGAGATCCCCGTATCGAATTGACGGAGAGTGACGGGTGGCGGGTGCTCGGCGATTTTAAGCATCAAGAAGCGCCTCTGGCTCGGGCGGTCGAGAAGGCGAAGGCGCAGGGAGCCCGACTGATCCTGGCTCGAGCTCTGGAAGATCAGGCCATGTTGTTCAACTTCCTCGGGCGAGCCCAGGATGCGATTGCTCTGTGCCGCGAATCCAGAGAAATTTCTGTCGCCGCCGGGGACCGGCAAGGCGAGGCCAGAGCTTTGCGCGCTTCGGCGGATATATTATCCAACAGCGGGGACCTGCCTGGGGCCGTCCGTTTGTACCAGCAGGCACAAAGCACCTTCCAAAAAATTGGCTCAGAAGGCGGTGTGGCCAGCGTGCTCAACAACCTCGGCAACATCTTTGAGAGGGAGGGCGATCTCGCTACCGCCGAGAAAATGTATCGTCAGGCCCAAGACAGTTTCCGGCTCCTTGATGACGATGCGCGCCGGGCAGTGGTCACAGGGAACGTTGCTGAGGAACGAATGGAGCAGGGAGATCTACGCGGCGCGCTTCAGCTACATCAGGAGCAACTGCAGTTAGGGGATGCCGCAAACACCGAAAATGCGGCCCTCGCCGGCTACGGCATCGCGGCGGTTCGCCGTTTGCAGGGGGACCTTGCGGGGGCGCGGCACGGATTCGAACAATCGCTCGCGGCCTGGCAAGCGAAGGGCAATCGGAACGCCTCTGCCTACGCGATGTGGAGTTTGGGAGGTCTCCTGCTCGAGGAGGCCGATTTTTTGGGCGCCCGCAAAATGTACGAGCAAGCGTTGGCAATCCGGACCACAGCAGGCGACACGCTTGCCACCGCTGAGACTCAGCTCGGGCTCGCGGATTTGTCCCTAGAAGAGGCGCATTCTCCCGCCGAACAGGAAGCCGCAGTCAGGCGGGCTCTTGAGGTTTTTCAGACGCAGAAAGTCCGCGACGACGAAACCGGGGCATGGTGCGTCCTTGCCCGCGCCCTGCTCGCGCAGGGCAAAACCACAGCTGCGAAAGACGCGATACAACACGCGCGGTCCCTCGCCGCCAAAAGCCAGAATCCAGACACCCGCTGGCAGACCGCCATTACCGCAGCGCGCATCGAGAACGCCGAACACAACGTTGCCCACTCCGCTGCCGGGAGTGCAACACGCAAGGAGTTGGCCACCATCCTCGCGAAGTCGCGAGAGCTGGGTTATTTGGGCATCGAACTCGATGCTCGTCTTGCAACCGCTGAAATCGAAATGAAGGCGGGACAAATGACGGGGGGACGTGCGCATCTAGGCGCCATCGAGGCCGATGCAAAAGCCAAAGGCTACAACCTCCTCGCCCGCAAAGCTGCCACCGCTCGCGGCTGACGTTTCCGCTTAAATGAAGGATAGAACAGGAAACAGGGCGTTACCGAAACGCTTCTCTTGCGCCGCTTTCAAGAGCGTTCCAGCAGATCAGAACGCACCCTAGAGATAGAAATGCTTCGTGAAGTTCCGCCCGTTTTTCGTAGCGCACGCGCAATCGCCCCAGTCCACTACCATGTTCTGTGTTGCGCATCGCGAGAAAAGGGATGATGCGCCTGTCACGCAAACCTTGCCGGATCGCTTCGGCATCGTAACCGCGGTCACCCAACACGCAGTTCGGACGACGGCGAGGGCGTCCGTGCTTTCCTTGTAAGGCAGGGATCGCATCAACCAAGGCAAGGGCTTGCTGTGAGTCGTTTCGGTTGGCCCCGGTCAGTTGAATGGCCAGCGGAACTCCCCGTCCGTCGCAGATGAGATGACGCTTGCTGCCTAGCTTGGCCCGGTCAGTGGGATTCGGTCCCGTCTGGCGCCCCCAAAAACTGCCCGGATCGAACTTCCGTCCACGATGGCCCGTGACCAGTCGATTTGTCCGTAACGCGCCAGCCAGTCCAGCAAAACGAATTGGAGCAACTGCCAGATGCCACGTTCCTGCCAGTCGCGTAGTCGGCGCCAGCAACTCATTCCAGAACCACAGCCCATCTCTTGCGGCAGCATCTCCCAAGGAATCCCACTGCGCAGAACGAAGACAATGCCCGTGAGACATGCCCTGTCCGCCAACCGCGGCCGTCCACCCTTGGGCTTCGCCTTCGCAACTGGGATAAACGGTTCAACCAGTTTCCACAACCCGTCAGGCAAGAGTTCGATCGCCATTGGACAACTCCTTTCCGAAAGGATGGTCCGACCCTTTCCACGGGTTGCCGGAGAAACGAGGTTTTGTTAGACGTTCGTTAGGGGAGAGATGCACGTTGAGACGAATGACCTTTCCCCCAAGGAGGCAACTCAAATGAGTCACGACGTCAATATATCGGAATGGACGTGCACAAGGAAGCGATAGTGATCGCCGTCCTGAATGGCAGCGGGAAGCTGGTCATGGAAACCATCGTCGAAACGAACGCCAGCAGCCTTCTGCAGTTTCTCCACGGTCTGCGGGGCGAGTTGCATGTGACCTGGGAAGAAGGCACCTGGGCGGCCTGGCTGTACGATTTGCTGCAGCCGCAGGTGCAGGAGGTTGTGGTCTGTAATCCGCGCCGCAATGAGTGAAATGGCGATATTTCGCCACTTGAGACAACCCGCTAGAGGTGGCAGCTCGGATAACTTCCGGTTAAGCCGACAATCAGGACAGAACAAGGGTAGAACGCTGCGACTTTAGGAATGACCTTCTCGCTGCCACCATCGCGCTAGACCCTGCGTTGCCGGACCTGCTTTCTCACTTATCAACACAATAAATTGCGCATCGCGATGCAGAGGGCCACTTAAGTGCACCGGATGGGGACTTGCACGCCGCCCAGGAGGGAGCACATGACCAATCCAACGACAGACCCAGCGGCTTACACAGATGAGGAGTTGAAGCAGGCTCTGGCTCGCGTGCTCGCGCTGGCCCGTAGTGAAGTGCTGAACGACGCCGAAGTGGAGAAATTCTGGCAGCTCTACGAAGAGATTCTGCGGCGGCGTGCAGCATCAGGAAACGCCGCGTAGCGCCTAGACGGTACTCCGGGCAGGATTCACTGGTTCAAACAAAAGCGCTTGGCCCTAACATTTATGTTAGGTTTTCCGTTTGCGCGTGATCCGGGCACAATCGTCAGAGTGGGCTAGAGGGAACCATGTCCGCTTTGCCAACTATATGACCGCCAGTATGCAGGTGGGGGGTTTGCAAGCCTCCGTTGATGAACGGCGTGCTGCGTGCGCTTCACTCCCAGTTGCTTTGGGTCAAGGCCTTGATTATGCTGACTGTCGTTCGTCGAGACATCTGAAAGCTCAGCGCGACCGGTGTTCAATCGTGACAGCCCACTTGGTCTGCAGACTCGGCGGCTGCATTAAGGTCTGCATCACCACGCAATACTGTTCCGTTTTCTCCTGCAATGCGCGCAGTTGTTCCGGTGTTGCCTTAGGCGCAGCAACATCAAAATGAAGATGAATACTTTCAAAGCCTACCGGGACGTCTTTTGATATGCCGAGGGTACCTCGGAGATCCAAGTCTCCCTCCACCGTTACCTCAATGCGTTCGGTCGGTATGCCCATTGCCGCGGCCACCATCTGACAGGTGATCTGCGCGCAAGCTGCCAAAGCCCCAAGCAAAAGGTCACCGGAACAGGCGCCGGCACCGGCGCCTCCAACTCCCCGGTGCGCTTCGGCTTGGTAGATGGCACGTCCGATATCGACGGAGCATGCCACCGGCACGTCCTTCTGTCCACCTTTCGCACGGATTGTGATTTTCGAGGCTTTTGGGTCATTGCGGTATTGCTCTTTCAGCGGCTTCTGAAGCGATCGAATATCCATGGCAACCTCGTTCCTCTATTCTTGGCCAGCTGACCCAAACGGCTTCCGGCCATGCCGCCTTGAAGCCGCTCCACCTCGATGCTAGCATCTGTGGGCATCGGAGGGGCCATGCCCAAATTTGTCATCGAGCGGGAAATCCCAGGAGCCGGAAATCTGACTGACGCCCAATTGCGTGAAGTCTCCCAAAAGTCGGTCCAGGTTCTGAAAGGATTGGGGCCCGAGATTCAGTGGCTCCATAGTTATGTAACCGGCGACAAGGTGTACTGCGTTTACATCGCCCCGGACGAAGCTATCATCCAAGAACACGCCAAGCGCGTTGGCCTTCCTGCCAATCGCATCTCTGCTGTGCGGCGACTTCTCGACCCGACAATGGCTGGATAAGCGCAGGTTGAATACTTCGAGAGTCGCGGGTTTCGTGCGCCATCAGCGCCAGCTCGTCCAGGCTTACCCACCACTAACACCAGGGAGATGAAGTCTCGGACATCAGCACCTCTTCAATGGCTTTCTCGACCGGCAAAGCCCAACCTTCTAACCACGCCTTCGTACCTACCGTGTCGGCCAACGCCTGCCGTGCCCCTTGCAGACTTGCTTCCAGTTTGGCTTGTTCCGCCGGCGTGAGCGGAGCGCCAATGTTCTGGCGCAACGCAGCCGCGGCACCTGCCAGCCGCAGCGAACGCTCTGCTTCGCGTTGAGCAGCCGCCAAGCACGCGGAACACTCCAGCAGGCGCGCAACTCCGCGTTTGTGGTCCAGTTCCTGAAAAAGCTTTATGCTTTCGCCGTACAGTGAGCGCGCACTGGAATAATCTCCCTGTTCTCTCGCCAGACTCCCCAGATCAGCGAGCGTGCCAGCAATGCCCCAGCGGTCACTGAGTTCGCGAAAGATTCCCAGGCCTTGTTCATACAATGTCCGCGCGGCGGCGGTATCACCACGATCGCGTGCGACATCCCCTTGGTAGTTTAGCGACCAGGCGACGCCTGTCCGGTCTCCTAGTCCCTGGAAGATCGAAAGACACTCCACGTGTAGCGAGCGTGCGCGGTCATGGTCTCCCTGTACCTTGAGAACATTGGCCAGGTTACTGAGAGCACGGGCGACGGCCTTCTGGTCGCCTAATTCTCTCCACAGCACAAGGCCTTCTTCGAATAGAGCACGCGCAATTGCCACGTCACCCTGGTCGCAAGCGATCACCGCCAGCGCGTTCAGAGAGACGGCGACACCCATTTTGTCCCCCAACTGACGCGCGATGTCTTGACTTTCGCCGATCAGCGCATCCGCCGAGGCATAATCTCCCTGCTCGCCCGCGAGCACGCCAGCGGCAAAAAGGGCGCGCGCCCGCGCCTTCTTGGGACCTGCCGCTCCTGCGAGCTTCAACAGCTTACCCAACCTGTCCCTGCCTTCGGCGAGATACTCGCGAATCTCCCAAAAACGAAACAGCGCTGTCCCGAGCCGCAGGCCCCAGTCGGCATCTCCGGTTTCTGTCAGCCACTCAAGGCCCGCGCGAAAATTGTCGTGTTCGAGCGCGAAGCGATGCTGCCATTCCGGCGCTTCCGTACCGCTCTCCTCCGTAGCCTCCTCTTCCGCCAGCACTAGGCAGTAGGCGGCATGGGCGCGTTTCGTCAGGGGCTGCTCGCCGCTTGCCTCCAGCTTTTCCAGAGCGTACTCGCGAATCGTTTCCAGCATCACGAACCGGGATTCACCCGTCGTTTGCTCGATCTTCTGTACCAGACTTTTGTCCAGCATGGATGCCATTCCGTCGAGCAAGTCCAAATCGAGATCGCCTTTAGTGTCGCAAACGGCCTCCACCCCTTCCAGATTGCATCCGCCCACGAACACCGATAATCTTCGAAAAAACTTCTGCTCGGCCGCAGTCAGAAGATCGTAGCTCCAATCGATGGCCGCACGGAGCGTCTGTTGCCGCTGCGGCAGGTCCCGCGCGCCTCCGGTCAGGAGTTGCAACCGGCTCGCCAGACGCGCCAGCATCAAAGGGGGCGAAAGAACTTTGACTCGGGCGGCAGCCAGTTCGATCGCTAGAGGCAGACCATCCAACCGGGCACAAATCTCGGCTACGGCGGGTGCGTTTTCTGGATTAAGCTCAAACTCTGGCTTGGCAGCGACGGCTCGTTGTACAAACAGCGCGACTGCCGGGCACCGTGACAGGATCTCCACTGAGGATTTGGACCGCGAATCCGGCAGCGCCAGCGGTGGCACCGGAAATTCATGTTCTCCGTACACGTGCAGCGCTGCCCGGCTCGTTACCATGATTCTAAGATTGGGACAAGTCGCCAGGAGATCTGCCACGGCAGGCGCCCCCTGAACTAGGTGCTCGAAATTGTCCAGCAGGAGCAGCATGGGCGCGCGCGATGAACCCTGTAAATTCCTGTTGAGTATTTCGAGCGCCGACTGACCTCCTGCCTCCCGGATTCCCAACGTTTGAACGATCGTGGAAGCGATCAAGCCCGGATCGCTAAGGGAGGAAAGGGGAACAAAATAAGTGCCGCCTGGAAAGCGCTCGACAAGGCCGCCCGCCACCTGCACCGCAAGCCGCGTTTTGCCGATCCCGCCCAGACCCGTAATGGTGACCAGGCGTACATCCTGACGCAGCAGGAGTTCTTTGACGGCGGCTACTTCTTTCTCCCGCCCCACAAACCCGGTTCGCTGCACAGGAAGATTCGCCGGGAGGGTCTCCACCTGCTTAACTGGTTTCTCCGAGAAGCGGTCGCGTATGGCTGCAAGTTCCCGCGCCAGATATCGGGTAAAGATGTTTCGTACCGGGCGGGAGTTCGGCATTACGGGTGCGGCATTGGCAACAGCCGTCGGCGCTTTTTCCGTATCCCCCTTGAGTCGCTTTAAGTCCGAGCAAATATCGACGGCATGCTGGAAGCGCTTCTCGCGTTTTTTTTCCAGCGTCCTTGCTATGATTGTTTCAAGAGCGGCCGGTAAGGACGAATTTACCTTGCTGGCAGGGGCTGGTTGCGCGTTCAGGATCGCATTCATCAGCAGCACACGATTCTTGCCGACGAAGGGTCGCCGGCCCGTGGCCATTTCGTAAAGCACCACACCCAAGGAAAACAGATCACTGCGCACGTCAATCTCTTCTCCGCGCACCTGCTCAGGAGACATATAAGAAGTTGTGCCCGGAATAACGCCGTCTAGGGTAAGCGCCTCCTCCTCGGATTGGTCCTCCGCGACATGAGGGCCGCACACCTTGGCCAACCCAAAATCTAGGATCTTCATCTGCCTGCGGCCGACGATGAACATATTTCCCGGTTTTATGTCCCGGTGGATAATCCCCTTCGCATGAGCCGCTTCCAGGGCGTCGGATGTCTGAATCCCAAAATCCAACAGCTCGGCGGTTGAAATCGGCCCTTCTTGGATTCGCTGCTTCAGGCTCATCCCTTCAAGCAACTCCATGACGATCACCGGCTGATGATCATGCTCTTCCACTTCGTAGATAGTGCAGATGTTGGGGTGATTCAAGGAAGAGGCGGCTCGGGCTTCGCGCTCAAACCGCCGGAGCGCTCTCTCGTCACATGCGAGCTTCTCTGGCAGGAATTTCAAAGCGACCCGGCGTCCCAAGCGGATATCCTCCGCCTCGTACACCACACCCATGCCGCCGCTGCCCAGTCGACGAAACACCTTGTAGTGCGCAACCGTTTGGCCGACGAGGGCGCAGTTCTCGGGCGCTTCCTTCCGGTTGGCGTTCTTTGTCCCACCCTCGAGCGCGGGTTTTTCCAAGAAATCGCCCAATTTCCCGTGAGCGCTCAACAAGGACATGACCTCCTGGACTAGCGGAGGGTCGCCAGGGCAAGCCTGGATTAAGAAAGCTTCCTGCTGTTCCGCTGGCAAACGCAGCGCCGCCTGCAGTAAATCGTCCACGCGTTTCCAGCGCTCAGCATCCATTATCACCCTCGATTCATCTCACGATGGAGCCAGGCTCGCGCCGTGCTCCAGTCGCGAGATACGGTAACCGCGGATACGTCGAGCACCTCGGCCGTCTCCGCGAACGTCAATCCGCCGAAAAACCGCAGTTCGACGACTTTCGCCTTCCGTGGATCCAGTTGGGCCAGAGCTTTCAGAGCGTCGTCTAGAACAACCACGTCAATGCCTTGACCACGCGAGAGCTGGGATGCGTCTTCCAGGGGCACTGTACCCTGACCTGCACCCCGCTTCCCGGCACGGTGGCGCCGGGCGTAGTCGACCAGGATCTGCCGTATGAGCTGCGCAGCGATGGCAAAAAAATGGGTGCGGCTTTCCCACCGCGGAGGTTGCATCCGAAACAGCCGCAAATACGCTTCGTTCACCAGCGCGGCACTTTGCAAAGTGTGGTCAGGACGTTCCTTGCGCAGTTCGTAGTGGGCCAGGTGACGCAATTCTTTGTAAACAACTGGCACCAAGGCATCAAGCGCGGTGCGGTCGCCGCCCTGCCAGCCCTGCAAGAGCTTCGTGATCTCGTGTGTAGAGTTCTGCCCCACGAAGAGGCCTCAAGGGGGATAGTTTGCGAGCTAGCGTAGCCATGTCCGCGTTGAATGTCAACCTGAGGTCACGGCGGTCACGGCGGTCCTGCCGAGCAAGCGATTCTGCGTCGAGGGGAAATTTTTCTCCATCCATGATCAGATTTGCCCCGCCATTGCGCTGTTAGAGGTAGAGCACAAGCAGTTCCCATTGGGTTGGAATCTTTCAATTTGTGCTCAAAACAAGGAGAACGACATGAAAACCAAAGTGTTTGTCACGCCGCATAAGTATGTGCTGTTGGTCGCCGTCTTGGCACTTTCGTCCTTTGCCTTGGCGCAGCATGAAATGCAACAAGACTCTACATCCAGCTCGCCCAATCTCGTTCGACTGGTTCGCGCCGCCACTCAGCAGTACCTCAACGTCAATGCCGCCACCGCGGCCGGCTACGCGCCTTTCCTCGGCTGCGTTACTGGTCAGGACCACGGTGCCATGGGTGTGCACTACGTCAACGGCGCTCTGCTCAGCGCGGGCGAGATTGATGCCTCACACCCCCAAGCCCTGATTTACGAGCCATCGAACGGCGCCATGCGGCTAGTGGGCGTCGAGTTCATCGTCTTTGCGGACCCTTGGCTGACGAGTCATAACAACACTCCTCCTGTGCTGGACGGCCAAGTCTTCCAATTCGTTGATAGCCCAAACCGCTTCAACATACCTGCGTTCTTTGAGCTGCACGTCTGGGCCTGGAGGGCCAACCCTCAGGGCGCCTACGTGGACTGGAACAATAAGGTGACTTGCACAGATGAGTAGATTGCCAGGGAGACCTCTACGCACATTATGTGTCTTCCTCTAAGCCGGAGAAACGTAACAACGTTACCAATGCATGGTGAAAGGCGCCGTACGGGAGAACAAGGAAGAGAGCCCGCGCGGCGCCAGATATTGCTGCAGGAAGGCCGACCAACGGCAACGGGAGGGGCAAAGCACCTTTACTCGATCTCGCCTTGTACTCGGCAATCCTAACGCGGAGCAAAAAGGAGAATGACATGACAAGGAAATCGGGAATGCCAGGAAGTATAGTGTTAGTTACAGCGCTGTTCGTGAATCTCCTGTCGATCGTCACTTTATACGCGCAGACCGACGTTCCCGCTTATAAGGGAAGGTTCACGTTGGCACAACCAATTCAATGGAACACGAGCGTCCTTCAGCCCGGCGACTACACGATTACCATCGGGTCCACCGGTTCCCCCGTTTTCGCTTTGATCAACACGGTATCGGGTCGTCCGATCGCACGTCTGAGGAACTGGAGCCGCAGCGACAACACCAACGCTAGGAATGGGCTGCTCCTCAAAGAGAAAAACGGTCGGCTCCAGGTGCATTCCCTCGCGCTTGCAGACTTGGGGATGGTCCTGATTTACGATCCCGCCCTGGCGCGGGAAGCTGTTCTGGAGTCGCAGGTCAGCCGCACAGTGCCGGTGATGTGGGCCAAAAGGTAGGAGCCCCGATGGAAAGACAAATGGGGAGGCTGCACCGGAACGACGGCAGGAGTTCGCCTCGCCCATTTGCTCTTAACTGATAAAACGAAAAAGAAAGGACAGGATAAAGACATGCCCAAATACGTCATCGAGCGCGACGTTCCGGGAATTGGAAATGCGACGCTGGAAGAAGCCCGGACCATATCGCAGAAATCCTGCAGTGTTCTCAATAAACTCGGACCAACGATCCAGTGGTTGCACAGCTACGTAACAGCAGACAAGATTTATTGCGTCTATATTGCCCCGGACGAAAAGATGGTTCGAGAACACGCGCAACAAGGAGGCTTCCCGGCGAACCGTGTCTCGGAAGTCAAGTCAGTGATCGACCCGACAACCGCCGAGTAGCCGCAAAGGTTGAGTGATATCGGCACGAACCTAACTAGGCAGTCGTCGTGACCGTCCTACTTCAGCTCGGCTCGCGTGAACGCTTTGAGAGTTTCTTGCTCGGATGGGGGATGCAGGATGTTGCGCGCGGCAAAGTCCTCGGCCTGTGGGTATGTGGTGCTGCGAATGTGAAAGGCGGCTCGGGCAAGATCGTAGCGAGTGTGCCGGAGCTGAACATCGGGGTCGAGCAGCAGCCAATCGGCGCCGGGTTCTCCGAACGGCATGCCGACGCTGCCTGCGTTCACGACTCGAGTCGTGCCGACCATCCGGTCAAACTGAATGTGGGTATGGCCGCAGACGACCACGGAGACTCCGAGTCCTTCGAAGATGGGCAAGAGGCGGTCATCGGGCGTGAGGCGGGTAAATATCTCGGTGTCGTTGCGTGGTGTGGCGTGGCAGAAAAACACGTCGCCGAGGCCGGGAACCTCGACATGGCATGTTGGCGGCCAGCCTTCTAACAGCCGCTGATGCTGGGTGTCTAGTTGCTGCGCGGTCCAGCGCACCGGCTCGCGCCACTGTTCGGGCGCAGTGCGGTACCAGTCGGTCCCGACGCCTGACATCTGCGCGAGCACCTCGCGGTCGCCGTTGCCGAGGATGAATTGCGCGGGAATGTCGAGGTCGAGCAGACATTGGATGGTTTCACGCGGCAACGGGCCGGGAAGGACATCGCCTCCTACGACGACGCAGTCCACTTGGGCGTGACGGATCTCCTGGAGTACCGCCTCAAGCGCGGGGAGGTTGGCATGAATGTCGTAGATGGCAGCGATGCGCATGACCGGACTCCTCTTAGGGATTATGGCAGAGCGGAACATCCTGAGATGCGCTCGGGCAGGATCAGTGCAATGGCGATTTTGCAACAGTGACATCTTCCGGTGTATGCTCTTTCGCGATCAAGGAGTCCATATCATGAGACCCTTCGCACGCCCCCTTTCTGTATTGCTACTCCTCGCGGCAGGCGTGTTGTGGGCTGATACGCAATTGGTCAAAATGCCCAGCGAGATCGGGGTTTCCTCTCGCAAGCACAAGCCTTTTACGGCCATCGCTAAAACGACGCTTTCGAGAGTGTTTCCGAGCGGAGCTCAGCGGACCGTGACCACAGAGGACCGGATTGCGCGGGATGGAGAAGGGCGCGTACTTCGCGAACAACATTTACCGTGGACTGAAGATCCAGCGCAGCCGGTCTATTACGTGAATATTCTTGACCCCAAGAAAATGGAACGTATCCATATCGATCCTCAGAGGCACGTGGCGACTACCAGTCCCGTGGATCAGAGATACGCATGGGACTACATCCCGTACGACGGAACCCAATATCGACTCACCGCAAAGCCTGGAGTAACGGTTCACACGGAACTTCTAGGAGATAAGCAAATCAACGGCCTGAAGTGCTGGGGACAACGTACGACCTATCTTTTTCCGTCTGGCACTTTTCAAGGCAATCAACAGCCGGTCACGCGTACCTGGGAGGTTTGGTATGCCAAGGATCTCGGGTCTGATGTCCGCATTGTGGCTCACGATCCTGACCCGAAAGCTGGCGACCAACAAACTGACCTAATCGGCATCGTATATGGCGAGCCTGATCCGTCGATCTTCGTCCCACCTGCCGAGTATTCCATTCAAGTAGCACACCAATAAAAACTACAGGCGTCGCTGCGAGCTGACCTTTTTTCTACCGTTCCCGTCCAGCCATCACGACTGCAAGATCCTCAATTGATGTAAACAGGCCGCATTGAAGTTCTGAGCGCTCCACCTGGAATGAGTGAGAGGTTGTACCCCAATTGTGCGCCCCGCCAACCCAATCGTGCCATTCACGTCTCTGCCAGTCCGGCGTAAAGATTATCAAAATAAAACGCCGCTTCGACGACCTAGAGAAGAGTTCTGCCGGTCTAACTTCCGAGTTCAAAGGAGGGCACGGAAATGGAATGCGCAGTGCGATGCCCCTATTGTGTGTCAGGCTTTGAGTTCCGCCGCATGGTCGCGCATGTAGACGGCAGACACATTTGCAACAAGTGTGGCCATACGACACATCTCAGCGATGTGGAATACGAGTGTCGCTGCCCGAATTGCCTCAAGCTGGTTCCCGCTGTGATAACGCGATTTATCGCCAAACGAACTTCGTAGATTGGTAGATGTCGTGACCTATCCGGCAAACAAACGCTGCCAGTGTTTCTCGTCTGTCTGAAGTCGCGGGAGAGCGTAGGATCCGCTGCTGCGGATAGCGCTCTCCTTGGACGAGGCGCTGGCAGCACTCGGCGTACAGTCCCCGCACTTCGAACCGGTAGAGTGACCCGCTCAGGTCCATTGATGTTATCAATTACACTCAAAATCCGGTCAATGAGAGTCAAGCTCGTGGAGGCCGGGGGAACATACGGCGGACAAAAGTGATGCCGACCAGAACACCGACGACGATTAGCGAGGTCACACCGGAAAACAACATGAGACGCGGAGGCAACGGCACACGCAATTCGTACCTGACCCAGTCCGGGGCTTGTCTGTTGGAATGATCCCACAACAGAATCCAAGCGATGCCGCCCAAGAAAAGCACCGCTCCCAGTGCTCCAACCGATCCCACCAATTTTCGCCGGGTCAACATTTGTGACCTTCACTGTATGCTGACCACGGTGAAAGTTCCACAGGCCGTGCGCAACGGTCGTTAACAGGCCTTTATACTCAAAAACTCCGGTCACAGGTGCCGATGGTTGGGATAGAGCTCCGACGCGCCGGCTGTAGGTGGAGGGTTACCAAGCTCGCTCTTTCGATTGCGAGTTGGGTTCTCATTTCCACCATGGCTACGTTTTCGGAGGCCCCCCTAAAATGCCGGACGGCCGAATTTCCCAGGTCCGGTTTCAAGTCTTGGCATCTCGTCCGGGAGCCTTCCCATTCGCAGCGAGGTTCAAGCGCTGGTTCGCATACGCCCCGACTACCAATGGTTTGCTCTCAGCTTAGTTCCATCGCATGCGTCGGCTTATGTCGGCTCTGTGTCCGGCCACCGCGCTGAAAATGGAACCACCAAGTACCCAGAGTCCCTTTGCCCGATGTTGGCATTACCTCCATCAGGGAGACGTGAACCGCCTCCTGC
>Ga0181532_10002503_pt1 | contig 17113 bp, 17 predicted proteins | sample PEATcosm2014_Bin_33_FD_119768 | JGI IMG/M metagenome (GOLD analysis project Ga0181532, IMG submission 119768) | Peatland microbial communities from MTU Mesocosm Facility, Houghton, MI, USA - PEATcosm2014_Bin11_30_metaG | ecosystem: Environmental > Terrestrial > Soil > Wetlands > Peat | place...
CGTGGGCGAAAGCGTGAGTCTTTTCCGAGAGCCGGATGCGGGAAAACTGCCAGTCCGGTTCGATGAGCGGGAACAGGAAACAGGACCACGCCAAACCGGACTGAGGTGACGCGGCGAAAGCCCCGTCAAATAACCACCGGGAGACTACAGTCACTGCGCCTGTTCTCGACTCTACTCCCCATGTCGCTCATTGAAGGTTTTGTGCGTAATCTGGTTACAACAATTAACTGCTTAACGCCTATCAACGCATTCTACGGCGTGAGCTTGAACACCGTACCGCCGGTCCCACTGCCGGTGGTGGTGCCATAGAGATTGCCCTGCGCATCCTGCAACAAGCCCGCGTATGGGCTCGCGCCTTCACTCTCCCCCGTGAAGGTATAGAGCAGGGTCTCCTTGCCGGTCTTGTCTACCTTGAACACGGTCCCGTTCTTCTTGTCTTCTCGCTCACGCGCCGCTCCCTCATGGGTCAGTTGAATGCCCTGCAGGTCCACTTCGAGAGACAGCCCGGTAAGGTCCGCACTGTTTGCGATTCGGAACAGGGCTTCGGAAATTCGGCCGACCGCTTCTCGCATAAAGCGTTCGTGCTGCTGAGGATCAGCGATGTGCTCCGCCATACTCATCTGGGTAACGGCGTTGCGGATGTGGTGGTTCAGGAATGCGAGTTCCAGAGTTCGTCGGATCGCTCGCTTGCGTCGCTGTTCGAGAACGATCGTCACGAGCGCGGTAACGATGGCCATTTCCACTACGGCTGCGGTTGTTGCGTTTACATACCACGAAGCGTTACCCTGCCGCCGCACCTCATCCAGCGTGACTCCAACAAACGCAACTACAAGCCCTACTACGCCTGCAGTAATCAAAGATTGGAAGAGAGACGCTGAACCAAATTCTAAGACTTTTTTACGATGCTCGTAGAGGTGGGCCAGTTCATGTTGGTAGGCTTTCATGACGAACCTCCTGTCACGGGACATCGCCTACGTCCCTGTGCTGCCACCTCGGTCGTTCGCGTCGCCGACATCTCACGGTGGCCGTACAGCCTAGTGCTCACTCCACCCAATCTTCGATTAGCGAAAAGCACCGGCTAGAGTGCCCTACGGCAAAGTAGTTAAATGTTACCCGTACCTCTATTGGCGGAACTGAGCAATTTTGAACAGTCGAACCATGCTGGCCAGCCTCCTACGCCAAACGCCGGCACTCCACTGTTGACGTAAAATCGCCACTCATTTGGGGGGGCTGAGTGTAATCTGGTTACAACAATTAGCTTTGAGGGAGGTACTGGATCAGGGCAAAAATATCGCAAGTCCCGCCATTGACTTCATCGCAAGTTCCGCCACTGACTTCAATCTGCCCGCCGCATTCTTGCCCGGCGGGACCTGCGATAAAGTACTAACTGTTAACAACAGTTAACTGACCAGTGAAGTCAAGAGCAAAAGGCAAAGACGGGTAGCCGCGATCAACTTGATCAGACCTGATCGCGCGCATGTAGCGAGCTGAGGTCAGGGAGGACTGACTGGGGTATCGGTGAGAATTCGCGATTTGGCTGCGAATTTGTGGCAGTCATGGAAGAGCAGATTGCTTTTTGTACATACTGGATATCTCAGCTCCGCATAGCGCACGCAGGCTTTCATTTCTGACTTCGATGGCAACAGGAATGTGCCCGCATCTGTGATTGGGACTTCCTGATAGTCGACGGTGATTTCGGCATTTTCGAATCCGAAGTTATCGGGCAAGTGCATTGGCCGCAACGACAGCCTGAGAACTCTTCCGGAAGTGCGATCGATCGAGATTTCACCTTGATACTCGGGATGTACCGATACGCCTCGGCTGTCGCGGAGCATCCAGAAAGTGTTTTTTTCGGCGGGTAAATGAAAGGAAAACACCGATGCCTGGGATCGCCCGAGCTTTTCATTGTTGCGAAATTGAAAATCGGCCGCAATGGGCGGGGCGAATAAATCGACGAGGTCGCTGCCGAGTTCGCCCGCGGAAATTATCTTGCGCGCACCGAGAGTTACATAGGAATTGTATTCGTTGGGCGGCTCGGGCTGACCGTTGATCGTTACGTCTGAGTAGGTTTCGTGCCCGCCGACGAATTGGACTTTCTCTTTCACAACCGTCGTGGTCATTCGGCCCTCGGTTGTCGTTGTCTGGTCACAGACAAAATCGGGGAGGCGACGAAGGAAGTTCACTGCGAATTCGCAAACATCCACGAGTGGTTCCTTACGTGGATCGCCAGAGGCAATTGGACGACAATGGTTGGTGTCACCTACCAGTCCGGGGCCTGGTTGCGGAGTCGAAGGCGCGTTCTGGGCAACACACAACTGCAAAGGGATCGATGTTGCGAAGGCGAGGGTGCACAGCATCGAGGAGAACTTCCGCCTCATAGCAACGACATTTTCGGCGGGTCGTCCGCAGAATGCAAGCAGCATCGGTCGGTGGCTTATGAATGAAGTTCCAGGGGCAGGGGGATGCATGGCGGAGCAGCACGTCCCCGCGTAACTACTGCACTGGTTCTCTTGCCGCTTTCAACCGTGAGGAGGAGAACGGGTCACATCGGACGCCATGCGCAGCATACGTAGTCGCCCTCAACTGTTGATGGATCCAGTTCATCGCGCCAACGGTAGAGCTGTCGCCGCGACACCCCCCAGTTCCTTTGCTAGTGCCACAATGTTTTGGCAGCCTCTCAGTCGTTCCACTGCCACCTGCCGGAAGTGTTCCGAATACCGTCTCTTTGCCACTCGCAGTTCCTTTCCTGCAAAGTGTGTCTTCTCTTACTGTCTCATTTTTGGGGTTCACTCCAGAATGGATCCCGAGAACAATTCATGCCACACTTCAACCGTGAGGATTTTAAGTTAGGACGCTACCGAGGGGTCTAATGAAAACACGGCTGAGATGGAGTTTCACAATTACCGCATGCACACTGCTCATGGTGAACATCGCACTAGCTCAGCAGACGCCAAAACAGGACAGTAGCGCCACTGTCACGATCGTCACAGCGGGTGACATCTCGGTCACCAGAGCGCCGGATGGCAAGGCCGCAGTGTTAATCAATTTCGTTCCAGGCAAAGCGAAATCAGGCGACACGCGAATTACGATTTCAGGCCCGTATTCCTTGGATGTGAACGGAGGCGTGAAGGAAGAGAAAGGCCCCCAGGGGGTCGAGCTTCATGTTCTGAGTCATGAAGAATTGCGATCCGAAGCTCCGGAAATCGGTTTGTGGGAACAATCACACAAATTTTCCCAATACTCGGCGTGCGGCAAGATCCCCAAATACCCCGGATGCGGCAATCCAATTTGTGACCAATATGGCCATCCCGGGGATCAGTGCCGGTACAACAGTGGTTCCGGCTGCGCGTGTGTTGCCCCCGGGGGCGGTCCATGCTCGCAGACGGCGAACCTCCACAAGACAGGAAATTAAACTAAGACTAGTCTGCGATGGAGCTGAAACCCGTTTGGGGTTCGGGTTACCCCTTTCGCGCCAGACATCCCCTAGTGACTTGGAAGCGACTTCAGGTAAGCCAGGACGGCCTCTGCATCCGCGCGCGTCATCTGAAAACGAGGCATCGGAGCTCGCGCAGGCGTGCCATCGCGGGAGATTGAAGTAGTCAGCAGTGTAATGATCTCGGCATCGGTCCCCGGTGGCAAGCCGGCAAGACGGGGAGCCGTGATTGCCCAACCCGCCACGGGTTGAGCCGGTTCATAAAACACCGGTGCGCCCGCGAGCCACTTTGCCCGGTCGGGGTCGCCATTCTTATCGCGAGGCGTGTGGCAGTATCCACAACCCGCGACCCCTTCGACGATGTATTTGCCCTGCGCAATGAGTTTTGCATTGGCGCTGGTTTTCGCGGCCTCCTGCGCAGAGGCGAGATGCGGGCCGCCAAATATGAATAGCAGCAGCACAGCGCTCCACCAGACAGCAAGCAAGAATCCGAGGGTGCTGGCGATGTTCGCAGATCGAACGGGCATGGACTCACGCTCCTGACTTTGACCTTACCTCGGTCTTGAGTCTCCCAAACAGACCGAATTGTATACCTGAATGATAACGACGCGGGAAGGACACGAGTTCACTCGTGCCCTTAAGTCGTAGCAAACGTGTTCGCGTTTTAGCGACGGAGTTGCCGTCAGCGTCCCGATTCGAACCGGTAGCCGATTCCACGCAAGGTCTTCAAATACCGCGGATGCCGCGGATCCTGTTCGATTTTCTCCCGCAGACGCCGCACAAAGACGTCAATCGAGCGTGGGGTCACAAACGACCCTTCTTTCCATACGGCGTCAAGCAACTGGTCGCGGGTAAAGACGCGTCCCCGGTGCCGCGCCAGATATTCGAGGAGCCGGAACTCGCGGACAGTGGTGAGTACCGTCCTGCCCTGCACGCGCACCGTCATCGAAGCGATATCAATTTCCACCTCTCCCACCTGAAGGATGTCGCGATCGGGGACATCCGGCGGAACGCGAAGGACATTGCGGATTCGCGCAATCAATTCACGGGGACTGAAGGGCTTGGTGATGTATCCGTCTCCACCGGCGTCGAAGGCCTGCAGGCGGTCGGGTTCCTGAGTTCTGGCGGAAAGAAAAATGACGGGCGTCTTGCCCAGCCGTTCGTGTTGGCGGATCTGCCGGCAGAGATCGAAGCCGCTGATCCCGGGCAGCATTATATCGAGAAGAAACAGCGCTGGTTGCACCATGGCTGCCATCGGAACCACCGGCGCCCCCGAGACAAATGTGGAGACTTCATAGCCGGCGGTTCGCAGGTTGTGCTCGATCAGGCGAGATACATCAGGATCATCTTCTACAACATAGATGAGATCGGGGTATCGCGGCTTCTTGGTCGCCTGCAAAGAATCCATGGGCAGCGTAGAGAGCCTCGAGCACTCTCAAAGAAACTCAGCTAAGAACAGCGTTGCTCTTGACACTCCCCACTGACACTAGTGGGACTGTGTTGCAGCAATGTTGCGCCAGTGTTAAAGGAGGGTTAATTTGAGCTTCTGCCAAGGCGTCACCATGGGTCCCAAAAGCCCCGGCGCGCAAGGCTTTGCACCTACAGTTGCGAAATTTAGCCGCTGTACGCCCAGTCTGTCTCACTCCAGCTTTGCTCCACAATTCGTTCCCGAACTTTGCTCTGTACTCTGCTCACGCGTTACACTGCGACATATGAACACAGGGAACCAACCGAATGTGAAGTTCGTGCAAACCCCCGATTACCGCGAGTCCTACTCCAACAGCGTCCAGATTCGGGTGAATGTGTGGGATTTTTTCCTCGTCTTCGGGACGATGCAGCAGAGCTCGGAGACGCAGGTGGAACTGCGAAACTTTCAGGGCATTTATCTCAGCCCGCAACAGGCCAAGGCGCTGATGGCCCTCTTGCAGCAGAACGTTTCGAACTACGAGGCCGCGTTCGGTGAGATCAAACTTGATCCACGTGCCCCGGGTGGACCCATTCACTAATGCGGCGTTCACTGATGCGCCTTTCTCCGATGCATCGTCCAACGATGGTGGCGCCGTCTGGTCTGAAGATAAAATCTCCACCAGCATCCTCCGCGTGGGCGCAGCAGGTTCTTCTGTTCGCGCTGTTTTTTGCCGGCTTGATGCTGCTGCATGCGCCACTGCTCCGCCTTCCTTATTTCTGGGATGAGGCCGGCTATTACGTTCCCGTGGCCCGCGATCTGTTTCTGACCGGCTCGCCGATTCCACTTCCACAGTCCACGCCGTCGAATGCGCATCCTCCGCTGATAATGGCGTGGCTGGCGCTGGCCTGGCGTGTCTTCGGATACTCCACGCTGGTCACGCGCACCGCCATGCTGGTCCTGAGTGCGTTCTCGTTGCTGGGTCTGTTTCGACTTGCGCGAGGCGCGGCGAATCTGCCCGTGGCCCGGGCGACAATCGCGTTGGTGGCGATTTATCCTGTGTACTTCACGCAGAGTTCCATGGCACTGGTCGACCTGCCCGCCGCCGGATTTACCTTCTGGGCATTGGCCGCGTATATAGAAGACCGTCCGCGGACGCTCGCGCTCTGGTTTTCCCTGGCGGCGCTGGCGAAAGAGACTGCCATATTGGCTCCGCTCGCCCTGTTGGGCTGGGAACTGCCCGCATATTTCGCTCGCCCACGTTTGAAGGAAACTCGTTGGCCGGAAATTCTTCCGCCGGTGGGCAGACATACACACTGGCTTTATCTGCTGATTCCCGTCGTGCCGGTGGCCGCCTGGTACGCCTACCACTATTCCAAGACGGGTTTCCTGCTGGGCAATCCGGAATTCTTTCGTTATAACGTTGCCGCTACCCTCAATCCTTTTCGCGTTCCCCTCGCACTGGGCATGAGGCTCTGGCAACTCTTCGGATATTTTGGTCTGTATCTGCTCACCCTGGCAGGATTGCTGGCCATGCTTCGTCCGCCCCAAATAGAGAAGACAGAGAAGACAGAGAGGACAGGCAGAAAAACCGAGAACCCCGCCGCCCGACCGCGAATTCCAATCTGGATGCAGGCGGCATTTCTCTCCGTGCTGCTCGCCTACCTGGCCTTCATGTCGGCAGTGGGCGGAGCGGTGCTGGCTCGTTACATGTTGCCGGTCGTCCCGCTCGTGATTCTGCTGTGGATCTCGACTCTCTGGCGTCGCGCGCGCGATTGGAAGCTGATTGTAGGAGCGGTCGCAATTGCCTTTGTCGCGGCCCTGTTCACCAATCCGCCCTATGGATTCTCTCTCGAAGACAATCTAGCCTATCGCGACTACATCGTGATGCATGCGGAAACCAGCCGTTTTCTGGCGATGCGATATTCCGGCGCCCGCGTTCTAACCGCATGGCCCGCATCGGACGAACTCACAAGGCCGTGGCTAGGCTACGTCAGTCAGCCGATCCGAGTCGTTCGCATCGAGGATTTCTCTGCCTCCCAGATCGACGTAGCGGCAAAGGCTCGCGACCACTTCGACGTGGCCCTGGTCTTCTCCACGAAGTACCAGCCGCCGCATGCGTTGTTCGAAAGTTGGGATGCGTGGCAGCGCATCAAAGAAAAGTTCTTCGGCTACCATCGCGACTTGCTTCCCGAAGATATAGCCCAACGTCTAGGCGGAACGATCACCTATCGCCAGGAACAAAATGGGCAGTGGATCGCGGTGATTGCGGTAGAGCGGTGACCCTGCTTGTGTGCTGACGGGGCTTTGCCCCGTCCAAGCCCAGCCCGCCACCATCCCACCATCAACTGACTCACATCCCCATCAAGTGACACGAATGCGTCTTGGCCACGACCCATACGCTCTTCCCGGGCTCCAGTTGAAGAGAGTCACGCGCCGCCAGCGTCAAGTGCACCTCAAACTCCGTGCCGCTGCAATCCACCGTGGTCGAGATAATGACGTCTCTTTGCTCCAATCGGAGAATAGTTCCCGGCAAGACGTTACGAGCACTCAGCCCGCGCGGGCTTTCCGTTGCCAGCAGCAAATCGCCGGCGCGAACCCCCACCCGCAGTCGCGAGCCCACGTCCGCCCGAACCAAAGGCGTTTCCAACTCCACCCCACCTTTTCCGAGCTGGCAGGTCATTGTCCCGCGGTCCTCGTGCAGCGCCACCACCGTTGCGTTGAAGATGTTTTCGAATCCTGACAGGCGCGCGATGGTTTCCAGTCGCGGAACGCGCATCACTTCATGGGGTTGCCCTTGCGCCACAATTCTTCCCCCGTCCAGCATGATGACTTCGTCGCCCAGGGCAAACACTTCCTCGCCATTGTGGGTAACAAAAAGAATCGGGACGCGGTGCGACTGGTTCCACCGCCGCAGATCGCCGACCAGAGACGACTTCGTCGGACGGTCCAGTGCCGCCAGCGGCTCGTCGAGCAATAACGCGCGTGGCTCGGTCACCAGAGCCCGCGCCAGTGCGACACGTTGGCGCTCACCTCCCGAGATCTGCGCTGGCCGCCGGTCGCGCAAGTGACCGATGCGGAACAACCCAAGCATCTCGCGGCTGCGGGTTTGTCGCTCCGCTGCGCTGAGCGTGTGCAGACCGTAAGCGACGTTCTCCTCGGCCGTCAGGTGAGGGAAGAGTGCCAGATCCTGATGCACGTACCCGATCCGCCGTTTCCAGGCTGTGACGTTTTGCTTTTTCTCCGAGTCGTAAAGGTCTTCACCGCCAACCGCAACGCGCCCGTCATCCGGATCAGTCAGTCCGGCAATGCAATCGAGCAGCGTGGTTTTTCCCGCGCCCGATGCGCCGAAGACAATCGTGAAGCCGGCCAGCGCACGAAAATGCACATTCAGGTTGAAGCTGCCCTGGGGATTCGAAAAGCGTTTACGGATGCGGACTTCGAGTTCGGAAGAGATTGCTTGTGCCGATATCGGCGGCGCGGTTGGCGGAGCGGGAATAATCTTCACCTCCATGGACCCGCCACCCAGGGACGCCGGTTCAAGCTATACACGGTCGACAACACAACAAACGAGATGATCAGCAGCACCAGTGCCGTCTCATTTGCACTGGAATAATTCGCCGTCTGCACCTGATCGTAGATATCAATCGAGATAGTCCGCGTCACGCCCGGAATATTGCCGCCGACCATGAGCACCACTCCAAATTCGCCCAGCGTGTGCGCGAAGCTGAGCGCAAATCCCGTGACCAGCCCGGCTTTTGAGAGGGGAAGCACGATGCGGCGAAAAGTTTGCGCCGGAGAATGTCCAAGCGACGCCGAAGCGCGAAGCAGACTGGAGTCAACCGCTCCAAACGACGTCACGAACGGTTGCACGGCGAAGGGCAGACTATATAACAATGACCCTATCACCAACCCTTCGAAAGTGAAGGCCAGCGTGTGGCCGGTGAGCGATTCCCACCAGCGGCCGAGCGGGCTCCGCGAACCGAGTGCTACCAGGACATAAAAACCGAGCACAGTCGGTGGCAGAACAATCGGAAGCGCGACCGCGGCCTCGACCAGAAATTTACAGCGCCAGCGTGAGTAAGTCAGCCAGTAGGCGATGGGAATCCCGATCGCAATCAGCAGCGTCGAAACAATGGCCGCCAGACGCACGGTCAACCAAAACGCCTCCCAGTTCATTTCCAGGTCGCTCCCGTGGAATGCTGCTCTGCAGGCAGGCTGAAACCATACGTGGCGAGCAGCGCAATGGCCTCGGGGCTGCGCACGAAGTCCAGAAACCTGCGAGCCGCGTCGCCCTGCTTTGATCGCGAGAGCACGACGGCCGCCTGATTCAGCAGGGGATAGGCATCAAGCGGAACCGTCCAGTAGCGTCCCTTGTCTTTAAGCGCCGGAGCCAGCGCATGCGAGAGCGCGATCAGCCCCGCCTGTGCGTTCCCCGATTCGACAAACTGCGCCGCCTGCGAAACGTTTTCTCCCAGCACCAGCCGGCTGGAGACCTGATCGTAAATTCCAAAGTGCCGCAGCGCCTCTGCCGCTGCCCGCCCGTACGGCGCGTGCGCGGGATTAGCAATCGAAATCTTTTTGACCGACGGATCGAGCAAAACTTTTATGCCGAGCTTCGACAAGTCCAGCGGCGAATCGTTTGGCACCCACAGCACTAACCGGCCGACCGCATAGCGGTAAAGGCTATCTTTGGACACCAGTCCCTCAGCGATCAACTGCTGAGGATATTCTTCATCGGCCGAAAAGAAGACGTCGAAGGGCGCGCCGTTTCGTATCTGATTCGTCAGATTGCCGGACGAGCCGAACGATAGCTTCACCGTTTGCCCGGTCTTCTTCGTGTACGCATCGACGAGCTGCGGAAGAGCGGCACTCATATCCGCCGCCGCGGCCACGGTAATCTCCTGCGCGGCAGCGCATGCTCCCCAAAGCAATAGTAGTAGCAGCAATTTTCTCATCGCGGATATTTCAGCCCTTGCATTGTGCTCCTCATTTTCACTTCCTCGATCCCTATCGCTGAATCGCACATTAAGACACCCATGTCAAACACCCAGAAGGCTAGCCAAAGAGCCCCGGCGCAGATGAGCCCTCCTCCGCTACGGGGAAATCGCGGTTGGATGATCGCGCCCACAATCAAGAAGATTGGAACAGTCGCGAAACCCAACCCAGACCGAATGACCCTGCGACCCCTGGGAAGAGACCCGTTGCGACCGCCAGCCAGCGTGTCCTATCGCCAACAATTCCGGCATTTTGGCCATTGGACTTATGATCTTGCAAAACGCTCCTCGTGGTTTTGCGGTCGCTACACCAATTTCGTTTTCGACAACGGCAACTCCCGCACCCGCTTGCCAGTGGCCGCAAAAACCGCGTTGTACAGAGCCGGCGCAAAAGGAGGCACGCCCGGCTCGCCCACTCCGGCCGGCGGCGCTTCGCTTTTCACAATGTGCACGTCGACGTGCCGCGGTGCGCGATTCATGCGCGTGATCTGATAATTGTGGAAATTGCTCTGGTCAATGGCTCCGTTGGTAGCCGTAATCTCACCGAACAGCGCCAGGCTGGTTCCAAACACAGCCGCGCCCTCGAACTGATTGCGGACATTGTCCGGGCTGACGATCGTCCCCGCATCGACCGCAGTCCACACATTCGGAATATGCACCTGCCCCTTGCTGTCGACTTCGACTTCAACCACGGTCGCAACATAAGTCAGGAAACTCCGGTGAGCGGCAATTCCCATCCCGCGCCCTTTGCCCAGGCCCATTGCCCCTTTACCCCAGCCGGATCTCTCCACTACAATTTCCACCACGCGCCGCAATCGCGCTGTGTCGAGCGGATAATTCTTGGCGTCTTCCGCTTCGTCCCCCTTAAGATCAAGGTTGACGATGCGCGGCGGTCCGACCAGATCGAACAGGTACTGCGCGGAATCCTTATTGGCTGCTTTTGCCAGCTCGTCGACAAAGGAACTAATCGCGAACGCATGATAGATGTTGGCCACGCTGCGCAACCATCCAATACGCACGTGGTAGTCTGCCGGGCCATTTTCCGCGCGATGGTTTGCAATATCGAAAGGCAGATTGTTCCATCCCAGGCCCATCTCGTCGTCGGCATACTTGGCCGCCGTATCAAAAGTCGAACCGATCGGCGGATACACTGTGCGCTGCAGCCACGCCGTCGGCTTGCCGTCCGTTCCAACGGCGGCCTTCATGTACATCGCGGCGACGGAGTGAAAATAATCGAAATGAATGTCGTCTTCGCGGCTCCAGACAACCTTCACCGGCTTGCCGAGTTGTTTCGAAAGCACGGCAGCTTCCGCCACCTGGTCAGGTTTCGACTTGCGTCCGAACCCCCCGCCCAGCAGCGTGACATGGCAAGTTACATCTTCTTTTTTGATGCCAAGCAAGCTCGCGATCGTTTCCTGCACCGCTTGCGGATTCTGCGTAGGCGCCCAAGCCAGCACCTTTCCGTCGCGATACTCGGCGACGGCAACTGGCGGCTCCATCGAAGCATGCGCAAGATGGGGCGCGTAGTACTCAGCCTCAATAATCTTTCCGCCGCTCTTAGCGCTTTGGACAAACACGGCATCCACGTCGCCGACATTGCGAATCACTTTGCACGGCTGCCGTGAAGTGTCTTCAAGCGTCTTGCGGAACGGCGTCGAGTTATACACCGAATGCGGACTGCTATCCCACTCGATCTTCAGGTTCTTGCGCCCCGTGAATGCCGCATATGTGTTGTCGGCAATCACGGCAACGCCGCCCAAAGGTTGAAATACGTGCGGCGGCTTAAAAGCGGCGATGGTCAATGTCTTCTGAACGCCGGTCACTTTGAGCGCGGCCGTGTCATCGTACGACTTGATCTTCTGTCCCAGCACGGGCGGATGCTCAACCGAAGCGTAAACCATTCCCGGCATCGTCGCGTCCATGCCAAAAATTGCTTTGCCGGTGACGATCTCGGGCAGGTCGAAAAGAGAATTGCTCTCCTTGCCGATATAGCGCCACTCGGAGCGCGTTTTGAGGGGTACGTCCTCTTTTTTAGGAACCGGCAGCTTAGCCGCGGCTGCGGCAACTTCGCCATAACCCAGCTTGCGCCCGCTCGAGCGATGCACAACAAAGTGAGGCTCGGTGGCGCAGTCCTTTGCAGAAACGCCCCACTGCGCGGCGGCGGCGCTGATCAACATCACACGCCCGGTAGCGCCCACCTGCCGCATCAGGTCGAAGCCGCTGCGGACAGAGTGCGACCCGTCCGTATCCTGCTCACCATATCTCGGATCGCCAATCGCCTGCTCAATCTTCACCTTCGACCAATCGGCGTCAAGTTCGTCCGTCACCACAAGCGGCAACGCCGTGCGGCTGCCGCATCCCATCTCCGAGCGATGAGCGACGATGGTGACTGTGCCATCGGAAGCGATCGACATCCACAGACTAGGTTCAAATGGAGGAGCAGCCGACTCGCCTTCGGCGGCCCACAGCGGATCGCGAACCAGACGCGCGCTCAGCACAAAAACGCCGCTGGCCAATGCGCCTTGCAGGAATCCTCTTCGACTGACATGACGGCTGACATTTTCAATGAGCTTCATGCCGTCTCCTTCGCCGCCTCATGCCTCGCAACCTGGTGCTTCGCAGCTTGATGGATGGCCGCCCGAATCCGCTGATAAGTCCCGCAGCGGCAAAGATTGCCTGCCATGGCCGTGTCAATATCCTGGTCGCTCGGATTCTTGTTCTCTTGAAGCAGTGCGATCGCCTGCATGATTTGGCCCGTCTGGCAGTAGCCGCATTGCGGCACCCGAATCTCTATCCACGCTTCCTGCACGGGATGCATGGGCGCGATGCCTTCAATCGTAGTGATCTCCGCGCCGCTGATCTCTTTCATGGGCGTGCTGCACGAGCGAATCGCCGCGCCATTTTGGTGGACCGTACACGCCCCGCACAACGCCATGCCGCAGCCGAACTTCGTCCCCGTGAGTTGCGCCACGTCGCGCAAATACCACAACAGCGGCATGTCGGGATCGCCGTCAAACGTCTTCTCGTTCCCGTTCACTTTAAAACGAATCATTTATCCCTCGGTGAAATATTCCTTGGTGAACTTTTTCACGAACTCTGGATGCTACAGAATTGATTTCCATATCCTATTCGCAGCGCGCGAAATGTGGAAGAGAGCCAAGAGATTCCCCCTGTAATCCCCTGTGCGACCCCGGTGCCCCCCGTGGTTAAAGGTTTAAGTCAGCGCCGTCATATAATCGTCTGTCCTTGCCAGGAGGAATTTTGGCCTACGACGATCTGCGCGACTGGATCAAAGCACTCGACCGAGCCGGTGAACTGAAACGTATTCGCACGGAGGCCGACCCGATTCTAGAGATTACGGAAATTACCGATCGGATCTCAAAGAATAAAGACCAGCAGGGAATTGTCGGTGGGAAAGCCCTCCTGTTCGAGAACGTAAAAGGCCATCCCGGTGCGCAACTTCTGATCAACCAGTTCGGCTCCGCCCGCCGCATGCGCCTGGCGCTGGAAGTCGATGCCCTGGACGAAGTAGCCGAGCGCATCCGTGGCTTCATGGATGTGAAATCTCCACAAGGTTTCCTCGACAAAGTAAAAATGCTGCCCATGCTAGCCGAGATGGGCAAGTTCTTCCCCAGGGCCGTAGCCACCGGCCCCTGCAAAGAAGTAATCAAGCGCGACAATTTCTCGTTGCTGGATTTCCCCATCCTGCAGTGCTGGCCAAAAGATGGAGGACGCTTCATCACCCTCCCCTGCGTAACCACGCGCGACCCAAGAACAGGCAAGCGCAACCTAGGCATGTATCGCATGCAGATCTATGACGAGCGCACGACCGGCATGCACTGGCAAAGACAGAAAGTAGCTGCCGAACACTACCGCGACCACATAAGAAATGCGGCAGTTTCCCCGAATCACGTAGGGACGGACGCATTCGTCCGTCCAGCCGGACAAACCGGGGCCCCCGTCAAGCCGGGTGTTGGCTTGGCGGGGTGGCAGAGCCCGGCAACTGCCGCCGTAGATATCATGGCCCGCTCATCCGGAGGCGCGATGCTGGCCCAAGGCGACCGTCCCGCCGGCAAAATGGAAGTAGCCGTAGCCATAGGCACCGAGCCCGTGCTAACGTTCTCCGCCATCGTCCCCGCCCCGCCCGACGTAGAAGAATTCATCATCGCCGGATTCCTAAGACAGAAGCCGGTAGAGCTGGTAAAGTGCGAGACCGTCGATCTCGAGGTCCCCGCCCATGCCGAGATCATCCTCGAAGGCTACGTAAATCTAGACGAACTCCGCACCGAAGGCCCCTTCGGCGATCACACCGGCTTCTACTCGCTGGAAGATCGGTATCCTGTCTTCCACGTCACCTGTATCACGCACCGCAAAGACCCGATCTATGCGACCACGGTAGTCGGCAAGCCGCCGCAAGAAGATGCCTGGATGGGCAAAGCCGTCGAGCGCATCTTCCTGCCGGTGATGAAGTTGACCATCCCCGAACTAGTGGACATCAATCTGCCCATCGAAGGCGTGTTTCACAACCTCATGCTGGTTTCCATTCGCAAGTCCTATCCCGGACAAGCCCGTAAAGTAATGAACGCCATCTGGTCGCTCGGCCAGGCGATGTTCACCAAGTGCATCATCGTAGTAGACCAAGACGTCGACGTGCAGGATATAGCCGACGTCACGTTGAAAGCGCTGAACAACATCGATCCCGAACGCGACATCCAATTCACGATTGGCCCGGTGGATTCGCTAGACCACGCCGCGCGCCTGGCGAACTACGGATCGAAGATGGGCATCGACGCCACGCGCAAGTGGTCCACCGAGGGTTTCAGTCGTCCGTGGCCAGACGAGATCGTGATGGACGCCAAAACCCGTGCGCTGGTGGATGCGAAGTGGAAGGCACTGGCAAAGGAGTTGGGGACCGAGTAGGAGAGAGCCATAGCTAGCGGCTTCCCCAAAACTTGTCGCTATACCGATTGTTTGCAACCTTGCAATTTTCAGTTGGTGAATCGGCTGTTATCAGCAATTCTTGTTGTTTCGTATCGGCTCCGGTTGGCGCGCGGGCACAATCCTTAAAGGTTAAAGGCAAACCGGTTTATCATCTGGCGAATGATCTTTCCTCCATACGAGGTTGCGATAAAGACTGCGCTTGCGCTAGGCGTCGGTCTGCTGGTCGGCTTCGAGCGCGCCTGGGCGCACAAAGAAGTGGGGGTGCGCACATTCTCGATTACGGCTTTGCTCGGAACGCTCGCGGCGCTGGCCTCCGGTCAGTTCGCGGTGGTCGGTCTGGCCGGGGTTTTTGTGTTGGGCGTTTTATCAATGGGCGCCGCCTGTTGGTCGAACGGTCGCTGGAAATGACCACTTCCGTGGCCTTGATTGTAACCTTCATTCTCGGCGTGTTGGTCGGTCAGGGGCATCTGTTTACACCCGTAGCCTCTGCGATTCTGATGACCATGCTGACTGGCGTGGAAAACGGAATTGCAGCGCTTTGCCGGAAACCTGGCTCCCGGTGAAATTCATGGCGCGGTGCTGCTCGGCCTTATCGGCTTCGTGATCTATCCTCTTGCCGAACCGCTTCATCGACAACTGGCACCTCCTCAACCCCCGCCAGTCGGGCAATCGTGATCATCGTCGCAGGATTGGAGTTCCTGAATTATGTCTTGCTTCGGCTTTATGCCAATCGTGGTCTTTACTACACCGCGCAAGGCGGTGCCGTCGGGGCTGAGCGCCGTCGTAACCGCACCATTCGCGTCGGCAGAGCCGTCAGGGCGCAGCCCGGTGGGCAGACCCTGGAAAATTGAGCCGGGCGCGGCGGTAGCAGTTAATGTAGAAACCGTCCGGCAGAAGGTTGCCACCAACCTCCTGGCCGCCCGCCAACGCGGGCAACATCAGGCAGAGAAGTAATGCCGGTACAGCGCAAAAACCAAAGCTCATCGTTGGTTGCATGGTGGCTCCTTTTAAGGGTTGGTTTTTCTGGGAACTGGCGGCCCCAGGAAAACCTGGGATTTCCTTCATGGGCCTGGAAAGTGGCAGCAATCGTACACCTGTTTTGTCGGCTTGCGGCGCTGCGAAAGGGACTTGACCACCAACAGGGCACTGAGTCCGATTTGACGACCGCCCCGCGCCGCGGAAAGTTCGGCTTGAGCCTGCAGCGAACTTGTGTTCTCATTGACAGATGACGAGCCCGTGGGGGCCCGTCAGCGCGCTTCAACCTCAACCCTCAACCTCATCAGCTTTTTGCAGAATCTGAGCGGACATGAGCGGAACACCACGAGGAGAAAAATCATGAAAAAAGTCAGCTACATTCCAAAAGGATACAGCACCATTACGCCGTACCTTGTCATCAAAGGCGCAGCAAAAGCGATCGATTACTACAAGAAAGTTTTCGGCGCAACCGTTGTCGTGCGCATGGATGGTCCTAACGGCCAGGTGGGCCACGCCGAGCTCCAGATCGGCGACTCGCGCATCATGCTGGCGGACGAAAACCCTCAGTTGGGCTACCGTAGCGCCGAGAGCATCGGCGCCTCGCCCGTGAGCCTGTATGTGTACCTCCCCGATTGCGACAAGGTCGTGGCGCAAGCGGCTGCGGAGGGCGCGAAAATCCTGAAGCCGGTCCAGGACCAGTTCTACGGAGATCGCTCAGGCTTTCTGCAAGACCCGTTCGGACATCTCTGGGGCATTGCCACTCACAAGGAAGATGTCTCCCCGCAAGAGATGGACGAACGCGCCAGGAAAGCCATGCAGGCCGCCTGAAGTTAGCTCTTCCCCTGTGACCTCCGTGTTCCCTGTGGTAAAGAATTAGAAGCATCAGCCACGGGGACACAGGGGTCACATAGAAGAGACGCTCGTACAATTGCTCACAACTCCAGAAAGGAAATGTACCCATGCTCGCCGCTGGCAATCCTTTTCCGAATTTCTCGCTTCCCAATCAGGATGGCAAGCTTATCAACCTCTCCGATTTTGCCGGACACTGGCTGGTCGTTTATTTCTATCCGAAAGACGACACGCCGGGCTGCACCATCCAGGGTAGGTCGTTTACCGCGACCAAGGCTGATTTCGACGCTGCCGGAATCAGCGTCGTTGGTGTCAGCGCCGACGATGTGACCTCGCACAAGAACTTCTCCCACAAGTTCGCCTTTACCATCGACTTGCTCTCCGACACCGAATCCAATCTGATGAAGTCGCTCGGCCTCGGCCAGGCGGAATGGAAAGGGATGAAGTTCTGGGAGCGCACCAGTTTCGTGGTTGATCCGAAGGGTGTGATTCGCAAGGTGTACGAAAAGGTGA
>Ga0181532_10002507_pt1 | contig 17083 bp, 14 predicted proteins | sample PEATcosm2014_Bin_33_FD_119768 | JGI IMG/M metagenome (GOLD analysis project Ga0181532, IMG submission 119768) | Peatland microbial communities from MTU Mesocosm Facility, Houghton, MI, USA - PEATcosm2014_Bin11_30_metaG | ecosystem: Environmental > Terrestrial > Soil > Wetlands > Peat | place...
AGGCCGGCGACGATCGCAGCGATCTTCTCTTCCGTTGGCTGGTGTTGAGCCGCCGCTGCCAGGAGGCTCAGCCGGCGTGACTCAAAATCCAAAACTGCCGCCTGTCCTTGGGCAGGCACGGGAACAGGCAAACACGCGTTCCGCAACGCCGCTTCACGTGCTTACGCTGACCCCCTTCTACCCGAGCGATCGCGACGATGGCGCCGGTTGCTTTGTCGCGGAACCGCTGGACGCGCTCGCCCAGGCAGAAGTGGTAAACACCGTTTTCGCGGTGCGGCCTTTGTATCGAGGAAAGATGCGTGCGAAGGAATCGGGTGTTGCGGCGCAATGGTTGCGCTATCTTTCTTTGCCCGGAGGGTTTGGACTTCCGACTGCCGGAGCTTTCGTCTTTGCCAGGATTGTGGGGCAGGTGCGTGAAATGCAAGGTTCGCGCCGCATCGACCTTATCCATGCCCACGGAGCTTTGCCGTGCGGGCACGCCGCCATGCTATTGAGCAAGGAATTGGGAGTGCCGTATGTGGTCTCGGTGCACGGTCTCGACGCTTTCTCGACGGAGCAGGTTAGCGGGCGGGCGGGGGAATGGTGCCGCCGAATTTCGCAGCGAGTCTATCAGTCTTCGCGCCGCGTGATCTGCATCAGCGAGCGCGTGCGCGAGCAGGTGTTGGCAGGCACCGGTTCCAGTTGTCGCACATCCGTCGTGTACAACGGTGTGGATCCGGAGTTATTCTCGCCGGGCAGTGAGCCTTCTTCCGGCGGGACGGTGGTGCTATGCGTGGGCAACCTGCTTCCGATTAAAGGGCACGAAGTGCTGGTCCGCGCCATCGCGGCACTCGCTCCCGAGTTTCCTGCGCTGACTTTGGAAGTTATCGGTCACGGTCCGGAGCAGTCCCGGCTTCAGGCTGTGGCCCAGCAACTTGAAATCGGTGAGCGCCTGCGCTTTCTTGGACGCCAGTCACGTCGGCAGGTTGCGGCGGCGATGCGCCGCTGCACTGTGTTTGCTTTGCCCAGTCGATATGAAGGCCTGGGGTGCGTTTACCTGGAAGCGATGTCGGTGGGCAAGGCAGTGATTGGCTGCCGGGGGCAGGGAATTGCCGAGATTATTCAGCACGGCTCAAACGGCTTCCTGGTGGGACCTGGCAATGAGCGGGAACTGACGCTGGCGTTGGCCATGCTTCTGCGCGACGAACCACGCCGCCGCAATCTTGGGGCCGCCGCGCGAGACACGATTCTCGAAAGACTTACGTTGGCGCAACAAGCGGAAAGCCTGGCAAGAATCTACCGGGAGTCGGCGGCATGAGGCGCCGTCTGGTCATTCTCACGGAGATCGTCTCGCCGTATCGTATTCCACTTTTCAATGCGCTGGCGCAGCACGCGGAAGTCGATCTGCATGTGATCTTTCTGGCAGAGACCGACCCGGACTTGCGCCAATGGCGAATTCCCAAGGAAGAGATCAAGTTCGCCCACCAGGTGCTGCCCTCGTGGCGAAGGCGGGTCGGGCGCTACAACGCGTTGCTGAACCGTGGCGTGAGCCGCGCGTTGGCGAAGGCCGCCCCCGATGTGATTCTGTGTGGCGGCTACAACTACGTCGCATCCTGGCAATCCCTCCTGTGGGCCCGGGCTCACCACATTCCGTTTTTTCTCTGGTCCGAGAGCAATGTGCAGGATCAGCGGCGCGGCCACGCGCTGGTGGAGTTCCTGAAAACCAGGTTTCTAAGCAAATGCAGCGGATTCGTCGTACCCGGGCGGTCGGCGCTGGAATACTTACGCGTCCACAAGGTCAACGAAGGCGCTGTCTTTGTTGCGCCGAATGCAGTCGACAACAACTTTTTCACTGCCGCAGCCGCCGCGGCTCGCCAAGACGCGGCCCGATGGCGACGGGAATTGGTTTTACCCGGGCGCTATTTTGTCTTTGTGGGGCGGCTGGTGCGGGAAAAAGGTGTGTTTGAATTGCTCGCTGCTTATGCCAAACTGGATGAATCGCTGCGCCGCCAGGTGGGCCTGGTGTTTGTGGGGGACGGCGCGGTGCGAGCGCAGTTGGAGTTGCAGGCGGCTTCTGTCGCTCCGGGGGTGGTACAATTCGCCGGCTTTGCCCAGCGGGAGCAGTTGGCAATCTATTACGCCCTCGCGGAAATGGTGATTCTACCTACGTATACTGATACTTGGGGATTGGTTGTGAATGAAGCGATGGCATGCGGCTTGCCCGTGATTGTCAGCCAGATCGCCGGATGCGCCGCCGACCTGGTGAAGGAGAACTGGGACGGATTGTTGGTCGCGCCGAGGGATGTGGCTGCGTTGACGTCGGCGATGCGAACCCTGGCCGATCAACCCGAACTCCGGACCACGATGGGCGCAAACAGCATGCAACACATTGCTCACTACTCGCCGAAGGAATGGTCCGCGGGCGTTGCCCGCATGGTGCAAGCGGTGGGAGGAGCGCGTGACTGAGCAGGTTCCCAAAGGCGTTGCAATCGCTGCCGGAGTTCTGGGCCTGCTGGTATTGCTGTTTCTTGCCTACTCCCGGCCCGGATATTTCGTCGGCGACTCCTTGCGAGGAATCCTTCTTGTCGAGTTTCTGGCGGTCGCTATCTGGATGTACCGGCGAGTTTTCTTCGCGCTCGTGATTGTCGCCTTTCTCTTGGCAGGAGTGGAGTTGCCGGTCGGCGCAATCTGGACAGCCGGGCGCTGGGCGATTCTTGGCGTGGGAGCGTTGGTGGGCTCGATCATCATGCTCAGGGATCGTGGACATCGCATTGGCTGGTTTCATGTCCTGGCATTGTTTGCCGTCCTGGCAGCTCTGGTGTCGGCGGCGGTCTCCCGCTACTCGGGCCTGTCTTTCTTGAAAGTACTCAGTCTGCTGTCGTTGTTCATATATGCCGGCACAGGAGCAAGACTCGCGGCAGCGGGTCGTGAAAGCCGCTTTTTCGCTGGCCTAATAACTGGCATCGAGATCTTTGTGGGAGCCGTAGGGGCGGCTTATGCGGTTGGGATTGAGGTCATGGGCAATCCCAATTCGCTGGGCGCCGTGATGGGAGTGGCGGGGGCTCCGATTCTGCTGTGGGGGATATTGGTGAGCGAGGAACCATTCGCTCGCCGTAGGCGGACAGTGCTGTTTGCCGTCGCCTTGTACCTGACCTTCGCCAGTCACGCGCGCGCCAGCATAGCTGCGGCGTTCATCGCTTGCGGATTGCTTTGCGTAGCTTTGCGCAAGTATAGGATGCTCATCGATGGCATTGTGGTCATCGCCATTATCGTCGCCGCGGCCGCAATCTTCGAACCGGAGGAATTTGCCCAGAGAGCCGAGGCATTGACTTCATCGGTGATATTTAAGGGAAAGAGTTCAAATGATGGCCTGCTGGCGTCCCGGGAGTCTCCGTGGCAGGATACCGTCGACTCGATTAACAAACACTTTTGGTTCGGCGCCGGCTTCGGAACCTCTGACAACGGGCAGGACGCGACCGAAAATGTGGGGCAGTTTTCGACTGTCGTTGCTGCATCATCGGAGCACGGCAGCAGTTATCTCGCGATCGTCAGTTGGGTCGGAATGGTCGGCGTGTTGCCGTTCGCGATGTTGTTGCTAGTGCTCTTGTGGAAGATTGTCGAAACCATATCGTGGATGCGCAGGACCGGGAACCCTTACCATCCTGCCATTCCTTTGGCCATGGTGCTGCTGGCAGGAATGTTGCATGCCAGCTTGGAAGACTGGTTGTTTGCCCCAGGCTATCACCTCTGTGTTTTTTACTGGAGCATGGCATTCATATTTGTCGATGTAGCTCCGTCGCGCGTTTCCGTACTTGCGTCGGGGTGGCGTCCAAATGTGGCCGAGATCAGTAAGCGGTTGATGCATACGGCTTAGAGATGCCTTCGTTGTAATTTTTCGCGACGCTTGCAGTTCTTGGCCACGATTCATGTCGCGATAGACGTATCCGTGATCGCGGCAGTCTGCTGCTGGTAAAGCGTGGTCAAATCAGACGGTGGCCACAGCTGCCTTGGTTTGGATTCCGGCACGATCGTACGCAAAATATCGCTTCAACCTTAGAATCCTGCTCTCAAAGAAGTGCCAAGAAGCCCATCCCGCCAGGTATGACAAGGCAATGCCTGCAAAGAAAATGGCAAATCCTCGTAAGGGCGTTGGCGCCTTGGCGTTGACATGGAAGGCCAAGGATAGGATTGGAGCGTGGAGAACGTAAATCGCATAGCTGTACTTGCCGAATCGTCTAAGCCAAGCCGACCGAAGCAGGCGCGACGAGACCGAAGCATTCCCTGCGCGCTTCACGACTCCCTGCACAAACCCGGCGCAAGCCAACGCTACCAACGTCAGGCCGTAGATCCCCATTATCCGTCCCTGCGCCCCAAACGCAGCGTCGATGGCGATCACTCCAACCGCGGAGGGAACAGCTAACCAAGGCAATGCGCGAATTCCTCGCGAGAGGGCAATTAAGGAGCCCAACGCAAGCGCCTCTGTTCTACATATTGTCATTCCCTGGGTCAGGGTGGAGTAGTGGAACACCCCCATCAAAAGGAAACGAAAACTCAGGGGCAACACCACCAGCAAGATGCATAGGCGCTGCAGGTTTCTGTGGGAAGTTGCGAAGACCACGCCCGGCCAAATCAAGTAGAACTGTTCTTCAATCGATAATGACCAGAGGTGGGTCAGGCTTCCATGGAGCCCATAATGCCAGTTTGCAAGATATGCCCAATACCATAGCTGATCTGATCCATTGCGATCCAGGTCATACCCGAAATGATGTGCCAGAGGGAGGGCAATCCAGAAGTAAGCCGCCAGAAAGGCGAACGCTACGGGGAAGATTCGGAGAATTCTCCGACCATAGAAACTGACGAAATAGCTTGGGTTTTCTCTGGTCGACCACAAAATCCGTGTTATCAAGTAGCCTGAAAGAACGAAAAAAAGGTCCACTCCCGCCCAGCCCAGGCCAAATAGTACCCTTCCGGAATGAGGCAAAACGTGGCCGAAGTGGAACGCGAGGACGAGCAGGATTGCGACGCCACGGACACCATCCAACTCGGGAACGATCTTCAATTCAGTTTGGGTCTGCCGTGACAAGAACGCCGCCCTTGCACCGTTGTGATCGCGCCATTCAAAGTAGCAGAAAGCGGATCGCAATTGAAAGCGAGGCCGCTGCTGCTGAGCTGCCTGACACGCCAGCCGGCCCTGCCGGGTTGATATTGAAATCCACGCGACGAAAAACCATTGTAAAATACCCGTTCTGAGTCTCTGGAGAAGCAATGAGCGGGGGCTTGGGCAATGCGCCCAAGCCCGGGTAATCGCGCCGAGCCAATAATGCATTTGTTCATCAACTCCCTCGCCGCCAGCGCGGGAGGAGGACTTACCTACATCCGTAATGTGCTTCCGCAACTGGCAGTCCGGCCAGGCGTGCGGGTCACCGTGGCGTTGCTCCCCGGCTTCAAGGAAGAATTCTGCGGCCTCGCCAATGTGGACTTCCTGGAGTTAGGATGTTCTCCCGCTCGCCGCTTCTGGTTCGAGCAATCAGCTCTCTCCGGTCTGATTCGGCGTTGTGGCGCCGATATTCTGCTTTCTACCGGGAACTTTGCCCTGCGAAAATCGCCGGTGCCGCAAATCCTGCTGTCGCGCAATTCGATTTACACTTCCGCAGACTATTATCGCGACCTGCGTTCTCGTCATGAGTACCGTGCGTGGCTCGATACTCGGCTGAGGGCCGCTGTGGCCAAGAGGTCGATCGGTTGGGCCGATGTCACGGTGGCGCCGAGCGAGGCGTTTGCCGCCGAACTGCGCCGCTGGACCGGAGCGCGCGTTCTGGCCATTCATCATGGCTTCGACCCAGAGAGCTTTACCTGCGACTCCAGTCCACTTTCGTCAGAGGTCGAGCAGAAGCTGGGAGCTGCACAAGGTGCTCTCAAACTCCTCTTTGTCAGTCATTACAATTATTACCGGAACTTCGAGACTCTGATTCGGGCGTTGCCACTGCTGCGTGATCGCATGGCCGGCAGGGCGATCAAGCTGCTGTTGACCTGCAACCTGGCAGCCGGGAAGAATCCGGGCGCGTATCGCCCTGAAGCGGCCGCTGAACTGGTGAAAAAGCTCGGCGTTTCTGACATGGTTCTCGAACTGGGAGCGATTCCTTACCGGCAGCTTCATCTGTTGTATGCAAGAGCCGATGTCTACGTGACCCCTGCCTACACTGAAACTTTCGCGCATCCCATGGTGGAAGCGATGGCCAGCGGACTCCCTGTGGTCGCCTCCGACCTTCCGGTGCATCGAGAAATCGGAGGTGAGGCGGCGCTCTATTTTGAGCGATTCTCCGCAGACGCGTTGGCGAAGACGGTAACGCAGGTCGCCCAGTCCCCGGACACATCGAAATGCATGGCTGCCTTGGGAATCGTGCGGGCGCGTCAGTTTTCGTGGAAAGCGCACGTGGAAAAAGTCCTCGAGTTGTGCGGCACAATGTGCGGCACAATGCTGGATTCGAGGCATCCAGCCCACGATTGAACTCGAAACCTGAGCGGCTGATGCGGCAACCGCGGTGTGCTAAGATGCTTTCATTATTAGGAAATGTCTGTGGAATCGCGGCCCGCTAGTGGTCCTTCCTTTCCTCGATGCCCATGAGGATTATTGTCAACGCCGATGACCTTGGGATCAGCGGACCAGTAAACGAGGCGATCTTCCAGGGGTTGCAGCGCGGGACCATTACCTCGGCAACCCTGCTCTCGAACGGTCCCGCGGTCAAAGCCGCGACACAAGAATTGCATTTGTTTCCCAACTGCTCTTTTGGTGTGCATCTCAACCTGACCGAGTTCGAACCGCTCTGCCCGGGAAGTGATGCCGGCCTGGCCAGCATTCTCGACCAGAATCGGTGCTTCAACGGCAATTCGATTCGAGAGGTCAGGATTGGTGCGTCGATGCTGCGGGCGATCTTTCGGGAGTGGTGCTGCCAAATCGAAAATCTGATACGGCTGGGTGTCGAACCGTCGCATCTGGACGCGCACCATCACGTTCATACCATCCCGCAGTTGCTTCCGGTGCTGGCCGCGCTGCGCCGCCGCTATAAGATCAACCGGGTGAGAATCAGCAGAAATATGTACGATGACTCAGAACGTCCGGGCCGGCTTCTGCTGGCGGAGAAACGGCTGTTCAATGCCGCGCTCAGGACGATGGGATTTCAAACCACCCGCATCTTCACCGACTTGGTGACTTTCGTGAAGTTGTGCGCTGCGCGACCGCCCCGACCGGCCAGCGTGGAACTCATGACTCATCCCGGATCCATGCCCCGCGACGAAGAGGCGAATCTGCTGGAGAGCGATTGGCCGGGCAGGCTCGCCTACGCGGCGACTCTGGTCAGCTACAACAGCCTGTAAGCAGGACGACGAAATGTGGCAGACCGATTGGGCTGAACGGCCCCGACAAACCGCCGATAAAGAAGAGCCGCAGGAACCGCAAGTTTCTATCCTGGAACCCGCGGCCGTCAGTTCGGCTTATCTTCTTTCCTGGACCGAACACTGTATCGAGTGCGCGGTGCCGGATTGCTATGCGCTTTGTCCGCTGTATGTTCGCCGGCGCGATCGCAAGTGTGCGCGCTTCAAAAACGGAATTTCACCCAATCCGAAATATCCTGGGTTATTTCCGTTTGGGGCCGAAATTGAATTCCGCAGATGGGGCAAACTTGAGTCTAGTTTCGGATTCGGTTCGGTGAAGCCGTGGCAAGCCCGCTGGTTGGACCGGATGGATCGCGGTCTCCTGCGATGCATCCGGCCAGTCTCTTCCTTGTTCCGGGGTGTGAGTCCATACCTCAGGATCAACGGCGCCTACGCCGTCTACCGCGAGCAGTTGCTGCAAGTCATGACGCGAGGCCGGAGAGAGGAGTTTGATGAATTCGTGATTGAAGTGTGGAATCTTCAATCGCATCCGGTCCGGTTCGTTCTTGAGAGCTGGCAGCAAGGGCTGAGGTTTCGCGCTTCCATCCTGCTGGAGCCCGGCAGAACCGTCCAGCACATTCCGGCGGCATCGATGAATGTCGATCTATACGGCGCATTTGGAATGATCCGCGTGTATCCCGATAATGATGTCGAAGCGCATGTGGTCTTCTCTTGGCTTGATTTCGTGCGCTATAAGCGCCCAATGGAACTCGCCGCCGTACCCGCCCCCGCTTCTGGAGCTATGGTTGCGACTGCGAGCCAAGTCAAATGCGTCATATGGGATCTGGATCAGACCGTGTGGGATGGAATCCTCGGTGAGCAAGATGCGGACAAGGTCGCACTGCGGCCTCAGGTTTTGAAAATGATGATGGGTTTAGACGAACGGGGCATTCTTCAAAGCATCGCCAGCAAGAACGATTACGACCATGCCTGGCGCGTGCTCGAGCGGCTTGGCGTGGCGCATTTATTTCTGTATCCACAAATCAACTGGGAGCCAAAAAGTGTCAACATCCAGCGAATTGTAGAGACGTTGAACATTGGAATCGACGGTTGCGCATTCATCGACGATTCTCCGTTCGAACGGGCCGAGGTCGGCCATGAGTTGCCCGGAATGCGGATGTTTGCCGATTCCGACGTGCCTGCTCTACTCGAACGACCCGAATTCGATGTTCCGGTCACAGAGGAGAGCAGACAGCGGCGCGCGTTCTATCGCGCTGAATCAGAACGCAAGCAGCACGCTGTACAGTATGGTGATCGCTACGAAGCGTTTCTGAGGACTTGCGAAATGGAAGCGACGCTTTTCCGCCCTACGCAGCCCGAGCACGTAGAGCGCTGCTTGGAATTATTGCATCGCTCGAATCAGCTCAATCTCTCGACCCATCGCTACACCCGCGAGGAGCTTGTGAAACTTCTCCAACGGCCGGACGTGCTGTGCATCTGCACTTCTTGTCGCGACCGTTTTGGTGAGTATGGCATTGTGGGGTTCGCTTCATTGATCACGTCGAAGGATGGCGCTGTTTTGAGAGACTTTGTGTTGTCCTGCCGTGTGGCGCAGAAAAAGGTCGAGAACGCGTGGTTGCGATGGCTGGCCGGTGCTGCCGGAGCTTCCGGCTATAGCCAGATTCGTGCTCCGTATGGGAGGACGTCACGCAACGGTGTGCTGCTGGATGCCCTGCTGGAAGCGGGATTCGTTGAGACGATGAAGGACGATGCGGGCTCGCTGCTGGAACTGGATTGTGACGCGACCATCCCCGCGTCCGACATCGTCTCGATCGTGGCCCACGATCTCGAACTGCCGCCGGCGGTTGCTTATTCATTCCAATCTAATGGCCCTGATAGCATCGGCGAGCCCCGACAGGCGGCGTCTTAGTCGATCGTCACAGTCGAACAAGGATTCTCATGCTCAGAGAGGCTCTACGTTTTTTAGGACCGTTGCGCCCGCTGGCCAAGCGCTCGGCGCGGTTTTTCTTTCCTCGCTACTCGTGGTTCCTCGACCGTCTCAATTGGGAAGCGCGGTTGAATGCAACGGTAAAAGAGTTTCCGTCTGCTCTCGAGTTGCGATCGCGAGAGGACCTGTATCGGTACGTGAGCGATACGCTCGCCGGAACCGACAAAGCAATCGACTACCTCGAATTTGGCGTTTTTGAGGGAGCCAGCATGGCACGGTGGTGCGCTCTGAACCAGAACGCCGCCAGCCGCTTCTTTGGCTTCGATTCGTTCGAAGGGTTGCCCGAGGACTGGCACTCGGGAATGCGCCGGGGAGCATTCAGTACGGGTGGAAAGCCTCCGGAAATTGCGGATCCTCGCGTGAGCTTTGTCGCCGGATGGTTTCAGCAGTCGCTGCGGGGCTTTATGGCGTCGTACCGTCCGCAAAGCCAGCTCGTGATTCATATCGATTGCGATCTATATTCGTCCACGTTGTATTGTCTGACAACCCTGGATCCCGTTATTTCCACCGGAACGCTGATTGTGCTAGATGATTTTTTCGACGCGCTGCACGTGTATCGCGGATTGACCGATTACTGCTCGGCGTATGTGAGGCAATATAAGATTCTGGCTCGCACCCATGAATTGGGGCAAGCGGCCATCGTGATGCTTTAGAGGCGTTTGAGTGTGACTGGAATTTCCTTCCTGGACTGACTGGACTGGCTGAGCTTTATGCCGTAGAGCAAGACCAGGCCAAGCAATAGCAGCGTCCAGGTTTCGTGGGACATCACCACGCGATCCCACCACCAGGCATTGATGACCGCATCCGGAACCCGGCCGTGCGCGGCGAGCTGCTGCAAGAATGCTGTCCCCGGGGCGAGGAAGGGAACCATCAGGAGCAAGGCGACCGTGGCAACCCGCCTTGATCGGTCGCTTTTTGGCCGGTCGCTAGTCTGGGTCATGCACCAGCACAGGGGCAGAACCAGGAGCCCAGCATCATAGAATCGATGATAGACAGGCAGCAGGCCGATGATCGAGATTGCTCCGAGGCAGAGCAACTCGGGCGGGTTCTCGCGGCCTCGAACAACGAAATAGATCCAAGCGCAAACTAGGATTCCGCCCACCGCAAGCGCCAGCAGGTTTGCTGATTTCGACTGCCCGGTGATCGAAAAAAACGGCACCTGCAGATTGATCAGGGTGAAGCGAATCGGGTTGGCCGCCGAGAAGTCGTCAATATTGTTGGCGGTGACGAATCCCCTGGCGTTGTGAAGGTAGTCCTGCATCCAGGACGCGCCGCGCACCCACAGGTACAACACGGCTACCGCGATCAGTCCGGCCGTGCTGGCGACCGCCGTCGAGAACAGTTTCCAGCGCCGCTGTATCAAATAGTACAAAACCAGAAACGCCCCGATTTGCGGCTTCACGCTGCACGCCACTCCGAACAAGATTCCGGCTGCGACATCATGGTGTCGACGCGCGGCCCAGATCGCCAAAGCGCAGAGACCAATTACGAGAATGCTTGTGTTTCCACTGGCGAGTCCGGTTTGAAAAGGGGCCAGCGCGAGACAAGCTGCGATGAAAGCCAGAGTGCGAAGTTCGCGCCGCCGAAAACCGCCGGCCAGTGCCAGCGCCCAAACCGTCATCGCGAACGAACTCAACAAGACCGCGAGCCAGATCATTTTCGCGATCTTCCAGGGAAAGGCCGCAATCGGCGCCAACACTACCAGTCCGCCCAGGGGTGGTGCGAGATGAGTCCGTATGTCGGTTAGGTCCAAGTGGCTGCCGCCTTCCCGCTTCCAGAGGACAGAAAAATTTCGCGGATCAGACGGACTCTGCCCCTTCAGCCACAGCTTCGAAGCAGTGTAGTTTTGCGATAGATCGTTCCAGTTGGTGGGCTCGCGCAGGAATCTCACTGGCCCGCGCATGACAAATTCGGCAGCGGCTACGAAAATCAAGATCCACAGGATGACTCTCAGATTTCGGGTCATGAGAGATCTGTCAGGCTGGGGTAGCGTTGTGGTTTCCATTCAACTCGGGTTCCTGACAGCGCAGGCTCGGCGAAGCGCCGACGCAACTTGACTCTGCTGTTCGTCGGTCATCTGCGAAAACAGCGGCAGGATCACTCCTTCCCTTTGCGCTCGCTCGCTCTCGGCCAGATTGGGGCAGTTGCCGCTGGGTTTACATTCAACTTTCGCGCAGCGCCATGTTGTGGGATCGCTGTATGCAGGCTCCAGGTGCGCGCACATGATTCCTCTGCGGGTTGCGATGCCTTCATCGAGCATTGTCTGCATCACTCGTCGCTGGTCTGTGTTGGCAGGGAGGCGCACGCAATAACTTTGCCAGTTCGTGCGCGCCCAGTCGGGTTCGGTGGGAAGAACCAGTCCCGAGATATCGCCGAGCAACTGGCGGTAGCCTGCGGCCAGTTGCCGCCGGTGGGCGATAGCGTCCGGAAGCCGCTTGAGTTGCTCGCGTCCAATGGCTGCCTGAATATCGGTCAAGCGATAATTGAAACCGAGTTCCGGATACGATTCAAACACCACCTCGGGCGACGAGTGTCTCACCGTGTCGGGCAGGCTCATGCCGTGCTGCCGCCCGAGGCGGAACTTGCGATCGATGGCAGCGTCGGCCGTGGTCAACATGCCGCCGTCACCCGTGGTCAACAGTTTGCGAGGGTGAAATGAAAAACATGCGATGTCGGCGTGCGGCCGGCCGATCTTTTCCCACTGGCCTTGCCACTGAATCTCGCTTCCCACGGCGCAGGCGGCATCTTCCACGACAGGAATTTCGCGCTTGCGTCCAATCTCGATAATCGCTCTCAGGTCGCACGGCATTCCCATCTGATGTACGCAGAGAATCGCGCGCGTGTGCTCGCTGATGGCTGGCTCGATTTTCCGCGCATCAATGTTGAAAGTTTCCGGATCAATATCCACGAAGACCGGCCGGGCCCCGCAGTAGCGGATACTGTTGGCGGTGGCGATGTAGGAGTGACTGACGGTGATGACCTCATCGCCCGGGCGCACGCCCACCGCCAGCAGCGCCAGATGCAGGGCGGTCGTGCCACTCGACACCGCGCAGGCATGCGGCGCGCCCACGAAGGCCGCAAACTCGCGCTCGAAGGCGGCAACCTCCGGGCCCTGCGTTACCCAGCCTGACAAGATTGCGCGTCCCGCTGCCGAAACTTCTTCCGGGCCGAGATGCGGCCGCGCTACTGGGACAAAATTCTTAGGCATGCGAGATTGTGTTCCTGTGTTTCCATCCGCGGTTCAACATTCGGGACGAGGCAGACGCAAACTGCGGATCAAACATGCGCTGCCTCGTTAGCGAGGCGTTCCGCCTGCCACCATGCCACCAGGCGACGCATCCCCTCTTCGATCGAGACGGTGGTCTGAAAACCCAGCAACTGCCGGGCCTTGGAGACGTCAGCCAGACGGCGCGGAACGGCGTTCACTTTTCGTTCCGGCCCATACTCCAGCGGCGCACTCGATCCCATAACGCGCAACAGAATGTGCGCGAGATCGTTGAGGCTGGTCTCGGTGCCGCTGGCGACGTTGAACACTTCGTCGGAGACATCAGCCTCGGCTGCCGCCAGGTTGGCGCGCGCGATATCTTCAGCAAAAACGAAATCCATGGTCTGCCGGCCGTCGCCAAAAATGAGCGGACCTTTGCCGGCCGCAATGCGCTCCATCCAGCGAATGAGGACCTCGGTGTACACGCCGAAAATATCCATGCGCGGCCCGTAGACATTGAAGTAGCGCAGCGTCACGTAGTTCAGGCCATACATCTCATGGAAGCTGCGCAGGATGCCTTCATTGAAAGTCTTGGCCGCTCCGTAGAAGGTTCGGTTGTGGTAGGGGTGATGCTGTTCGGTGGTGGGAAATTCTTCGGCCATTCCGTAGACCGAAGCCGACGACGCCGCCACGACTTTCGAAACCTTCGATTTCACCGCCTGCTCGGCCACGTTGAAGGTTCCGTCTACCAGGACTTCGAGCGCCAGTCGCGGCTCTTCGGCGCACTGCGTGATGCGAATCGCGGCCTGGTGGAATACCAGGTCGATGCCCTGCATCACCTCGGCCAGCAGCTTACGATCGCGAATGTCGCCTTCGACAATGGTGATATGGCCGCCAGCCAAAGCGCGCGCGAGATTTTCCCGGCGTCCGCGGACGAAGTTATCCAGCACCACGATTTCGCGGACGTTCCGCTCCGCCAGCAGATCGGCGATGTGAGAGCCGATCAATCCCGCACCACCGGTAATCAGAACACGCTGGTTCTGCATTTAACGAACCCCCACGACGAGCAAAGGATGAGCAAAAATAGATGAGACAATCGGAAACATGATTCTATCAAGTTGGGCGCATTAGCTCGACGGCTGAATCCTAGATCCAGCGCCGGGCTCGGCTTCGATCTCAATGCGGTTCCTGAGTTGCGCCAGGCTGATGCCCTTGACCGCGAGCAAGCAAATCCCCACAACGATGTTGGCCACGAACACCCAGGCATGGATCACCACGGTCAGCGCCAGCGCGCTGCTGGCGGCGATCCCGGCCAACTTGAAGGCCTCCGTCCCGAAGAGTTCATACGTGCCCAGGCCACCGGGAGCGGCAGGAATCATCAGGCCCAAACCCAGAACAGCCGAAGCCACCACAGCCGACTTAAACGAAACACCGAGCCCCAAAGCTCCAGCCAATCCCCAGATGGAACCGGCTTCAGTGGTCCAGATCGCCGCCGTCATCAGCAGCAAAGTCAGCATCTGACCCGCGGAACTCACCGCGCTGAGTCCGTCGGCAAACGAAGTGAGCAGGCCGTCGAACTTTTCTTCCAGCGAACCCAGATGTACCAGCCGGAAGCCGCGCCGTACGGAGTCAATCAGTGCGCGCGTCCGATACCGAAGAGCCACGAGAAGAGCCAGTGCTCCTCCGAAGATCAAAGTCGCAACCCGTACCAGATCGAGCACCCAATGTGGCGGATGCAAGGCCCAGACAGCAAAAAGAACCATTCCCACCAAAGCCAACCCATCCAGAACTTTTTCGACCGCGAGAGTGGCCAGCGTGCGACTGGTCTCGGTGAGCGAGTCCCCGCGACCCAACAGAACGCAGCGAGCCAAATCTCCTGCGCGACCGGGCAACAGAAAGTTTGCCATATTTCCGATGCCGAGAACCGTCAGGCAGGCTCCCAGTCGGGGACGCCGTGAGGATGGAAAAATCAACTGCCAGCGCCAGGCCCGCAGAGGCAGATTCACAAAAAACACGGCGACTGGAGCCAGCATGTACGGCCCGTTCAGCCGCCCCAGCGCGTTCCAGGATTGTTTGAGGTCTACTTGCCGCAGGAGAACGGCAACACATCCCAGCCCGATGAGCATGCCCACCACGGCCGACTGGACGCGGAACCTACGTCCCAAAGCGCCGCTCCACTTCCTGCGGCTGCGTGGCAGGGCTGGCGTCCACTTCTGACGTTTCTTCGAGGAAATAAATTGGACGCTGTCGTGCCGCCTCCAGCGTTCTCCACAAATATTCGCCGAGAATCCCCAGCATCATCATCTGAACCCCGCCCAGAACGAGCACAACCACGATTAGCGATGCCCAACCCTGCACGGGCGTGCGCGTCTTTAGGCGCAGGAAAATTACGACGAGGGCATAGGCGAATCCCAATACACTGAACAGCATTCCCAGGTACGACATGGCTCGCAAGGGTGCGTAAGAAAAGGAAACGAACGCGTCCGCGAATGCTTTCAACTTGCGCTTCAACGTCCACTTGGAGACGCCAGCGGCCCGTTTTTCCTTGGTATAAGTGATCTGCGCCGAAGAGAAGCCCAGGCGCGCGATCTCGCCGCCGACGCTCGGATGGCTGCCCGCTGACTTCATCAGAGCGTCCATTACTTTGCGATCCAGAAGGGCGAAGTCGGAGCCGCGCGGCGGCAGATTTACTTCTCCCAGAAGATTCAGCAAACGGTAGAAGGTATTGGCCAGAAACAAATCTGTTCTCGATATGCCTTCGCGCTCTTCACGCACCGCCCACACCACATGATGACCGGCGCGCCACAAATCGAGCATTTGCAGAATCAGCTCAGGCGGATCCTGGAGATCGGCGGCCAGGAAGACCGAACACTCTCCGTGCGCCTGCGCTATCCCTGCCAGGGTCGCCACATGACTCCCACTGTTCTTGGCGAGCCGGGCGTAGCGGAATCTGGGATCCTGCCGGCACAGCTCTTTGATCAGTTCCGGGGAGCGATCGGCGGAATGGTCGTCGACCAGAATGATCTCGACTACCAGCGGCGCGAGCCGGTCCGCGAACGAGCATAGCCGTTTCACCAGAGCCGGAAGTACGGCCTCTTCGTTGAAGACTGGAATGACGATGCTGAGTTCGGGTCTGCCCATTGGTTTCGAACAACTTCGTCGAGCAACTTCGATCTAGTGTAACGGAGTCAGGACGTAAACCGGCTGGCATTTCTGACCAGACTGTCCGCGCATTTCTGCACCCACGGCCGATCCACGGTCTGGTCCACCCACAGGTTTACGGTGCGGCGAGCAAATTGGTCGGCATTCGGGCAGCGATCGCCAGGGCGAAAAAAATCGTTGACCGGCCAGTACAAGTTCGACACGTGAAAGCCGTCGCGCCGTACGGCCTCGCTGAAATCAACCAGCTTCTCCGGGAAATTCACCAGCAGAGAATAACGCCAGCAAACGCCGCTCTCCTGCCACAGGCTTAATCGTTGCCAAGGCCCTTCCGCCAGGACCTCGTCATATTGCTCCGCATTGCGATAACGATGCTGGAGGATCTGCTGCAATTGTGCCCAGGCGCCAGCCAGTGCTGCGGGATCCTTCATGCGTCGCAAGTAGAGTCCTCGGAACGCAGACTGCAATTTGAGAAACGCGCTCGACACCTCTTCAACCGCTCGCGTTCGCAACAAACCCACCAGCGAGTGGTGAAGGTTGCGGTAGCTGAGGGCAAGCGTTCTGGCATGGGCCTCATCGATCTCTGTTGGCAACGGATCAGACGCGGCCAACTCGGAGCAGAGGGACGCCAGTTTCGCAGGCCGGATCAGCAACGCTCCGCCGCCGCATTCCAGAATCTTGGTTGGGTTGAAACTATAGACCGATAAATCTCCGACCGAGCCGGCAGCCGTGCCCTCCGGCAAACGAGCCCCCAGGGCCTGCGCCAGATCTTCGATGAGAAGGACGTTCCTGGCCTGGCACCATGCGGCGAGGGGACGCAAGTCAGCGGTCTGCCCGTAGAGATGAATGAAGACCACGGCACAAGTTTGCGGAGTCCAACGTTCCTGAATGGTTTCCAGCGTGGGCATCCCGGTGCCGGGATTCACGTCCGCGAACCGCGGAGCAACTCCAGCCAGCAGCGCGGTATTCGCCGGAGTTGCGCAGGAAATCGACGGCAGAATCACTTCGGCTTCGTGAGCTCTCGCGCCGGCCACCTTTCGAGCGACGGTGTAAGCCCGGTAGAGCGCGGTCGCAGCCCTTCCGTACCATTCAATCGCTGTGCCGCCGGTTTCGCGCAGCAGGTCAGCCTCGACCGGTTGCAAGATATCGTTCTCGTTTGTCTCCGCTTTTTCGAGCAATGAACTCATGCGCTCAGTCGGTGCTGATGTCCTCTCCAACGCTCCGCTGCCTCTGACACGGTTACCCACTCAAAGTCATGACCTAGGCGCCGCAGGCTATCCGCAATAGAAACCAGATTCACGCCGAGCGCTTGCATTGACCGGGAATACAGCGCGTCGTCCGCCAGCGTGGCCAGCACCTCG
>Ga0181532_10002508_pt1 | contig 17079 bp, 17 predicted proteins | sample PEATcosm2014_Bin_33_FD_119768 | JGI IMG/M metagenome (GOLD analysis project Ga0181532, IMG submission 119768) | Peatland microbial communities from MTU Mesocosm Facility, Houghton, MI, USA - PEATcosm2014_Bin11_30_metaG | ecosystem: Environmental > Terrestrial > Soil > Wetlands > Peat | place...
AAACGTCCCGTCTTCAGCGCTAGCGAAGAGTTCCAATACAACCCGCACGGGCGCGATCACATTCTCTTCTATGCTTATTTTCACGGCGACAACGGGGCTGGACTGGGAGCCAGCCAGTAAACCGGCCGGACGGGCCTTACGGCAGGTTTTGTGCGGGCATTTCGTATGGATGCACTGCGGACCCTCGAGAGCAGCATTCTCCTCGTTCCGCCGCAAGGCGAGACAAACAATAATCGCCTTCGCCAGGAGCGGGCCGGGGGTCCGTCAAGCTTTGCAGGCACGCTCAAACTTGACGCGCGTGTACAGTGCCTGAAATCCTTGGCGCATGATGTTCCGTTGCGACGCGCTTCCCGGCTGAGCGAGGCTCATGGCCAATTCGCAGCCGGCCTCCGCGGCACGCTCGAGGCGTCTCTCTAACAGCGCCTTTTGTACGCCACGCTTCCGGAACTCCGGCAAGGTGCTGGCGCCAAACATACCGGCAATTCTTCCCCGTATCGCTAGCGTCGCGCCACCAGCGACCCGTCCCTCGACGCGAGCAAGATAGCACTCTGTGTTCTGACCCAGCGCGAACATCTTCATCACGCTGAGAATCTCATTGGTCACTGGATAATGTTCGGCAAATCCTTGCGCGACAGTCAGCACCCAAAGGTCCAGCTGCTCACGGTTGGCCAGATCGATCTTAATTCCCCTGGCGGGGGCTGAGGTCAAGCCACCCTCGACTGGCCGCACTAAGACGTTCGAAAACTCACTGACGTAGTATCCACGCGTCTTGTAGTGTTCGAGCAAACTTGCATCCGCTAGAGGGCATGTTTCGACGCGTACCGGCTCGTTCCTGCTGAAATAAAACGACTCTAGCCGGTCAAACTCCTCTGCGCTTACCGGCCCGCTCAAACCCAAACCCACGGCCTGGGTGACCGGGTTAGCGGCACCGCAGTACACGGCATATCCCCCGGCAATGCTCTCCACCCTACCCGCGGAATCCGGTTGCACCGTCTTCATCATATTCGCGCAACCGACCGCCGCTTCGGCTTCCTCGAGTTCGATTTCCCGCGCCAGTTCCAGAGTCAAGAGTGGATATCCCATGCTGCGAGTCTATCTCACTCCTGGCCTTTTGCTTCTCCCCTGCTTTGCTTCGTATACTTCCTTGTCATCAATTCATGCGTCGAGGTAATCGCGTGTCCATTCTGAAATCCTCTATCAACTCCAAGTCACCACAATTTGAGAAGAGTTCCCACCAGATGGTTGAGCTTCTCACTCGCTTCAAGAACGAAGAGGAAAAGATTCGCGAAGGTGGCGGCGCCAAGGCCATCGAATCGCAACATAAGAAAAATCGCCTCACCGCCCGAGAACGCATTAGCGGACTGATCGACCCGGGCACGCACTTCTTCGAACTGGGCATTTATGCGGCGCACGAAATGTACGAGGAGTGGGGCGGCGCTCCCGCCGCGGGAGCGATTACCGGCCTGGGCCGTGTCTCCGGCCGTATGTTCATGATTGTCGCAAACGATGCCACCGTAAAAGCCGGCGCTTTCTTCCCCATGACGGCGAAGAAAGTCATTCGGGCGCAAAACATTGCGATCGACAACCGCATCCCGACCGTCTATCTGGTCGATTCGGCTGGCGTGTTTCTGCCGCTTCAGGAAGACGTCTTCCCGGACACCGATGATTTCGGCCGCGTGTTTCGCAATAACGCGGTTATGAGCGCGATGGGCATTCCACAGATCACCGCGATTATGGGCATGTGCGTCGCCGGCGGTGCCTATCTCCCCGTGATGTGTGACCACATCCTGATGACCGAAGGTTCCGGACTGTTTCTGGCTGGTCCGGCGCTGGTGCAGGCCGCCATTGGCCAGAAGACCTCCGCAGAAGAGCTGGGCGGGGCCAAGATGCACGCGCAGATCAGCGGTACAGTGGATTTCCGCGAGCCAGACGATGAGGCCTGCCTCAAACGGATCCGCGCAATCGTAGATAAAATGGGCGCGCCAAAACCGCCGATTTTCAGTCTCGCGCGCCTGGCGGAACCGCTCTACCCCGCCAGCGAACTTTACGGCATATTCTCCGGCGACCCCGGTAAGCAGTACGACATGCGCGACATCATCGCCCGGCTGGTGGATGCAAGCGCATTCGAGGAATACCGCGCAGAGTATGGAGAAACGCTTCTCTGCGGCTATGCACGTATCGGGGGCTGGGCCGTTGGAATCGTCGCCAATCAGAAGAAACACGTGCAGACGCACGCGCCGCACTCTGACCAGAAACGAATCGAGTTTGGCGGGGTTATCTACACGGAGTCTGCGGAAAAGGCCGCGCGGTTCATCCTGGACTGTAACCAGAACCGCATCCCACTCGTGTTTCTGCATGACGTCAATGGGTTCATGGTCGGCAAGGACGCCGAGTGGAGCGGCATCATCCGAGCCGGTGCGAAGATGGTCAACGCCGTGGCAAATAGCGTCGTACCTAAGATTTCCGTGATTCTGGGCGGCAGCTTTGGCGCTGGCAATTACGCCATGTGCGGAAAAGCTTATGACCCGCGATTCATGTTCGCCTGGCCAACCGCGAAATTCGCGGTGATGAGCGGCGATGCCGCAGCCAACACCCTGGCCGAGATCAAGATCAAACAGCTCGAGCGAGCGGGCAAGAAAGTCGACGAGAAAGCAAAAAAGGAATTGCTCGATTCCATCAAAGCGACGTACGAGCACCAGACCGATCCGCGCTACGCCGCCGCGCGACTCTGGCTCGACGCAATTATTGACCCAGCGCAAACCCGCGATGCTCTCATCTGGGCCCTCCAGGCTGCGGCCTTGAACACCGAACTCCGCGAATTCAAGACTGGAGTACTGCAAACCTGAAAACTCGAGCCCCCATGGATACCATCAAACTCATCGAATGTCCGCGTGACGCATGGCAAGGACTGCCGGACCTCATTCCCACCGAGGCGAAAGTCGCATACTTGAAGGCGCTGATTGCTGCTGGCTTTCAACACATTGACGCCGTCAGCTTTGTTTCGCATAAGCACGTCAAGCAAATGGCAGACAGCGAGGAGGTCATGTCACGACTGCTGGCTTCCTTGCCCGACGGCAGCATGCTTCCGGAAATTATCGGGATCGTGGTCAATGAACAGGGCCTCAAACGCGCCCTCGCCACTCCGGGTGTTTCAACCATCGGGTACCCCTACTCCATCTCCGCCTACTTCCGGCGCTCCAATGCCAACATGAGCCGTGCGGAATCCCGCCAACTCGTCGAGACCTTGAAGAAGGAAACCAAGGCAGCCAACAAAGCGCTGGTTGTCTATATCTCCATGGCCTTTGGCAATCCTTATGAAGAGCCCTGGGGGCCTGAAATCGTCCAAGACGCCCTGGAATGGCTGAAAGACATTCAGGTCACTACCGTCTCGCTTGCCGATACCGTAGGTAACGCCACTGCAAATCTTGTCCATGAGGTCTACTCTCAGGTGAAAGACCACGTCGCCGGTATCGAACTTGGCGTGCATCTTCATTCGAGGAACGAGGATGCCGAAGCGAAAGTGCTTGCCGCCTACGCCGCGGGTTGTCGCCGCTTTGATTCTGCGCTTACCGGTCTCGGCGGATGCCCCTTCGCGGGTGACGAGTTGGTCGGGAACATCGCGACAGAGAGCGTTCTCGCCGCTCTTGTCAGCGTCGGTGCGCAAGCGGGACTGGATGGCGCTAAACTACGGGGCGTCATCGCTTTGACCAACGAGATTCGCTCCAAATATTCCGACGGCGCGGTTGCCAGTTAAGGGGCCATCATGGATTTTGAAACGCTCATCCTGGAAACATCCGGCCATCTTTCCACCATCACTTTTAATCGGCCAGACAAACGGAACGCCATCTCCACGCAGATGATTGCCGAGCTGCAATCCGCCCTCGACGAGATCGAAAAGACCCATGCTCGGGTCGTCATACTGACCGGCACGGGAAGGGCCTTTTGTGCCGGCATCGACCTCGAACTGCTGCAAGCCATTTCCAGACAAACACCGGCCGAAAATCAGGAGGACTCCCGGCGCATCGCAAGAATGTTCCGTAGGATCTGGAGCTACTCGCGCCCCATGATCGCCGCCGTGAACGGCCACGCCCTCGCGGGCGGATGCGGAATCGCCACGCTTTGCGATTTCACGCTGGCGGTCCCGGAAGCCAAGTTCGGCTATACCGAGGTAAAAATTGGATTTCTCCCGGCCATCGTTTCTGTATTTTTGACGCGGCAGATCGGAGAGAAGCGCAGTCGCGATCTTTTGCTAACCGGCCGCCTGATCGAGGCCGCCGAAGCCAAGGAGATGGGGTTGGTGAATGAAGTTGTGCCCGAGGGGAGCTTGATGGCTCGCGCCCACGAATTGGCGGAAATCATTCTTAGCGCCAGCCCCAGCAGCATCACGCGAGCCAAACATCTGCTGGTTTCCGCCGCAGCCGCAAGTGTCGATAGTGATCTCGAGCGGGCCGTGCTTGAGAGCGCCCGGGTTCGCTGTACCCCAGATTTCAAGGAGGGGTTGGCCGCGTTCCTCGAAAAACGCAAACCCGTCTGGCAGGGAGAAACGGGAAAGCATTAGTCAAGAGCCGACAGTCGACAGCGGATGATCGACAGCAAGCGCTTCACAATTTTCTTCATGCCGCCATTTCCGGCATACTAAGAAGCAATCATGATCGAATATCACGATGTCACCATTCGTGTGCGCTACGCCGAGACCGACCAGATGGGCGTGGTCTACCACTCCAACTATTTCATCTGGTTTGAAGTCGGCCGCGTTGAAATGATGCGTACCCTGGGATTCGACTATAAACACATGGAGCTCGAAGACGACACTTACATCGTTGTGGCCGACGCTCACTGCCGCTATCAGTACCCAGCCCGCTACGACGAACTGCTCACCGTGCGAACTCGCATCCTCGAAGCAAGAAATCGCGTCCTGAAATTTGGCTATGAACTGTTTCGGCAGGAAGATCGGAAGTTGCTGGCCAAAGGACACACGATCCACATCGCTTGCACCCGAGCAGGACAGGTCAAGCACTTCCCGGAGAAATATAGGACCGCATTTCTTTCTCTCGCTGCTTCCCTTCCCACCGACCGGAGCCAAGCATGAGCATCTCTCTTACCGGAAATGACCTGACATTCCACGAACTCTACGCCGTCGCGTCCCAACACGAGCCAGTTTCGCTCTCTCCGGAATCGATCGCCCGGATGCTAGCCTCTCGCGCGGTGGTGGACAAACTTGTCGCTGCGGGACAGACCGCCTACGGGATTAACACCGGGTTCGGCAAACTCGCCAGTGTACGCATTTCTTCAGAGCAGGTTCGCCAGTTGCAAATCAATCTTGTACGCTCGCATGCGTGCGGCGTAGGCTCGCCGCTTTCTGAGGCCGAGACACGGGCTATGATGCTGCTTCGCGCTAACGCCCTGGCGAAAGGCCTGAGCGGCGTGCGCCCTGCCATCGTTGAAACGCTGTGCGAAATGCTTAACAAAGGTGTGCACCCTGTCATTCCTGCTCAGGGTTCTGTCGGTGCTTCCGGCGATCTCGCACCTCTGGCTCATCTGGCGCAGGTCGTCATTGGTGAAGGCGAAGCATTCTATCAGGGCGAAACGTTGGCGGGTAGCGAAGCGCTCAAGCGTGCCGGCGTTACGCCGGTTGCCCTGGAAGCCAAGGAAGGCCTCTCGCTGCTGAATGGCACGCAGGGCATGCTGTCTTTGCTCAGCCTGGCGCTGCGCGAGGCGGACGCCCTGACCGACACGGCTGATGTCGCGGCTTCGCTCTCGCTCGATGCCTTGCGCGGGAGTCCCGGCGCTTTTGACGCGCGCATCATGCATGCCCGCGCCTATTCCGGGGCGGCCACAACCGCGCGCAACCTCGCTCACCTGAATGATGGGAGCCAGATCCGCGAATCTCACCGCGCTCCGGACAAAGATACCCGGGTGCAAGATGCTTACAGCCTCCGCTGCACCCCGCAGGTGCATGGGGCTGTCCGTGATTCGCTCCTGCAGGCGCGTGAAATGGCTCTTGTGGAACTGAATAGTGCTACGGACAATCCGCTCGTCTTTGTCAAGGAAAACGGTGGCGGGGATATCATCAGTGGCGGCAATTTTCACGGGCAGCCGCTGGCCATGGCCGCCGATCAAGTGGCGATTGCCTTGGCCACGCTCAGCGGCATTTCCGAGCGCCGCATCGAGCAGATGACCAACCCTCTCACCAGCATGCTTCCGGCATTCCTCACCCCCGATCCGGGCCTTAATTCCGGGTTCATGATCGCGCAAGTTACCGCCGCCGCGCTCACCAGCGAAAATCGCGCCCTGGCCACGCCGCATTCCGTCGATTCAATTTCCACTTCAGGCAATCAGGAAGATTACGTTTCGATGGGCATGAGCGGCGCGCGGCGCCTGGAACGCATGATGCAAAATCTGCGCTACATCCTCGCAATTGAACTGCTTTGCGCCTGCCAAGGGATTGACTTACTTAGCCCGTTGCAAACCGGGACGCTTGCGAAAAAGGCGCAAGACGCCGTGCGCACAGCATCGCCTAAAGTTACCGCCGACCGCCCCCTGGCCTCGGATATCAACGCTGTCGCGGCCCTGGTCTCGAATGGCACCATCGCTAACCTACTGCACTGAGCTGCGCTACTCGCCGGACCCCCGAAGCACGCGTGCGAACACTTCCCGGTCCACATTCGAGCCGCTCGCCACGATTGCCACGCGCTTCCCGTTTAATTGCTCCCGCTCACTCAATGCGGCGGCTAGCGGCGCCGCACCCGCTCCCTCCACAACGTTGTGCGTGTCCGTGAACATGTGGCGCATCGACTCTTCCACCTCTTCATCGCTCACACGCGCAATGTGATCGACATTGTCCATAAGAATCGATAGTGCCTGTTCGTCCGGCTTGCGGCAGGCCATCCCATCGGCAATCTTTGTCGTCGCCGGCGCTTCAATCACTTTTCGTTGCTCAAACGATTCCGCATAGCTTGGGGCCAGCGAAGAAACTACGCCGATCAACTTTGTCTTCAGCCCCAGCCCATTCCTGACTGCCACGGCGGAACAAATGCCTGAACCCATCCCGATCGGAACGTAGGCGACGTCGATATCCTTTACGGAGGTAAACAATTCCAGCCAGTAGGTGGCCACACCGCGCACGATGTTGTAGTGATACGGCGGCACCATGTGCAGCCCCTGCTGGTCCGCCAAGGCCATCGCTCTTTCGCGCGCCGCCTGGTAATCACTGCCATGCACTATGAGCGTTGCACCTTGTGCGCGCATCGCGGCATTTTTCTCGCGGCTGTTGCCATGCGGTACCAGAATCGTGGCGGGCAATGCAAACTGCTTCGCCGCCAGCGCCACGGCCTGGCCGTGATTCCCGCGCGTAGCCGTAATGAGCCCGCGGGTGGCCGGTTCCCGCTTCATCAGCTCGTCCACGTAGACCACGGCAGTGCGGGCCTTGAAGGCGCCCGTAGGGGTCTGATTCTCATGTTTGACCCAAACTTCCGCACCTAACCGCTCGCACAGCAGTGGCCAGCAGTACTGTGGCGTCGGCCGCATCAAGCGATAGACCAACTCGCTCGCAGCCCGCACTTCGTCAATCGTTGGCAGATGTGCTTTCAGAGCCATCTCCTTCATCACTTGGGAAAACCGTTTTCATTCTACGAGAGTTCCGCGTCGTCAATCATCCAACCCTTTATCAATTTTCTGAGCCACTTGCCGAAAACTTGCTCCTCTTTCACAGGGACCTTTCGTTTCTTCTCCCCACTGACCTTGTGCTTTATCTCAGGCCCTCGCATCCTCATCCGTGGCCCTTACCCTCATCCCAGCGCTTCCAGAAAGTACATGAGCATGCCATACCCCGCGACGTAGCTGAACGGCGCAAGCTCCAACGAGTAGTGCCCGACCGGTAGCTCCAGTGTGCGCGGGTCAGCGCCATGCCGCCGCAGGGCCTGCAACATTTTGTGCGTCAGCTCCGGCAGAAACGTCGGATCATATTTGCCGTATACCATGAACGTGCTGCGCCGCGCGCCCATGCCGCGTTCCACATAGGGCATGGGACTGATCGGCGCCCAGTATCTCCGCAACTCCTTAACCGTTACCTCGTGCCGCAAGCCTTCCCAGACATGATTCGTGGTCATGCCCTGGCTGACGACATCGGCAAAGTACGTGGACACGTGGAAAAATCCACCGGCACGCACCCGACTGTCATGCACCAGCGTGATATAGCCGACCGACGAGCCAATACTGGTTCCCAGGATTCCCAGGCGGTCGTATCCCTGCTGCTCGAGCCACGTCAAACATGCGCGTGCGTCCTGTACCGCCTGCCGATTCGCCGCCAGCGTCAGCCCGATATTCGGCCCCACCAATTGGTCGGCGCGCTCATGTCCCTTCGCCATACGCCTGTCGTGATAAGGGAGACTCATTTTCATCGCGCTAATTCCGATGCGCTCGAGCCAATGGCACAAGGCCACCTGACCATGCCATTTCGCATTCCAGTTGGGCAGCACCAATACGGCGGGGCCGGCCTTGCGAGCCGGAAAAAACTGTGCGTGCACTGTATTGTTTTCCGCCCAAGGTGATTCCACAGGGCTGGTAAAGGTGAGCACATTCTCGCTGTCCAGGTGGTAGTCGCTCACCTCGCGGGGAGCATACCAATCCTCGCTCCGTGCAATCGCCTCGCTGGCATACTCGGCGACAAATTGCCGTGGATCATCCACTCCGGGGCGCCCGTGGATATGTTCCAGTCCCCACTCAAACGGCCGGACCATGCGGTTGTCATCGGTGGTCCAACGCCGATGTTCGTACCGCCGTATCCAGTGCTCATACCTGCTCATGGCCATAATCTTCAGTTTACCGGACCGCGCGCTCCCTCCCAAATTCGAGTCGCCGTTTTCTCCTCCCGTTAGCCATCCGACACCCCCCTGTGCCCCGCGCATTGAGCCGTTACCACGCCTGTGTCACAGTCAAATCTGTGATCACGTTCTTCTTTTTTCTTTTCGGCATCGTTATCGGCAGCTTCCTGAATGTTTGCATCTCCCGTATTCCGGAAGAGATATCCATCATTTCTCCAGGCTCCCGCTGCCCGCGCTGCCAATCGGCCATCAAGCCCTACGACAACATTCCGGTCCTAGGTTGGCTGTTGCTCCGTGGCAAATGCCGCAATTGCCGTTTGCCCATTTCCCCGATGTATCCTATCGTCGAATTCCTTACCGGCGTCTTATTTGTTCTCACTTACTACACCTTCGGGCTGACATTGCCGGCCTTCAAGTTTCTTGTGCTTGGCAGTTTGCTGATTATTTTGATCGTTACGGATCTCCGCGTGCGGCTGCTTCCCGATGCAGTGAACTGGTTCGGGTTCGGCCTGGCGCTTGCCTTCGCCACACGCATTCCCCCGGACGGGATCTTTGATGTCTCGTTCCACGACCGACACCTTCCCGTCACGCTCATCGGCATTGTCGACGCCCTGCTCGGGGCCGCAGTGGGTAGTTTTTTCCTCTGGGCCGCCGCCGCGTTGTACAAACTCGTCCGAAAGCGCGACGGAATGGGCATGGGAGACGTTAAAATGATGGCCATGGTAGGCGCCTTTCTGGGGGCTCGGGGAGCGTTCCTAACCATCCTGACTGGTACGCTACTCGGCAGCGTCGTCGGAATCGGGTTGCTTGCCCTGCTCTATGGCTTTGGCTGGCGCCGCGCAGTCGCCGAACGCGCCGAGCGCAGAGGCCTTGGTAGCGTGTCCGCGCTGCGATGGACGCTCGCGGCGCAGTACCAATTGCCGCTCGGGACATTCCTCGGCCTCGCCGCGCTTGCAGTTATTTATGTCCTCCCGTGGCTCGGGATCCCGATTTCGCCGAGTTCACTCTTGTTCCGGCCTTGACGAACCGAACCGTTACCCTTTGGCGCACCCCTGAACCTTATGGGCAATAAGGGAGTAAACTAAAGCTTGAACGCAATGGATCGCGTCTCGGGAGCTTCCTGCCCGCTCCGGTGGAGGTTGGTCAACATGTGCTTCAAAACGCTGTTACGCCTCGCCGCTATCGCCGCTCTTTTCCTGCTTACCTCTTTTGTTCTTTCTGCCCAGGACCAGAATACCGACGACGTCGCGGCCGCGGCCCGCAAAGCTCGCGAGCAACAGAAAGATGCCCCCAAACCCGCAAAGGTCATAACCAACGACGATTTTCCCACCGCAAAAGCCACTGCGCCCGCATCGGATTCCGGCACCCCCAAAGCCGAAGCCCAGCAGGATGCAACGCAGGGAGCAGATGACAAAGACGAAAAGGATCCAAAGAGTGAAGCTTACTGGCGCAAGCGTTTCAAGAAGACACGCGACAAGCTGGCTCAATCCGAGCAGGAACTCGATGTGATGCAACGCGAACTGAATAAGGATCAGGTCCAGTATTATCCCGATCCTCAAACGGCAATGACGCAACAGCACGACCGGTCCGACATCAACGATAAAACCGCCAAGATTGACGCGAAGAAAAAAGAGATCGAAGATCTCAAACAACAGCTCAGCGACATGGAAGATGAGTTGCGCAAGGCCGGGGGAGACCCGGGCTGGGCTCGCTAATTTCCCTTAGCCTTTTTTCTTGTAATCACTCCGGATTCCCTCTTATTCTCGTTTCGGCGCGATAGCTGAAGGTGTACTGAAGCATGCGCCCGCTGCCAGTTCCTCCCGGAGCCCAGGTCCATGAGCCCACTCTATGACGAATCGCCTGCTTTTCAACAGGCGCTCCTGAAGAGCGAGCGGTTGCGCATTTTCATTCTGTTTATTGCCGTTGGGGTAGCCCTGCTATTCCGATTGATCCGCACGCTAATCGCATGGAATCCCGAAAATGCTTCCGCCATGCTGTGGCTAGCGATTTTTGCGGCCATCCTCGTTCTTTTCGAGCTCCTCGTCCTCGGAGCAGTCAGCCGGGCGATTGCTTCCGGAACAGCTCTGGCGCACCCCGCATGGATGATGAATATTCTTCTGGAAACGGCTTTCCCGGCTGTCTTGATTGCGTTCTTGTCCGGTTCCGAACTCGCCCCGGAGCTTCGCCCCATTGCAAACCCGGCGTTCCTGCTCTACTTTGTGTTCATCATCCTGTCCACTCTTAGATTAGAGCCTTCCATCAGCGTTCTTTGCGGTTTCACCTCCTTGCTGACCTATGCACTTGCCGCGATTTATCAGGGATGGAACCCTCGATGGATCCTGGCCGACGTTTCGCTGTTTGCCCCGCAAAAGATCGTATCTGCCTACGCCCTCACCCTTCTAATAGCCGCCATGGCTGCGGCACTGGTTGCCAGGGAAATTCGCAATCAGGTGGAAGCCGCGCTGCGCGAAGCGGAGACCCGTCGCGAGGTCGAGCATCTTCAGCACGACCTGGACGTCGCCCGCAATATCCAGCAATCCCTGCTTCCCAAGTCGATGCCGAACGTCCGCGGCTTCGACATTGCCGCCTGGAATAAACCCGCCGACCAGACCGGCGGCGACTATTACGACTGGCATTCCCTTCCCGATGGGCAGATCTTGATTGCCATGGCCGACGTTACCGGACACGGCATCGGCCCCGCGCTGCTCGCCGCCGTGTGCCGTGCCTATTCTCGCGCCACATTTGGGCAATACGTCGATTTCATGAGTTCCATGGAGCAGATCAACACGGCCATCGCGGCAGATGTTGGCGAGGGCAGATTCATCACCTTTGTTGGCGCCATAATCGGGCCCGGCAGTTCGAAGGTGGAACTGCTTTCCGCCGGTCATGCTCCGCTGTTTCTTTACTGGCTGAAGCACGACCGTTTTGACGAGATGGAAGCGCAAGGCTTGCCGCTGGGTATTCTTTCTGAATTTACCTCGGAGCCACCGCAGATTTTGGACTTTGCCTCCGGCGACCTGCTGGTGCTTGCCACCGACGGCTTTTTTGAGTGGGCGAACGGTTCCGAGGAACTGTTTGGCAGCAAGCGCCTGGAAAACAGCATTCGAGCAAACCGCGACAAATCCGCAGCCCAAATCATCTCCACCCTTTACCAGGATGTACTTCACTTTGCAGGCGGGACATCGCAAAAAGATGACCTCACGGCCATCGTGATTAAGAGAATTTAGATCGTCTCTGTTTCTAAATCGGCCCCATGCCGGATGCGCGGGGCTGGTAGCGACGCACTTTCTGCCACCCAGGATGGCAAACTTAGTTTACGTATCCGCCCTCCGGCAGTTCCAACTCCCCTTCTTCCAAAATCGCCAAGCCCTCTTCGAGCATCTCCGTGCCTTTTTTCAGCGCAGTCCAGGCCACGCGCTCGGACTCTTCCGCCACCAACTCCAGGCATCCCCGGATCGCTTCGGCATTTCCCAAAATCCTCGTGTCCAGCAGCGGGACCATCTTTTCCATGGCCTTGTCCTGAATCTGCTGGAAAGCCATCTCGACCGGGACTTCTTCCATGCACAGGCCGCACGCCAACTCGACGAGCGAATCCTCCAGGTGAATCTGGCGTATGCGTCCCTTCAGCTCGCTCTTTGCGGCTTGAGCTAATCCGAAATTTGTGGCCATGCGTGCGTCGTTCATGTCCGAGTCTCCCTTGCCTTGACCCTTCCATCTCCGGTGAGACTACAGGCTCTAAGCCTTTGCCACAATAAGTACTCCGTACCAGCCATTAATGAAATGCACACATTTCCGCGGCCCTTCCGGACCGCTAAATTACCGTCACTTGCTTTGATGTCGTGTCTTCAGAGAAGGTTTCAATTGCGGGCTTGGATCTTGCTCCAACCTGCGCACAAACTTCGTCACGCGCCGTTCGAGCGTGCTTTGTTGCTTCACAGACGTCAGATAGCGCACCACCTGGCGCCGCAGTGCGGTGGTCATCTTGCGGAATGCGGCTTGCGCTCTTGGCGATTGACGCAAGGCCATCACCAAGGCTGGAGGAAATGCCGGCTCGCGGGGTTGCTCATCGCGTTCGATGGCCATGTCCACCAGCGCGCCTGTATCCACCCTTAGCTTCTTGCGGATGTCCCCGTGAATCGCAAGCCGGAAACAACCTTTGCCCCGCGACACCAGAGTGCTCCGCAGCGGGATGCCTTCGACTTCCCCGGTAACCGGCACGTGCGCCGTTCCATCGCTCATCGCACGCGATACATCAACCGGCACATCCACAAAACGGATGAGACCCACCTTGTAAATCCTTCCGGAGAAAACGTGAATGCCGCCCATTTCGCGGGAATAATACCTCATTCGAGCCGTTTACGGGCGAACGGCAAGATGCAGTGCGACGGAGCCGAGCGTCATGAGGTGGTAGCGCACTTGGCTGTAGCCGATCTTGGCCAGAACCGCAACCAATTCTTCCGGGCGGAAGAAGCGCGCCACCGATTTCGGCAGATAAGCGTAGGCATCCGCATCGCCGGAGATCCAGCCCCCGATCTTCGGCAAAACGGTTTTCGTGTAGAAGCGATAGGTGTCACCGAGTAATCCCGGTGGGGGCTCGGCGAATTCCAAGATACCGATTGTTCCCCCCGGCTTCAGGACGCGGAAAATCTCGCGCAATCCATCTTCATAATTCGCCAGGTTCCGGAATCCAAAGGCGGTAGTGACCAGGTCGAACGATTTATCGGCAAAGGGCAATCGCAGCGCGTCCGCTTCCAGAAAGGGCACCGACGTAGTTCCAACGGCGGCCCTTGCCTTGTCTCGCGCACGCACCAACATAGTGTGAGAAAAGTCCGCGCCGATGATGCGGGCCCTGGCCTTGCGTTGTAACGAAAAAGCCAGATCGCCCGTGCCGCAGCAGAGATCCAGCACCAAGGCGTCCGGCCGATCCAGGACCAGCCTCACTTCCCAGGCCGTGCGCGCGCGCCAGAAGCGGTCCATCTGCGCCGACAGCAGATGATTCAGAAGGTCATACCTCGGCGCGATACGGGTGAACATCTCCCGCACTTTCCGCGACGCCTCTTGCTGGTTTTTTGTGCCCTCGGGTTGCGTGCCCTTCGGCAGCGCGGCCGGATCAACCATGACATTTTCCGAGTTCTATCGTTTGCCGGAGCACGAGCTTTGGGCCAAACCGCAGGACACAGGTCGCCAGCTTCTCCGGCACATCATCGTACGATTCTGCATGCCCCAGTCGAGGCGACAGCACAAACCGCACGTTTCCAAACTTCGCTTTCTTGTCCGCCCGCATAGCATCGAACAGTCTTGCGGGCGGCACTTCCGGCCAGCCGGGCAGCGGCCCAATTCGCCTCACCAGGGCGATAATCCGCGCCACGTCATCTGCGGGCGTCCTTACCAGCTCATGCCCCAACAGCGCTGCGCACATCATGCCCCAGGCCACAGCTTCTCCATGTTGATATTTTCTATAGTGCGTCACAGACTCCAGCGCATGCGCAAAGGTGTGCCCGAAATTCAAAATCTCTCGCAGACCCGATTCCCTTTCGTCCTGGCTAACCACATTCGCTTTGATCTCGATCGATCGACGCAGGATATGTTCGAGTGCGCGGTGATCACGGCGCAGAATTGTTTCCAAATTGTCTTCGAGGAACGTGAACAGTTTCGAGTCTGCAATCACGCCGTATTTGATCACCTCAGCAAGTCCGCCGCGAAACTCCCGCTCCGGCAAGCTGGCCAGCACTTCAGGGTCGACCAGTACCAGTCTCGGAGGGTAGAACGCACCTACCAGGTTCTTGCCTTCCGGCAGGTTCACTCCAGTCTTCCCCCCTACCGCACTATCCACCTGCGCCACCACGGTTGTTGGTACCTGTACGAGAGCCACTCCGCGCAAATAGGAAGCCGCCACAAAGCCGACAACATCTCCGACGACTCCGCCGCCGACCGCGAGCAACAGTGATTTCCGGTCCGCACCGGCGCTCACCAATTTTCTTGTAATCGCTTCGACCGTCGTCAGGCTCTTCGCCGCCTCCGCGTCGTCAAACAGATGCACCTGAGCGTTCAAGCGGGCAGGAATTCCCCGTCGGACCTTGGCGCCGACGGCGCGCCATACCCTCTTCGACGTAACAACGTGTACGCTTGAAAAGCTTTCTAGTTGGGGGATTTCCCGCCACCCATGACGCAGCACGCCCCGCTGGCACAGCACAGCGTAATCGCCTGCAGCGGCGCGTACCCTTATGGCATGTGAATCGGTGTGTTTCATCGCCCGGTGTGGATTCTTCCAATGTAGCACAAGCCTCGAGCGCAATGAGAACCTGCGGCACAAAAATGCTTCGTGCTACCATAAGCTTGCCTGGAAGTGGGAATTCAATGACTCTTTCCCAAAGGGTTTATCACGTGGACTACGCCGTGGTCGGCTCTGGCGTTGCCGGCATGCGCGCCGCGATTGAGCTGAGTCAGGCCGGCAGCGTGCTGGTGCTCGCCAAATCCTCTCTCAGCGAATCGGCCACCGCCTATGCACAAGGCGGCGTTGCGTTCGCCCTCAGCGACGAGGATGAAATCGCACTTCATGGGCAGGACACCGTCAATGCAGGCGACGGTCTGTCGAACCCGGAAGGCGCCGCCCTCCTGGCGGAGGAAGGTCCCAAATACATCACGCAATTGATTGAATGGGGCACGGAGTTCGACCGTGCAGGAACAAAACTCGCCTTTACTCAGGAGGCGGCGCACAGCCGCTCCCGCATCCTGCATGCCCGGGGCGACTCCACCGGCCGCGAAATCAGCCGCGCACTTCTTGTGCGTGCGCACAGCATCCCCCACCTCCATCTTCGCCCACACGCCTTCACCACGCGACTGATGATGGAAAAAGGCCGCGCCATTGGCCTGCAATTCATCGACGAAAATGACGGCTCCGTTCACGAACTGCGCGCCGGCGCTACGCTCCTCGCTACCGGCGGATTGGGCCAGATTTACCGCGAAACGACCAATCCCGAAGTTGCCACCGGCGACGGCATGGCCGTCGCCTATGAAGCCGGCGCGGCCCTCTCCGATATGGAATTCGTGCAGTTCCATCCCACGGCCCTGGCAATAAAGGGCGCACCTCGATTCCTTCTGAGTGAACTACTTCGCAGCGAAGGCGCCATCCTGCGCAACATCAACCTGGAGCGTTTCATGAAGCGGTATCACGAGGCGCATGATCTTGCTCCGCGCGATGTCGTGGCCCGTGCCATCGCCAGCGAGATGCACCGCACCAACAGCAAGCATGTGTATCTGGACATGACCTCCAAGTCCAAAGAGTTCTTCGAGAAGCGTTTTCCTCGTATCTATTCGACTTGCCTCAGTTATGGCCTCGATTTCGCTAGCGATCTCGCTCCCGTCAGTCCGGCCGCTCATTTCATCATGGGGGGAGTGAAAACCGATCTCTGGGGACACACCTCGATTTCTGGCCTTTACGCTGCGGGAGAAATCGCGGCCACGGGCGTTCACGGAGCAAATCGCCTGGCGAGCAATTCCCTTCTCGAGGGTCTGGTGTTCGGTGCCCGCGCCGGCATCGCCATGATCAAGGATGCTCCCGGCTCAAGAAAGAGTCCGGCGCACCTTCCCGGCTCACCTGCCCCGAAAACATGGAACAATACCGAGAAACCCCCGGACAGAGCTAAACCATCGGCCAGCATTGCGGCAGCGATCGAAGAAATCAAAGAGCTGATGTGGAAGCAGGTTGGCATTCTACGGAGCGGCAAAGATCTGAAGGCCGCTGTTGAAGCACTCTCTCAGTTGGGGTTGCCTCGCGGCGAAAAGGACGGGCGTTACGAGCACGAGCTTCGAAGCTTACACACTTTGAGCTTGCTAGTCGCCCGCTCCGCCCTGGCGCGCCAAGAGAGCCGCGGCAGCCATTACCGCGCCGATTTCCCCTACCGCGACGATGACAAGTTTCAGAAGCACTCGGTCATCAGCAAGGATCGCGAGGTTGAATTTTCGAATTCAGGCGTCGGTAAGCCGTGATGGGTAGTCGTTAGCCGACAGTTTGGCTTCGCAGGGAGTTCAGTTCAGTAACCATCCACCCTGGCAACCGACCCCTTCGTCCGAATTCTACTTCTTCTGCAGTTCGTGCACCGATTCCAGGATCGTGTGTCCGGTTATCGCCAGGGTCTTCGGGCTGATCTTGTCCAGCGTGTCCTGCGGGGTATGCCAGTACGGCACGTCACGCGCTATATCCAAATCAATGATATCGACGGAAGGAACATGCCGCGCGGTGAAGGAAAAATGATCG
>Ga0181532_10002516_pt1 | contig 17054 bp, 13 predicted proteins | sample PEATcosm2014_Bin_33_FD_119768 | JGI IMG/M metagenome (GOLD analysis project Ga0181532, IMG submission 119768) | Peatland microbial communities from MTU Mesocosm Facility, Houghton, MI, USA - PEATcosm2014_Bin11_30_metaG | ecosystem: Environmental > Terrestrial > Soil > Wetlands > Peat | place...
AGAATGCGGGGCTTTGATTGCGCATGCGTCCACGAATGCCGGCTTAGCACAGTGGTAGTGCAACGGTTTTGTAAACCGTAGGTCGGGGGTTCGAATCCCTCAGCCGGCATGCCCCGCAAAAAGGTCCGAGAACCGCAAAACTACGTTCCACCGCACGTCGGCCACAATTCGAACCCCCGACGGAAAGACAAGCAGGGTTCGACAACGTCGCGCAGCGACGTTGAACGCCGGAGCGTAGCGACGGCGGCCCCGAGCGAAGCGAGTGGGCGAGGCGCGCAGCGCCGAGTAATCCCTCAGCCGGCATATCCCGCACGGCGTCGAAACACCGCACTTCTGGTTCCACAGTACTTTGGCCTCTATTCGAACCCCCGACAGAAAAACAAGCAGGGTTCGACAACGTCGCGCAGCGACGTTGAACGCCGGAGCGTAGCGACGGCGGCCCCGAGCGAAGCGAGTGGGCGAGGCGCGCAGCGCCGAGTAATCCCTCAGCCGGCACCAGAAAACGTAAATTAAATCCATAGGTTACGTTATTTTTGGGATATTGGAGTGCGCGAAATTTAGGACCCATTTTGCGCGCCAACTTGCACGATGGAATCGTCCGGTAGCTGATGCCCCTTAATAGAGGGGCATACTCCCCAACGACGGCAGATATTTTCACCTGCTCCCGGTCTCGAGAGGCCGTGCTGACGTTCACCACTCTCCGCTCTCGAGCATTTATTTCTATTTCGGGGGAGTCAACCAATCCCCACTTTCAATAAACTTCAATGGCCATGTATGGTCGTTGTGATTAGCGAAGTCAGGTGGTGTTGTCAGATCCTGGACTAGGTACATATCGGATCCATCGGGGACTAAATACACGTAGGTACTCTCGAGCGTTTCATGCAAATCCTTACTTTGAGTCGCTAGCGTGATCCGGCCGTCCTGCCCAACCGTGTAAGTCACGATACGCCGCTTGGGCACCCATCCGTCGGTAGCAATCTCACCTGTATGGTCAGAACGGAATTCGATCGCAATGTTTGGGTACTCGCAGCATAAGCGCGTACCGTGATCCGAAAAGAAGTGGACGGGCTTCGATGCACTGAATCGAGCCGCGAACCAGCCTTCGACTTCAGATCGGCCTAAAGACGTGGTTCCGTGGCTGGAGTGAGCAACTGAACCCTGATCCGCACGCGAGCAACCGAAGAGGACAAGCAACGTTTGTGCAGTTATCCAGGGCACCCAGAAAGAGCGGTAGGCAATCATCGGAATGCTCGCATAGTACGTTGAGCGAAAGTCCGCTCCTAGGCGCTTACCGGTAATTCACCAACGCCCCGCTTCTGGGTCGGGAAGCAAAGCCACCTAAAGAAATGTGACCCTCTTTCACGAGTTTCTTCGCGTTACCTGACGATGAATAAACTTTGGTCGGTTTTTCAACACCGAATAGTCTGGACTTCCGGCGCGGCACTGCTGGCGATCGTTGCGGTACCAGCGATTGTGCACGGCGCCTCGCTGCACGCGTGGCTGTTTGACGTCGGCCAGAATATGGGAGCTGATGGGGCAGCTGGATCACTTGGATCGGCAGGCGCTTGTTCCGCAGGGGATGCAGGAGATGACGGAGGCTCCACCGACAATCTGCTTGACCAGTTGCGCAACGGGATATGGCCGTATGGGAATCCCAGTGACGCCACTGACGGACCGCAGCTTAAGGCAAATCCAGGAATGATCGGTGCGCCGATTCAGTTTCCGAGTGACGGCCCTCCCCCTGTCATATTTCAAGGATTCTCGGGAGACACCGGCGACAAGATCGGACAGGCGGTGGACCTACTCGATGCTCTGAAAACCGCGTTGGCAGGTACTGAAAATGAAGGGACGGCTGCTCCCCCGGAAGCGGCCGAGTGAGTAGTGCAACACATCAGCTGGCCAGTCGCAGAATCTGCCCTAAATAACTGGATCGTTTTGCGTGCAATACCAAAGAGAGAATTATGCCCAACACAGAGCAGCCTATACGACGGACCTGGGGAACCGTTACAGTGGGGGGCCGGCGGCTCCCCATTCGTAGGTTGATTTTTTGGGCCGGCGTAGCCATCTGGTTAGGCAACATGATTCTGCACACCGGCTGGTACGGGATAGCAGAGCTGCGGGCGTCTCTCACGTTTATTGGCGAACTGGTGCTCATCACCAGTGTCACGCGAACCATAACCCTCAATCGCGTGGCTGTTTTCTATTGTTGGGGCGGCACCGTAATGGGAGTGATGTGGGTGATCTCTGCCGTGTTCACCAGCTTCGTGCCGGCCCCAGACGCGGTCAGCCGGCAAATCTTTGTACCGTTCATGGAGGAATCGCTGAAGATCGCGCCGGTCGCATTCATGCTTTGGCGAGGGCGCAGATCACGCTCCTGGACTATGGGAGCAAGCGACATCATGTTGATGGGAGCAGCGAGCGGCGGAGGGTTTGGGTTAGTCGAAGAAGCCTTCTACCACTTTCACAATGGCGCGACGCACGCTCTGGACTGGTTTCCGCTTACCCGCATCAACGGAGCGACCCTTACGGTCGGGCACGCGACCTGGACCGGTCTTGCTGGTGCCACCTTGGGGCTCGCGATGCTCTGGCGGCCCCGCCAGCCGCTGACCTATCTCATTGCAGGAAGTGGAATTCTCTGGTCCATCATCGATCACAGTCATCACAACTATGGGGTCGATCGAAGCGGATTCAGTGTCGACCTGTTTAATTTCGTTACTGGTCACGGCTGGTTATCGTTATATTTTTTTGTCATCGCACTCATCTGTGTCCTGGCATCAGACTTGAATGTTGTTCAAAGGGTCTTGCCGCCACTTCCGGTGTTAAAGACACCGCTGGCGGGTTTCTTGTCTTCCGGTAAGGGCCCCCTGTCAATCTGGAACTTCCTGTTAACGAAACGAGCACTTGCGTTTGCGGCCTTTCACTATAAAAAGGAGCCGCCACAGGCGAGGAGCGGTCAGCTGGATCCGATCCTCTTCGTTCTCCTACAGAAGCTCATGATTTTCCACGATAGCAATCCACCCAACGTGCAAGGGCCTTCACCAACACCCGCTCGTGGGGCTGTGGCATGAGGCACAGCCGTTCGAAGCAGCCCCAAGCGCAAGGAGTCCATCCCGTCATTCGAGCGATCGCGAGGAATGGCGGGATCGCACGATCTGACCGACCGAAGAGGATTTGCCGGTCAACCGATGCGCGAGGATATGGCTCCCACGTCGCTCAACTCAGGCATTTTTAGATCCCATTGATCCCATCTATCAGGCTCTAGTGAAACACCTAAAGCGAAAATAAGGGAGTACATATCATCGTAATAGTCGCAAGTGCGGTGATCGCAACGTCGGAGCGCCGCAAGCTGTGGACACTTTCCTGACCAAGATCGCGAATTTCAGCGAAACCGCTATGTGGGTTGTTGGTGCTCTTTTTGTCGTTGACTTCGTCGCTATCTTCATCTGCGCCTATCGCACCGGGACGACGGATGTAGAGCAGGGGCGCGTCGTCACGCGGCGGAGGCGGCCCTCTGGCCTCATTGCCGGGCAGTACTGGTCGAAGAGCAAGGCGCTTGTCAGCCGTCGTGTGTACATCAGCGAGATGTCCCTGGTCGACGGAACCGCGACCCCGGCCCAGCACTTGATTGCCCATGGTATAAAGCTCGCCTTCCTGCTCTTCTGGCTCGCCTTCATCTTCGGCATCCTCACGCTGCTGCCGTCGGAGCCGGGTCTGGCCCTCACGATGCTGTTCATCATGTGCTGCCTCTTGTGCTCTGCCATCAGTCTCATGCTCAGAAGCCGGGCCAAAGCGCTGCGCAAATTCGCGGAACAGCAGGCGCGTCGGAAGACGACTTAGTGTTTGAGGCTGGCGACGTTCGGGAAATCTCAGCATGCCTGACCCACTTCGCCGACCGTTTGCGCGTTATGGAGCACATCTTCGAGCAACTGCCGACAGCCAATTGATCTCATGAGGAGGACGACATGACCGCGCAGAGCCACTTCATACGTGTTGCAGATCCCCGGCAGCCCGCCCCTCGCTCCGAAACTAGTCGGGGCCGATGGAAACTATCCTGCTCCTGCTCCTCGTCGCTCCTCCTGTGCATGGCCATGATCTTCGGAACATCGATCGTCGCCTTGGCTGGGCCGCCGGCCGGCGACCCCGCGACCGAAGGGCTCGGTTCAGCCGATGGGGAGCAGCCCGGAACGCGAGTCGTCGTTACGGATCTCAAGCGCGCAGGAAACACTGTCACCCTGAAATTCGTCATTTACAACGACTCGGGAACCGACCTTACCATCTATGGAAACTACACCGACGCCGAATACGCCGGCTACTTGAGCTTTTCGGGCGTGCACCTGCTCGATGGGCCTGGCAAGAAGAAATACTACGCGGTAAAGGACAGCGATCGAAACTGCGTCTGTAGCGACAACATCAAGGCCATCACGGCGAAAACCTCGATGACATTATGGGTCAAATATCCGGCGCCTCCAGACAGCACTCAGAAAGTGACGGTGCAGATTCCCCATTTCCTGCCGATCGAAGACATTCCGATCCACTGAGCGCGCGAGACTCACGTGAACCGTCGCCCGCTATTCTTGAAGCCGCTACCCACCCTCATCGCGATCCTATGGGCGGTCGCCGTGCCGGCGCACGCTCAAACGCAAGGCGCGGCACCGCAGACTAGGATTGGAGATCTGATCTATCGGGTTGGCGACCTGACCTATCGCGTCGACGATATGGGCGGGAAGGTGCAGAGTCTCGCCGTCAAGGAGACCACGACCGAGGTGCGCATCGATCTGTCCGCCGACGTGCTGTTCGCCTTCGACAAGGCCGAACTCTTGCCAGAGGCGCGACAAAGCCTGTCTCAAGCCGCCGCGATCATCCGCGATAAAGCGAAGGGTTCTGTTCGGATCGATGGTTACACCGATGCGAAAGGCTCCGACGCGTACAACCAGCGTTTGTCGGAGCGGCGCGCGGCGGCCGTGGAGAACTGGTTCAAGAGCAATGGGCATATCACGAATATTTCCTTCGTGGCCAAGGGATTTGGCGCCAAGAATCCGGTGGCGCCGAACACCAAGCCCGATGGCTCGGACGATCCCGATGGCCGACAGAAGAATCGTCGAGTCGAGATCACGATCACAAAATCCTGACGGGTGGGCGCCGCTCGGCCCTGGGAGGACCGATGCTGATCCGGTGGCGGTACTACGGGTTTTTCGGCTCTAACAGGCTACCCTTATTCTTCGTCGGCGCGGTATGGATGCTCCTCAGTGCGCTCGTCGTTGCCTTGGTTGTGAACGACGTGTACCGCTTGCAGCGCCTTGCTACGGAAGGATTGCCGACTATCGGCACGGTAGTCAAAAAGACCCTGCGCCGCGCCGACGACCGAGGCACTGCCCCTACATCGTACGAGGTGGAGTACATCTACGCGACCGCCGGCGGGCGCCGACTTGAGGGCAGCGATATCGTCGATCCGACGACGTGGGATGCAATTGTCGAGGGTGCGCAGATCCCGGTCGAATACGCCGCGAGCCGTCCGACGATTCAACGGATCGGCGATCGGGTCAAACCTCCGATCGGCGGCGAATTGGTCATCGCCGCGGCGTCGATTCTCGGGTCATGCGGCGCCGCGCTCGCCATCAAGGCGTTATGCATGCCGTGGGGGGCGGCGGCCCGCGCCGCGCGGACGCACTCCAATACCGTTCTTCACGGAAGTCCGGAGTCGGTGTTGATGGTGATCCTCACTTTCCTGCTGCGCTGGGTCAGTCCAGTGACCGTCGGTGCTGTGGTCACGCTGTTCTTGGCAGGGATCTTTCTGCCGAAGGGATTGGCCACCGTGCACCGGGAATCGCTATTTCGTCGCGCGGGCGAAACCGTGAGCGGGACGGTGTTGACCAAGAACATCTGGCACCAGCAGCAGGGCCGCGTGAGTTCGACGCAATACGAAATCGGATATCGGTTCATTACGCACGACGGCATCTCGTTACAAGGTTCGGACGACGTCAACGGCGAGCTGTGGCGGTCAATTCGAGAGCGTGAATCGATTCCGATCCTGTACCTCGCCGGTCACCCGCAGCAGAACCGGCTCCTCGCGAATGATCCCGGAACGATGCCGCGGGTCTTCAGTATGCTTGGCGCGGCGTTCCTGGGCATCGGTGCGCTGCTGACGGGATATTTCTTGTGGGGTTCGAGGCGAAGACGTCGCAAGCGGTAACGGCCAGCGCGATGGATCCTTATCGCGATCAGACGGAAACCGATGTGTGACGAAGCAGGAGGTTCTATGTCAAAGAGAGCAAATCGATGTTTCACGTCCGGACCAAGGTTGGGCACGGCGGCGCTCGTCCTGATATTCGCCCAGATCTTTCTCGGCGCGCAGGCCGACGATACGCAACCGCCACGAGCGCAGGTCGCGATCGCGCCGGCTGATTCCACAGAGGCGGCGTATCGCCAGGGACACGATTCTTACGAGAAAAAGAACTACGCTGAGGCGATGCGCGGGTACCGCGTGGCTGCGGCCCAGGGCAACGCCCTCGCGCAGGTTGGGATCGGAAATCTTTATTGCATGGCGCTGGGTGTGCCCCAGGACTATGGCGAGGCGCTGCGCTGGTATCGATTGGCGGCCGCTCAGGGAAATGCTGAGGCACAGGATCAGATCGGTTTCTTCTACCTATCGGGGTGGGGGGTGCCGCAGGATTCCGCGCAAGCGTTGAGCTGGTTCCGCAAAGCCGCGGATCAGGGGAACGAAGTGGCGCAGAGAAACATCGGCTTGATGTTTCTGCAAGGGAGGGGCGTGGCAGCGGATCGCGCCGAGGCGATCCGCTGGTTTCGCCTGGCGGCAGCGAAGGGTGACGACGACGCGAAGGAGGCATTGAAATACTTGGGCGCTCAGTAGCGCGTCGGGCCGCCGCTCAGGTACGCGAACTCGCTACCGGTGCTGGCCGCGCGGCGAGCGCCGCGGCCTTGCGCGCGATACGTTCGAAGCCTCGCGCGCGCGCCTCCGTCTCGAGCTCCGCGAGACGTGGCTGAGCGCTCGTGGCGTCGGGGCCTGCGATTTGAGCCTCCGCAATCGTCAGGGACGCTTCGAGTCGCTGCCGGACCAGTCCGTGTTCGGTGGCCTCGGTGAGCAACTGGCGCGCGCTGAGCTCCGCGTCCGCCGCCTTCCCTTCCGCGATGCGCACGCGTGCATCCGCAAGGCGCAGCGTCAGCGAATCATCGAGGCTACCGCGCCCCGAGAGCGTTCGCGCAGCCTCGATCGCAGCGCGAGCCGCGCCAAGCTCTCCCTGCTGCTGCAGCGCCCGCGCGAGGATCGCTTGCCCCCGCATCTGATCGCCGTCTCTGTGTTCGAGCTGGAATTCCCGCAGTGCGATTCGCGCGAGTCGAGCCGCCTCTGGCCCTTGATTCGCCTCGCAAGTCAATTCGGCGAGCGCAAGCTGGGTCTGTGCGAGGTCGCCTTTCATTCCGAGCTGGGTCTGACTGGAGAGGGCCTGTTGATAAAGCGCGCGGGTGGCATGGGCGTCTCCTCGCTCCGCCCGAACGCGCCCGAGCGCCACCAGCACTTCGGCCTCGTAGTTCTTCTCGCCAAGTCGGCGATAGATGCTGAGCGCCTGATTATATTGGCGCACGGCCGCACCAAGATCGCCCTGATCAACGGACAGATCACCCAGGTCTTGGAGATCGTTGCCTTCCAATTCCGTATTGCCGATTTCCCGGGCGAGCGTGATGGACTTCTGGTATTGCGCCAGGGCCTCCGGCAGCCGCCCCTGTGCGCGAAAGACTTCGCCGAGTGAGCCTTCTTCCGAACCCATGCCGTTGCGGTTGCCGATATCCCGGAAGGCGATCAGGGAGTCTCGATGGAATTGCCCGGCTTTGTCGAACTGGCCGCGCTCCTCGAAGACGTTGCCGAGGTTACCCAACTCCCGTGCCATTCCCCTCCGATCGCCGATGCGACGCGTGATGGCCAGTGCTTCCTCGAACAGGCTCTGAGCCCGGTCCAGGTCTCCCTGATCGAGCGGCATCTCCGCCATCGCATGCAGCATTCGGGCGGTGCCGGCGCCATCCGCGGTCGCCGCGTAGATGCTGCGCGCCTCCTCGCAGGCGCGGTTCGACGCCACAGCGTCTCCCATGTTCGCCAACGCTCGGCACTGCATGACGCGCGCGGCAGCCACTAGGAGCCGAGCGCCGGTCAGAACACCTTTGCGTGCCGCAATATCCCCTGCCTTCGCCTGCAGAGCGTTGTCCGATAGCACCGAAGCCGCATTCGCCTCGGCCAGGTCCACCCGCGGGTCGAGCTCTGCTTCGCGGGGAAGCCGGCGCAGCTTCTGCAACGACGTTAAGGCTTCCTTGCCACGGCCGGCTGCGGTCTCGGCGTTGACGAGAGCGAGTCCGTAGTCGGGATTGTCCGGGAAGAAAATGAACAAGGTTCGGTATGCGTCGAGGGATTTCTCCCAGTTCTTGGCGGCTTCGTAATAACCCCCCTCAACGAGAAGCTGGTCCTCCCGCGAGAGGATTGTGGCGCGCTCGAGCGCCGCCTTTGCTTCCTCGCGAGCGTTGCCGTCATAGCCGAGCGCGAGCCACGCTTTGGCCAGCGCCGCATGGGCTAACGGAAATGCGGGGTCGGCCTTTACGGATTGAGACAGTAAATCGCGGGCGGCCAACGCATCGAAGGTCCGCAATTTAGCCAGGCCCTCGGCGTACAGTCTCGCGGCTTCGGTATTAGACGGCATCGAGTCCTGGGCACGGGTCACGTCCGCCGCCAGCATGGCAGACAGTCCGAGCTCTTTGCGCAGCCGTTCACCAGTGTGCGAGACGAGCGCAAACAACTGCTGCTCGATGCCTTCCTCAGACAGGCTGGTGAGCGTCTCGCCGCTCGCGGCATTTTGTAGATGCAGATCCAGGCGGATGCGCCGCGCCGACGGCGCACCGAGGTCGAGGAATGCGCCCGAGATCACATAATCGCTGCCCAGGTCGCGCTGCACGGCTTTCAGCGTCTCCGCGGACAGCGTGGCAACGTCAGGCAGCGATAGTTCGATGCGCGCGCGCGCGATCGTCTCCCCGGGAATTAGGCGCACCTGTCCACCCGCGGCGAGCTCCGTGGTCAGCATTTCCGCAAGCGCGGTGCCCAGCCATGCCGTATCGTCGCGACCGGAGAGGTTATTGAATCCGAGTATCGCAACTGTGGGCCGGGTGGACAGATGAGCTTTGGCTGACGCGGGAGCAGAGCGGACCACGTGAGACCGCGGCACAACCCAACCGGCAACGAGACCCAGCGCCGCGACGGCGATCAGCAGCACTATCATCGATTCCCGGTGACGCGTGATGAACTTGGACGTCCGGTAAAGAAAGGTGGTGCGGCGCGCAGTCACCGACATACCGCTGAGGTAGCGGCCAATGTCGTCGGAGAATGCTCCTGCCGACAGATAGCGACGCTCCGGCTCCTTGCTGAGCGCCTTGAGTGCAATCGCATCGAGATCGCCGCGCAGGGCACGCCACAGACCGATCGACTGCTTATCGCGCGACGCCGGCACGCCCTCAGGAGCGCTGGGAATCTCCTCCGGGCGCGTGGCCGCCACACTGGGCCGCACCGGCGCAACTTCGCAGACCATCCGCTCGAGTTCGAGGAGTGAGCGCCCCGCCGTGCGGTACGGATGCCGGCCGCACAAGAGCACGTAGAAGAGTACTCCCAAGGAGTAAATGTCCGTGGCTGCTGTCACCGGCTGGCCGCGGAGCTGCTCCGGGCTCGCGTATTCCGGCGTCATCGCGTGCGTGCCACTCAGCGTGGCGAGCGTGCTCAGCGAGAACTGCTTGGGGTCGCGCAGTTTGGCGATACCGAAGTCGAGCAGCCGCGGGACTCCTTCGCTCGTGACGAGAATATTGCTCGGTTTGAGGTCGCGATGAATCACGCCGCTGCAATGGGCGTACTCCACCGTGTCGCACACGGCGCGAAAGATCTTCAATCGGTCCGTGAGAGACAACCCACGTTCGTCGCAGTACCGATCGACCGGCACACCCTCGACGAAATCCATGACAAGAAATGGAAGGCCCTCCGCTGTGGATCCACCGTCGAGGAGGGTGACGATGTTCGGATGGTCCAGTTTCGCTAACGTCTGGCGCTCCAGGCGAAAGCGCTGCAGGATCTCGGCGCTGTCCTCGCCGGATCGCAGCATCTTGATCGCCACACGCTTCTCGTAATGCTGGTCGGCGCGCTCCGCGAGATAAACGATCGAGGTGCCCCCGCGCCCCGCTTCGCCTACGATTCGATAATCCCCTACCCGCCGGCCAATCATGTCGCGGGCGGGAGCGGCGTCCAAGAGCGCTGGGCCGGATCCTTCTAGAAAGCTGTCTGCGCGATAGTGGCTCTGTAGCAATGAGTCGACTTCGGCTCGCAGAGCCTCATCGCCGCCGCAAGCCTCCTGCAAATACGCCGATCGCGCCTCGGGTTCGCGCTCGAGCGCGAGATCGAAGAGTTCCTTGGTGCGCGTCCAGAGAGCGGCCATTCATCGCTCTGTTACGCTCAGCTCCCGCCCGAGCCACGCCTTTGCAATGCGCCACTCGCGCTTGACCGTGGAGGGAGAGAGCCCGATGACGTCCGCGGTCTCCTCGATACTGAGGCCTGAGAAAAACCGCAGCTCGACGATTCGCGCCTGCTGCGGATCGCGTGTTGCAAGCGTGTCGAGCGCCTCGTCCAGGGCGATCACATCGGCCGCGCGCTCGATGTCGGGTAACACCGCCTGCTCGAACGAAATCGACTCGCCGCTGCCGCCGCGTTTGGCGGCGTGGCGACGGCGACTGTGGTCGACGAGGATGCGTCGCATGATCGGCGCGACGACGCCGAAGAAGTGGTTCTTGTTGCGCCATTGAACGTCTCGTTGCTGCTGGAGGCGCAGGTACGCCTCATGCACCAAGGCCGTCGGCTGCAGCGTATGGCCGCGGCGCTCCCGCCGTAGATAGGACGCCGCCATGCGTCGCAGCTCAGCGTAGACGGACGCCGCCGCTTCATCCGGAATAACGGGCAAGGACGTATTCGACATGTGGCTCAGCGGTTGCCACCGCGGTCATGAGTTGTTGTGATCGGCGCGCGAAAAACCCCAGGGCGGCCAGATTAGCCTACAGGTCAAGCACTGTCACGCAGGCTGGCATGCACACGAACGCTTCACAGCACAAGGTCGAACGCCGTAGGCCCTTAAGAAAAAATAATGCTCGAAAAAACTCTCGTGAAATCAATGGTCGGTGTGAAACGATTCGAGCCTGTAACATCTACGTTCTAAGAGTTGCGCTCGATACAATCGAGTATCGGCCGGATGAATTGAAGCAGCTCGCCGCAACCCGCTGGCAATATGTCTAAATTGGCACACCCCGAAGTCGGACATTGGCTGCGGGCGGATTGTCGAGGACTCATTCAGTCGTCAGCTGCGCGTCAGGCATCAACCGCTACACTTCCCGGCTCTCCGCGGGGCAACCTCGGGGCAACTCGTGATCCCTCAGCCGGCACCATAAAACTTAAGTATAATCAATATACTACGTCATACATGCTAGCTGGAGACAGCCACGGCGCCGGCAAGGTTGTTCGCGAGGCCGGCAGCTTCTCTCATCGCATTCCCTGACTCGTCGCTGCGCATGTGAGACGTGCGGGAAATTCCGCAATGGTTCGTTCATGCGGCGTTCTATTTCCGACTACGCCTCGCGCGTATGACAACCGTCGCCGCGAATATCAGCAGAAGCGCCTCGCCAAAGTGCCGCCATGCATGTGACGTCGCGTGCGCCGTCGAATTCGCCGCGCCTGACGAACTCCGGGCAGAAGCGAGCGCCCCCCGCGGCAATGGCGCGTGCCACAGCAATGACGCCGTGTTATTGGACGAGTCAATGTCTACGCCGTCTGCCGTGACGGTGGCATCCATGAGCGCGCCGTCATCGGGAACCGAGGTAACGTGAATGATCGCCTTGATGCTGTGAGACATGCCGACGCCCAGATCGCCAATGTTCCAATGCGCGACTCCGCCGGGATAGGTGTCACTCGCACTGTTGCCAGCGGGTTGAGGATCCGACTTCGATATACTCAAGCCTGAGCCGAGACTCAATGCGACGGAAACGTTGTGTGCCGCCTGGTTACCGAGATTTGCGTAAGTAATCACGCATATCGCATCATCGCCGGGCGATAATTCGCCCGGTACTTTTGCCCCTTCGATCGTTAACCATACCGCGACGTCTTGGCCGGCTGACTCGATGTGTTTGGTGATCTCGAAGTGGCTGTCGGTCACTTTGCCATCGGGGCCGGCGCCGGCAACCTTGAAACTGAACGTCAAAGAGCGATCGGCCTGCAATACATCCGAGACCTGATGAGGATCGAACTCGACCGTCATCATGACCGAGCGGGACTCAGCGCGCGCCAGATCGCCCAGCTTGAACGCGACGATCTGGCCGCTTGAGGATTCGGGTTGCGGATCGGACTTATCGAACTTGATCTCTTTGGGCAGAGTCGCCTCCAGACGAGTACCGATGGCCGGAAGATTGCCCGCATTACTGAGGTCGACTGAGAATGTAGAGGGACCATCGGTAGCGAGCAGAATTGAATCGAGGGTCGAGCCGAGGAAGACCAGGGCTGGGCCCACCGACTGCACATAGATCGTGTCGCTCGCGTGAGCGTGGAAGGAATTCGCGTTGCACTCGCTGCACTCCGCTTCGGCTGAAATGTCCAATTGGTTTCCGGGGACCAAATTCGGTTCGGTGTCCGTCGTTACCACAAAGAATCTGGGCAGAGTTTTTGGGTCCAGCGCGTCTATCTCCCAGACCAGATGATCTCCATTCTCCACCCCAGTCGGTGGAGGATCCGAAGAGCGAAATTTGAATCCCTTAGGCAGGACCGCCGTCAGCTTCACGTGACGGGCATCCGCGGCGCTCATGTTGTCGAGACCGATGCTGAACGAGAATGGCTGCCCCGGCGCAGTGACGAGACGCGTGTCGGCGCCCGAGCCGAACACGAGGACCGCAAGGTCGGGCTTTTCGCCGACGGCGAACCCGTCCGAAATGCAAAGAGCCAAGGCGAGTAAGACGCTCGCAGCCCGAGCGCCGATTGAAATGGGGGCGATCTTTGTCATTCTATGCATTGGGCCTATTGACTAACGTGCAAATGCCACGGCTGTGAATTGGCATTAAAATCACTCTTATCCCAGTGGCCGTACTTCGGTTCTCCGAGCTCCCACATCTTCATCATTAGCCAACCTTGCGGAGCGATTTTGTAACCGTCACATATGGGAACGTTGAAGCCATCAGCGGGCCATGCAGCTGCAGACTCATTCCGCCTGTGGACGGAAAAGTCCACGCCGTCGCCCCGCTGGTGAGTCTGGTGCGGCGTGGACCAGAAGGCCCCGTTCGGGGGGCCGAGATCGTATTGACCGCCGAAAGGCAGCGAAACATCGATCACCCAAAGCGGATAAATTCGCCACTTGGCTGCTTTGCAAGAAAAGAATAGTTGGTCATTGTGTAACACCTGGGCTTCGTAAAAGGCATTGGCGAATTGACTGAGCCGCTGCTTTGTCGCCGCGGTGGCATTGTCGCCAGAGGTGTGTGAGCTTCCATGCACGTCATCGACATAGTTTGGATCACCATCCAACGGGGAAAGCCCATCCACCTTGGCTTCAACCGCAACTTCGGCTTTGCGACTGGGGAACCGCACTGAGGTCGCCGTGATTTTGTAAATTCCGGCGATGCCCAGATCGTCGTGATTCTTGGCCTTCCCCGCTTTAAAGCTAAGATGGATTCGACCGTCGGCGTCGGTTCTCTGTTGGATGCTCGGCTTGTCGTCGGAAAGTTTGGTGCCGTTGAGGCTCCCCCGTGGACGGCCGGCGGCGTCGTGCGTGTGGCCGCCGGTGTTCTTCTGCACCTCGACCTTGGCCTCAACCAGCGCGTTTTTGATCGGTACGCCGTCGCAAGTGACTCTGATGTTTAGCCCGGCTATGCCGCTGTCCGGATCAATGGTGTCGCTGCCGTGCTCGACCCCCATCTCGATGTCTTCGTCGTTGATGTCCGGGTTGGCCGGCTGGTCGTTGAGCGGAGACATGCCAGCAATCTTGCACTTTCCAATTCGCCGTACCGTAATCGTCCAGTCAATATCGGTTTTAAAATCGGGGCCCACGATAAAACCGGCTCGCCACGCTTCACCGACATAGTGAGCGTGTTTGGAAAAAAAGTCCGGAGCCGGCGTGTTTGCTTCAAGAACGATATTGGACTGCTTTCCCGCATCACTTGCAAATATCTCTCCGCTAGGGCTGCATGTGACGATACCGATTTTTGACCCTTGTCGTGGTGGGCAAACAAACGCTATTTTCTTGTTGTCAAAGTTGCAAGATGCGGACAGGTCCGCGAAAACTTCGGTGCGCAGGCAGCTCGCCTCGAAAGCTGGCTTAACCATAATGGCCCAGGTTCCGTCAGCGCGCTTGTGTGGCATGGAAAAATATCCCGATCCAAACCGCGCCCAGTTCGTGTCGTCGGTCCTGATAAGAGACTCGTGGTCATGCCAAGGTCCATAAGGAACATACGTGTTGTCGAATAGACGCAGGCCCGCTGGTGCGTAACGGTCGAATTGATACGACTCCGAGACCCTTAGGGCGCGGACGCTGCCCGTACCGAATCGATCGAATTTCACCACTGCCGAGCCCTGCGCGGTCGCAGTGGAACGTCGGTATCCCGGAATCCCGGCATCAGGCGCGAATTTGTCTCCGGATTCGCTTCCCCTGGCCGTGCCAGACCAGGTGAAGAAATACGCCTGACCATCATCGGGTGTCGGCGCCGGCGTTGTCGCGTCGCCCGCACCAACTCGCGTCGGCGTGATGACAGCGACTAGCACGATCAGAGCCCAACCGGACGACGAGGATTGAAGGATCACACTGAGAGCTCCCGACCTACGTCAAGCGGCAGACTGATTGCGCCAAGATATGGACCGTACGCCCGATTAGGCACGGCGCGCCTCCTCTCAATTGAAGGCCGGGGTTCTGTGGGTACTCGAAGTTCTGCTTTATAACGCGCAAGGCGCTGACAAAGCGGGTCAAGCGCTCGAAGGAAGTTCACCTACTTCCCGGGTGCCCGAGGCCAGGTGCCCGGTCTGATCTGAACGTCCGCCATTGCGCCCCCGGAAATTGCGCTCCCGCTCTTCTCGACGCATCAAACCGTGTTCGATGGCCTGCGCGAGGACGTCGTAGGCGCTGCGCTCCGCCTCGGCTGCCTTCTCCTCCGCGATGCGCCCGCAGCTGATCGCCGTCGCGGTGCTCGAGCCGGAACTCCGCAAAGCTGCCGCTCGCGACCGACAACATCGGGTCCGAGACGACTCATTAGAGGTGTTCGGCTACGATGTAACAGAACAGAGATAGAGGTTCCTCGAATTTCCGTGTGGACTCCGTCCCGAGTCCACGGGCGTCCACCGCCGTCGAACAATATCCAGCCCTCTCGCGGGGTAACTTTTGGGGGTAACTTCTCTCACCAATCTTTGTAAACGCTTACGAAACAATCTGCTATGGCGCCTATTCGAATCCCTCAGCTGGCATATCCCCATCAGTGGCCGCAATAATGCAGCGCCGTAGGTGCCGATGATCGCGCACAATTCGAACCCCCCGACAGAAGAATAAGCCGGGTTCGACACGCCGTGTAACGGAACGTCGCGCAGCGACGTGAACGCCGGAGCGTAGCGACGGCGGCCCCGAGCGAAGCGAGTGGGCGAGGCGCGCAGCGCCGAGTAATCCCTCAGCCGGCATATCCCCATCAGTGGCCGCAATAATGCAGCGCCGTAGGTGCCGATGATCGCGCACAATTCGAACCCCCGACAGAAGAATAAGCCGGGTTCGACACGCCATGTAACGGAACGTCGCGCAGCGACGTTGAACGCCGGAGCGTAGCGACGGCGGCCCCGAGCGAAGCGAGTGGGCGAGGCGCGCAGCGCCGAGTAATCCCTCAGCCGGCACCCAGACCCCTCCTTCCGAGGCCTTCCGAGAACGTCCAGGGACGCTCGCCAAACGAACAAAAAGGCTGAGATTTACGGGGTTTTGGCGAATTTTTTATGTCCGACAACGTCCGAATCAATACGTTGACAGCCAGTGCACAAACGGGGTTAGGAGTAGCCGCGCGCTGACATGAGGGGGGTGCGCGCATCCCGTGTAGCTGGAGTTCCTCCTCGAATCCGTGGCACGAACTCCATCGGGGGATCCAGCCGATTGCGCCAACGACATCCTCCCAGCCTCCCCCGCATGCCGTGCTCCCTTATACGGCCACCTTGTCCTGTGTCGTGGTATCGAAGTCGCTCGCGTCGTGTCGCTCGCGCAGCTGGCTCGCCGGATCCCCATGCATGCGGTTCACCATACGCCCGCGCTTTGCTGCCGGACGCGCAGCGATCGCATCGGTCCAGCGCTGAACGTTCTTGTACTCGGCGACTTGCAGGAACTCACCCGCGTCGTAGAGGAGTCCCTTGGCGAGCGCGCCGTACCAGGGCCAGACCGCGATATCGGCGATGGTGTACTGCGTCCCGCCCAGGTACTCGCTTTCCGCAAGGCGCCGGTCCAGCACATCCAACTGTCGCTTCACCTCCATGGCGAAACGGTCGATGGCGTATTCGATCTTGGTGGGCGCATAGGCATAGAAGTGGCCGAAGCCGCCGCCGAGGTAGGGCGCTGCGCCCATTTGCCACATCAGCCACGACAGGCACTCCGCCCGCGCCGCCGGCTCGTGCGGCAGGAGTTCGCCGAATTTCTCCGCCAGGTACATCAATATCGCGCCGGATTCGAACACGCGAATGGGCTGCGGCCCGCTGCGGTCGATCATGGCGGGAATCTTCGAGTTCGGGTTCACGCGCACGAAGCCCGAGCCGAATTGATCCCCCTCGCGAATGTTGATCAGCCAGGCGTCGTACTCCGCCCCCGTGTGACCCCGCGCCAGCAACTCCTCTAGCATCACCGTCACCTTGACACCATTGGGCGTACCCAAGGAATAGAGCTGCAGCGGATGGCGTCCCACGGGCAGATCCTTGTTGTGCGTCGGCCCGGCCACCGGGCGATTGATGTTGGCAAACTGGCCCCCGTTCTCCTTGTTCCACGTCCAGA
>Ga0181532_10002519_pt1 | contig 17046 bp, 16 predicted proteins | sample PEATcosm2014_Bin_33_FD_119768 | JGI IMG/M metagenome (GOLD analysis project Ga0181532, IMG submission 119768) | Peatland microbial communities from MTU Mesocosm Facility, Houghton, MI, USA - PEATcosm2014_Bin11_30_metaG | ecosystem: Environmental > Terrestrial > Soil > Wetlands > Peat | place...
GACGACCTGATCCTGCAAGGCTTCGTGCAGGAATATGGACCGACCGTGATCGCCGCGCCCTCGGCCACGGGCTTTAATCGCGTGGCCTGGATCATGCCCTTCGCCGTCCTGGCGCTCGGCATCGCCTTCGCGGTTCATATCGTGCGCTCGTGGAAGAGTCGGCCTGAACCGGCGCTCGCCGATGGCATCATCATCCCGCACGGCAGCGAACTGGACGAGTTCCGCAAGAGGGCAAGAAAAGAGACCGACCTATGATGATCAAGTGTGGCGCGGGCGCCCCCGCCCGCGAAAAGCTGCGACATCGTTATGACGTTCGGGGCAAGGAGAACGACCTATGATTCTCTTCGTCTGCGGTGTGGTTACTCTCGCCTGTCTCTATTACGTCTTCTTCTTTCCCGGCGAAGTCTATGCCGGAGAAGAGAAGACGCGCCTCGGCTATCTCCGCGAGCGCAAGGAAGCGGTCTACGAGAACCTGCGCGATCTGAATTTCGAATACAAGGCCGGCAAGGTGCCCGACGTGGACTATCAATCGATGCGCACGTCGCTCGAAGAAGAGGCGGCGGCGATCATGGCCGAGATTGCGCGGCTGGAGCAGGTTGCCGGACAGATGGCGTAAACCCTCCATTCTCGTTAGGAATTTCCCCTCGGCGCCGGTTAAAATGAAAATCTCATGAGCCTAAACACCATCAAAGAGATTGAACGCGCCATCGGCTCTCTCACGCCCCGCGAAATCGAGGAATTGTACGCGTGGCTTGAGCAAAACTGCCCGCCGCCGATCGACACTCGCGTTCAATCCGATCTTGCGGCCGGACGCCTCGACACGGCCATCCAGCGCGCCCTAGGCGACGAAAAGAACGGTTGCATACAGCCGCTCTAGCAACGCAGCATCGCCGCGCGACCGATTTTCTTAACGCTATTGCATCTTGCAAAAGTATCTGCGGCAGCAAGGAGTTCTTTTGACCAAATTCGCACACACCGCCCTAGTAGCCACCATCTTCTCGCTAGCCCTAGCCTCGGCCGCCGCCCAGACCCTCACCGGCACCGTCACCAATGGCACCACTGGCAAGCCCGCCGTCGGCGATGAAGTCCTCCTCATCAACCTTGCCAACGGCATGGATGTTGGCGGCAGCACCAAGGTCGACAGCAATGGCAAATTCAGCTTCAACATCACCGTACCTGGGCCGCACCTCATTCGAGCGATTCATCAGGGAGTGACCTATCATCAGATGGCGCCTCCCGGCGTCAACACGGCCGACGTTCAGGTCTATGACGTCGCGCCCAAAGTCACCGGCCTCAGCGTGACCGCCGACGTGCTTCGCTTCCAGGCCGACAGCGGAACCATGCAGGGCGTGCGCCTGTTCGTCGTCGATAACGCATCTTCTCCCGCGAAGACCCAGATGAACGATCATAATTTCGAGTTCTATCTGCCCGCTGGAGCAAAGATCGAACAGCTGCAAGCGCGCGCCCCGAACGGCCAGCCGATCAGCGCCGAAGCCGTTCCCCAGGCTGAGAAGAACCGTTACGCGATCAACTTTCCGCTCCGTCCCGGAGAAACCCAGTTCCAGTTGGAGTTCACTCTGCCCTACTCGGGCGAGATCAAGATCGATCCCAAGCCGCTCTATCCCGCCGCGCACCTGGTCATCGTCCTTCCCAAGACGATGCAATTCACGGCTGCGAATCCGCCCAGCTACCAGTCCATGCAGGATCCCAGCCAGGGCGACAGTGAGGTCGAAGTAGCGAAAGAGACAAAGCCCGGCCAGGCGCTTGGTTTCACTCTACGGGGCAATGGAGTCATCACCGAATCGCCCGCGGAAACCGCGTCGGGCGCGGCCCAACAGCAGGATGGGCAACAATCTCAGGGCGGCGAGAATCGTTCCAGTGAAAATCGGCCCGGCGGCGGACTCGGCGTTCCTATCGATGCGCCCGATGCGCTGCAGCAATATCGTTGGCCCATCCTCGGCGGATTCGCCGTGCTGCTCGCGATCGGCGGGTGGGTGGTCACGAAACGGCAGCCTGCAATTCGCGCGACCCCGGTTGTCCTGATGGCAGCTACGGAGACGGCCGCCAAGTCCTTGGCGGAACCCTTCGCGCCAGGTGCCTCTGCGGCAACATCTGTGGTCGCGCACCCGACGACCGGCACTTCCACTGCAAAATCGTCGATGCTGCTTGAGGCGCTGAAGGAAGAACTGTTCCAGCTTGAGGTAGAAAAAAAACAAGGCAAGATCACGCCCGCGGATTACGAAAAAGCCAAGGCCGCCCTCGACCAGACGCTGGAGCGAGCCCTGAAGCGGCAAGGTTAGGATTGTGTGGTGACGGGGCTCCGCCCCGTCCAAGCGGGGCGAAGCCCCGCTTCCACACGAGGAGCCCAAACTCCCGCGTCTGGCATCTAATCGATTGTGCCAATAAAGTTGAGGCAATCATTATGAGCAATATATTCAAAACTACGCTCCTGCTCACCGGCATGACCCTTCTGCTCATGCTGGCGGGCCGTGCTTTCGGCGGCGAGCGCGGAATGCTGATGGCGCTGGTCTTCGCCGCCATTCTGAATTTCGTTTCCTATTTTTTCTCGGACAAGATCGCGCTCGCCACCTATCGCGCCCAGCCCATCGGCCGCGAAGATCTGCCGCGCGTCTACAACATCGTCGAGCGCCTGGCGCAAAAAGTCGGCCTGCCGATGCCCAAGGTCTACCTTATCCCGACCGATTCGCCAAACGCTTTCGCTACCGGACGAAATCCGAATAACGCTTCGGTTGCCGTAACTCAGGGGATCCTCGGACTGCTCAACGACGAAGAACTCGAAGGCGTGCTGGCCCACGAACTCGGCCACGTGCGCAATCGCGACATCCTCATCAGTTCGATCGCCGCCACTTTAGCCGGCGCCATCACCTGGCTCGCATCGATCGCCAGGTGGGGAATGATTTTTGGCGGCATGCGAGGCGAGCGCGACGATCGCGGCGGAGGCGGCATTGCCGCGATCGCCATGATGATTCTCGCTCCCTTCGCAGCCATGCTGATTCAGCTCGCTGTGTCACGCTCCCGCGAATACGGAGCCGACGACACCGGAGCCCACTGGACCGGCAATCCCTACGCGCTGGCCAGCGCCTTGGCCAAGATCGACGCCTATTCCCGCCAGCGGCCGCTGATCGCAAGCCCATCGACCGCGCATCTTTTCATTATTCAGCCGTTCTTAGGTGGGATGAGCTTCGGCAACCTGTTCTCGACCCATCCGCCAACCGCAAAGCGAATTGAGCGGCTGACGGGGAGACCCGCCGAATTCTTTCAGTAAGTTCTCAGTTCTCAGTAAAACCGGAGCGGCCTATGCCGCGCGGATCTTGATTGAGGCGATGAGTCCATTAAGAACTCTGCCTAGTTCGTCGGCGGCAGCGAGCAGGACGTCTGCCTTGGATGGTTGGAGGTATTTGAGGTCTCTGGCGATCAGAAACTGAGTCTCAATTTCGACTAGAGACCCGCGCGCCTCACTCAAGAAGTGGTGAAATTCCTTTTGCGAAAAACGGGCCTGCCCTTCCGCAATATTGCTTGGTACCGAAACGGATGCCCGCCGCAATTGGTTAGTGAGTCCGTAGCGTTCCTCGCTCGGAAACCGCTGAGTCACTTCATACACTTGGATGACGAATTTCATGGCTTTCTGCCACGCGATCAATTCTCGATAAGAACGTCCCATAATCCCTCCAGTCAAGATTGTGGGACTTCTAGGTCCGTTGCGCCGTGACCCGTAAACACGCAGAATGTTCGATTTTACTGAGAACTGAGAACCGGGAACTGAGAACTTCTCGATGACATTCGTAACCGCCAGCAGCGCCGCCACCATAGTAGAATCGGCAACAATGGCTCCCGAAACTCTGTTGGCAACCTCGCGGCGCGCTGCGGAACTCGAGAACAGTTTGCGCCGCGTCATCCGCGGCAAAGACGACGTACTCCGCCTTGCCCTGGTTTCCATCTTTGCCAAGGGCCACCTGCTGATCGAAGGCGTCCCCGGAGTCGGCAAGACCACTCTCGGCCAGGCGCTCGCTCGTGCCATCGACTGCACCTTTCAGCGTATCCAGTTCACCAGCGACATGTTGCCCTCCGACGTGCTGGGCATTTCGATCTACTCCGCCATCGAACAGAAATTCGAATTCAAGCGCGGACCGGTCTTCGCCAACGTATTGTTAGCCGACGAAATTAACCGCACCACGCCGAAGACGCAGTCTGCCCTGCTCGAAGCCATGAACGAGGGCCAGGTCACCATCGACGCGCACTCGTATCAACTGCCGCAGCCGTTCCTCGTGTTGGCCACGCAGAATCCCATCGAGCACCACGGCACGTATCCTTTGCCGGAGTCGCAACTCGATCGTTTCCTGATGCGGGTTCGCATGGGATATCCCGAAGGCAACGCCGAGCGCGAGATCCTGCGCGCCGAAGCCGGAGTCGCCCAACTCGAAAACCTGCGCCCCGTGCTCAACGCCGCCGACGTGGTCGAAATCCAGCAAGCCGTCGCCCAGGTCCACGTGGACGAATCGCTAATCACTTACCTGCTGAACATCGTCACCAAGACGCGCGAATCCGAGTATCTCTCCCTTGGAGTATCTCCCCGAGGCTCGCAGATGCTCTACCGCGCCGCCCAGGCGATGGCCTTCCTCGAAAGCCGCGATTACTGCACTCCCGAAGATTTCAAGCCGTTAGTCGTCTCCGTCTTCGCCCACCGCGTCGTCGTGAGTTCGCTCTACACTTCCACGCTGAAAAAATCCGAGCAAGCCGAGCAAGTGCTGCGCGAGATAGTGGAGAGTGTGCCAGTACCGGTATAGTTAGTTCTCGGTTCCCAGTTCCCAGCTAGATCCCAACCATGATCGCGGAAGTTATTCCGGCTGCTTATGACGCGGAAGGCAGGAAGGTCTTTCGTCCGTTCGACCGCCGCAAGGGGCCGCGGCCCACTTTCCCGCTTGGTCGCTATGTGAGTCAGCCTCTGGCGATTCACTGCCATTCAATCGAAGAGGTTCGCAAGTTCTTGACCGGATGCGAATACGTCTCGGATAAGGAACTTTTCGACAAAGAGGACTATTGGCAACCGCCAGAAGACTTCGAAAACAGAAAAAAAGGCGACTGTGACGACTTCGCATTCTGGACCTGGCGGCAGTTCATAGACTTGGGGTACGACGCCCGTGTTGTGTTCGGTCAACATGGAAGATACGGTTCCGGACATGCTTGGGTCCAATTTGTTCAGGAAGGGAAATGCTCAATAGTTGAACCGCTGCGCTGCCGTTTCGGAGGCAGCTTCCCGCGATTGAGCACGCTGAGTTACCGGCCACGATTCTCCGTTGCATGGGACGGGGAGAAGCTTGCCTATTACCAACACCGCGAACGGGCCTCCCGACCGCCAGTCGCCGATGTGGTATGGCTTCTGCCCGGATACGTCTTGTTCTGGGGACGCTTTTGGCTCGGTTCTCCCTTGAGGATCCCGTGGCTCGTTTGGTCTCTGATGAAGCGCTTCCTTAAAGGCTTTCGTTGGATTGGGAAAACGCGCCCATCCTGAATTTCGGAGCGCCGTCGAGTCCTGCACGGAAGGTCTACGTTTCTCAGTGCGTCTACTCGCCCGAGGCCACCGGCGGCATCGGCTGCAAACTGGAGAGCCGCGAGATCGCCGCCACCATCATTCCCGAGAGAAACTGCATAATAGCGACGTCGTTGTTGTCGAACGCATGAGGCGTCGACGACAGCACCTCAAAAACTCCCAGCGTCCGCCGGAAGTGCCGCAGCGGTGCGACCAGGATCGAGCGGACGCCCATCCGCCGGCAAGTCGCCCAATCCACGCGCGGATTCGACTCGGCATCGTCGCACAGCAACACTTCGCCCGTGCGCACGCATTCGGCGGAGAGTCCGCTATCGGTTTGCAGGCGGACGCCAATATCCGGGGCGGTGCGGCCGGTGCGTGCCCGGCAAATAATTTCGTTGCCCCGGCGCAACGCGATGGCAGCTCCGGTGGCGCCGGTTAGCACCTGCGCTTTTTCCGCGATGATGCTGATTCCCGGCTCAAGGTCAATTTCTCCAGCGTTCATGAGCGTATGCGGCACCGCGACGGACCCATGATGGCGAGGCCGCATGCGATGGCGAGTGGAAAAAGTTGCCGCCGCGGGAAGCTCGATCTGATTTTCGCCGGCCTCCGCGACTTGCGGCACACTATTCGGAACGCTGTAGAGCAGCGACCGCACCAGCCGGTCCAGTTCCGCATCTGCGATCAGATGCGCGGTCTGCCCGCGCAACGATCCGCCGAGCACGCGCGAAAGACTCAGCACGGCTCCGCTGCCGCAGGCCAGACACCGCGGAGTGTTGTTTTCGCTGAGCAATTCACACTGCACGCAAAATACGGCCGACTGCAATGACACAAAATTAACGTCGGTGGCTGTCAGCGAACGCTGCATTGGGATGATTCCCTCCGGACAATGAGGAAGGTTGAGGGTAAACAAGTTGCCCCGACACGAGGAAGTGACCGGGCTGGTTCGGGCTGTGGATAACTGGTCTGGCCCGGAACTTGCGACGGGCAGAGCCGTCGTGTCCCGCTATCGCGATATATATCGCGCTGTCATCCTGAGCGAAGCGAAGGACCTATGTATTCCGCTGGTGTCGGCAGGATGCATAGGTTCTTCGCTTCGCTCAGAATGACAACTCAAGAACCGGGGCATTGAGTTCTATAATCTCGCTCATGTCCTTTCTCCGGTTCCTCATGCTGTTGTCGCTCGTAGTCTGGGTCGGCGGCCTGATCTTTCTCGCCTTTGTCGAAGCGCCCACTGCTTTTTCGCCCGGACTTCTGCCGACTCGCCATGTGGCGGGATCGATCGTGGGGCGCTCGCTTGATTTGCTGCATTACATGGCCATCATTTCAGGAATTGTTTTTCTGATCGCATCCATGCTCTACAGCCGGATGGCTACAGGAAATACGCGGCCGCTGGCAGCGCGGCACCTGCTGATCGTGCTCATGCTGCTGCTGACGTTGATTTCGCAGTTCGCCATTTCTCCGAAGATGCACGCCATTCGCGCCGAGGTGGGCGTGATCGATAACGTGCCGCTGGATGACCCGCTGCGAAGGGAATTCAACCGTCTGCATGTGTGGTCGGAAAAGTTCGAGGAGGCGGTGCTCTTGCTGGGGTTGCTGGCGTTGTATACCACCGCGCAAGCGTTCCGGGGAGTTGGGGATAACTGAGGCTAGTGCACCGCTTTGTCGAGTTTCGGCGCGGGCGTCGGTTTCAGCGTGTCGTCGAGATAGGCCAGATACTCGGCGATCAGCTTATAGCTGTCGTAGTAATCGTTCATCTTGATGGCTGCCAGTTTGTCGAACGGCGAATGCAAGATCGGCCACGTCTTTTCCGTGATCGAATGCAGAGTGACACGCGGGATCTGGTAGCGAGCAAATGATTCGGAGTCGGCGGTGCCGACGTTGTCGACGTTCATTGTGGTCACAGGGAGCTTACTGGCCACTGCGACCGCAGCCAGCGCGTTCAGCAGAATCTTGTCGGCGTGTGACGCCCAAACTTCAGTAGGACCGAGCCCCAAACTATCGAAGTTCACCATGGCTTCGATGTGCGCACGCTGTTCGCTGGTGAGATGATCCACGTAGTATTGCGATCCAACCAACCCTTTTTCCTCGGACGAGAATCCGATGAAGATCAGCGTGTGATGGCGCGGCTGCGCGCTCAGGCTGTAGAGCAGCGCGGGCAACAATACCGCTCCTGTCCAGTTGTCGACCACGCCGTCGCCGTAGCTCTCGACCTTATCGGTATGCGCGCCGACGACGATGACTTCCGGCGTTTCTCCCGGCAGCACGCAAATAACGTTCGGCGGCACCTTGCGGTCGAGCGCTTGCTCGGAGAGGTTCGAACCCTCGCATCCGGACTCGGCAAACCATTTCCGGATCCGCGCTTCGCGCTGGCCATTGTTGTCTGAAAACGACTTCAGCCGTCCTTCGACAACTTCGCGTTCCTGCAAGCGGAAGCGGATCCGCGCTGGAGTTTGGGCTGAAGCGCAGACCGCGCAAGCGACGCCAACGATGCAGACGATCAGTGTCCCGGCAAGCTGGCGAAGTCCGAGACGGCGAAGGGATCGGCTCCAACCTGCTGTTCTGTCGAAGCGCATTGTGTCGAGCGTAGCACGACGCCATGCATTCCAGGCGCGTATGCGTATCGAGCACGATGATTTATGCTTTTGATTGAACTGAGAACCGAGAACTGGGAACTGAGAACTCACCATGAAAACTGGCATCATCGGTCTGCCGCAAGTCGGCAAGACATCTCTATTTGGCATTCTGACAAAAGTACATCTTTCCGAGCAGGCACATTCGAACCCGCGCGAGGCGCACATCGGCGTCGCTAAAGTGCCCGACGAACGCCTCGACAAGCTGGCCGCGCTCTACCATCCCAAGAAGCTGACGCACGCCTCGGTAGAGTATGTGGACGTCGGCGCCATCGGCCAGGATGCGCTGAAAGAAACTGCCTACATCGGCCATCTGCGGCAGGTGGACGCGCTCATTCACGTTCTCCGGGCGTTTGAAAGCGATGAGATTCCGCACGTCGGCCCCATCGATCCGCTGCGCGACATCAAGAACGTCGAGTTCGATCTCATGGTGAGCGATCTCGGCCAGATCGAAAAGCGGCTGGAGCGCCTGGAAAAAGATTTGAAGAAGATGAAGACGCCGGAACTCGAAAAAGAAAATGAGTTGCTGATCAAGGCCAAAGCCTTTCTAGAAACCGAAAAGCCGCTGCGCGAAATGGAAATGTCGCCCGAGGACAAGAAGCGCATCCGCGGCTTCATGTTTCTGAGCGAGAAGCCGATGCTCTACGTGCTCAACATCGGCGAGAGCACGGAACTCGGCAAAGATCTCGAAGCGGCGGTCGCAAAATTCAATCTGAGCGAAGTAGCCGCGCGTCCCAATGCCGGAGCCAGCGCGATCTGCGGCAAAGTGGAAGCGGAACTGGCGGAGATGAGCGACGAAGACGCGGCCGAATTTCTCGGCAGCTATGGCCTGACCGAAGGCGGCCTCTCGCGGCTGATCCGCAAGAGCTATCACCTGCTCGGCCTGATTTCGTTCTTCACCGCCGGCGAAGACGAATGCCGAGCCTGGACCATCCCGCTGAATACGCGAGCGCAGAACGGCGCTGGCGCAATTCACTCGGACCTGGAGAAACACTTTATCCGCGCGGAGACTATTCGGTGGGACCAACTTCTGGAAGCCGGATCGGAAGCTAATGCGCGAGCCAAAGGGACGCTGAGATTGGAAGGCAAAGACTACATTGTGCAGGATGGAGACGTAATGCATATTCGGCACAGCGGGTAGCCCGAATGCACATGAATGGATCAGCATCTGCAAAGGCGGATTGACAACGGGCTTATCCTGAAAGCACCCGCAGGAAAGGGCATAACGAGATGTTCCCAGTGGTGCTCTCCATTCTCGTGCTGATAGCAATCTCGAGCATCTGCATCAATTTCGTAATGCGAATTCGCCTGACCAAGGCGGAACGTTCGAGGGACAAGCTAGTCTGGTGGAGGCGTGGCTCCGATGAAATCGATGCCATGTACGAGGAACTCTTCCCGGGTAGCTACTTGCCGCTGTTCAACCAATTTGCTTTCTGGCTTCTCTTGGCTTCAGCCTCTGTTCTTTTAGTCGCGATACTGTGGAGATCACACTAGACCACTATCGAAAAACGCGATCCAACAAAAACATGCAAGCCGCTCCCACAAAGACTAATAGAGCCATCTTCACACCCGGTTCCTTATTTACTTCCGGAATCAAATCCGACGCGGCCACATAAATCGTAACCCCCGCCGACAGCGGCAAGCCGAAGCTAACCTCATGGCGGAAGACGGCCATGGTCATCACTCCGGCCACGGTTGCCACGCCCAGCGCGACGGACGCTCCCCAGGCAAACGCGCGGCTCCGGCCGCTGGCCAGCATCACTGACGAGATGGTGAAACCTTCCGGAATCTTGTGCAGAAAAACCGCGATGAAGATGATCCAGCCAAGCGCCGGGGAAACTAGAAATCCCGAGGCGATGGCGATACCATCGAAAAATGTGTGGATCAGCAACCCGATCAGAACCGAATATCCCTTGTGCGCGTGGACGAACTGGTCGGCGTGGGTTTCTTCTCCAAAGTGGAAATGCGGGGTGACGGTGTGCTCGAAGAAATGGACGAGCAGGTATCCGGCGAGGATGAGGAATCCGGCGTATGGACCTCGCAGGTGAATGCTTTCCGGCACCATTTCGACCAGCGCCGTCGCCAGCATGAAGCCTGCTCCGAGCGCGACGAAATAGCGCAGATAGGAGCGCTCCCAATTCCTTTGGACAATGATGGCGCCGCCGAAGACGTTCGCGCCCGCCGCCGTCAGCCCCAGCAGCACACTGGTCAGAATGGGAGACATGAGGAAAGAGGATAGCAGGAAGCAGTCGCCAGTACCCAGTTGCCAGTTGCCAGTGACTGCTCCGCCGTCTCGGTCGCGCCAGCTATAATCCGCATTGAGGGGAGCTGAGTGCTCGTGTGGTGACGGGGCTCTGCCCCGTCCAGCTGGTCCCATGGGCTTCGAACTTTTCGTGGCAGGCCAACGACTAACGACCAACGACCAGCGACCGCACTAATGCGCTTCGAACTTTTCGTGGCAACCCGCTATCTTCGCGCCAAACGCCGCCAGGCGTTCATCGGCGTCATCACGGGGATCTCCATTCTGGGAGTGGCGGCGGGAGTCGCTTCGCTGATCGTTGCGCTGGCCATCAACAACGGATTTCGGCAGGACTTGCAGGCTCGGCTGCTGGGTTCGACCGCGCACATCAGTCTGCTGCGGGTGGAGAGCGACGGGATTCGCGATTGGCGTCCGCTGCTCGACAAGCTGTCGAAACAGCCGCATGTGGCGGCGGCGGCCCCGGCGATTTACGAGCAGGTGCTCATCTCGCGCGGGCCGCGAGCACGCGGCGCGGTGTTGAAGGGGATGCTGCCGCGGTATGAGCGCAAGGTCAGCGATCTGCTGAATTCGGTGACGCTCGGATCGGCGGCGGCGCTGGCGGAAGACACGGGCGCTGGGACTCAAGAAGCAAGCTCAAGAGCAAATGCAACGGCAAGGGCAGCGGGCGGGGGCGCCCGCTCTACACAAGCCGATTCGCCTGACGACTTGGCAGGGGTGCAGCACAGGGTCGCGGCTATGCCTCCTATTATTCTTGGCAAAGACATGGCGGATGAGATTGGCGCGACTGTGGGATCGGTGGTGCTGGTCACTTCTCCGCAGGGCGAGTTGACTCCGTTTGGCATGGTGCCGAAGTACATTCGCTTTCGCGTCGCGGGAATTTTCAACTCTGGCTTTTACGACTACGACTCTTCCTGGGCGTTCATCCGGTTAGCCGACGCGCAGGAGTTGTTTGGCTTGGGCGACGTGATTTCGGTCATCCAATTCAAGCTTGACGATATTTATCTCGCGGGCAACGTTGCTCGATCTCTCGAACAGGCCGCCGATCTTATTTCAGGAAGCCACGGTTTCATGGCCACCAGTTGGATGGAACAGAACAAGCCTCTGTTTCGCGCACTGCGGCTGGAGCGGGTGGTGACGTTCATCACCATCGGGCTGATCGTGTTCGTGGCCGCGCTCAACATTTTGATCTCGCTGATCATGATGGTGATGGAGAAGACAAAAGACATTGCCGTGCTCATGTCGCTGGGGACGAAGAAAGCGCAAATCCGGCGCGTGTTCATCGCGCAGGGCGTGCTGATCGGCGTAATTGGGACGGCGATCGGTCTGGTGCTTGGATACGCGATCTCGTGGGCGGGCGGACATTATCACTTCATTTCCCTGTCGCCCGAAGTCTATTCGATTGACTACGTGCCATTCGCGCCGCGGCTGATGGATGGCTTGATCGTAGCTCTGGTTTCCATCGGGATTTCATTCGTAGCGACGATTTATCCGTCATGGTCAGCGGCAAGAATTCTGCCGGCGGAGGCGTTGCGGTACGAATGAGCTTTTTGTGTGGTGGCGGGGCTTTGCCCCGTCCGCGGGGCGAAGCCCCGCCACCACACGATCCCCCTGCTGTGACCTCCGTCACATTGCAATTCTTTTCCTCAGGTATACAGTCTTTCGCATAGCTCGTTTCTGGCGGCGCAACGCAGGAACGGGCAGGTCCTCCTCATGGTCTAAGGGATCATGGTCTAACGGATCATGGTCTAATGGGTCAGGGACCCTTTTCTCAGGTCGCAACGGGACGAGGGCTTGGTACTTGGGAGGGCAAGTTTGCATCCAATAGCTCAAGATCCTCTGTTGAGGGTCGAAGGGTTAGGTAAGAGGTTTCGCTCAGGCGAAGCCGAGCTTGTGCTCTTTGAGAATCTGTCTTTCCAAGTCACCAAGGGAACGATGCTGGCGATCGTGGGACAGTCGGGTGCAGGAAAGAGTACCTTGTTGCACATCCTCGCGGCCCTTGATCGTCCCTCGGCTGGTGCCGTATACTGCGCCAACTCCCAAGTGAATGCGCTTTCCGACGATGACGCCGCCGAGTTTCGTAACCGCGAGATCGGCTACGTGTGGCAGTTCCATTACCTGCTGCCGGAATTTACCGCATTGGAAAATGTGGCCATGCCTCTGCTGACGCGCGGACAAGCGCTGGCCTCGTCAGTACAGGAGGCCTCGCGCTGGTTGCGCGAGGTCGGCCTCGAAGCGCGCGGACATCATCGTTCGGGCGAGCTTTCCGGCGGTGAGCAGCAACGGCTGGCGCTGGCACGGGCGCTCATCACCCAGCCGCAAGTATTGCTGGCCGATGAGCCTACTGGCGATCTGGATGGACGCACCGGGGAGTTGGTTTTTGAATTGGTGGCGCGGTTGCACCGGGAGCACCAGCTGACCTCTTTAATCGCCACCCACAACCTGGCGTTTGCACGACGGTGCCATAGGGTTTTAAGGTTGGATAGAGGCACAATAGAAGAAGTGTCGCCGGAGTCGCTTCCGGCGTAACGAAAGGCAGCCCAGAAACACGATTAGAGAGTAGAGGTCGCAACATCGGAGTACCCGGAGGTAAGACGCTGCGGGTTACTACAAGTCGGATATCGCTGGGAGATTAGGCGATATAAATGCATAATGAGGTAGGGTCTGAGTTTGGCGGAAGGGCGTTCCGCAGGAACTCGGGGGGAATCAGTATATGTTCGAACGCTACACAGAGAAAGCCAGGCGCGTCATCTTCTTCGCACGGTATGAGGCGAGCCAGTTCGGGTCTCCTTATATTGAAACCGAACACTTGCTGCTGGGACTGCTGCGCGAAGACAAGGCCCTGACGAATCGTTTCCTGCGCTCTCATGCGTCGGTGGAATCGATCCGGAAGCAGATCGAGGGTCATACCACCATCCGGGAAAAGGTTTCCACTTCGGTCGATCTTCCCCTGAGCAACGAATGCAAGCGCGTGCTGGCGTATGCGGCGGAAGAGGCGGAACGCCTCTCGCACAAGCATATTGGCACCGAGCACCTGCTATTGGGATTACTGCGCGAAGAAAAATGTTTTGCGGCTGAGATTTTGCACGAGCGGGGATTGCGTCTTTCGACCATCCGCGAAGAGCTGGCCCGCACCAGCCAGGAAAAAGCGGCGCCGCAACGCGGACAGCGCGAGTCCTCATTACTGAGCGAATTTTCGCGCGATTTGACGCAGTCGGCCATGGATAGCCAGCTCGATCCGCTGGTCGGCCGCGACAGTGAAGTAGAGCGCGTGGTCCAGATTCTGTGTCGCCGCACCAAGAATAACCCGGTGCTGATTGGCGAGCCGGGCGTAGGCAAGACGGCCATCGTGGAAGGCCTGGCGCAGCGCATCGCGGACGGCGAAGTTCCTTCCTTCCTCGCCGACAAGCGCATTCTGGCGCTCGATCTTTCTCTGATCGTCGCCGGCACCAAGTATCGCGGACAGTTTGAAGAGCGCCTCAAGACCATCATGAAAGAGCTGATGGAATCGCAGAATTCCATCATCTTTATTGACGAGCTACACACGCTGGTGGGCGCGGGGTCGGCGGAAGGCTCGCTGGACGCGGCCAATATCCTGAAGCCGGCCCTGTCGCGCGGCGAGATTCAGTGCATCGGCGCAACCACGCCCGCTGAATACCGCAAGTCGATTGAGAAAGACCGTTCGCTCGAGCGTCGCTTCCAGGCCGTGAAAGTTCCGCCGCCGAACGAAGCCGACGCCGTAAAAATTCTCTTTGGTATCAAAGAGCGCTACGAAAAATTCCATGCCGTCACCTATACCGACGATGCCATCAATTTTTCGGTGTCGCATTCGAATCGCTATATTCCCGACCGTTTTCTCCCGGACAAAGCAATCGACCTGATCGACGAAGCCGGGGCGCGCGTGAAGCTGCGCCAGACCACGTTGCCGGAAGAATTAACGGAAGTCCAGAAGCGGATCAAGTTCATCGTCCATCGCATGGAGAACGCCATCGCGAACCACGAGTTCGAAAAGGCGCGCTTCTACTCGGACGAGGAGCGCAAAGAGCGCGAGAACCTGCGTGCTCTTCGCGAAAAATACCACCTCGATGAATCCTCCACCGGCGTTGTCGGTCGGGAGGACATCGAGGACGTGGTCTCCCGTTGGACCGGCGTTCCCATCACTTCGATTAAGGAAGAAGAAACGCAGAAGCTGCTGCGCATCGAAGAAGAGTTGCACAAACGCATCATCTCGCAGGAAAAAGCGATCAGCGCGCTGGCTCGCGCTATCCGCCGTTCGCGTGCTGGATTGAAGAGTCCGAACCGTCCGATAGGGTCGTTCCTGTTCCTGGGACCGACCGGCGTCGGCAAAACGGAAGTCGCTCGCACCCTGGCGCATTTCATGTTCGGCAGCGACAAGGCTCTCGTCCGCTTCGATATGTCGGAGTTCATGGAGAAGCATTCCGTATCGAAACTGATCGGTTCGCCTCCAGGTTACGTTGGTTACGAGGAGGGTGGACAACTGACGGAACGCGTCAAACGGGCGCCATATTCTGTCGTTCTGCTCGACGAAATCGAGAAGGCGCACCCGGATGTGTTCAACATCCTGCTGCAGGTTTTTGAAGACGGCCAGTTGACCGACGGCTTGGGCAACACGGTCGACTTCAAGAACACCATCATCATCATGACGTCGAACATCGGCGCCCGTCACCTCATGAAGCGCGAGGGCTTGGGCTTCCAATCGTCGAAGGACGAGATGGTTTCCGAGAAGGTCGAAGACCTGGTGAAGAGCGAGGTCAAGCGCACCTTCAATCCGGAATTCCTGAACCGCGTGGATGAAATCATCCTGTTCATGGCGCTCAGCGAAAGCGATCTGATCCAGATTCTGGAACTCATGGTCAGCCAGTTGAACCAGAATCTCGCCCAGCGTTCGATCACGGTGACCGTGGCCGACGAAGCGAAGCGATGGATTCTGAACCAGACGCTGACCGACCGCAGCTACGGAGCGCGTCCGCTGCGCCGCGCCCTGCAGAAATACATCGAAGATCCGCTGTCGGAAGCCTTAATCCAGGGCACGATTACCACCCGGCCGGCGTTCATCGAGGTCTTCCTCGAAGACAACAAGCTGTACTACCGTCCGGTGGATGCGGAGAAGACCGAAGGTGTGCTGCTGTACGAAAGCTAGGTGTTCGTGTGGGGCGGGCGCCCTCGCCCGCCAGCCGAACGAAGTTCGGCGAGATTTGAAGCCGTCAGCGAAAGCTGGCGGCTTTTGTTTGGGCACGTGTGGTGACGGGGCTCCGCCCCGTTCAAGGATTGTGGAGCGACGGGCGTCCCCGCCCGTCCAAGCCGGGGAAAGCTCGGTACCAAATTTCTCTGAGCGCTAAGCCTGTTCCTGAATACAGGCCGGGTGCCATAGAATTCCAGTCCCTAATCCCCCGACGCAACTTCTTTCCGCCGCGGCCGCACACTCTTCAGCCCATTCGTCCGCGCCACCATCCATTTCCGCGACCCCAAAAATCCTTCCAGCAGGGCGGGCACATAAAAATCCGCGTCAAGCTTTGGGAAATGAATGCCGAAACCCGACGGGCTCAGCTCAATTTCTGCCAGGTCCGCCGCCTTTGCGTGTTCCAATCCGTGGCGTCGTCCGGTCGGAAGCTCACCGCGACCTTGGAGCTACGTTCAACCACTACGAGCCCACTCGCCCGGTCGTAATGCGCGGAGACTGCGCGAGGAAACTTCTCTTGCATTCTTCGCGCCCGTTCCATCGCCGCCTCGTTCTCCCACGTCTCACCTAGCATAATTCCTAAGCGCTTGGGTTATTTTAACTGCGCATTCGCGTTCACGACTTTTTCATCACAATCAGACCGTGTGCCCCATCACATACGCCCGCTCCACCACATGCAACAATAATCCCTGATGGGGCAGTGTCCGGTATCTAACCGCTTCCCCAGCGGAGTCTCGTAACTCCTTATTCTGGAATATTTTACAAGTAAGTCTTTATTCTTCAACATTTTGCGCAAATTGGGGGGGGGGTAAAAAAGCTAAAGTATCTCCCCTCAGAAAAAATGGCACGTCGTTCTGTGGCTGTAAAGATACACTTTTCTCCTCTATGTCCATTGACCGCATCTGTCAATTTATGTAAGACTCCCTCAATCGGGGCTGGCTCATAGCAGTTGCTTGGGAATACGTACCAAAAATTCCAGGGCGTGAGACCGAGGTGCGTCATGAAGTCCAGCTCGTTTGCAGTTCCTGCTGTATCCCTTCTAGCCTTAACCGTTCTAAGCCTGACTGTTTTAAGCCTAACAACGAGTGCCAGTGCGCGCGAGGCTGTTCTGCCCGCCGGTACCCTTCTGCAGTGCACCATGAATGAACCGAACTTTTCTTCTGCGACCGTTGCCGTCGGAGATCCTGTGCTCTGTCATCTGCACTCGGTGACGGAATTCGGCCAGCAGACGTTTCCCCGAGGAGCCTACCTCGTGGGACACCTGGAATCGGCCAAAGACCCCGGACATTTCTGGGGCAAGGGCAACATGAAGCTGGTGTTCGATCGCATCGGACTGCCGAACGGCGACATGCCGCTCGACGCGAAGGTGATTGCCACTCGCGGCTACAAAGTGGATAAGGACGGAGAC
>Ga0181532_10002521_pt1 | contig 17039 bp, 18 predicted proteins | sample PEATcosm2014_Bin_33_FD_119768 | JGI IMG/M metagenome (GOLD analysis project Ga0181532, IMG submission 119768) | Peatland microbial communities from MTU Mesocosm Facility, Houghton, MI, USA - PEATcosm2014_Bin11_30_metaG | ecosystem: Environmental > Terrestrial > Soil > Wetlands > Peat | place...
AGCACCGTCCCTGGCAGCACCGTCCCTGGCAGCACCGTCCCTGGCAGCACCGTCCCTGGCAGCACCGTCCCCGATGGTCAGGGACGGGAGCTGCGCGGCCCGGCCGGGTCGTTGTCCTGCGGTGCCTGGCCCTGTCCGGGGCGGGCCGGCCGGCGGGCCGCCGGCTGGCGACCCCGGCGCAGGCCGGGACCCGACGGTCCGCGGCGACGCGGCGAGCCCGCTGATCCGGCCGGCCCGGGCCCGGACGCTGCTGGCCGCCGCGGAGGGGACGGCCGGCACAGGGCAGGGATAAGCGGCGATGCGATGCACCCAGCAGGGTCCGGGCAGCGGCCGGATGAGCGCGAGCGCGGGAGCGGCCCTGCTCGCACTCCCGCCGCCGCCGGTGGTGGCACGGGTCAGCGGATCCCGCGCCGCGGGAGCTGGCTGCATGGAAGAGAGCTACGGGACCGGTGGTGGTGGCCGATACGGCCAGCATGACCATGGCCGCCAGCCAGGAGAAGGTCAGCACGAGCCGCTTCCCCCGGTTCGGCTTCCTGTGCCGGGACTGGTACGGGCCATACGGCGACATGGCCGTTAGACGCGCTGAGCGACTCATTCGTTGGCATCAGCGCCGCCCGGCCCTGCGAGCAGCGGCCGGCCGCTACGCCGGGCCGGACAGCTTCGAGGCCGCCCGGGCAGCCTGGCACGGCGCGCACATCGGCACGTCCATGCCGCTGATCCGTACCGCGGACACCGACGTGCCCTCGCAGCTGCCCGGATCGTCGCCGTGCACCTCCGCGCAGAGGCAGTGGCAGTCGCGGCGGTCCAGGCCGAGGTCGCCTGCGATCGCGGCCTGAACGCGCGGGTCCCTGGCGATCTTGGCTACTGCCTCGACGACTGGCCGGAGGCTCTCGGCCACGGGGCGGAGATTCTCCGCGAACTCGGTCATTGCACGGCCAACGCTGGTGAATGCCGCCAGGATCCTCTCGACCGGATCCGGGCCTGCCGGCGGGACGCTGTCACTCATGTCTCCATCCTGCGCCTCGCCCTGGCCGGATGTCTCCCCCGGTCCGCTCCGGACCGCCAGGCACCCGGCGCTGGACAATGTCGTTATGCCACGTCCTCAGCCGGCCCGCGACGGCCCGGACGGCGGCCGGCCGGGGCCGACCGGACCGGTCGAGCTGCTCGCTGACCTGGACCGGCCGCGAGCCTGGATGCTGCTGGCCGGCGACGTGCCGCAGTCGTATGTTGATCTTGACGATCCGCGGCACCTGGAGCTGGAATACATGCGGCGCCTCGGTCACCTGATCGACCTGGCCGCGCCAGCCGGGATGCCGCTGCGCGTGCTGCACCTCGGCGGCGGCGGCCTGACGCTGGCCCGTTACGTGGCAGCGACCAGGCCGGGTTCCCGTCAGCTGGCCGTCGAGGCCGACGCGGAGGTAGCGAGGCTTGTCCGCAGGCGACTGCCGCTCGCGCAGGCCGGCCAGCCGCGGCCGGGGACGGGCCGGATCCGGGTCCGGGTGGCGGATGCCCGCGCCGTCCTGGAGCAGGTGCCGGCCGGCTCGTTCGACATGATCGTCATGGACGTCTTCGCCGGGGGCCGGACGCCCGCCCACCTCACGTCGGCGGAGTTCACCGCCGCCGCGGCCAGGGCGCTGGCGCCATCGGGCTGGTACGCCGCCAACGTCAGCGACGGGCCGCCGCTCGCCCATGCGCGCGGCCGGGTGGCGGCGGTCCGATCGGTATTCCGGCACGCCTGCGTGATCGCCGAGGACACGGTGCTGCGCGGCCGCAGCTTCGGCAACCTGGTCGTCGCCGCCGCCGATCATGAGCTGCCCGTCCCGGAGCTGAGCAGCCGGACGGCGGCGGACCCGGTGCCAGCGCGACTGCTGGCGGGCACGGCACTCGCGCGGTTCGCTGGCCGATCCGTCCCGATCACGGACGCGAGCGCCGAGCCCTCGCCCGCCCCGCCGCCCGAGGCGCTGGCCTGATCCGTGCTCGCTGCGCTGCCCCTGCACGCCGCGCCAGTGCCGGGTGCCGGTGCCGGGTGCCTGCTCCGGGCGCCTGTGGCGGGCGCCGGGAGCTTCAGTACGATCGGCCCTGATGCCGCCGGCCAGTTACCCGAATTTCGCGGGCAAGCACGCCGAGGAGGCGATCTTCGGCCCGGCCGATTTCCTCGCCTACCTCCGGCGCGCTGGCGCCCTCGGCGCGGGCCGGGCCCCGGCCGGCGTCGTGCTGTGCTATCAGCGGTCCCTGTATCACCACGTGCTGCAGCTCGAAGGGCTGACGCCGCCAGGACGGCAGGGCGCGGCACACTCGGTCCTGGCGCTGCCCAGCACCGGCGGCCGGGTCGGGCTGCTCGGCCAGTTCGGCATCGGCTCGCCGGCCGCGGCGGCCGCGATGGAAGAACTGGCGGCGCTGGGCACGTCGGCCTTTGTCTCCGTCGGAACCGCGGGCAGCCTGCAGCGTGATCTGGCCGTGGGGGACCTGGTCCTGTGCGAGGCCGCCATCCGGGACGAGGGCGTCTCCCACCACTACCTGCCTCCGGCGAAGCTGGCCAGGGCCACTGCCGTCGCCAGCGCCGCCCTCGGAGCGGCACTGGGGCAGGCCGACGCCCGCTTCCGGGCCGGCACCTCCTGGACGATCGACACCCCCTACCGGGAGACCGTCGCCGAGGCCCGCCAGTACCAGGCCGAGGGAGTGCTCTGCGTGGAGATGGAAGCCGCCGCCCTGTTCGCGGTGGCAGAGGCCAGGAGGCTGCACGTCGCCTCGGCCTTTGTTATCAGCGACTCCCTGGCCGACCTGACCTGGGATCCCCGGTTCCACGGGCCGGAGGTGGAAGCGGGCCTCATCACGCTGTACGAGGCAGCGCTGCGCGCGCTGCAAGCGCCTGCGGCTGAGCAGCCGGGACCAGAGCAGCCAGGACCAGAGCAGCCAGGACCAGAGCAGCCAGGACCGGAACGGCCAGAGCCGGAACAGCCAGGGGGCGCCGGCGTGGCGAGGGCGTCACCCCCGGCCTGACCCGGCTCCGGCCCGGCTCCGGCCCGGCTCCGGCCCGGCTCCGACCCGGTGAGCGATCCGGCCAGCCGGGCTGGCCAGCGTGCTCAGGATCGCCAGATCGAGGTAATCGGCTTCGCGGCAGCCGCCCGGCCGTCTCGCCGCAGGCCGTAGGCGGCCTCGATCGTGGCCAGGACGCTGTAATGGGTGACCGGCTCGCCGTACCGGCCGGGCCGCACCATCTGGCCGGCGAAGATCGTCGGTATCTGATTGCCCGAGCTGCCGTCGTTCTCGTCCCAGGTGAGGATCAGCAGGCTGTGATGACTCATCGCCCAGCTCGCATAGCCGCCGATGTGCACGCGCAGCCAGCTGTCCCCGGCGGCCACGTCGCAGCTGTGCATGTCATGGCACAGGTTGGGGATCACGAAAGACACCGTCGGCAGGCGGTCGAAGGCAGGCTCCGGAAAGCTGGTGAACGGCTTGCTCACCGAGCCTGGCACGTTCCGGAAGTCAGTCCACGGCACGTGCTTGCGCGCGTACTCGCCGGCCGAGCAGGCCAGCGATCCGGTGACCGGCAGGCCCTCCGCGTAGCCGACGAAGCTCTTGCCTGCCCGGATCAGGTCGGCGGCGAGATTGGGCCCGCTCAGCCGGTAAGGGCAGCCATCGTCAGTGATGCCGTGCGTGCTGCCGGAGAACAGGGCCAGGTAGTTCGGCTCGCTGGGATGGGTGATGGCGTAGGAGCGGGTGAGCAGCGCCCCGCGCCGGGCCAGCGAGTTGATGAAGGGCGCGGCGCGGCTGCCGATGATCTGCGCGTACGAGTGGTTCTCCAGCACCACCACGAGCGTGTGCGCGGGCGCTGGCACCTGATCGGGCAGGCTGCCGGCGGACGCGGCGCCGGGAGCCGCCGGTCGCCCGGAGCCCGCGCTCGCTGACCCGCTGCGCCCGGCAGCCGGGCTGGCCGCCGCCCCGGAGGTGCCGCAGCCCAGCAGGGCCAGGAGCGCGGCGCCAGCCGTGAGCGAGGCCGGGACGCGGCGGTCCCGCACGGCGCGGCCCAGCCGGGCCAGGACTGCCGCGACGGGCCAGCCCGGCCGCCCGCGATCCCCCCGGCCCGGGCGCGCATGCATCCGCCCATCATGACGCACCCGCCGGCACGGCCGACGATCACGCCCCTGGCCCCGGTGCTGCGGGCAACCTCGCTCGCGGCGAGCGCGCGGGCCTGGCTAGTGCCGTCGACGCCGGCTGAGCCGGTCGCGCCACCGGGTCCGCACAGGTCTTTCCCCGGTCGCCGGGCGCCGGGCATCAGCCAGGGAAGCGGTAGCGGGCCGGGCAGGGTGCGCGGCCCGCCAGCTGCTGATCATCGCTTCCTCGTCCACCAGCGGCACGAAGACCGGCGGCCCGAGCGGAATCCGGCGCCACTCCAGGATCCTCCTGTTCAGGTCCGCGGCGACTTCGCGTACCTCCCGCTCCGAGCGCATGCCGGGCGCCGCCTCGGTGAGCCGCTCGATCTCCTTCCGCAGCTTCAGCGGGGTCGGCAGCATCTCCTCGGCCGGCACGCCCTCCCGGCGCGCGTACTCCCGGATCCACGCCTGGCCATCGTCGAATCCGCCCCTCCTGGGCAGCGGCTTGCCCGCACCGGGCAGATCGTCGAAGGCGCCGCGCTCAGCCGCCTCGCTGATCTGCTGGTCGATCCATGAGCTGAAGCTCATCCCGGCCGGCTTACGCTCTGTCATCCTGACGCCCTCGCTACGACCTGGCCCAGCCGCGGGCGCTGTCGCCACGCCCCGGCCGACTCACCATCACTTCCACACTACGAGCCCCTGGCCGGCGACGATCGTCGGCCGCCCTCCCCGCGGAGTGCCCGGCGGTGCGTAGCCTCTCTGCCATGGATGCCCACCCGTCATGAAAGCTCGGCTGTCATGACTGATCAGCACGTAATGCGGCCGCTGCGCGGGCGCTGTCGCCCGGTCATCGGCGGCTGCGCCGCGGCGCTGCTGGCCGCGGCGACGCTCAGCGGCTGCGGGAGCTCGGCCTCGCCGGGGGCCACCGCACGCAGCTATCTCGCGGACTGGGCCCGGCGGGACTGGTCAGCCATGCGGTCCCTGGTGGCCGCCCCGCCGCCGGATTTCGCCTCGGTCAGCGCGACCGCGCTGACCGACCTCAGCGTCCGCCGGGCCAGCTACGCCCCGGGCACGCTGCGGACCGATGGGGCCCGTGCGTCGGAGCCGGTCTCGGAGCGGCTTGCGATCTCCGGCATCGGCACGGTCACCATCCGGACCGTGCTCCGGCTGGTCCAGCGCTCGGGAAAGTGGCTCGTAGCCTGGTCGCCGGCCACGATCGCGCCGCCGCTGCGGACTGGCGGCCAGCTGCTGCTGCAGACGACCTGGGCGCCGCGGGCCCCGATCCTGGGCGCCGGCGGGGCGCCGCTGACGGTGCAGGCCCCGATGGTGACGATCGGCGTCGAAGGGCAGCGGATCAGGCACCCCGCCTCGCTCGTCACCGCGCTGGTGGGCGCCGGCGCGACCCCGGCCCAGGCCAGCAGCGCGATCGCCGCGGCCAAAGCCAGGCCCACCTGGTTCGAGCCCGTCTTCACCGTCCCGATGGCGCGGTACGAGCAGCTGAAGCCGGCCCTCTACCCGCTACCCGGCACGGTCTTCCAGACCACCAGCGCCCGGACCGCGATCACTCCCGGCCTCGCCGCGCACGTGGTCGGGACGGTCGGCCCCGTCACCGCTCAGGAGCTCAGCTCTCTCGGGCCCCCCTACAGCGCGAGCAGCGTCGTCGGCCAGACGGGACTGGAGCAGGCGTACGAGCGGCAGCTGGCCGGCCTGCCAGGCGCGACGATCACTGTGCTCAGCCCGAAAGGCCTGCCCGTGGCCACCCTCGCGCGGCTCAGCCCGCGGCCCGGCACGGCGGTGCAAACGACCATCAGCCCCCGCGTGCAGCAGGCCGCGGAAGCGGCACTGTCCGGGGTGCGCAAGAACGCGGCCCTGGTAGCCGTCAACGCCTCGACCGGCGCGATCCTCGCGGCGGTCAGCGTGCCGGACTCCAGCGAGTTCGACCAGGCACTCGGCGGCGCCTTCCCGCCCGGCTCGTCGTTCAAGGTGATCACGTCCACCGCGCTGATCGAGCACGGGCTCACGCCCGCGTCCCCGGCCAGCTGCCCGCCGACGATTACGGTCGACGGGGAGGTGTTCCACAACGCCGAGGGCACCGCGCCGATCAGCGACCTGCTGCACGCTTTCGCCGAATCCTGCAACACCGCGTTCATCGGGCTGGCCACGAGCCACCTCACCGCAGCGGAGCTGCCCGGAGCCGCGGCGCTGTTCGGGATCGGCACCACTCCGCGGATCGGGCTGCCTGCCTTCGGCGGGTCTGTTCCGCTGCCTGCCGGCCCGGCCGATCTCGCCGCCACGGCCATCGGCCAGGGCCGGGTGCTGGTCTCGCCGCTGGCCATGGCGGAAGTCGCCGCCGGGGCCGATACGGGCACCGCGCACCCGGCCAGTCTGGTGGACGGGGCGGCAGGCGAGCAGGCCCCGGCCAGCCAGCTGCCCGCGGCCGTCGTCAGCGGCCTGCACGAGATGATGGCCCAGGTGGTCGCGACCGGTACCGCCGCGAACCGCGGACTGCCAGCCGGGACGTACGCCAAGACCGGGACTGCCCAGTACGGCCGCGGCAGCCCGCTGCCGACGGACGCCTGGCTGATCGGCTTCAACGGCACCATCGCCTTCGCGATGGTCGTCGTCGACGGCGGCGAGGGCGGGCCGACCGACGGGCCGCTGATCGCGAGGTTCCTCGACCTGCTGCACCGGTAGTACCGGCCCTGCCCCGCCCGCGGGCCCGCGCGCCGCGGACCCGCCGCGGGCTAGCGTGGGGGCATGCGGGTCTTCGTCACCGGCGGCACCGGCGCGATCGGCGGCCACGTCGTGCCGCTTCTGGTCGCCCAGGGCCACGCGGTCAGCGCGCTGGCCCGCACGCCGATGACGGGCCGCTGACCAAGCGCCAGTACGCCGACGCGACCGCGGCGGCTTTCAGCCGCGACGCGCCGTCACCGTATAGACAAGACGGCAATGGTTCGGCAAAGTGACGACCAGGCGCCGACGATAAGGGGATCAGATGCCCAGGTTCATGGATTACCACGACGACCTCAAGCTTCCGCAGGAGGCCATCGACCAGATCGCCCAGGGAACCAGGGATGGCGCCAGCGACGAATTCGGCGTGCGGCAGATCGAGCTGTACCACAACGCCGACGGCAAGGTCTACTGCCTCCTGGAAGGGCCGGACGAGGAGGCCATCCGCCAGCATCACGCGGCGCTGAACGTCCCGTGCGGCGACGTGCACCAGGTCGACAGCCTGCTCTGAGGCACGGGACTCCCGGCACGAGGCCCGCAGGACGAGGCTCGCGGCTGCCGGAGCGTGCTCACGCTCGCGCGAGCGTGTCCGCCGGGACGGACGCAATGGCAGCGAGCAGTTCGGTCCAGAAGAAGGCGGCCATGAAGAACTGCAGCGTGTCGCCCTTCTCGAGCATCAGCTTCCGGTACATCACCATCTTGCCGACGTCGTAGCCGGCCAGCATCTGCTGCCAGTCGGCGTAGCAGCCGGACAGCAGGAAAACCGCGCCGGCCTCGGCCTCGGCCCTGGGCAGCACCGACGCGGCCGTGACCGTGCCGCCGTCGAAGTCGAGCGCCAGGGTGTCCCCGTCCGGGCCGGCCGGCAGGTCCCGCACGCTGAGCGCCAGGCGGCCGGTCACGAACGGCCGGATCATCGCGATCCAGTCCCAGAAGTCCTGCAGCTTGCTGGCCTTGCGCTGCTCCCCCGGCCAGCCGTTGATGGCACGCCGGCATTCCTGCGCCCAGGCGCCGGTCATGAACCGGGCCATCTCAGCCCCCCGCCAGCGTCGGCTTGACCGAGGACACCATGTCCTCCATGTCAGCCGGCAGCGTCACGCCGACCATGCCCAGCTTGCGGTGCAGCTGGTTCATGAACAGTTCCGTCACCCGCTCCTCGGACCAGCCGAGCGGCTCGTAGTAGATGTAGCTGGAGCGGGCCGCGCTCATGGTGAGCAGGGTCCGCAGGGTGTCGTGCAGGTCCTGGACGTAGCCAGGGTTCTCGGCGAGCAGGTCGCGGATGAACCGCAGGCCGCCCTGCACGTGCCGGGCCTCGTCCCGGCAGGTGGCGGTGAAGCCGGTGTAGAAGCCCGGCAGCACCCGGAAGTCCCGCGCGTAGTTGAGGGTGATCTTCATGACCGACAGGGCCAGGACTCCCTCAATCCAGATGATGTACGTGGTCGCGTACTTCATCTGCAGGTGCTTGTTCCAGGGATCCCGGCGCAGGTCGTCGGTCAGGTAGGCGAGCAGGCCGAACGGCCCGACGAAGGTCTCCTGGATGTAAGGCCACGACGCGTCGAGGACGTCCATGATGCCGTCGCCCTCCAGCCCGACGACCTCACGGTAGAACCGGTCGAAGAACACGGTGTGCCGGGCTTCGTCCTCCAGGTGGCTGGTCAGGAAGATCTTGTAGTCCTCGGGCGCACCGAACAGCAGCGGGGCCAGCTCGACCGCCACCTGGCGCTCCCCGTGGTGGAAGCCAGAGGCAATCGACAGGAACGAGTTACGCGAGTCGCCGGTCATCCGCTCGGCCCAGTCGGCCTTGTCGACGGTGAAGTCGAGCTCGTTGACGTTCCAGCGCTGCCGCAGGTACCGGTCGTAGAGGCTCAGGTAGGCGGGCAGCCGGGCGGTCGGCACATGCACGTACTCGATCACGTCGTCGATGTCGGCCCGGCCGATTCCCTGCAGGTCGCTGCCCTCGATGCGATCCAGCTTCCCTTCGGCACCAGACACGCGATTCTCCCTCCGGGGCGCGGGATCCCGGCGCCGCCGCGAAGCGGGACAGACGCCTCATTCGTCATGCTAACCCCGGCCGGCGGGCCCGGGCGTGGCTCGCGGGGCGGGGGTTCCGCCAGCCAGCCGGCCCCGGCGCGCGGCGCGCTCAGGGCAGCAGGACGATCTTGCCGATGACGTGGCCCTCGGCGAGGCGCCGGTAGGCGTCCTGCACCTGGCTGAGCGGGAAGGTCGCGGCCACCGGGATCTCCAGCTGGCCGGCCGCGATCATGGCGGCCAGCTCGGCCAGCACGCTAGCGCTGGCGCCCGCGGCGCTGCCCTCGGCCTTGACCCCGTACTGCTCGACGGCGCTGAAGTTCGCAATCGTGTCGATCCGCTCGGGCCGCACGCCGAGCTCGAGCGCCAGCTGAACGTAGCCCGCGCCGAACGCGTCGATGAAGGCGTCAATCTTCCCGCCGGCCGCCTCGCGGATCCGGTCGGCCGCGCCCTCGCCGTAGCTCACCGGGATTACTCCGTGCCCGGTCAGCCAGTCATGGCCTGCCTCGCTGGCCAGCCCGACGACGGTGGCCCCGGCCAGCCTGGTCAGCTGGACGGCGATCGAGCCGACCCCTCCGGTGGCCCCCGCGACGATCACCGTGTCCCCGCTGCTCGCGCCGACCGCCCGCACGGCCGCGTACGCGGTGGAACCGGCCACGAACAGCGACCCGGCCACCTCCCACGGCACGGCGGCCGGCCTCAGAGTTAGGTTCTGCTGCTCGGCCAGGACGAACTCGGCCTGGCTGGCCCGGTCGTCGGTGAAGCCGATGACCTCATCGCCGATGCTGACCCCGGTCACGCCGGGACCGGTCTGCGCCACGATCCCGGCTAGATCACTGCCCTGGCCGGACGGGAAGGTGGCGGGGAACCTCGCGTGCAGCGAGCCATCGCGGATCTTGGCCTCGCCGGGGTTGATGCCCGCCGCCTTGACCTGCACCAGGACCTGGCCCGGCCCCGGCTCCGGCCGGGGCACCTCGGCCACCCGGAGCACGTCGGCCCCGCCGTACTCATCGAACCGGACAGCCTTCATGACGCCCCTTTCATTCGCCTGAGAGTCCGGGTTAACCGAAGCGGCACGCTCGTTATGCCGGGGAAGGGCGTCCGTTCCTGACGGGAGCGTCACTGAACACGGGCGTCACTGGGCCGGGACGGTGTCACTGGACCGGGATGGAGGACTCCATCGCCGACCGCAGGTCCTCGTCGGCCGCGACGATGTCCGCGGGCTCCAGCCGCATGAGATCGTCGCGTGTCCATTTTCGGTCCGGCTCGGCGGCCAGCCGGTGGGCGTGCCGGAGCCGGGCGCGCTCCAGCTCATTGCGGACGCTGCGGGCATTGGCGAACCGCGGCTGGTTCATCCGGCCCGTGAGGGAGTCGCGGAACACCGCCTCTGCCGCGTTCGACAGGTAATAGTTCGCCTCCCTGAGAATCACCCAGCCGATGGCGACGAGCTCGTCCAGCTCATAGGGGGCGAAATCGAGGTGATGAGCGATCCGCGAGGTGAGGCCGGGATTGGACCCGAAGAACCCGTCCATCCGGTCCTTGTAGCCGGCCAGGATCACCACGAGCTTGTCGCGGTCGTTCTCCATGACCTGGAGCAGGATGTCGATCGCCTCCTGGCCGTAGTCCAGCGAGTCGCCGGTCCGGTAGAGCGAGTATGCCTCGTCGATGAACAGCACCCCGCCCATCGCCCTGGTCAGGACTCTCTTGGCCTTCGGCGCGGTCTGCCCGATGAACTCGCCGACCAGGTCGTCCCGCATCGCGTGCACCACCTGCGCCTGCTCGAGGTAGCCGAGCCGGTGCAGCAGCTCGGCCATCCGCAGCGCCACGGTCGTCTTCCCGGTGCCGGGCGGCCCGGTAAAGCACATGTGCAGGTTCGGCCGCGGTGCCGTCAGGCCGAACTTCTGCCGCGCCCGGTCGACCAGCAGCAGCGCGGCGATCTCCCGCACCTTCTGCTTCACCGGCTCGAGGCCGACCAGGTCGCTGTCGAGGGCGTCGAGCACCTCGTCGATGCCCACCGCGCGCCGCTCGGCGGCAAACGTGACGCTGGCGCCCGCTGGCAGCAGCTCGGCTCTCCGGTCGCTCTTGCGCCGCGCGCCACGGGTGACCTTCGGCGCGACCATGCGTCCCTTTTCCTCACGTCTTGGGGTAATCGTGTCCTCGGTGGCCTTCCCCACGCTCCGCATGCCGTGGACCAAAAGGACCATGAGGCCGCCGAGGGAGAGGAGGCTGACAACGACGATAATGGCCGAGTCGACGTGCGAGATCATGCGGTGTCACGCGGCGCGGATCCGCGCCCCTCCCCCCGGCTCGCTATCCATGCACCGACAGTACCCCGAGGCCCTTCTCCCGGGTCAGGCCGGCAATGGACCTCTCTGGCCGGGCGGCTCGCTGCGCGGCGTCACCTGGTGGGCGGTGGCGACGCTGTTCGCGGTCGGGCTAGTCTGCATCGGCGTGCTGTCGGGGCTCTCCACCATGGTCCAGCTCCGCGCGCCCGAGGCGTTCCGCGGCCGGGTGCTCAGCTTCTTCCTGGTCGCCCTGGGCGTTGCCTACCCGGTCGGCTCGCTGGTCCAGGGGCCGGTCATCGACCGGATCGGCCTGGGCTGGACGACCGCGGGCACGGCCGGGCTGCTGACGCTGATCATGGCGTGGGTCGATCCCCGCATACGGAGGAACGCCCGGCCAGTGGCCGGTGAGCCGCCAGCGCGGCGGCCGGCCTCAGGGCCGCGCCGGCGCGGCCGGCATCGGGTAGTACGTCTCGTAAACGGCCCGCGCCTGCCGCCGGGCATCCTCCCAGGACCAGGTGCGGGGCACGAACCTGTCCGGGCTGAGCGAGCGGACGTACGGGGACGGATCCGGGCGCAGGCTTTCCACCAGGTGCATCGCCAGCCCGGCCGAGCCGGACACGCCATGAGCGTTGCACCCGGCGGCCAGCGCCAGGCCCCGGATCGCGCTGACCGGGCCGACGATGAAGCGGCCGTCCGGGGTGAAGGCCGGCCAGCCCTGGAAGGTGCTGCTGACGCCGGCGCTGGCCAGGCCGGGGACGAACGCGCTGAGGCTGCCCGCGAAGCCCGCCAGCACATCCCAGTCCGGACGCGCCGCCAGCGGCGAGGAGATCGCCACCTCGCGCGGATCGATGCTCGTGCCGCGGTTCTCGAACCCGCCGCACAGCACGCGGTTGCCCTCGCCGCGCGCATAGACCTGCACCTCGGGGATGCGCAGGCAGGGCAGGTCCGGATGCCAGCCGGGCACGGGCTCGGTGACGAAGTACTCGTGCAGCACCGGCACGGCCGGCAGCTCCAGCCCGGCCAGCCGGGCGATCGCGGCCGACCACGGGCCCGCCGCGATCACCACCTGCTCGGTCTGGTAGTCGCCGTCCCTGGTCGAGACCGCTCGGACCGCGCCCCGCTCGATGCCGATGCCCGTCACCTGCGACCGCGTCGCGATGCTGACGCCCATCTCCCTGGCCGCGCTGGTGTACGCGCTGACCAGGCTGTTCGGCTGCAGATAGCCATCGGTAGGTGACCAGAGCGCGCCGCGCACCGAGTCGGTCCGCTCCAGCACCGGGCACAGCTCACGCAGTCGCCGGGTGGTCAGGAACTCGACGGGCAGGCCGGTGATCGCGGCGGTGTCGGCGATCTGCCTGAGCTCCCGCAGCGAGGTCTCCGACAGGGCAAGCCGGATGGCGCCGCACTCGCGGTAATCCACCGGGTAGCCGGTTTCCTGCTCGAACCGCCGGTACAGATCGGCGGCCGCCATGGTGAGCCGCGCGCGCTCGATCGTGGGCCGGGCCTGGCCGACCAGCCCGGCCGCCTGGCTGCTGGTCTCCTCGCATAGCCCGCGGCGTTCCAGCAGCTGGATGTCCTGCCATCCGTCGCGGGCGAGAAAGTACGCGACGGCCGCGCCGACAGCGCCGCCCCCGATGATGGTGACCTGAGCGTCGCGGGGCCCGGACACCGGCGGCCTCATCTGAGCTTCACCGCCGTGATAGGCAGAGCCGGGATCCGGCGGCAGCGATACCTGGCAGGATCTGGCGCGGGCGGCCGCACCTCCCGGATGGCCCCGATCAATCTCATCCCTGCCGCATTCTCATTCCGCGAGCTTGCCATGGATGCGGCATCAGCGGCATCAGGGACGAGCGGCCTGGCGGCTGCCTGGCCCGATGGCGCTCGGCCCGCACGTGGCCGGCCCGTCTACGGTAAGCGGGCGATCAGCGTAGGCCGTGCGCGCAAGCCGGCCGCCGATGCGGGCACTAGCCGGGGGCGCGGTCGCCGCAGGTGCCGTCAGCGCAGGGCATGAGAACCGGCGTGATAGCACCCGAGACGGAGGGCATCCGAACAAGGCGCTTGATGATGTCGAGACTGATGGCCTCGGGGCGGCGCCCGCCGGTCGCCACGATCTGTGTCGCGACAGCTTCATAGTTCGACTGCCGCCGCCGGAGAATGACATTCAGGTCCGGGCGGTGCAGCATCGGCCGGTTGTCGTCGCGGGAGACGCGCAGCATCGCCTCCTCGTAGCCAACCCGGAGATAGACCACCTGCCTGCCCGCAAGGCACCGCCGGGTGGCCGGATGTTCCACTCCCCCGCCGCCAAGTGCGATCACAGCGTCCTGGCCCTGCAAGAGGTCCGCCGTGACCTCATGTTCGAGTGCGCGGAACGCGGGCTCGCCGTCGGTAGCGAAAATCTCCCGGATGGGCCGGCCGGCCCGGCTCTCGATGACAGGGTCAGTGTCGAGGAAAGGCAACCCGAGCCTGTCGGCCAGCAGGCTTCCCACCGTGGTCTTGCCGGCGCCCATGAAGCCGACCAGGACAACCATGCTTCACGTGCCCGGCGGTCCGGCCAACCGGGGGCTGACCGGTGGCCCCATATTCTGTCACCGAGAAACGATACCCGCGTGGCGAATCGGCCTGGCTCGTTTCGGCCGCATCAGCCATCGCCCTCGCTCAGCCCGGCAGCTGCTCGTCCCGGGCGGCAATCGAGTTACCGCCTGCTGCCCGTCCTCAGCCCTCTGCGGCGGTCCGGCGGGACGCCTGCCCACGTGGCCGCTGTCGCGCCGGAGCGGCTACCCTATGCGCAATTGTGCGACGGCCCGTTCCTGCCGATCCGGCCGGGTAGCGCGGCGGCCCTCACGGAGGCGCGCACCGGGAGGGCTGCTTCCCGGCGATGGCGAACTGCCGCTGCCGGAACTCATCGCCGCGCTGCCAGAGCAGGCGGCGCTGGCCGTGGAATCGCCGGTGGCCGGCTGGCCGGGCGGACAGCCGGCCAGCAGGCCCGCCTGGCCCATGCGGCCCGGCCCGGCTGCTGGCCGGGGCACCGGACAGCGATCAGGCCGATGTGCGGTAATGGACTGCCCGCTCTCCGGCGCGGACCTTGGGATAGGCAGATGCTCGTGGACGAAACCAGCACCGCGGCCGATCGGCCGGCCCGGCGGGCAGCCGTGCTCGGATCGCCGATCAGGCACTCGCTGTCGCCCGTGCTGCACGGCGCGGCTTACCAGGCACTCGGCCTGCACGGCTGGCGCTACGACATGATCGAGTGCGACGAGCCCGGCCTGGCGCCGCTGCTCGACGGCATGGGACCGGAGTGGGCGGGCCTGTCGCTGACGATGCCGCTCAAGCGCGTGGCCCTCGCCGTCGCCGATGAGGTGTCGCCGCTGGCCCGGGCCGTGGGGGCCGCGAACACGCTGGTGTTCCCGCCAGGCGGGCCAGCCGCGGGCAGGCGGGCGGACAACACCGACGTGGCCGGCCTGGTCGCGGCGCTGCGGGAGGCCGGGCTGGGCCGGATCCAGCGGGCGGTCATCCTCGGCGCGGGCGGCACGGCCCAGTCCGCGCTCGCAGCCGTGCGCGAGCTGGGTCACCAGGCGCCGGTCGTGCTGGTGCGCAACCTGGCCCGGACCGCTGAGCTGCGGGAGACCGCCGAGCGGCTCGGGATGCGGCCGGCCATCTCCGGCCGCCTCTTCGAAGAGCCGCTGCCGGAGGCCGACCTGGTCATCTCCACGCTTCCTCGCGGGGCCGCCGACCCGCTGCGCCCGGCCCGCTGGAAACCCGGGACGACGGTGCTGGACGTGGTGTACGCGCCATGGCCGACCCCTTTCGCCGGATCGGCCCTGGCCGCCGGCTGCCAGGTCGTCAGCGGCCTGACCGTGCTGCTGCACCAGGCGGTGGCTCAGGTCGAGCTGATGACCGGCTACCCGGGCCCGGTGGAGGCCATGCGGACCGCCCTGGCCGCCGCGGTGGCGGCCCGGCATCGCTGAGTCGCAGCCAGCGCAGTTCTCCGGCGCGAGGCGCGCATCGTGCTGCCTACGGTACTGCGAGTCCGGGATTCGACTGGTCCCGCACGGACGGGACGGCGGCCTGAGCAGGTCCGGTCGGGCGCATCCGCCCCGTGATGCGCGGGCTATGCCCGCGCGCGAGCCGGGAGCGGAGCGGGGCTGGCGGCAGGCAGTATCCGGCCGCGGACCCGCATCACGATCAGCCGGGCGATGACCTCCGCCAGCGCCATCAGCACCAGCGCCGCCACCCACGCGTTCGCGCCGGTAATGCTGTGCGCCAGTGAGAACCGCGCGATGGCCGGGCCGGCACCGTGATCGGAGGAGAACGCGACGCCCATCCGGGCGCCGATCCCGATCACCCACAGCACCGCGGAAAGCCATCCGGCCCGGGCCAGTGCCACGCCGTCGCCATCGCGGCGCATGCGCAGGGTCAGCGCGCAGAGCGTGCCCAGCGCCGCGTCGGCCGCGGCCAGGGTCACGTCCAGCACGATGTCGTTCCCGCCGGCCGGCACCGAGTGCAGGTAGTAGGCGGCGGCTCCGGCGACCAGTACCACGGGCAGCACGAGGTTCACCAGGTCCCGGGGTGGACCGCCGGGACTGACCCACCCCGATTGAACGACCTGGCCTAGCACCGGCAGCCGGCCGGCAACGGAAAGCCGCGGTCATCCGGCGGACAGCGCCTGGTCAGGTAAAGCCCGAGATCGGGCGCCTCCGGCCCTTGACTCCTCATGGCAGTGTCAGGCAATGATGATGGAACGGTAAAGGCGTCGAGCGCGACTGGCGGCAGTGCCCGGCCGGCGTCGGGAACCGGCCGCGTTCGAGATCGCCGCATCCGTTCCGAACTTCGGGGGGAGCTTCAACGTGAGAATTCCGAGATTTCGCAGATTCCTGCCCATGCTGCTAGCTGTGCTGGTAGCGCTCGCGACGGCCGGGATGCTGGGCGGCGCGGGCATCGCCAGCGCCGCCACGGCCGGCCACGGACCGCACGGCTCGTCCGTCTGCGCGGGAACGCCCAAGTCGCCCGGCGTCCTCACCGGCTACCACCGCAGCGTCCTGGTCACCGGGACGTGCGTCGTCAACGCCGGGCCGGCCTACGTCCGGCGCGATGTCAGCGTGGCGCCCGGCGGGACCCTGCTGGCGGCCTTCGCGCTCAACGACCGGACCGGTCACGGCAGCTCCAGCCTGAGAGTCGGCGGCAACGTCTTCGTCGGCAGCGGCGGCACGCTGATCCTCGGGTGCGAAGCGGCGCACTTCGCCTGCATCGATGACCCGAACCAGAAGAATCCCACCCTCAACAGCTCCGACTCGGTGGGCGCCAGCATCGTCGCCAGCCAGGCACTCGGAGTGGTGGTGCACAACAGCTGGATCGGCAACAGCGTGCTGCAGAGCGGCGGGGGCGGCGGCGTCACCTGTACCCCGTCCGGCCCGTTCGCCCAGTTCAAGTCGCCGGTCTACAGCGACTACGAGGACAACTGGATCGGCGGCAACCTGAGTATCACCGGCCTCCAGTCCTGCTGGCTCGGGTCGCTGCGCGACAAGGTGCGCGGCAGCGCACAGGTCAGCTGGAACACGATGGCCGACCCGGACGCCATGGAGATCAACAGCAACGTCGTCCTCGGCAACCTGTGGTGCACGAGCAACAGCCCCGCGGTGCAGTTCGGTGACTCCATGGGCACCCCGAACCGCGTCGGCCGCTTCGCGTTCGGCCAGTGCGGGTTCCACGTGCTCAAGCCGAACCCGGCACCGACCTCGACCACGCCGGCCGGGCCGCTGGAGCACATCTCGGTCCGCCTCTTCCGCAGCCGTCGCTGAGAACGGCCGCACTGACAGACGGCCGCACTCATGACAGGCGGGCGGGCGCGGCGGGGGGTGAGGCCCCCCCGGGCGGCCGCGCCCTCCCGGGGCCCACCCGGCGAGCCACG
>Ga0181532_10002522_pt1 | contig 17038 bp, 13 predicted proteins | sample PEATcosm2014_Bin_33_FD_119768 | JGI IMG/M metagenome (GOLD analysis project Ga0181532, IMG submission 119768) | Peatland microbial communities from MTU Mesocosm Facility, Houghton, MI, USA - PEATcosm2014_Bin11_30_metaG | ecosystem: Environmental > Terrestrial > Soil > Wetlands > Peat | place...
CCGCAATGCGGGGCGCCGGCGACGCGCGAGACCGATACGATGGACACCTTCGTCGACTCGTCGTGGTATTTCGAGCGCTTCACCGATCCGTGGATCGCGACTGCGCCGACCGAACGGCCGATGGTCGATGCCTGGATGCCGGTCGACCAATATATCGGCGGCATCGAGCACGCGATCCTGCATCTGCTCTACAGCCGCTTCTTCACCCGCGCGATGAAGGCGACCGGGCATGTCGGGCTCGACGAGCCGTTCGCCGGCCTGTTCACCCAAGGCATGGTGGTGCACGAGACCTATCGTACCGCGAACGGCGAATGGGCGGCGCCGGCGGAAGTGAAGGTGGACACCGACGGCGACAGCCGCCGCGCCACATTGCTCGCCACCGCCGAGCCGGTCGAGATCGGCCCGATCGAGAAAATGTCGAAGTCGAAGCGCAACACCGTCGATCCCGACGAGATCATCGAAACCTACGGCGCCGACGTGGCCCGCTTGTTCATGTTGTCGGACTCGCCGCCGGAGCGGGATGTGGAATGGACCGAGCGGGGCGTCCAAGGCACCTCCCGGTTTGTGCAGCGCCTTTGGCGGCACATCAACCAAGCGGCCGTCATCTCAGAATCCGCTTCATCGGCCCGGCCAAGTGAATTTGGTATCGCGGCTGTGGGTCTTCGCAAAACGACACATCGTCTCCTTGCAAAAGTTTCAGATGAAATTGAAAAGCTACATTTCAACGTGGCCGTGGCCTGCATCTACGAGCTATGCAGCGCGCTCGGCGAGGCAATCGGCGAAATCGAAGCGCCCGAGCAGATGACGCCAGACTTTGCCTGGGCGGTGCACGAAACTGCCGACATACTGGTGCAGTTGTTCCATCCGATGATGCCGCATCTCGCCGAAGAATGCTGGGCCGCGCTCGGTCACGCGACACTGGTCGCGCAAGCGCCGTGGCCAGAGATCGAGCGCGATCTGTTGATCGAGGACACGCTCACGCTGCCGGTGCAGATCAACGGCAAGAAGCGCGCCGACGTCACCGTCGCCCGCGACGCCCAGAAGGCCGAGATCGAGAGCGCCGTGCTGGCACTTGACGCGGTGCGCAAGGCGCTCGACGGCAAGCCGCCAAAAAAGGTGATCATCGTGCCGCAACGCATCGTCAATGTGGTGGCGTGACCTTCGCTCGCGAACCTCGCTCATGACCGCCGTCAAAGCCGCAGACGTGGATGCCTTCATCGCCCGCCCCGACCCGGCGCGGCCGGTGGTGCTGGTGTTCGGTCCGGACGCCGGCCTGGTCAGCGAGCGCGTCAATGCGCTGGTCAAGGCCTCGGTCGACGACCCCAATGATCCGTTCTCGCTGGTGCGGCTGGAAGGCGAGGAGCTTTCCGCCAATCCGGGCCGGCTGGTCGAGGAGGCGCAGACCATTCCGCTGTTCGGCGGCCGGCGCGCGGTGTGGGTGAAGGCGGGCAGCCGCAACATCGCGCCGGCGGTCGAGGCCCTGCTCGCGGTACCGAGGAGCGAATGCCGCGTGGTGATCGAGGCCGGCGATCTGCGCCGCAGCGCGCCGCTACGCACGTTGTGCGAGCGCGCCAAGAATGCCGCGGCGCTGCCGTGTTACCCGGATTCCGAGCGCGATCTGGCGCGATTGATCGACACCGAGGTGCGCGCCGCCGGCTTGGCGCTGGCGCCCGAGGCGCGCGCCCTGTTGGTTCCTTTGCTCGGCGGCGACCGGGCGGCCTCGCGCAACGAGATCCGCAAGCTCGTGCTTTACGCCCGCGATGCCGGCCAGATCGGGGTCGATGACGTCGCCGCGGTGGTCTCTGACGCCTCGGCGCTGGCGCTGGACGACCTCGTCGACACCGCGTTTGCCGGCCGTCCGGCGGAGCTCGAAGCGCAGCTCGCCAAGGCCCGCGCCGCCGGCAGCGCTGTCGGCTCGATGTTTTTTGCCGCCCAGCGCCAGCTGGCGCAGCTGCACAAATGGCGCACGGCGATCGAACAGGGCGGGTATTTCTCGCTCGACAGCGTGCAGCCGCCGTTGCACTTTCGCCGTAAAAGCCTGGTCGAAGCGGCGCTCAAGCAGTGGAGCGCGGCCCGGCTGACCGCCGCCATGGCCGAGCTCGCCGAAGCCGTTCTCGCCTCGCGGCGCACTCCCGCGCTCGCCGACACTATCGCCGAACGCGCGTTACTCTCGATCGCGGTGAAGGCGCGGCGCAACGCGGCTTAGAGCGTGATCCGGAAAAGTGGAGACCGGTTTTCCGAAAAGATCATGCTCCACCGAGATACTAGAGCGCCAATCGATTCAATCTGAAGCGATTGCGCTCTAGGCGCCTCGCCAAGCCTTACGTCGGATTTTCCAGGCTGAAGGTCTGCGAATCGTCGTCGTAGGCGAACGCTTCGGCGTAGCGGCCCCAGGCTGTCACCGCACGCAAGGTCTGCTCCGCGTCGTCGGTGCTCATGTGATCTTCCAGCTCGTCGAAGAAGCGGCTTCGCGGCGCGCCGTGGTGAGTGCGCTCCTGCAGCACGCGCCGGATGTGGGCGGCGAGCGGCACATAGGTCAGAAGCTGGCGCTGGAAGATCGTCTTGCGATCGTCGGTGCCGGTCTCGACGAATTGTTTGCCAACCTCGCTGAGCTTGATGTCGCCGCCTTCGACCTCCACGAAATGCAAAATCTGCAAGGCATCCGACACCGGAAACAGCTCGTCCGCTTCCATGTGCAGCTCGTCGGCGATGACCGGAAGGTCGGCCTTGCCGTTATAGGGTTCGGCGGCGAGCGCTTCGAGCAGGCCGGACAACAAGTTGGCCGAGACCCGCGGCAGGATGGTGTCGATCGTTGCCGCCACGGCGCCCAGCGCAGTTCCTATGCGCGGCGGGGTCGGCGTTCGGGCGGTCATCGCCGCATAGATTTTTTCGACCAGTTCGTGGAATTCTGGATCAAGCCGGTTGCGCGGTTGCTTCAGGTCGACGGCGATCTCACGGATGATGCGGCCCGGATTGGTCGAAAACAACAGGATGCGGTCGCACATCAGCACCGCTTCCTCGATGTTGTGGGTCACCAGGAGGACGCCCTTGATCGGCAGCTTGCCGTCGCCCCAGAGCTCGAGGAAGTCGGTGCGCAACGTTTCCGCCGTGAGCACGTCGAGCGCCGAAAACGGCTCATCCATCAGCAGGATGTTGGGATGAACGACCAGCGCCCGGGCAAAGCCGACGCGCTGGCGCATGCCGCCCGACAATTCGCGCGGATAGGCGGATTCGTAGCCGTCGAGGCCGATGAGATCGATCGCCGCCAGCGCGCGCTGGCGGATGTCCGCCTCGGGAAGCCCGAGCGCCTCGAGGCCGAGCTGGACGTTTCCCAAAACCGTGAGCCAGGGGAACAGCGCGAAGGACTGGAACACCATGGCAATGCCGGGCGCTGGCGCGACCACGGGCTGGCCGAGGTAGGTGATGCTGCCGGCCGACGGCGGCATCAAGCCGGCGATCGAGCGCAGCAAGGTCGACTTGCCCGACCCGGTGCGGCCGAGCAGTCCGACGATTTGTCCCTGCGACAACTGGAAATCGACGCCGTCGAGCACCAGAAGCTCGCCGCCGTCGGCCCGCGGAAAGGTCTGCCGCAGGCCGTGAATATCGAGCAGAGCGGCGCTCATGGTAACACCTCACCCCAACCGGAATTTGCGTTCGGCGTAACGGTACAGCGGCCGCCAGAACGTGCGATTGACCAGGACGACGAAAAAACTCATCACCGCGATGCCGAGCACGATGCAGTGGAAATCGCCGGCCTCGGTCTCCTGGGCAATATAGGCGCCGAGCCCGATCGCTTGCAGGTGCTGATCGCCCCAGGACGCGACCTCGGCAACGATGCTGGCGTTCCACGATCCTCCCGAGGCGGTGATTGCGCCGGTGACGTAGTACGGGAACACCGCCGGCAGCGCGATCCGCCGCCACCACAACCAGCCGCGCACGCGCAGATTGACCCCGACCGCCCGCAGCTCGGCAGGGATTGCCGCCGCGCCGGCCACGACATTGAACAGGATGTACCATTGCGTGCCGAGAATCATCAGCGGGCTGAGCCAAATATTCGGATTGAGCTTCAGCGCGACGATGGCCGACACCACAATGGGGAACAGAAGATTGGCCGGAAAGGCGGCGAGGAACTGCGCCACCGGCTGAACCCGTTCGGCGACGTGCGGGCGGGTGCCGACCCATACGCCAATCGGCACCCAGATGAGGCTGGCGATCGCGATGAGCACGACGACACGGGTGAGCGTCACCAGGCCGAGCAGCAGCGTGGTGCCGATGTCGGCGGCGCTGACGTCTTCGGCGGCAAACCGCACCACTTCATACAGGGCCAGCGCCGCCAGCGCGATGACAGCGCCGTTCCATAAGAGCGCCGCCCAACCGTCCTCCTTTCGCGGTTCGCGTTTGACCACTTCCGCAGCGCCCGGCCGGCGCGGTCGGAGCAAGCTTCGCCACTGCGAGGACAGCGTCTGTATCAGCCGGTCCACCAGCCGGGAGCGGCGCAGAACATTGAGCACCCACGAGTGTGGCGGCAGCACCCCGGCTTCCTGCTCGAAGCGGAAGCGATCGGCCCAGGCCACCAGCGGCCGAAACAACAGCTGATCGTAGATGAGGATCACAATCAGCATGGTGACGATCGCATAGCCGACAGCGGCCAAGTCCCGGTGCTCGATGGCAAGTGCGATATAGGAGCCGACGCCGGGCAGCGTGATCGTCGTGTTGCCGACGCTGATCGCCTCGGAGGCGACGACGAAGAACCAGCTTCCCGACATCGACATCATCATGTTCCAGATGAGCTGCGGCATCGCGAACGGCACGTCGAGGCGCCAGAAGCGCATCCATGGGCTGAGGCGGAAGTTGCGCGATGCCTCCACCAGCTCGGTCGGCACGGTGCGCAGCGACTGATAGAAGCTGAACGCCATGTTCCAGGCCTGACTGGTGAAAATCGCAAAAATCGCGGCGAATTCGGCGCCGAGAACGCGACCGGGCGCGAGCGCCATGAAGAAGACAACGGTGACCGAGATGAAGCCGAGAATAGGCACCGACTGGAGGATGTCGAGCAGCGGAACCAGCAGCCGTTCGGCCCGCTTGTTCTTGGCGGCGACCGTCGCATAGGTGAAGGTGAAAATGAGCGATAGCGCCATGGCAATGAGCATGCGCAATGTCGTGCGCGCAGCATAGTCGGGCAGATTGGCGGGATCGAGCGACACCGGCTGGCGCTGCAGTTCCGCCAACGGCTGCAACAGGTGCCGGCTGGCTTCGGCCAAAAACACCAAAAGCCCGAGGATCAGAACGAGCGCGAGCACGTCCCAGCGGGTGAAAAAACGACCCCAGCCGCCGACGGAGATTGGGACAATCACACGCATCGGCGGTGCCCGATTCTCGATTTTGTCATACGTCCGTCATAAAATCGCGGCCTCGATCCCCCGGCGGCCGCGGGCCTTGCGCGATCACATAACATCCGCGTGGAATCATTCAAACATTATCGTGCGCGCGGCAGCGGCCGACTGTCGGAATCGGGTTCGTCCGGGCTTTCTTCACGCGGACGCAACCACGAGGGATCGGCGTGTTAAAGCAGCGGGCGATCACGTCCGCTGGGCCATCGCCGCGAAGGCTTGCGTCAGTTCGATCGGGAATGGGAATACGATCGTCGAAGAGCGGTCGCTCGCGATGTCAAACAGCGTGGCGAGGTAGCGAAGCTGCATGGCCTGCGGCACGCCGGCCAGGATGCGGGCGGCGTCGACCAGCTTCTGCGCGGCCTGCTGCTCCCCCTCGGCATTGATGATCTTGGCGCGGCGCGTGCGCTCGGCCTCGGCCTGGCGGGCGATGGCGCGCACCATGCTTTCGTCGAGATCGATCCGCTTCAGCTCGACATTGGAGACCTTGATGCCCCAGCCTTCGGTCTGCTTGTCGAGAACATCCTGGATGTCGGCATTGAGCTTGTCGCGCTCGGCCAGCATCTGATCGAGGTCGTGCTTGCCCAAGACCCAGCGCAGCGTGGTTTGCGCGAGCTGGCTGGTCGCCGCCAGGTAATTGCTGACTTGGATGATGGCGCGCTCCGCATCGACGACGCGGAAATAGATGACGGCGCTGACCTTGACGGAGACGTTGTCGCGCGAAATCACGTCCTGCGGCGGGACTTCGTCGACCACGACGCGCAGATCAACCCGCACCATCTGCTGCACGAACGGCACCAGCAGAAAGAGCCCGGGCCCTTTCGTTCCGGTATAGCGGCCGAGGCTAAAGACCACGGCGCGCTCGTATTCGCGCAGAATGCGAATAGAGGCATAGAGGAAGATCAGCAGCAAGGCGGCGATGACGATGACGGCTGTGAGAATCATGGCTGTGCTCCTTTCGGGGTAAACGACAGATCCGGATTAGCCAGGCCGGATTGCTTCGACGCCAACGACGAGACCGTCGCGGCTGACCACCTTGACGTGGCTCCCGACCTGAAGCGACCCATTCGAGCGCGCGCGCCAGATTTCACCGTGAACCCGGACCCGCCCTTCGCCATCCTGCCAGGACACCGTCTCGCCCTCGGCTCCGATCAGTGCTTCGGTCCCCGTCACCACCGGCCGCTTGCGCGAGCGCAGCAGCACCGTCAGGACAAAGAGCAGTAGCACGGCGCTGCCAATAGCGGCCCCGGCGACAACCGCGCCGGATAGCGCGAAACCGGGCGCCCGCGAGGGAAACATCAGCAGCGCGCCAATGACGAACGCGGCAAGCCCGCCGACGCCGAGCGCGCCGAAGGCGCCGATATGGGCCTCGAGGACCATCAGCGCGACGCCGAGCAGCACCAGCGCGGCGCCCGCATAATTGATCGGCACGAAGGCGAGCGCATAGAGCGCGACCAGAAGCGAAATGGCGCCGACTAGGCCGGGCAGCACGCTGCCCGGATTAAAGAATTCAAGGATGAGGCCATAGACTCCGATCAGCATGAGGAGGAAGGCGACGTTCGGATCGGTGACCAGCCTGAGCAGATCGGTGTGCCAACCCGGTGGCTCGGTCACGAGCTTGAGCTCGGCGGTCGCCAGCCGCTGGGGTTTTCCGCCAACAGTCAGCGTGCGCCCATCGATCTTGCGCAGCAGATCGGTGTTGTCGTCGGCGACCACGTCGATGACGTGAAGCGTCAGCGCCTCGGAGGCCGGAAGGCTTGCGGCGGAACGCACGGCCTCGGCAGCCCAGTCGGCATTGCGGCCGTTGAGCACGGCAAGGCTGCGAATATAGGCGGCCGCGTCGTTGACGATCTTGCGGGTCTCCGTATCCGCCGGCTCGCCGCTTTTGTCTTGCTGTTTTTGTTCTTTTTGATCCGGCGGCAGCAGCGGATTGCCGCCGAGCTGAACCGGCGTTGCCGCGCCGATATTGGTGCCCGGCGCCATCGCCGCGATCGCGCTCGCGTAGGCGATATAGGTGCCGGCACTGGCCGCGCGTGCGCCGTTGGGCGCGACATAGGTCGCAACCGGCACCGGCGAGGCGAGGATGGCGCAGACGATCTGGCGCATCGAGCTGTCGAGGCCGCCGGGCGTGTTCATGCGCAGAATAATCAGCCCGGCCGTTTCGAGCTTGGCCGTCCGCAATTCCTGCACGATGTAGTCGGCGATGGGCGGACCGATCGCTCCATCGATTTCAAGCACGAGCGCGCGATCGGCCGCTCTGGCGGGCACGGCGAACGTGGCCAAAGCTAATGCCACCAGCATCGCATGTGCGCGCACCCGCATCATGGCTGTGACCTCGCCCGATCCCCGCCGGAACTTATCCCGTTCGGGGTGCACGAACCATCGTCGTCATTGCCTAACGAGGCAATATGAACCTACAGCGGCAGAACTTCGCGCGTAGGAAGCGAGTTCGAACTCGGTTGCGGCGGTAGGGCGCAAGCCGCATAAATCCGTCGGATCGTCGATAGGGGCGCCGCTCGGGCATGAAGCTGAACGAACAAACCATCGCGCTGCCGCCGCCTTTCATGAGTGAGGTCGACCAGGGGCTTAAGGCGTGGGGTTCGAACGCAAACACGCGCCGCCTCTGGAGCGCGGATGCCACGCTGTGGACCGGCCGCGACGAAAGCGATTGGCTGGGCTGGCTCGACATCGCCGAGAATAAGCTGTGCGACGTCGAGTCGTTGCAGGAATTCGCCGGCGAGATGCGCGCCGAAAAATTCACCGACGCGCTGCTCCTGGGCATGGGCGGATCGAGCCTGGGCCCTGAGGTGTTGGCCAAGAGCCTCGGATCGGCACTGGGCTATCCCACCCTGCACGTCCTCGATTCCACCGACCCGCAGCAGGTGCGGCGTTTCGAGCGCAGCATCGATGCCGCGCACACGCTGTTCATCGTGTCGAGCAAATCGGGCACGACGCTCGAGCCGAACGTCCTCATGGATTATTTTTTTGCCAAGGCGTCGACTGCCCTCGGCGGCACCGCCGCCCGGCACTTCGTTGCAATCACCGATCCGGGCAGCCGCTTGCAAAAGACGGCAGAGGAGAAAGGCTTCCGCCGCATCTTCTTTGGCGTGCCAAGCGTTGGCGGACGTTACTCCGTGCTTTCCAATTTCGGCATGGCGCCGCTGGCAGCGGCCGGTCACGACCCGCGCGCGTTTCTCGAGGCAGCCCACGTCATGGCGCGGGCTTGCGGTCCCGATGTGCCGCCCGTGGAAAATCCCGGCGTCGCGCTTGGCCTCGCGATCGGTGTTCTTGCCCGCCACGGACGCGACAAGCTGACCATCATAGCCTCGCCGTCGATCGCCACCTTCGGCGCCTGGGCGGAGCAATTGGTCGCTGAATCGACCGGCAAAAGCGGAAAGGGTGTCATTCCCATCGCCGCCGAGCCGCTCGGCGCGCCGTCCGTTTACGACGCGCATCGGCTGTTCGTGTTCCTGCGCGACGCCGCTCATCCGGATTTGGTGCAGGACCACGCGGCCGATGCACTCGAACGCGCCGGCCACCCCGTGGTGCGCATCGGTGTCGGATCGCCTCAGCTTCTAGCGCAGGAATTCTTCCGCTTTGAGATCGCGACCGCCGTCGCTGGAGCGGTCCTCGGCATCAACCCGTTCGATCAGCCCGACGTCGAGGTGAGCAAGATCGCGACGCGCCAGATGACGGATGCGTTCGAGAAGGCGGGCTCGCTGCCGTCGGAGCCTCCGGTGTTCGAGGAGAAGGGCATCGCGCTCTACACCGACAAGCGTAACCTGCAGACGCTACGCCAGATGGGCGCGAATGCCACGCTGGAAAGCTGGCTCAGGGCGCACTTCGCCCGCCTTGATGATGGCGATTACTTCGCGCTGCTTGCCTATATCGACGGCGACGACGCGCGGCTGCAGTCGCTGCAAGGCGTACGCACGGCTATCCGCGACCGCAAGCGCGTCGCGACCTGCCTGCAATTCGGGCCGCGTTTCCTGCACTCGACCGGGCAAGCCTACAAAGGCGGACCGAACTCGGGCGTGTTTCTGCAGATTACCGCGGAGCCCGCTCCCGATTTGGCTATTCCGAACCGCAAGGCGAGCTTCGGTGTGATCGAAGCCGCACAGGCGCGGGGCGACTTTCGTGTGCTGGCCGAGCGCGGCCGGCGCCTGTTGCACGCGCATATCGCGGACGACGTGGATGAAGGCCTGGCCGCCATCGGCCAGGCAGCGCGGCTGGCGCTGGAGTAAACGGGCCTACAGCGAAACGAACTGCCGGAGCCGCACAAAGAGGCCCGCAGAAGACCGCAATCCCAGATTCGTGGCTGCGATCGCGTTCGGCGTGGCGCCGATGAGGCGTGCACCGAATGGAATGCGCTTTACCGCCAGTATCGTGATCCGGCTCAAGATCAGTGTTGCGCCGAAGACGATCGCGCCCTTGATAACCGCAAACAGCGTGGCGGCGAGCAGCGCGTATTGCAGCCAAACGACGAAGGCGTAGTGCACGAGATAAATGCTGTAGGCATTGGCCGAGAGGCTGTCGAGCATTGGCGAGCGGTTGGCGGCAAAGCGCAGGCTTGCGGCGATCAGGAAGAGCGACCCGCTGGCGCATGCCAGCACGAAGCTGAAATCGGCGGCAATGTCGATGCCGATCGGCGCCGGACCGCTCATGGTCAAGGCGGTCAAGCCCATCCAGAGAAAAAGACAACCGAGCGCCGCCGCGAGCCACAACGCCCAGCGCCGCGACAACACGCCGTCGACCGCCACCAGGCTGTTATCGATACCCTCGGCGCCGATTCCGACTCCAGCAAAAAAATAGACGGCATAGAGCAGCGGCCGGCAGAATTGCAGAGCAAGCGGTCCGGAATTGGACCACTCCCATGGCGTGAAGGCGAGCGCCAACAGGACATACGCAATCGCGGAGGCCGCGACGAGGATGGCAAAATAACGGGTCGGACGTTTACCCGCCGCGGCCGACCATTGGCCGAGAACCTTTAGCGCATTCGGCGCGATCCAATTCAGAGCAGTGACCGCCACATTCAGCGCCAGCAGCTGCCAGAGGAACCATAGCTGCCCGTTAGGCAGGAACGGCAGCGCCAGATAGTGCTGCCAATAGGCGCTTACGCTTGGATCCACGGCCCTCACCCGGTAAGCCGGATAAATGGCCAGCGGAACCAAAAAGACGACACCAAAGACAAAGGGCACGCCGACCCGGAGCAGGCGATCGCGCAAGAAGCCCCAGTTCCGCTTGCGGACCAGGCTCGGCCACACGAACAGCCCGGAGAGCAGAAACAGGAGCGACATCAGGTAGACGTCCTGCCAAGCGCAGAACAGGTCGAAGCCGAACCAACGATGGCTGTCTGCAATCGGAAAGGCGAGCCACGCATAGGGTGGATCGTCAAAGCCGGCAGAGGGTGCAGGGGTCCACTCGACGTAAGCCAGCACCGAGTGGAAGGCGAGCACGATCAGGATGACGATGGCCCGCAAGTTATCGAGGGCCAAGCTGGAGCGCGACAGGGCGGCAGGGCGCGGCATGCAGATCAAGTCCCGGTCGGCCAAATTGATCCCATGGCTGGTAACTCGATCATCGGAAAGTGTCGCAGCCCTTGCAAGCGGGATATGGCTGCCGTTGCCGGGCATTTCCCTGCCTTTCGGCATTTTGGCGTCCTGAAATCACCGCATTGTGGAACGAATAGTTCTCCGCCATCGATGGCGATTGGTGATTCTGGCGGGCGTGAACGAATGGAGAAGCCAATTGACAGGGAAATTCACAAGGCTGGTTGCGGTGGGGCTCGTGGCGCTCAGCGCCGCCGTCCAGCCGCTGGCCGCAGCCGAACCGCCGGCATCGGAACCGTCGGTGGCCGGTCTGTGGCAAAAGATCGACCCTGAGACCGGCAAGACGGTCATATGGTTCCTGTTCGTCGAAAATGGCGGAATTTATCAAGGCGTCGCTGCAAAGCTGTTCCCACGGCCGAGTGACGGCCCAACGCCGCCCGTCTGTACGACCTGCCGGGACGAGCGCAAGGATGCGCCACTGCTTGGATTGCCCATCATCAAGGACATGAAGCGCGATGGCTTGAGGTACGTGGAAGGCAATATCCTCGATCCGCGGGACGGCAACATCTACAGCGCGTCGATGACGCTTAGCCCTGACGGGCAGCAGCTGACCGTGCGCGGCTACCTCGCCTTTGAATTCCTGGGGCGCGATGAGGTCTGGTATCGCCTGCCCGGCACCGCCACGAAGGAACTCGATCCCATCGTCGTCGCCAAGTATCTGCCGCGGCAGGTTCTGACGACGTCCTCAATCCGACATCCGCAAAGCACTGCGAAATCGGCGAACCCCGTTCGCTAAGGCACCGATCGCCGTCAATCGGTGCCGACGCCGAACTCGCAACCTGCCGCAGCATAGGAATAGCGGGCAACGCCGTAACGGTCGCGCTCGATAACCGGCCGGCATCGGGCGAGCCACTTGTGATCGCGTGTCGCGAGGCGCGCCTGTTCGGCCTCGCCGAGCTCCTGCGGCACCTGCCTGACATAAGGATCGCCCGCGGTTCCCGATTGCGCCGCGCAATTGAAGCTCTTCGCCGGGCCGACGCAGCTCAGATCGATGACGGTCCCGGCATGGGCCGGCGTAAAGGCGGTGAGCGAAAGCACAATCGCGGCGCTGACTGCCGCGGACGACCGCGATGCGGAAAATGCTTTGGCCGGACGATTGGTTAACACCGCTCTCTCCCTGCGAGCGTGGCCAAGTTGAGATTCAACCGCGGATCCACTCTCGTTCGTGACGCGGCGCAAGGTTCGAAAACAGATTTCACCTGCCGGAACAGGCGCCAAGCGTCAGTCGAGAGTGAGCAAGCCGAATGCCAGCCGGCGTGCCCTATTTTGGCACAGGAGGCGCAGGTTTCTGCAGCCCTGTTAACGTTTGAAGATCACCGATGATGGTGGCCGGCGCGCTTCCCATCCCATCTGCTCCAGCTCTGGCACGGTGTCGTCGAGCTGCGGATAGCCGAGACAGAAATAGCCGATGAACTTCCACTCCGTGGGAACATTGAGCAGCGCGGCGACGGCTTTTGGGTCGAGGATCGACACCCAGCCCATGCCGATGCCCTGGGCGCGCGCGACCAGCCAGATCGTATGCACGGCCGTCACCGCCGAATACTCGATCATCTCCGGCATTGTGTGGCGCCCGAGGCCGTGCCCTTGGCCAGTCCCGCGATCTGCGAAGACCGCAAAGTGACATGGGGCCTCTTCCAATCCGGCGAGCTTAAGCCGGGCATAGCGCCCCGCCCGCTCGCGGCTCTGCGCCTCGAGCGCGGCGGCGTTGCAGGTCGCGAAATTCCGCCGGATCGCGGCGCGGGCCGCTTCGTCGTCCACGATGACAAAACGCCAGGGCTGGCTCAGTCCAACCGAAGGGGCGAGGCATGCCAGCTCGAAGAGGCTTTCCACCGTGCCGCTAGGCAATGGATCACGACGGAAGCGCCGGACATCCCGGCGCCACACCAGAAGATCGCGCAGGCGCGCGCGAAAAGCGTCATCGAAAGCGATCGATGTCTTTGGCACTGCGGCCACCTCTCCGACCTGTAGGCCCGGCGGCAGGTTGGTGTGCCATGGCCCTTCCGCTGTCCCGGAAGGAAGCCACGGCGCGGTCCAACCGCTGCCACTCCCGCTTGTTCGCCGGCAAACCGAAACGAAGCCAGCTCGGGTTGTCCGGGAAGGCGCGCACCAAAATACCGGCACGGCCGAGATGATGGAATAATGCGCCAGCCTCCGGCGTTCGCGCCAGCCGGAACAAGCTCGTGCCCCCGACAATGTCTAGACCCAAGCCGGCGAGAATCGCATCCAGCCGCTTTGCCCTCTGTTCGAGTCGCCGCCGCGTCCGGTCGCGCCAGGTGGCGTCCGCTAGCGCTTTGGCGCCAACGGCAAGCGCCGGGCCGGACACCGCCCAGGGGCCGAGCGCGGCACCAAGCCGCGCGGCCATTGCCGGCGCGGCGAGCGCGAAACCAAGCCTGATCCCGGCCAATCCGAAGAACTTTCCGAAGGAACGAAGCACAACGACATTGCCGCACGACACGTCGGCGGCGAGGCTCGCGTCCGGCGGCCCGACGTCCATGAACGCCTCGTCGACCACGAGCAGGCCGCCGCGGCCGCGCAGGCCCTTGGCAAGGCCTAGCAAAGCCGTCCGGGCATACAGCCTGCCGTCGGGATTGTTGGGATTGCCGACGATGACGAGCCCGGCGTCTCCGCACGCGTCGATCCCGCGTACCGCTTCGACCTCGTGTCCGGCAAAGACCACCGCTCGGGCGTGCTCGGTATAGGTCGGCGCGACAATGGCGGCACGGCATGGCCGGACCAGCCCGGCGACCAGCGGCAACAAAATCTGGATTCCCGGCGCGGGCACGACATCGTCGGCGGACCGAGCGCCATAGGCGCGCGCCGCGGTTGCCGCGACGGCGGTGGCGGCAGCCGGCTCCGGCAAACGGGCAAACAGATCGGCGGAAAAACGCGGCAGCGGATATGGATTGGGATTGATCCCGGTCGAGAGGTCGATGAATGGTTCGGGCGCGCCCGGGAACAGGCGCCGGGCGGCACCGAGATCGCCGCCATGCAGCAGCGGTTCGTCTACGCCGCCAAGGGGGATCATGTCAGTCGCGCTTGCCCTCATTGCCATGCTGATCGAGCTCTGTTTCGGTTACCCGGAGCGGGTCGCAAGCGCGGCCGGCCATCCGGTAACATGGATCGGCCGCTTGATCGGCGCGCTCGACCGGTTGCTCAATCGCGAAACGGTGGGAGCGATTGCGCGCCGGGCGGCGGGCATTGTCGCGGTGCTGATCCTGATCGTTGTCGTTGGCACGGTCGCTTTCGTCGCCGAGCACGAGCTTCTGCGCCTTCCATTCGGTCTCCTTGCCGTCGGCCTCCTCGCCAGCACGTTGATCGCGCAAAGGAGCTTGCACCGGCACGTGGCGGACGTCGCCCGCGCGCTGGAGCGACAAGGCGGCGAAGCCGGCCGGATCGCAGTATCCCGCATCGTCGGCCGCGATACCGAGGCGCTCGACGCGGCCGGCGTCGTTCGCGCGGCGATCGAGAGCCTTGCCGAGAATTTCTCCGATGCGGTGGTCGCGCCGATCATGTGGATGGCCATTGCCGGACTTCCTGGCGCCGCACTCTACAAAGCGATCAACACCGCCGACAGTATGATCGGCCACCGCACGCGCCGCTACGAGGCCTTTGGCTGGGCCGCAGCCCGGCTCGACGACCTCGTCAACCTGCCGGCGTCGCGCCTCTCCGCGCTCCTTCTCATCGCAGCGGCGGGGCTGAGCAAAGATGCCTCCGCAACTGGCGCATGGCGCGCCCTGCGGCGTGACGCGGCACGCCACCGCTCGCCCAATGCCGGTTATCCGGAAGCGGCAATGGCAGGAGCGCTAGGCCTTTCGCTAGCAGGTGCCCGCGTCTATGGCGGCGTACGCGTCGAGGATGCCACGATGGGCGACGGTCGCCGTGACGCCGATGCCGCCGATATTGTCCGCGCGCTTGCGCTCTACCGGCGCGCCGACGCGATTCTGCTCGCCCTTCTCGCCGTTGCCGCTGTCTTTCTCATCGCGCCAAGCTGAGCAGGCGATCCAGATCAAGGTGGGCGGTAAGGTGGGCGGCGAGAGCGTCGAGCGTCCGCTCGACCGAGGCTTCGTAGGCGATGTTCGTTGTGCCTTGAAAGCGCGCAAGCCACGCCGCGCGCTGCCGGTCGTCGGCGAACAGGCCGTGGATATAAGTGCCGATCACGCGGCCGTCGGCCGAGACCGCGCCTTCCGGCGAGCAGTCGGCGAGCCGAGCGAAGGGTCGCGCACAATCGGGCCCTTCGGTCACGCCCATATGCATCTCGTAGCCGGCAAATGGCGCACCGTCGCTGGTCGCGCCGCGCACCGGTTCCAGGCGCTTCTCGGCTGAGAGCGTCGTTGCGACGTCGAGAAGGCCGAGGCCTTCGACCGCAGCGGGCGGACCTTCAATCCCGCCGGGATCGGCAATGGTGCACCCAAGCATCTGGAAGCCGCCGCAAAGGCCGAGCACCATTCCGCCCCGGCGCCGGTGCGCGGCGATGTCGATGTCGAATCCAGCGGAGCCCAGCGCGGCGAGGTCGGCGATGGTCGCCTTCGAGCCCGGCAGCACGACGATATCGGCGTCGCCGGGAAGCGCCGCGCCCGGACGCACGCGCATGAGATCGACTTCAGGCTCAGCGTCGAGCGGATCGAGATCGTCGAAATTGGCGATGTGCGGCAGAATGGGCACCGCGATGCGCACGCGCGCTTGCGGTTTCACCGGCCGGCTTTGCTCCAGCGCGAGCGCGTCTTCCGCAGGCAACAAGCGCGCATCCGCGAAGTACGGGACTAAGCCGAGCGCCTCCCACCCGGTTGCCTGGGTGATGCGCTCCATTCCGGAGGCAAAGAGCGCGGCATCGCCGCGAAATTTGTTGACGATGAACCCGCAAACGAGCGCCGCGTCTTCCGGCGCCAGCACGGCTTTGGTGCCGACAAGGCTGGCGATCACGCCGCCGCGGTCAATATCGCCGATCAAAATGACCGGCACGTCGGCGGCGCGGGCAAATCCCATATTGGCGATGTCGTGCGCCCGCAGATTGACTTCCGCGGCGCTGCCGGCGCCTTCGATGAGCACGATATCGGCCTCACCCCGCAGGCGCGTAAAACTGTCGAGCACGAACGGCAGCAGATCGCTTTTCAAGTGCTGGTAGGCGGCAGCCTTGGCGCTGCCGTAGACGCGGCCATGGACCACGATCTGCGCGCCGATCTCGCTCTGCGGCTTCAGCAGCACTGGGTTCATGTGAATGCTGGCGGGCGTGCGTGCCGCGCGCGCCTGCAGGGCCTGCGCGCGACCGATCTCGCCGCCCTCCACCGTGACCGCCGCGTTGTTCGACATGTTCTGCGGCTTGAACGGGCGCACAGCAAGGCCGCGCTGGGTGAACGCGCGCGCCAGCCCGGCGACGATCAAGGATTTGCCGACATCCGAGCCCGTGCCCTGAAACATAAGCGCGCGGGCGGCAGTCATCGCCTGCGCTCCGCTCAGAACTCGATGCCCGGCTGGGCCTTCACGCCGGCGGCGAAATGGTGCTTCACCAGCGTCATCTCCGTGACGAGATCGGCGGCGGCGATCAGTTCCGGCTTGGCGTTACGGCCGGTGACGACGACGTGGAGGCCCTCGCGGCGCGCGGCAAGCGCGGCGACCACGGCATCGAGATCGAGATAATCGTAGCGCAGTGCGATGTTGAGCTCGTCGAGGATGATGAGTGAATAGTTCGGGTCGTCGATGAGTTCGCGCGCTTTCGACCACGCGCGCTCGGCGGCGGCGACGTCGCGCGCGCGATCCTGCGTCTCCCAGGTAAAGCCTTCGCCCATCGTGTACCAGGCGATTTGATCGCCGAACTGGGCGAGGGCGTCGCGCTCTGCCGTGTGCCAGGCGCCTTTGATAAACTGCACGACGCCGACGCGGTAACCGCGGCCCAGCGTGCGCAAGGCAAGACCGAAGGCCGCCGTCGATTTTCCCTTGCCGGTGCCGGTATGCACGATGAGAAGGCCTTTCTCGATTTTTTTCTCGGCGACCTCGGCATCCTGCACCGCTTTGCGTTTCGCCATCTTGGCGCGATGGCGTTCG
>Ga0181532_10002524_pt1 | contig 17037 bp, 14 predicted proteins | sample PEATcosm2014_Bin_33_FD_119768 | JGI IMG/M metagenome (GOLD analysis project Ga0181532, IMG submission 119768) | Peatland microbial communities from MTU Mesocosm Facility, Houghton, MI, USA - PEATcosm2014_Bin11_30_metaG | ecosystem: Environmental > Terrestrial > Soil > Wetlands > Peat | place...
CCGCCGAATGCAGCCGGCACTCCAGGTAGGCCAGCGATCCATGCAGCACTGGAGTCCCGTGCCGGGTGCGCTCAAAGCGCGCTCCGGCCTCGGCCTCAGCGCTTTCGTGCGAGCGCTCGACCCGCGCGTAGTACTCCGAAATTGCCCGCTGATCCTCGCCGAGCACGTTGATCCCAAATCGTTTCTTGGCATGCAGATGCCCGTGCGTGCGGGTTTTGTGATCCACGCAAACCAGCACCAGCGGCGGATCGAGCGACACGGAAGCGAACGCGTTCGCCGTCATGCCGTGCACTTGGCCCTCCAGGTCGACGGTGATTATCGTCACCCCGGTGGCGAAGCAACCCATCGCTCTGCGAAATTCAGAAGAATTCAAGTTCACTGCCCCGCCACTCCTCCTGCCCTATGTAGCTGTTCACTGTTCTCTGCGCAGCAATATGCCGTCGGTCGCTTTTGGGTGGCGCAGCGCTTCAGCGCTGCGATCCAGGCCCACTGGATCAATCCGGCTTTAGCCGCTGAGGACCTCTGGGTTCCCGCAACCGCCTACATTACCACGCCCCGCCGTTGTATCATTCGATTCACGTGGCCGTCACCTCAATCACGCCTGCCCTACCGAAACGCCGATCCGTTTGCGCCTCGGCGCTCGCCAACGTGCGTCCAGGTATACCGATCTCGCGCGAAGCGGCCGTCCATCTGATTCGTTGCCCCGACGCCGATCTCCCCGAACTGCTGGCCGCCGCCCGCGCCGCCAAAGAGCGCTTCAAGCCCGGAGTGATCACCTATTCGCGCAAGGTATTTCTGCCACTCACCAATCTCTGCCGCGACTATTGCGGATACTGCACCTTCCGCCGCGATCCTGGCGACCCCGGCGCGCACACCATGACTCCCGACGAAGTGCTCGCGGTCGCCCGAGCCGGGGAGAAACTGGGATGCACAGAAGCCCTCTTCAGCCTGGGCGACAAGCCCGAACTGCTTTTCCCCGAGATGCGTGAGACCCTGCGCCATCTCGGCTACAAGTCGACGCTGCATTATCTCGAAACCATGTGCGAACTCGTGCTGCGCGAGACCAGCCTGCTGCCGCATCCGAATCCCGGTCTGCTCAGCGCCGAATGGATTGCGCGCCTGGCTGCCGTCTCCCCCAGCATGGGCCTGATGCTCGAGACCACGAACGCCGCGCTGCTCGCCCCCGGCGCGGCCCACGACAACGCTCCTGACAAGCTCCCGGCGAAACGCCTGCGCACGATCGCGGGCGCCGGCAAACAGAATGTTCCGTTCACCACGGGCCTGCTAATCGGCATCGGCGAATCCCTTGAAGATCGCGTCGACACGCTGCTCGCCATCCGCGATCTGCACGACCGCTACGGACACATCCAGGAAGTGATCGTGCAAAACTTCCGCGTCAAGCCCGCGATTCCCATGGCCCACTGGCCCGAGCCCACGCGCGGTGAAATGCTCCGGGCCGTGGCGGTAGCTCGCTTGTTACTCCCCAACGTCAATATTCAGGCGCCGCCCAACCTGTCTGCGCCTTACTATGATGATTTAGTGGATGCCGGCATCAACGATTGGGGAGGAATTTCGCCACTGACCCCAGACTTTATCAATCCGGAAAAGCCCTGGCCGCACCTGGAGCAACTGCGCCTGCGCACTGAGGCCAAGGGATTTTCCTTGCGCCAGCGCCTGCCGGTGTATCCGGAATTTCTTCCCGCACTCACGGCTCGTCCCGCTCTCCTGACAGAAAAATTGCGCGCCGCCGCCGATGATTTTGGGTTAGCACAAATAAGGACGGCGGCATGATCTGCGTGCTCAGCGGCGGCACCGGTGGCGCCAAGTTCGTCGACGGTCTACGCCAGGTCATGCCCGCCGAAGACATCACCCTGGTCGTCAACACTGGCGACGACCTGCTGTGGTGGGGGCTCTACGTTTCGCCCGACATCGACTCGATCACCTACGTGCTCTCCGGCATGCTCAGCCGCGAGCGCGGATGGGGCGTGAAGGGCGACACCTTCCTTTGCCTGCAGGCCATGGGACAACTCGGCGAGCCCACCTGGTTCCACACCGGCGACCGCGACCTGGCCATGCATCTGCTGCGCTCGCGCCTGCTGGCCGAGGGCAAGACGCTGTCTGACGCGACGACGGTCATCTCTGAAAAACTGGGAGTGAAGGCGCGCATTCTCCCTATGAGCGACTCGCGCGTTGAAACCCGCGTGGATACGCCTGCGGGCGAGTTGAGCTTTGAAGAATATTTCGTGCAACGCTGGTATCAGGATCCGGTAAACTCGGTGCGCTTCGCCGGAGCTTCCGATGCCGAGCCCGCGCCGGGAGTCATCGAAGCCATCGGCTCCGCCGACGCCGTTCTCATCGCGCCGAGCAATCCCATCACCAGCATTGGCCCCATCCTCTCAGTGCCCGGCATTCGGGAAGCCCTGATCAGTGCTCGTGGAAAAATTGCCGCCATCAGCCCCATCGTGGGCAATGCTCCGGTCGCGGGTCCGGCGGGAATTCTGATGGCCGCGCAAGGACTGCCCTGCTCGATCACCGGCGTCGCCCAGGCCTACGAAGATTTTCTCGACATCCTGATCTGCGACACGCGCGACGCTCGCCTCGCCGAAACACTCCGCAAAAACGGCGTGCGGGTGCAGTGTACGCAAACCATCATGCGCAGCGGCGAAGACAAAGCCGCGCTGGCACGCGAAGTCCTTTCGTTCGTTTCCCCGGCCCCGCTCTCAGGGAGCGAGCCCCAAGGCCAAGGAAACGCCTTTCGACGTTTGGATCCGCAGCCGTGATAGGCGCCCCGGCGATTCTGGTTCCCGTCAAGAACTCGTCTTCGGCCAAACAACGCCTCGCCGCCGTTCTCGATCAACCAGCCCGCACTCAGTTGGCACAGGCCATGTTGCACGACGTGCTCAGCACTCTTCACAACTGGAGCGAGCGACAGGAGAGAACCCGTCCGTCCGTTGCAGTCGTCACCAGCGATCCCTTCGCCGTGAAGCTGGCCGCCGAATATGAGTTCGAAGTCATCCCTGACCCGGACAATCCCGGAGAAACCGGAGCCATTGAGATGGCCACTCGTGTCTGCGTCGAGCGAGGCGCTGACAGCACGCTGGTCATCCCGGCCGACATTCCTCTGATTGAAACGTGGGAGTTCGACGAGATTCTGAAGCACGCGCCCGCCGAAGGCAGCCTGCTCGTCCCCGCCGGCGATGGACGCGGCACCAACGCCGCCTTTCGCCGTCCCGCAAATTTATTTCCGCTGCGCTTTGGCAACGACAGCTTCAAGCCGCACCACGCCGCCGCGCAGGCGACCGGCAAACCCTGTGTCGTGCTGAATCTTCCGGGAATCGCCGTCGACGTTGATAATCCCGAAGACCTGCAGCAACTGATTTCGCTGCCCGGCGAAAGCCGCGCCCAACGCCTAGTGCGGCAATGGGCTCGCACCGGCACAATCCATGTGGGGACGGGCGACTCGCCCGTCCAGCCGCGAAGCGGCGACATATGAAGGCTCAGCCGCACCCGACAAGTAATATTCTTTTATGAGGAAGTCCCGCCGAACCAGGAACGAACCAACTGTGCAGCGGCGCAAGAATGTAGCCCGCGGCCCCAGCCGTGGCTTAGCGTCCGGGGCATCGCCAGCCCCGAAGGGGCGAAGGAAACGCGAGTCAATTCCGTCCGCTGAACTGCGCCTGATCCCGATTTCCTTCGCGGACGAAATTCACCCCGGCGACTCGCTCCCCGACAAACTGCTGGAATCCCTGCGCCGCCGTCGCCTCCGCTTCGAAGCCGGCGACATTCTGGTCGTGAAACATAAGATCGTCTCGAAATCCGAAGGCCGCCTCGTCGATCTGACCACAGTCCGGCCCACCGCCAAATCGATCGCGTGGGCGAAACAATATAATCTCGACGCCCGCGTCATCGAACTCGCCCTGCGCGAAAGCAGCACCGTCCTACGCCGCAAGAACGGCGTGCTCATCACCGAAACCCACCACGGTTTCCTGTGCGCCAACAGCGGCATCGACGTCTCCAACGTCGACGGCGGCGCTCATGCGCTGCTGCTGCCCGAAGACGCAGACCGCTCCGCGGCCAATCTTCGCCGTGCACTGAGACGCCGCACCGGCCTCGCCATCCCCGTCATCATCACCGACAGTTTCGGCCGGCCTTGGCGCGAAGGCCTGACCGAGTTCGCCATCGGTATCTCCGGTATGAAGCCTCTGCGCGACGACCGCGGACGCCGCGACCCGCATGGCTACCAATTGAAGGCCAGCGTCGAGGCCGTCGCCGACGAACTAGCCTGCGCCGCCGGACTGGTCTGCGGCAAACTCAACCGCGCCCCCGCCTGCATCGTCCGCGGATTCCCCTACGACGCCGGCGTGGGTGGAGTCCGCACCCTGCTTCGCCCTGCATCCACCGATCTATTCCGGTAGACTGTTCCAGACGATGCTTGCTTCGACCGTGCTTGCTCGATTAGCTTCGTTGGTGGAAGGGTCTCGCGTAGACGCTTTTTCGTGAACGCGTTTAATTCAACGCTTTTGCCTTAACGCTTTTGCATCACCGCCGCTTGAAGGCTTCGCTCGTATGGTTCTGGCTTTTGGGTGGCGCAGCGCTTCTAGCGCTGCGATTAGAACGCTGACTGAAGATTTGGGCGTTAGCCCCTGAGGTCCGGTAAGCCATGCCTCACGAACTCACACATTCGGAACTGGAATCCTTCCCCTCTCTCGACTGGTCTGATATTGCCCCGCACCTGACTTCGGCGGCGCGCTCGTCTCTGGAGAAAGTCCTCGAAACCCAGAACGGCGCCGACTTGTCGCTGGGAGAGTCGTATGCTTTAGCCAACTCCGAAGGCGACGATCTTCTCGGCCTGCTGGTGGCGGCCAACCTGCTGCGCGCCGAACTCGCCGGCAACATCGTTACCTACGTGGTCAACCGCAACATTAATTTCACCAACATCTGTTTCGTGGGATGCAAATTCTGTGCCTTCAGTCGCGGCCCGCGCGAGACCGACACCTACTTCCACACTCTCGACGACATGGCCCGCAAAGCAGTCGAAGCCTGGCAGCTCGGAGCCACCGAAGTCTGCATCCAGGGCGGCTTGCCGCGCGATCTTCCCAAATTTCATTACCGCGATATTCTCCGCGCTGTAAAGCAGGCCGTCCCCGGCATGCACATCCACGCGTTCTCGCCCATGGAAATCGTCTACGGCGTCGAACTCACTGGCATGCCACTCGCCGACTATCTGGCGATGCTGCGCGACAACGGCCTGGGCACGCTGCCCGGCACCGCCGCTGAAATTCTCGACGACGAGATTCGCCACATCCTCTCGGCCAACAAGCTTTCGACCGCGCAGTGGGTCGAGGTCATCCGCACTGCGCACCGCTGTGGCATCCGCACCACTTCAACACTCATGTACGGACACGCGGAAACTCCAGCGCACTGGGTCCGCCAGATGCGGTTGTTGCGCGACATTCAATCCGAAACCGGCGGCTTCACCGAGTTCGTCCCGCTCGGCTTCGTCCATCAGAACACGCTGCTCTACCAGCAAGGACTGGCGCGTACCGGCCCGTCTTTGGCCGAGCATTTCAAGGTACACGCGCTGGCCCGTCTGCTGCTTGCGGGTTCCATCAATAACATTCAGGTTTCGTGGGTGAAACTGAACCGCCGGCTCTCGCAACTCTGTCTGTACGCCGGGGCCAACGACTACGGCGGCACTTTGATGGAAGAAAATATTTCGCGCGAAGCCGGAGCCACCGCCGGCCAGTACACCAGCCCGGAAGATTTTCAGTCGCTGATTCTCGAGATGGGCCGCATCCCCGCCGAGCGCAACACCACCTACTCGCGAATCCAAATCAAGGTTCCGCTGAATGAAGCTGACGGTACCGCGGAGCAGCCGCTGGAGGCTGAATTCGCATGAACGCGATCACATCCGCCAATCCAGACGCTCCAGGCATTCGCCCGATCGCTGTCATCGGAGGCACCGGCCCCGCCGGCATGGGGCTCGCCCTGCGCTGGGCGCGCGCCGGAGAAACTGTCATCATCGGCTCTCGCGACGAGCAGCGCGCGCAACTCGCAGCCGTCGCCATCCAGCAAAAAATCGGCCCTCAGGCCAACGTCACCGGCATGGAAAACAGCGCCGCCTGCGACGCCGCCGACATCCTGATGCTGACCGTCCCCTTCGAAGCGCAAGCCTCGCTGCTCAAGCAACTCAAACCCGCCATGACCGAGGGCAGCATCCTCATTGACGCCACCGTGCCTCTCGCCGCCAGCGTTGGCGGACGCGCCTCGCGCACTCTCGGCGTCTGGCAAGGCTCTGCCGCGCAGCAGGCCGCCGAACTCGTGCCCAACGGAGTGAGCCTGGTTGCCGCCTTCCACAACCTTTCCGCTGACCTGCTCAACGGCGACGCGCCGATTGACTGCGACGTCATCGTCTGCAGTAACGATGCCGACGCCGCGCAACTCACCCGCGAACTCGCGGCCAAGATTCCCGGCGTCCGCGCCCTCGACGGCGGTCCGCTCCAAAACGCCCGCATCGTCGAGCAGATTACCGCCCTGCTCATCGGCATGAACATCCGTCACAAAGGCCACGCCGGAATCCGCATCACCGGCCTGCCGCCGTCGGCATATCGCTAGCGCTTCTCCGTTTTAGCGTTCCCCGTTTCCTCCGGCGGCGCGAAGTGCTATGCTTCCGCGCATGGACAACCGTTCAATCAGCGATGTCGGCGGGACCTCCGGCGGGCTTGGAATGTTTCTGCTCGGTTTTGCCATGGCCTGCATTGGAGGCTTCCTCATCACTCATCAGGTGAACGTGGTGGGTTCGTATTGGAGTTTCTGGGGAGGCAGCAGTTTCGGCGTCACGCTTTTGCCCATGCTGTTCGGCGTGGGGATTCTGTTCTGGAATGGCAAGAGCACAATCGGATGGCTTCTAACCGTGGCCGGAGCACTCTTCATTTTCGCGGGCATCATTGCCAACATGCATATTTATTTTCAGCCCACCAGCCTGTTCAACACCGTGGTGATGCTGATTCTGCTGGTGGGCGGGTTGGTCCTGATTGCGCGATCGCTGCGGCCGTATAGCGCCAAGCCGAGTGAGTGAACTAACCAGAGTGGGCCAGCAAGAGTGAACCAGCCATGACCGACCCCAACTGCCTCTTCTGTCGCATCATCCGCGGCGAGATTCCCGCCAAGAAAGTTTACGAAGACGACCATGTGTTCGCTTTCGAAGACATTCATCCGCATGCGCCCACCCACATCCTCATCATTCCCAAGAAACATTTTGCCGGACTGAAAGAGGCCGAAGCCGCCGACGCCGAACTCATCGGCCGCTGCCACCTGGCCGCCGCCCACATCGCTCGCCAGCGCAACATCGAGCAAGGCTACCGCACCGTGCTCAACGTCGGCCCCGGCGCTGGGCAGTCAGTATTTCACCTCCACGTCCACTTGCTCGGTGGACGCCCGCTCGCCTGGCCCCCGGGATAATTTCCGGTGTGCCCACCTTGACGAAAAAAAAATGGTTTTCGCCGAAGCGAAAACCATTCAGCGACGAAGCGTCCCCCATCCGCTCAGCCGCGAAACTAGACTTCCTCGTATTCGACTTCCAAGCAATGCCACACACCCGCGCCCTCAATCACAGGCGTTTTGCAAGTAGGGAGCGCCTTCAATGCCAGGGCCAGGATTGCACGGGACCGCCTTCAAATACTCGTAGATCGCCCGGAGATCGTGATCGGTCATATTCTGGAACGTGGGCCACGGCATGACCTGCAAAACTTCGCCGTTAAAGGGAGCGACCAAACAGTTGGGCGGGTTATCGGGCCCGTTCGTACAACTCGGGTGAAGTTGATCGAAGTCTGTCCCGTGCCTCATGATCTGACGAAACTGCTCAAAGGTGTGTCCACCTTCAGGCAGACCCGACTTGTCCGGTGTCAAGTTCCGCGAGTAAAGATGTGGAATCGAAGGCGCAGGCGCACCCGGGAACGGACCGAAATCTCGTCCCCCACCTAGATAGGTGGCCGGATCGATCTGCGTCTTCCCAGTAAACGGCGGCAAAAGAAAATAGGGGTTTCCAGTCGGGACAATATATTCGGTTGGCGGCCCGGCACTGTGGCAACCATTGCAATCCGCTACCGCGTTGACCCAGTAGCTCCCCAAGCCTACGAGATTCTGATCCTTACCCTCCAGGTTAAGGTGAACTGGGGCGATGGCAAGGCCGCGATGAACTCTCGCCTTCTCACCGTCCTCACCGCCTTCTCCATCATGGGCTCTAACCAGCTTCGAACTGGTCATCAATGCTGCGCCAATAATCGCAGCGAATGTCAGGGCGACTCGTATCGTTTTCAATGACTTCTTTTGTGTCATGACTGTCTCTCCTCCTATTGATTTCGCGATGACCTGGGGTGGACTTGTCGCATTCCTTTATTCCGCTCACGAACCACCCGGGCCGCATCCTGTCGCGGATGCCGAAAAATCACAAGGACGGTTAGGTGAAGATTGGGTAAAGAAATCTGCGAGCCTAACCAATTGAGGCCAAAAGCCTTTCCCCGCGCCGCCTCCGGCAATGCTATAGTTTTGTGCCTCAGTCTCGGGGCGGTATGTCTGAGTCGCAGTACAAATTCGCTGAATTCCAGCTCGATTGCTCCAGCTTCGAGTTGCGCCGCCAGGGACGCGCCCGGAAAAGCGAGCGCATATCCCTCGAGCGCATCCCGATGCAACTGCTGATCCTTCTTCTGGAGCGGCAAGGTAGCGTCGTCACCCGCCAGGAAATCGTCGACCGTCTCTGGGGCAAGGATGTCTTCGTCGACACCGAACACGGCATCAACACCGCTGTCCGCAAAGTCCGCCAGGCTCTGAAGGATGACCCCGACAACCCCCGCTTCGTCCACACGGTATCGGGCAGGGGCTATCGATTCACAACCGAAAAAAACGGGCGCCCCGAAACACCCGAACTCGTGGAGCCGCGGATGCCTCGTCCGCCCAGCAACCCACACTCACTGGGCCAGAGTCTGAGCACCACGGACATAGCCACGCCGGAACGTGCCCCAGCGAGTCGCGACCTAACCAGCCGTGATCGAACCAAGAGAAAGACGACCATCGTAATCGCCGCCCTCAGTCTGCTTGCCGCTACTCTCTTGGTCGTCATCGTCGTCCTGCGGCCCCGCCTCTTTCCCGGCGCCCAAGCCTTCCAGATTCATTCCCTCGCCGTGATCCCGCTGAGCAATCTTTCCGGCGACCCGTCGCAAGACTATTTCGCCGACGGCATGACCGACGAACTCATCACCGCCCTCGCCAAGAATCGCAGCCTCCGCGTCGTCTCGCGCACCTCGGCCATGCAATACAAAGGTGTCAATCGTCCGGTGCGCGAGATCGCCCGCGAGCTCGGCGTCGACGGCATCCTCGAAGGCTCCATCGAGCGCTCCGCCAATCGCGTCCACATGACGGCACAACTCATCTACGCGCCCACCGACACTCACGTCTGGGCCGAAAGCTACGATCGCGATCTCAACCAGGCATTCTCTCTGCCTTCGGAACTTTCCGAGACCATCGCCAAAGAGGTGAAAGCCGCGACTTCTCCCGCTCCCCGCCAGCGCTACGTTAATCCCGAAGCTCACGACGCCTACCTCCGCGGCCGCTATTTCTGGTTCAGCTTCAACACTCCGCAAAGCCTCCTGTATTTCGAAAAAGCCATCCAGCTCCAGCCCGACTACGCCGCCGCTTGGGCCGGCCTTGCCGACACCTACGCGCAGGCCGGAATGGAGGATCGTCCGCCTCTACAAGTCATGCCGAAGGCGTTGGCGGCCGCCCGCAAAGCCGTGGAACTCGACGATTCCCTGCCCGAGGCCCACAACGCAATGGCCGCGTGGTATTTGTACTACGGCTGGGACGCGCCCCGTTCTGATGCGGAATCCAAGCGCGCCATCGAACTCGATCCCAATTATGCCGAGGCCCATCAGCTCCACGCCTTCACCCTGTTGGCCATGAATCGCGAGGCGGAAGCATTGGCCGAACAAAAGCGCGCCGTCGAACTCGATCCGTTCGCCCGGCCATTCATCCTGGGAATGTTCTATACCGCCATCCGGCAGTACGACGCAGCCATCAACGAACTCCGGCTGCAGCACGCAGCTCGCCCCAATGATGGCGATGTCGTGATGAACCTTTCGAAGGCCTACTGGATGAAAGGCATGTACAAAGAGTCGCAGGAAGAATTTGAAGAAGGCCTGCGGCTGGGAGGCAAGCCGGAAGCCGCGGCCGCCGCGCATCTAGCCTGGATACGAGGGGGCGAAAAGGCGGTGGAACAATGGGGTGCAGAGAACCTAAAAGCCCGGGCTCGCCAGGAGTATGTCTACGCCCTTAGCATGGCCGGCACAATCGCCTTCACCGGCGACAAAGAGCAAACTCTGAAGTATCTCGAGCAAGCCTACCGCGAACATGACCCGGACATGATCAAGGTGCAGAACGAACCGCTCTTCGACTTTCTCCATTCCGACCCGCGATACGGCGCGCTGCTGAAGAAGATCGTCCCCCAATTCGCCCCATGACGGTTTTGAGCCCGAATGGGCCAGCGGCCATCCCTACTGAACCGTCGGTTCCGCGTCTTCGGGCGCGCCGTGGCGGCGCAACAACTGCGGCAAGTTCTGTGAAAATGCCGACCGCGGCAGCACCATGTCGCAACCCACTTCGTGCGCCTTCTGCTTCAGATCGCCCTGCACGTGCGACAGGAATCCGATGATCGACGTTCCCTTCTTCAGCTTGCTCTTCAACTTAGGGATCAACGTCAGCGGCTTTACGCTGGCAAGGTTTAAATCGAAAATAATCAGCGAAGGTTTCTCTTCGCCGTTTTGCGACATCCGCTCCATCAGATCCTTGTCGGACTTCACGAACTCAACTTTCACGTTGAGCTTGCGCGCGGTTTCCTGGATCTTGGCCATGAAGAAAAGATCTTCAATAAAAGCAAAGATGCGCGAGTTGGCGTCTTCGCTGGCGGCGGTCACCGGCAACGGTTCCGGCTCGGGCTGCGGATATTGCGCGGCAAACCCCGGCCGCTGGCGTCCACCTTTGTGGCCGTTATTGTTGTTGCCTCCGGCCAGGGCCGCGCGGTAGCTGTGGTCCATGGGCGCGGTGTAGATGCCGTCTTTGTTTTCGCGGCTGAGCCCGGGGCCGGGCCGTTGTCCGCGCTGATTGTTAGGACGGCGTCCGCGCCGCCTGCGTCTTCCTCCACCGCCGCCGCCGGAGGGTCTTCCTGGTCCTGCGTTCATAGTCCTCTCAAGCTGTTTCGCACTGGTTGCAGAATTTTACAGAAATCGCAAAGGCCTGCCAGTCGAGCGCTCCCGCTGTTCCGGAAGAGGCCCCGGACGAAGCTCCGCCCGGCACCTAGGATTGGATCAGCGCAGTTGCGGGTAGCGACTGGACACACTATGGAACGAACCCCAACTCTTGAAAACGCTCTGCTATTCGAGAATGAAACCGTTATTTCCTAATCTGCGTATCGATTTTCCGTTTATCGGATCCGTCAGGCGCCGCCTCGGATCGGCTGGCGCGGAAGGCCTGCGCGGGAACGAGGCCTAAATGAGAACAGCTTTATCGTACTCGTCCTGACCGAACCGCGCAAGGCCCCTCCCACGCACGCTTTTGCACAGGAGGACATGAACGGTCGGACTCAGGGTCGGAAAGGCCGATGCTTCTCCCGGACAGAAGAGCGGCGGAAGCTGAGGGCCGGAGGCGATCTTCACTCGGCGTTCTTCACTCAGCGTTCGAGACTTCCCGCGCCCACTGCTGCGCCTGCCAGTAGAATCCCGCAACATCGTCCGCCCCCAGATGCAGGCTCCGGCTCAACTCCGCCGACGCCACCCACTCCCCGCTCTCCTGCGCCAGCATCAACTGGTACACCGGACGCAGCAAGCTCGCCTGCCCCAGCAACACCGCCTTGGTCGCATGATCCAGCGGAATTCTCTCCAGCACTTCCTCCATGGGCATTTCGAGCATGGCATCGATCAGCGACAACAGTCCCAGCAGAAACAAATCCGAATCTCCGTGCGCCACTTGCGGCGCCAGTAATTCTCCAAACCGGGCCCGCACCAGCGCCGACAGCACCAGATCGCTGGTGCTCTCCTGGCCTGCGCCCACCGCGGCCACCAGCCACACCCACCGCCGCGCGTCGCGTTCTCCCAGCATCGACAGCGCGTGCCGCACCGAATGGATTTCGCTATTGAACCCGAACATTGCCGAATTCAGATAGCGCAGCAAACGGTAGCACACCGACGCTTCCGCCTTGATCAGCGTCTCCAGCGCGTCCAACTCCAGTTCCGGGCGCGACACCTCCTGCAGCATGCGCAGATAATTCATCCGGTTCGCCGGCAGGTCGTGCGTGTTCATCATCTCCGGACGGCGGAAAAAATAGCCCTGGAAATATACGAATCCCTGATCCCGTGCCCGCACAAACTCCGCATGCGTTTCTATCTTCTCGGCCAGCAGCCGGCAGCGCCACGGCCCGAACTGCTTGATCATCGCCAGCCGTTGCTCCTCGGTGGTCAACTGCATTTCCACCTTGATGATGTCCGCCATCTCCGCCAGCGCCACGCGCGGATCGTCGGCCACATAATCGTCCAGCGCGATCATGTATCCCGCTTCCTTCAGACTCTGGCAGGCCGCCATCACCTCCCGATCGGCTGGAACTGTTTCCAGAACCTCCACCACCGTGATGGTCGAGGGCAGCAGCGTGACCAGGCCCTTCACCAGCGTGTCCCGCGTGCAATTCACAAACGCCCGCCGCCCATCGCACAATACGTCCAGCCCCATCAGAAGCGACCGGTCCAGGGTCGCGCGCGACGCCTCGTCGCAGTCTCCGCTGAACGCGTTTTCCAAGCCATCCCGAAACAACAGCTCGTATCCAAATACTTTCTCTTCCCGGTCGAAGATCGGTTGCCGCGCCACATAGCGCAGCGTCTTCACTTCTCGCGCCCGGGCCGTCGCCGCACCTGTTCCCGCTGACTGATCGCTCACGTCTTTCCCTATCGGCAAACCGACTGGAAACCTGAGAGGGGCGGGAAAGACACTCGATCGCGGGAAAAAACTTCGACGGAAATTCGCGAAGATGAAAACAACCTCAGAAAACAAATGGGAGCATGAAGCAGATTCTTGATGACGGGCCCCATTGCTCGCGCTTCTTGCGCGAGAAAGCCTGCCCTGAGGTTGCCGAAGGGTGGGGATTATGGTTCTTCACTTGAGATCACATTTTGTGATCTCAAGATTCCTATGCCGGGCGCCCCATTCTAGCCGCGTCTTTTGCGGCCAAAGTGGGGATTTGCTAGACCCTCTGCACTCCGCCCAACTTTGTCAGCGCCGCTACAATCTGCCCCGACCACTGCGCCACTTCATCCTCGCGCAGCGTCCGCACCGCCGATTGAAACCGCGCCCGCAGCAACACCGAAAACTTCCCCGCGGCAATCGACCCGCCCCGAAAAATCTCCGCCGGATGGAACTCTCGCAACTCCGTGAGGCCCAGAGCCGTAACCGTCTTCGATATCTCTTCGAACGAAATCCGATCGGCAAATACAAACGAAAAATCCCGCTCCACTGCCGGATACTTTCCCAGCGGCGCAAACTTCACTGGCCGCACCCCAAGCTGATACAACTGCTCCAGATCAAACTCCGCCAGAAACACGTCCTGGCGCAGCTTGCGCGCCGCCGCCACTTCCGGATGAATCTGCCCAAACTGCGCCACCAGCGCACCCTTCACCCGCGCCCGCGCCGAACGTCCGGGATGAAAATACTCCGCCGTCTCCCGGTCGTAACTCACCTCGCCGGCGAACCCCACCAGCAGAGCCTCCACGTCGCCTTTGAATCCCCGAAACGTCTCCCCGGCTGTCGCACCCTCGCCCTTACTCACATCGAGCGCTCCGCCCGCGGGCAGCGAGGCACACACGGCTGCAGCCGTCGCGCCCAGGCAAGCGCGCCTCGGCTCGACACGAGGTTCGCCCGACGATTCCTCCGACAACTCGTACACGCTGCCCATCTCAAACAGCCGCGCCTCGGCCACATCCCGATTCAGATTCCACGCCAGCATGTCGAGCATGCCCGGAGCCAGCGAGGTGCGCATCACCGACGCCTCTTCGCTCAACGGATTCTCGAGCTCGAGCACCTTCATCCCAGCGGAGGAAGAGGAAAACTTCTCCGCGTCAGCGTGCGAAATGAACGTCAGCGACAGCGCTTCGTTGTATCCCAACGCCAACGCTCGCGTGCGAAAAGCCGCATCCATCGCCGCATGGGGCAACTCCACCACCGCGCCGCTGTAGGCTGGCAGCGTTTTCTCGAATTTGTCGTACCCGTGCAGTCGCGCGATTTCCTCGATCACGTCGATCTCGCGCTCCACGTCGAGCCGCCAGCTGGGAATGTGAACACGAAAGCGCGCTTCATCCTGCCCCTCGGGAACCACCGTAAAGCCCAGCCGCTTCAGCAGGCGAAAAATCTCCCCACGATCAAGGCTCCCGCCCAGAATGCGCCGCACGTCTGAAACGTGCAGCACCACCGGAGCCTGGTCCATCCGCTTGGACACCACATCGACCACATCGCCGACGAGTTGGCCGCCGCCAGACTCCAGAATGATCTGCGCCACCAGATCGCACGACACCACAGTCGATTCGAAATCCGCACCGCGCTCGAACCGGTGCGATGCATCGGTATGAATTCCATGCCGCCGCGACATTTTCCGCACAATCCCCGGATCCCACCACGCCGACTCGATCACGATGTTCCGCGTCTTCTCCGTGATCATCGTGTCGTATCCGCCCATTACTCCGGCGAGGCCGACAGGTTTCTTCGCGTCGCATACGACGACATCTTCGGAAGTCAGCTTGCGATCGACGCCGTCAAGAGTCTTCAGCGTCTCGCCTGCCCGCGCCTTACGCACAATAATCGTCCCGCCCTCCAGCAGGTCCATGTCGAAAACGTGCGTAGGCTTGCCGATCTCCCACAGAACGTAGTTGGTAGCATCGACGGCGTTCGAGATCGGCCGCTGATCCAGCAACTGCAGCCGGTGCGCAATCTTCTCACGCGAAGGTTTAATGCGAGTCCCGCGAATCACGCGGGCGCTGAACCGAGGACAAAGCGCGGGCTCTTCGACGATAATGGGAAATGGCCGGACTTCATCGGTGCTCGTGGAAGAGCTGACCGTGGAAGAGCGGCCCTTCAGGGCCGCGTCAGCGTCACTGGGATCAACCGCGGCTTTAGCCGCTGAGGGCACCTTCGGCTCGATCGCTTTGAGCGGCGCATCATAAACCGCCGCCGCTTCCCGCGCCACGCCGTAATGATTCATCGCATCCGGACGGTTGGTCCCAATCTCCATCTCAAACACGGTATCGGCCCCGCTCCCGCTGATTCCTTCAACCGCAATCCCAACATTGGTCAAGTCCTCAGCCAGACGCCGGTCATCGACCGTGAGATCGACGAAGTCGCGAATCCATTGTGGAGATAATTTCATTGTCGTTATGTATGTTGCTGGCCGGTTTCCGATCCTTTCGTTTCGGACTTCTCCAACCGCTTCAGCGATATCCAGAATGCAACGATCAGCAAAATATCCACTCCCAGCCCCGGTATCGCATAGATCCAACGAACCTCATGTTGTGCGACGAGCCTGACACCATTCAAAAGAATCAATCCCCAAACGACCAGACCTACCTTCATCCCTTTCGTCGCACGCGCCCGGCGGAGTTTGCCTTCGTCAGCGGTCTCGATCTTCACCCGCTTCCTTACCACCCGTGAAAGCAGGACGCCCCCACCGACGATGGTGAGAATAAAAAGGCAGAACAGGAGGACTAAGATCGGCCGAGGCAAGGGACCGGGATGCTTCGTTGTGTAGAACGCAAGCGCTACCACAGCGCACATGTGCGGAAGCACAGCGCCGACAAGGACCATAGCAATTTTGGCCTGGAGCTTCATTTAGAGCAGTAGCCTGATACTTCGCGACGAGCTTATCCAAACTGCTGCAAAAATCTCACGTCCCCCTGAAAGAACAACTGAATATCATCCACGCCATATTTCAGCAGCGCGAGGCGGTCCACGCCCATGCCGAACGCGAATCCCGAAACTTTTTTCGGGTCATATCCGTTGTCCTTCACGAACTCAAACACATTCGGATCGACCATGCCGCAGCCCAGCACTTCGATCCATCCTGTCTGCTTGCACGGACGGCACGGAGCATCATCCGCCCCGCGCTTCCCGCTTCCACCGCAAATGAAGCATGTCACATAAAGTTCGGCGCTGGGCTCGGTGAACGGAAAGAACGACGGCCGAAAATGCGTTTTCACCGATGAGCCGAACAGCGCCTTCATGGCGTGATCGAGCGTCCCCTTCAAATCTCCGAAGGTAATGTTGGTGTCGACCGCAAGGCCCTCGATCTGATGAAACATCGGCGAATGGCTCGCGTCCGGAGGATCGTTGCGATGCACCGTTCCCGGAATCACAATGCGGATCGGCGGCCGCATCTTTTCCATCGTCCGAATCTGCACCGGCGAAGTGTGCGTGCGCAGCAGCAATCGGTCGCGCTGCGGCTTCGATTGCTGGCCCGCGATGAACAACGTGTCCTGCGTATCCCGCGCCGGATGGTTCGGCGGGAAGTTCAGTGCCTCGAAGTTGTAGTAGTCAGTTTCGACCACAGGCCCCTCGGCGACGGAGTAGCCGAGTTTCTGGAAGACGGAAACAATCTCGCGCCAGGTCTTCATGACGGGATGCTCCGCGCCGATCGGACGGCGCACGCCAGGAAGGGTGATGTCGATGCTCTCCAGAGCCCTAAGAGCATCATCCATGCTCGGAAATGACTTGGCGGACTCAGCAATGCCACGTTTGGCGTCCAACTCGATGCGTTCCAAAATCGCTTCGCTGCGGGCGACTTCGTCCGCAACCTTCTTCTTGAGGTCGTTCACGAGTTGCCCAACTTCGCGTCTTGCTTCTTTGGGGGCACCCTTAAGCCAGACGTCGTTGATCTGCGTCAGGACGCCACTCTTGCGGGCTATCCATTTGTCGCGGAAGGTTTTCCATTCCTCCCAGCTGAGTTTCCACTCAGCCTCG
>Ga0181532_10002529_pt1 | contig 17019 bp, 12 predicted proteins | sample PEATcosm2014_Bin_33_FD_119768 | JGI IMG/M metagenome (GOLD analysis project Ga0181532, IMG submission 119768) | Peatland microbial communities from MTU Mesocosm Facility, Houghton, MI, USA - PEATcosm2014_Bin11_30_metaG | ecosystem: Environmental > Terrestrial > Soil > Wetlands > Peat | place...
GCGCAACGATTCGTTCGTCCATTTCCTCGGGGGTTGGGCGATTCTTGGGCATGGTCATATTGTAGGCTCGAATCGCATAATCCCTGTTCAGGACCCATTGGGTCCTCTAAATGGGGCATCACCCATTCGAGCGACAGTTGCTATCCCGCGGATACGCCGATGAGGAGACCCGCCTAATCAGGTTATTCTCGGGCAATTCAAAGGCCCGTGACGGAGCTCTCGCAAGCTTCTGCAATCGACTCCGCCGAACAGGCACATGATCGCGCCTTCCCGATCGACCGAAGGCCCATGTTCTCAAATGGGCGGGGATCATCACGGCGATGCAAAGAGGAGTCACGGGCATGCTGGTCTATCTCATAGAGTGCGTGATCGAGGAGAACGCCGAGATGCCCGGAGATCGCCAGGTCGACCGGACGACTCCTCAAGACAGAGCGTCCGGGAGACGAGTCTCGGCGCTAGCTCAAAGAAATGCCCGCTCTCGGGCAACTGGTCTGATTCCTGGGCACACATTGACATGACGACCGCTCGTGATCAAGTCACGATATCGATGCCGGACATCGACGGTCGTTGAATGGCCTCTTCAAGAGCTCAAAACAGAACCACTTCGCCGTGGCGGCATCTGTTGTCGAAGACCGCGCCACTTTTGTGGCTTGCAGCCGTCGCTGCCGCGTACTTGGCGCCCGCATTGGCTCATGGTCTTGCGCTCGGCCCTTACGACATCCTCGGCCAGCTCGGCATCACCGCGCACCCGGGTGCGGTGGTCCACAATCTCGTGGATTCGGACGAGATCGAGGAGTTCATACCCTGGCAAGTTCTTGCGTGGACACAGGTGCACGCGGGACACCTCCCGCTCTGGAACCCCTACAGCCTCTTAGGGTTGCCGCTCGCGTTCAATTTCCAGGCAGCGCCGTTCAGCATTGCCGTCGCCGTTGGATATCTCTTCCCGCTTCGACTCGCGCATAGCGCTGCGATTGTCGCGAGGCTCCTCATCGCGGGGAGCGGCACGTACGTTCTTTGCCGTGTCCTCCGGCTTCGCACGCTTTCGGCTCTTTTTGCGGCGACAATCTACGAACTGAGCGGGGGGCTCACCGTTTGGCTGGGCACATACGAGGCAGGCTGCTTAGGGTGGTTGGGTTGGGTTTTCGCTGCGTCGGTACTCGTGCTTCGCGGAGAACATCGGGCGCGCGACACCTCGCTGCTCGCGCTCGCCCTGGCATTTCTTCTCTACGCAGGAGAACCGCAGATTGTTTTCCTCGCGATCTGCTCGTTAGGGATGTTCGCCATTGTCATGACGGTTCTGAACGCGCGAGTACATCACAACCTCGCGCTTCGCCCCCTCGTCGATCATGTGCTCGCAGCCCTCGGTGCGTGCGCGCTCGCGGCGCCCGTCTACCTGCCCGGGCTGCAGCTCGTCTTCTCTTCCGCCCGCACGACGGGGCCGCCCGTGGCGGGACTTCCACTCTACGATCTCACGCACCTCATCTTTGGCGATTACAACGGTCTGCCGACGTCGCTTTCACAGGTCATCGGTCCGGACAACCTCTACGTCTCGATGATCTACGTCGGAGTGATCGGTGCCGTGCTCGCGCTTGTCGCGCTCGCGCTCGTTCGCGAGCGCATCGAGGTCGTCGCGTTCTCCGTGCTCACGGTGTGTGTCCTTGTATTGCTCTTCTTTCATCCGATCGTGACGCTCATGTCCCACGTCGCGTACCTCGACGTCTTTCGCATCTTGCTTGCGACGACGCTGCTCGACTTCACCATCGCCGTGCTCGCTGGATTTGGCTGCGAGGCGCTCCTGTCGCGAGAGAGCGCGGCACGCTCGGGGCGCTTGCTTATGGCTTCGTTAGCGATGGCAACGGTCGTTGTCATCGTCCTCGGGATCCGGCTCGCGCTCAACGTCGATCACCTCATGCCAGGTGCATACCGCTTGAGAGCCGAGAGCTTCATCTGGCCCGGGATCGGCATTGCGTCACTTTTTGCTGTAGCACTGTTGCGGCACCGCGATAGGGGACGCCGACACCGCACACACGTCGGCGAGCTCGGCCTTGGTGCGCTCCTGCTCGTCGAGACAGCCTTCCTCGTGAGTGCAGGATCTGGGATCTTGTCGTCGACCAATTCGCCACTTCCTTCCAGTCCAAGCGTGACGATGTTGAGCCGTGACGTCGGTTCGTCGCTCGTCGGCATGGGGTCGTGCGCGACGAACTCCATTCCTGACCTTGGCATAGCGCCCGACGCGAACCTCGCATACGGCATCGCCGAGCTCGATGTCCTCGACCCTGTCCGGCCGAGCGCGTACAACACCTCCTACGGAACGGCGACGATGACCGCGACGACGCCATCGAACCCGCCGGGCCTGTTCTGCGCGGCGATCACCTCCGTGGCGCTCGCGCGCGAGTACGGGGTCACCTACGTGCTCGAGCCCCCCGGTGTTCCTGGGCCTATGGGAGCAACGCAGGTTGCGAGCGTGAATGGCGAAGGACTCTTCAAGGTGCCCGATTCGAGTCGGGCCACGCTCGTGGCACTTGACCCCGGGACAGCTCATGTTGTAGGTCCGCGCATGCTCTCCGTGACACAGCCGAGCCCGACGTCGTGGAGCATCACCGTTGACGCGTCGGCCCCCTCGGTCCTGGAGCTGCGCCTGACCGATGTACCGGGGTGGTATGCGACCATCAATGGTCGACCGCTCGCGCTGCGGAGATGGGATGACGTCATGTTGCAAGCAGACGTTCCGAAAGGGCGCTACGTCGTCGAGCTCGCCTACCGTCCGCGCGCCTACACGATCGGGCTCATTCTCGCTCTTTGCGCTGTGCTCGCGCTCATCTCTGTGCTTTGCTGGTCCTACTGCAGGCGACGTTCGCGCTCCATCGCTAGCTCGCGCTATTCCGAGCAGTTATAGGTGAATTCGCACAGCTCAGGGGACGTCCGGGTCATATCACCCGGTGAAACGACGTTTGGATTGCCGTGACCACTTTGAATCTTCCTTTGGTGAAGACCGGCTAGTTTCTAAGCCAATCCACATAGGATTATCTGCTCGCTCCCAGGACAATGTGAGATCCTCGCCTTGTGATGATCCACTCCCCATCGACTGTCCGCTTCCGTCCGCTCATTGCCGTGCTCGCCGTAGGCGTGATCGGCATCCTCTTTGCGGCCGGCAGTACGGCGGCAGCGTCGTCCACGACGAAGTCGACGAAGACCGCGATCGAAAAGACCTCGAAGAAGACATCGAGCAAGTCCGGCACGTCCGGGTCTTCGAAGAAGTCCGGGACGACGAGCGCCGCGAGCGATACAGCGTTCATGGCCTGCCTGAAGAGCCACGGCGTCACCTTGCCGACCAGGCGCGCCTTCGGCGCCTCGGGAGCGAGCGGAGCGTTCCACCGGCCCACAGGATCATCCGGGGCGACCGGCTTCGGAGCGTTCGCTTCACCGACGTTCCAAAAGGCGCTCGCCGCGTGCGCGAAGTATCGCCCGAAGGGGTCCTTTGGTGCCTTCGGCGGGTTCGGTGCAGGCGCTGGTTTTAGCAGCCCGGCTCTCGCCGCATACCGGAACTGCTTGAAGTTGCACGGAGTCACGATCCCAACGGGACCGACCGGCGCGACCGGGCTGCACAAGACGACGGGTGCGAGCGGGGCTACCGGGGCGAGCCTCTTTAACACCTCGAACCCCACCGTTGCAGCTGCACTCAAAGCATGTGCGCCGCTTCGACCGACGCCCACAGGTGCGAGTGGCGCGACTACGGGCGCATCAGCACACTCTTCCTCGACGAGTTAGGGCGCGGCGGTGTCAGCCAGCTTTCCGACGGTAGCTTTCGATGATGCCGGATGACGGGCGCTCTTCCATGTCTCCTCCGGTGATCAGACGCCTCGCAGGGCTCGGCCGAAAAACACTCATCTTCTATGCGATTTTGACCGTCGCTGTCGTCGTTGTCGCAACGCTCGGTATCACCTCGATCTTCCACGGCGCCTCATCGGCGTCCGGAGTGGTCCGTACCGCGACCGTCGCTGAGGGGACGGTTCAATCACTCGAGTCCTCGACGGGAAACATTGCCTCGTCGGACACCGCCTCTCTGAGTTTCTCCGCGAGCGGGACGGTCACGGCGATTGACGTCACGCTCGGTCAAAGCGTGCGAGCAGGCCAGGTTCTTGCGAAGATCGACCCGACCGAAGCTGAGACCGCGCTCGCTTCAGCCGAAGCCTCCCTCACCTCGGCGCAGGAAAACCTGTCCACAGCAGAACAAGGAGGGTCCTCAGCAACGAAGGAGTCGAACGAAGCGAGCCTCATTGGAGCCCAATCGAGTCTGGTAAGCGACGAACAGCAGCTCGCCACGGACGAATCGACTCTATCGACTGCCAAGGCCGCGCTCGCAGCGACCGAGTCGTTGGGTTGTCCGACCGCGAGCGCGACAGCCTCATCGTCGGGGACGTCCTCGACCGCTTCGTCCTCATCGAGCGCCGCGGCAACCGATGCGGCCTCCTCCTCGTCGAATGGATCAGGGCCTTCGGCCAGCCAGTACAGCGGCCTTGTCGGCTCGGTCAGCGACCTCGCCTCTACCTCGGACGAACCGCCTACAACGCAAACCGGAGCGCCAAGCGGCGTTGGCGCGACGAGCGCCGAGCTGAGCGGCACGGTGAACCCGAACGGTTCAGACACGACCTACTTCTTTGAGTACGGGACGACGTCGGCTCTGTCGCAAAAGACGGAGGCGATCGTCGCCGGCTCGGGCACGGCAGCAACGTCGGTGTCGGCGACCCTCGGAGACCTAAAGCCTGAGACGACCTACGCGTATCGGCTCGTCGCCGCCAACGCCTACGGCACGAGTGCCGGAATCGAAGAGAGCTTTACGACCGGTGAGAGCTCATGTGCAACGGATGAACAAACCGTGACGAGCGACACCGAGACCGTCCAACACGAACAATCGGTCGTGAGCCAGGCCGAGATGAGCCTCACCTCTACCGAGGACAACATCAGCGAGTCGTCGGAAACGAACGCATCGACCGTCGCGCAGGACAAGGCGACCGTCGACAGTGACGAAGAAGCCGTCACGACCGACAAGAACAACCTCGCGGGGACGACGATCACCGCCCCGTTCGCCGGGACGATCACTGCAATCAACGGTTCGGTCGGCAATACCGTGAGCGCGGGAACGTCTTCGAGCGGATCGGCCTCGAGCGCATCGGCGGCATCGAACAGCGGGGAAGGAGCGAGCGCATCGTCCTCGTCCTCCTCGTCGGCGTTCATCACGCTCACCGACCTCTCCTCGCTCGAGGTCGTGGCCGCATTCCCCGAAGCGGACGTGACGAACATCGCTCCGAACGAGCAAGCAACGATCACACTCCCAGCGCTGCCGGATGTCGAGGTCCCCGGTAAGGTCACCGTTGTTTCTGATCTCTCGACAGTTTCGAGCGACGTCGTCACCTACGACACGACGATCGTCCTTGCGGACCCACCGAGCTCGGTGAGAGACGGCATGACCGCTGACGTGAGCGTCATTACGAAATCCGTGAGCGGGGTGCTCGAGGTGCCGAGCTCTGCGATCACGACGACCGGGACGGTCTCGACCGTGACGGTGCTCAAAGCTGGCAAGCAGTCGACCGTGCGTGTCGTCACGGGCCTCGTCGGAAGCTCGACGACGCAGATCCTGAGCGGGTTGAAACTCGGCGAGGTCGTGGTCCTCCCGACGGTGAGCATCTCGGCTGCGAGCTCCTCGACAACCGGGACGGGAATCACCGGAGGAGGCGCGGCCCGGGTGTTCATTGGCGGAGGGGGCTTTGGTGGAGGGGGCTTTGGCGGCTGATGGACGCGCCCGCATCCCAGATTCGGCCCGTCATCGCGCTTCGTCGGATCGTGAAGACCTACGCGATAGGAACCCTCGAGGTTCCGGCTCTTCGCGGCGTGTCGCTCACGGTCGAGCGCGGGGATTTCCTCGCGATCATGGGGGCCTCGGGATCGGGGAAATCGACGCTCATGAACATCATCGGATGCCTCGATGTACCAACACGCGGCCGGTACTGGCTCGACGGGATCGACGTCCGCACCCTTGACGAAGAGGCGCTCTCCCACATTCGGAACAAGAAGATCGGCTTCGTCTTTCAGAACTACAACCTCATTCCGCGCACGACCGCCTTGGCAAACGTCGAGCTTCCCCTTGCCTACGCTGGCGTCAAGGCGAAAGAGAGGCGGTCGCGAGCTCTGGCCGCACTCGAGGCGGTTGGGCTCGTCGATCGCGCGCCGCACTTACCGAACGAGATGTCCGGCGGCCAGCAACAGCGCGTCGCGATTGCCCGGGCGATCGTCACCAATCCCGCTCTTGTCTTGGCGGACGAGCCGACGGGGAATCTCGACACCGCGTCGAGCATCGATGTCATGCGAATGCTCAGCGCGCTCAATGCCCAGGGCCGCACGATCGTCGTGATCACCCACGAAGAAGACATCGCGACGTATGCGAAACGCCATATCCGGCTTCGCGACGGACAGGTCCTTTCCGACGAGCGCTACCAACCCGTCGATGGCCCGCCGAAGTTCGCCACAAGCGACACGCCCTTTGGTGCTTCGCCGCTAAGTGCGAGCGCGTCATGAGCATCCTCGACAACCTCTACATCGCGCTCCATGGGGTGAACGCGAACAAACTGCGCTCGGCGCTCACCACCCTTGGCGTGCTCATCGGCGTTTCCGCGGTCATCATCCTCGTCGCAGTTGGCACGGGATCGTCTCGAGCTGTCGCGGCCCAGATCCAACAGCTCGGAACGAACACCATCACCGTCTTGAGCCGCGGACACTTCGGCTTCGGTCCATCAACAGGAGGTACGCAAAGCCAAGCCGCGACCCTCACCCTCGCTGACGTCAGGAAGATCAGCGACCCCTCCCAGGCACCTGACGTCGCGTCTGTTTCTCCGGTCATCTCCTCGAGCGCGACCGCGACCTTTGGGTCCGCCACGACGACGGCTTCGGTGATCGGGAGCACGCCCTCGTACTTAACGGCGAGCGACTACACCGTCGAAGCAGGGAGCCCGATCACGAGTTCCGAGGTGTCCCAGCACGCGCGCGTCGTCGTCATCGGCCAGACGGTGTTGAGCGACTTGTTCAGCTCCGGCACGAACCCCATCGGTCAGACCATACAGCTCAACTCGGCGAGCTTTGAGATCGTCGGTGTGCTCGCGACGAAGGGGACATCTGGGGTCACCGACGAAGATGACGTCGTCATCGCGCCGTACACAGCCGTGCAAGACGAGCTGACCGGCGAAGCGTCGACGTTCACCGAGCTCTTGGTGCAGGGCAAGTCGTCGGGCACTCTCGACCTCGCGGCGACCGAAGTCGAGGACATTCTCGCCGCACAAGAGAACACCACGGTCGCCGACCTGCCCTTTTCCATCGTGAACCAAGCAACGCTGCTCAGCGCGGCGACGTCGACGTCGAGCACGCTCACCGTTTTACTCGGTGCCGTCGCGGCCATCTCGCTTCTCGTCGGCGGCATCGGCGTCATGAACATCATGTTGGTGAGCGTGACAGAGCGGACGCGTGAGATCGGCATCCGCAAGGCGATCGGTGCTCGAAAGTCCGTGATCTTGTCGCAGTTCTTGTTCGAGTCGGTGATCTTGTCGCTCATCGGGGGAGGGGCCGGTGTCCTCGTCGGCCTTGTGGGCTCGCGCTTTCGCATCGACGGCGTGCAACCTGCCGTCGCGCCGTATTCGATCGCTCTCGCCTTTGGCGTCTCGATCATCGTTGGTGTCTTCTTCGGCTTCTATCCCGCTAACCGCGCGGCTTCGCTGCGTCCGATCGACGCCCTGCGCTATGAGTGAGGAGGAGCCTGCATGCCTGAGGACCTGAGTGCGCAAGCACCTCCCGGAGAAGGTAGCGAACACCATCAGGAAGGAAAAGACGGCGAACTAACCAAAGAGCTGCCCGTCATTCCGACAACGAGGACCCATTTCAGCTCGAATGAGCCGAGCGGACCGCCGAGCGCGATTGACGCCGGCACGGGCGCCTCGTTGCAGGCAAGCGATTTCTTTGCCGACGACGGCGACGATGAGTGGCAGGTCCGCACGCCACCGAAGCGTCTCCGCTTGCGGGTACCGACCGCCATTCTCGTCGGCCTGCTCATCGCCGCAGGGGCCTTCTGGGGCGGTGCCGCGGCGCAGCGCAGTCACGGGACGACATCGAGTGGCTCTGGCGCAGCAGCTGCATTTCGTGCTTTGGCGGGCGCGCGTGGAGCAAGTGGCGCCTCCGGCTTCGCAAGCCTCTTTGGAGGAGCGTCGAGTGCCGCGGCAGTGGGGACACTCACGGAGGTCAAAGGCACAACGCTTTATCTCACGAACTCAGCGGGCAACATCGTGACGGTCGTGCTCGGGCCGTCGGCAAAGATCACCCGCACCGCGAGTACGAGCGCGGCTGACCTCGGTCTTGGCGACACCGTCGTCGTCCAAGGCGTGACGGCGAAGAACGGCACGGTCACCGCGACATCGGTTACCGCGACTGCAGCTGGAACGAGCACGACGGGTGGCTTCGGTGCGGCCCCGTCGGGTTCGGGGGGCTAGTGCCCATCACCTCTAGGGGGAGATCGGAAAGCGACATGAGCATCTCTGCGAAGATCCGCACAAAGGTCCGCCAGTCGAACCGACAAGCGCGCGACAAAAGAGCGAGCTTTCTCACGCGAGCGCCGCGCCTTTTCGGGACAAGCGCCCTCGTCGCGTGCCTGGCGATGGTCCCGAGTGTCGTGGGCATCTCCACGCAAGGTGCCTCGGCCTCGACAATCAGCTGCTCAGCGGTTGCAGGACGTGACCTTTCTGGCTGCGATTTTGCCAAACGTGATCTCGCGCACAAGAACCTCACCGGAGCGGACCTCACACATGCCGACCTTGCTGGTGCGAACCTCCACGGCACAAAGCTCGTCAGGGCCAACCTCACCGATGCGAACCTCGCCAACGTCACGCTCACGGGAGCGGACCTTTCGGACGCGGTTCTCCGCGGTGCGTCCTTGACAGGAGTCGTCTCTGGCGCGCTCTCCGGACACCCGAAGTCGCTCCCTGCTCACTGGTCGCTCATCGGCGGATACCTCATTGGCCCGGGCGCGAACCTCTCATCGGCCAATCTCGCCCGAGAGAACCTCACGGCAGTCGATCTCGCCAAGACCAACCTCGGTGCCGCCACGCTCACCGGAGTGACCTCCGGCAAGATAAGGGGGACCCCAACGTCTCTTCCTCCTGGTTGGATCCTCGTCGATGGCTACCTTGTCGGAGCGGGTGCGAACCTCGCCGGAGTGAGCCTTGCGGGTGCCGACCTCGCGAACTGCGACCTTGCGGGAGCGAACGTCTCGGGCACAAATCTGTCGAGGGCGATCCTCGTCGGCGCGGACTTGGATGAAACGAACCTCGCCACGACGACGCTCTCTGGCGTGGTCTCCGGTTCGATCACGGGGACACCGAGCGCGTTCCCTCCCGATTGGACCCTCGTCGGCGGATTCCTCGTCGGCCCCGGTTCTAGCCTTTCGGGGAGCCTCGCCGGGCTCAGTCTTGCGGGTGCGGATCTCCAAGGCGTGAACCTCGCCGCAGCGAACCTCTCTGGAGTCACCTCCGGTGGGATCGTCGGTACGCCTTCGGCTCTTCCATCAGGCTGGTTGCTCAAAAACGGATATCTGATTGGCCCTGGCGCCGACTTGACGAACGCGAACCTCACAGGCGCAAACCTCGCCGGAGTAGACCTTCAGGGGACGACGCTCACGAGCGCGGTGCTCAACGACGTGAGCTCTGGCGGCATTGCTGGCGTCCCAACCGCGCTGCCGACGGGTTGGTCCTTGGAGGGAGGATTTCTCGTCGGCCCCGACGCGAACCTCGCGGGCGCGGACCTCGCGAGCGCGAATCTCGCCGGGGTGAGCTCGGGGGGGATCGTAGGCACACCCGACGCGCTGCCCGCGAACTGGACCTTGAACGGCGGCTATCTCGTCGGCCCGGGCGCCTACCTTGTGGGCGCGAATTTCTCGAATGCAAGCCTCGCCGGAGCGGACCTGGAAGGAGTCGACCTTTCCGGCGCGACCCTGACCAACGTCTCCTCGGGAGACATCTCCGGAACTCCGTCAGCGCTGCCGAACAACTGGTCGCTCATTGATGGTTACCTCGTCGGACCAGGGGCGAACCTCTCGAGCGCTGGCCTCGCTGGTGCGGACTTGGAAGGCCTCGACCTTTCCGGCGCGAACTTTACGAACGCAAGCCTCGTCGGAGCGGACCTGGCAGGGACCGACCTTTCCGGCGCGACGTTGACAGATGTCATCTCGGCAAACATCACTGGAACACCGGCGTCGCTGCCGGCCGGCTGGGAACTCACCGGTGGGATTCTCGAACAAACGCCTTGAGCGACTCCGAGCAGATGCGCTTCATTAATGTGCACGCGCTCGGTCGTCGCGAAGATCAAGACACAACATTCACGCTTGTTGCGCGGGCTGCTCGGTGTCTTTTGAGCATGTCGCGAGCCTGCAACGGTCCAGGCGCTTCTTCTCTTAAGGGACGGGCGAACGCTGAAGCGTGCGCAGAACTAGCGTGATCGCCATGAGCATCTTTGGTCGTAAGAGCCCGAAGGCTTCTGAGGTTTCCGTTGACGAAGAGTCCTTCGAAGAAATGGAGCAGAACCCCGAGCTCTTGGCTGCTGAAAAGCTCGTGAACAGCGCTCCGCCGCCACCACCCTCGATGAACCCGTTCTTCGATGTGACGATGGGCTCTCGCCCACGGATTGTCGAGGTCCCAGACGATGAAGGCCCTTCCCGGCAATAGCACTGGGGAACGCGCGCTCTATATGGGCGGGGGATTCGAGGCGCGCTTTGTTCGTCCAGGCGATCAGTTGCGCGGCGCGAGCCGATCGATCAAGGCGACGAAGCCGTTGTAGAAGGCAGGGTCCCCGAGCTCACTCGACGCGAGATAGCCGTTGTCGAGCTTCTGACACCCGGAGTCCTGGTACCAGACATCCGCGGTGCTCTCCTTCGCGTATCTGAACGCGATGACCGTCGCGGCCGCGAATTGGGCGGGACACGCGCTCACCCCCGTTGGGCGCTTCGTCGAAACTCGATCGATTGCGATAGCGAGCTCGACCGCGTCGCCTCGTTCCAAACGCTTCGAGCGCACAAGTGCATAGGGAACGTTGGTGCTCATCGTGGGGATCGTGCCATAGCGACAGATGAGGCCAGCATCCGGACTTGGCGGGACGAGCGAGGTGCGCGAGCTCACCTCTGCGTTGGTGACGTCCTGATATCCCGCGATGCTCTTTGGGCACGGCTCGTCGACGAGGAGTCGAAGCGAGGGTTGGCGCGTCGAGATCGTCCAAGCATTCGACTTGTGGGCAGAAGGCGACGACGTCCCAGCTTCAACTGCGACGCCGATGCCGATCGCTGCGATCACCGCCAACGCGATCGCTATGAAGACGCGCATCTCGCGATGCTATGGCAGCGTTCAGCCTTGAGTTCTGATCTTGACTATCTGTGGAATCCGTGTGGTCCGTGCCAGAACGGGAAGCGCGGCGGCACGATGTGATGAGGGGGAAGGGGAAAGCCGCGGTGGAAATTCGACGAACACAGCCCATTTGGTGTCGAAGAGACACACGTCGTCCCAATCCAGGTGTTGGCCGTTCCGGCGGTTCCACTTCCCGTCGATGAGTCGACGACATCCGATGTTCCCGCTCCGGTTGCGAAGTTTCCCATGAAGGAATCCGCAGAGGTATCTGTGTCGGCGAAGATCCCGTCTGTTTGATCATTTGTCGCAACGTTGAAGTCGATGGAGTCGTGCTCACTCGTCGTTCCTACGGACCCGGGACCGCCGACGTATAGGCCGTCGCCATCGTCGTGGGCGTTGTTCGTGGCGACCGAAGCATTCGATACCCCATAGAGCGCGATGCCGAACTCGGGATCATTGGTGACGGTGTTGTTGTTCACCGAGACGCTCGTCGAGGTGCTGTCGACGTCGATGCCGTCACCAAGTCCGTTACCGAAGGGAACGGCAGGATTGCTGATGGCGTCGGATGCATCGTTGTTCGAGATGACCCAATTCCTCGGTGTCCCCTGTGGGGTGTAGGAGGCGTCTTCGAGCGCGTAGACGTTGTCGTCGTTCGCGCTGATCCGATTTCCAGTCACCGTGAGGCCCGATGCGTTGATCACAAGGATCCCGACAGCCGAGTAAAAGTCACTCGGGTAATAAGGATTGGTGTAGCTGTTCCCACTGACCATGTCGTTGACGATGCTCGCCGAGGAGCCCCAGATTTGTATGCCGTTTTGGGCGATGAGAGGAGTTGGTCCGATGCCCGTGACTTGTGAATTCTCGATCGAACAGATCGTGCCAATGTCGTCGCAGGTGATGCCGTTCTTGTCGTAGCTATTCACAAAAACATCTGACATCGTCACGTTCGACGGCGTGGCGCTCCCGGAGTCGGTCGCGACGTAGATGCCCTGTCCGTCCTGGCATCCGAACAGTGCCGTAGGCAGTTCGATATTCGTCACGTCCACATCGTCGAGGGATCCACTCGCATCTTGGTAGTAGATGCCGACGAAGTCCTGACCACATCCACTGAATTGGGTCGAGGCTGCCGAACCGTCGATCGTCAGTCCTTGGAGTGAGGCCCACATCGTCCCGGCTGTGACGTCGACAACGGCGAGCTCTGGGATATTTGAGTCGGTATCGGCGGCCGTCGTGGGAAGGCTGGAAGGCTCGATGACCGTCTGGGCAGGACCGGCGCCGATGATAGATACCGGACGGCTGATCACGAGCTGTTCGTTGTAGGTTCCCGGGGCGACCTCGATCGTCCCGCCTGCCTGCGTGAGTCCGAGGGCGTAGGAGATCGTCTGGCACGGTTGATGCATCGAGCCGCAGCTTGGGGAGTTCACCCCGCTTGTAGCGACGTAGGTGGCGGGCGGGCTTGCAGCTGCCGGAGCGACCCCGATCGTTGCGCTAAGCGACACCACACTTGCGAGCAACAAGGACGCGCAGCCTGCCGATATGAGCGTTCGCCGTGGAATCATCGGGCACCTCCAAGCGAGTCTTTGCACGCAGAGTAGCAACACGAACGGCCCTTGTGTAATGGAATGTCATGAGAAACCAGAACATTGGCTGACGTGCGCATTCGTCGCATGTGGCAACCGCAAAAGTTTAACGCTCAACTAGAGCGTTAGGCCTGGGCCATCGCACCGACTGCATAGGTCAATGGTCATGACCCGAGAACCTCTTCGCGAAGGGTTTCTTTTTTTCACAGCGGCCCAAGATGATGGTTGTTGTGGACGAGGCGTCGACTGGACATCGCCTTGTTGCGCTACCTATCGACCTGGGTTGCGATGTCGTTCGCTCATCGCCTACGCACGGATGGAGAGCGCGAGGAGGATATGGCCTCAGTCCCGGAAGTTGCCGAACTGGAGCGGGATGCCGAGGTCCTCGGCTTTTAGTTTGGCGATGACGGCTTGAAGGTCGTCGCGCTTTTTCCCCTGCACGCGCACGTGGTCGCCCTGTGCCTGGGACGTGACGGCTTTGAGGCCGAGGTCCTTGACGATCTTGTTGATCTTCTTCGCATGCTCGGGGGAGATGCCTGCTGCGAGGGCGATGTTTTGGCGGTAGGTCGAATGTGCGGCCTCTTCGATCTTGCCGTAGGAGATGCCCTTTAAAGACACGTTTCGCCGGACGAGTTTCTCCTCGAGCACCTGGGCAAGTGCGCGCAGGCGATCCTCGGTAGGCGCGTGGAGCTCGATCGCGGTTGATCCCTTCAGCTCGACGGACGAACCGGTGTCTTTGAAGTCAAAGCGCGTCGCGACTTCGCGTGATGCTTGATCGACGGCGTTTCGTACTTCTTGAAGGTCCACTTCGGAGGTGACGTCGAGGCTCGGCATGGCCAAAAGCTAGCGCGATCGCCCTTGATCGAGCACCGAAGCTCGCCTGTTACGACGGGAGGTCGATTCGGGGGAGCGAGCCCATCCAGTAACGTGTCGGTCCGACGGGTCGGTACCCAAGTGGACAACGGGAGCAGACTGTAAATCTGCCGGCTGCGCCTTCGTAGGTTCGAATCCTACCCGGCCCACCCGTTTTTGCAGCGCAACATGAAACGCAAATGGGACCGAGCCGCGCCTGGTATCTGTCCGGCTCGACGAACTGCCCCGAATCCTGAACGCGCGAGGCGAGTTCAGCACTGTCCGATCCTAAGTGGCGAGGTCGCCGAACATTGACTCGGCGCGTAGAGGTGCTTCGCTCAAGGAACGCGGGTCCAAGGGGACGAAAAAGACTCCTAGAGATACGCAAGGTGTTAAGTCGTCGATGTGGAGCCCACGTGCTACTCGATGATGGACTTGAACTGTGGCCCTCAACGGCGCGGGTATGCGCATCAAGCTTGCCGCTTCGGGCGCATGGCGCAGGCCGAGGGATTTGCGTGGCGCGGACTAGCCGGCGAGCAGGGATCCTATTGCAGAACAATACTGGTACCAGTATAATTGGGACATGGAAACGGGTCCACTCATCACCGAGAATCGACGCCGGTCCGGGTTGTCCCAGGCGGCGCTCGCTCGACGCGCCGGAACGTCACAACCTGCAGTAGCCCGTTACGAGTCAGGTGCGGTCTCACCCTCCGTGAAGACCCTTGAGCGCCTGATGCACGCGACCGGGTGCCGGTTGTTGTTGACGACGACGCGTGTGCCGACCTCTGCAGATCTTTCTGGACAGCGGATGCGCCAGCTCCGCTCGCAAAAGCCCGCAATCGAACGAGCAGCCCGGAACGCGGGAGCAAGAAACGTGCGCGTGTTCGGCTCGGTCGCGCGGGGCGAGGACACCGTCGAGAGCGACGTCGATGTTCTCGTCGATGCCTCTGTTCTCAAAGACGGCGTGATTGGGCTTATTCGCCTGCGGCGCGAGCTCGAGGAACTCCTTGGAGCAAACGTTGACTTAACGACACCTCAATTGTTGGCTCCGGAAGTAGCGGCTTCCGCTTTGGCAGAGGCGATCCCGCTATGACTTCGCGCCAGCGCCGAAAAGCAGACGAGCGTGTCGCGGACATCCTCCGATGCATTGATCGCATCGCTTCTGCGGAGATCCAACTTGTCACTGCCGAGGGCGATGGTGACGATCGCGCGGCCGATATTGCCCTTGATGCCGTGTTCTACAACCTTGTTGTTATCGGCGAGGCGGTGAACGCGCTGCCAAGGGAGTTCATAGACACTGAGCCAGACATCCCGTGGCGCGACATCGTAGACATGAGGAATTTCCTCGCGCACGATTATCACCGAGTGCGTTCAGAATTGGTATGTGCAGCAATTGACGGTCCCCTCGAGGACTTGGGCGCTGCTTGTCGACATTTGCGAGGCCCCGGCCGACAAACCGCTTAGGCCCGATCAAAGCGATCGCGAAGATCGACCTTTCAGTCTGCGATGTCGATTCATTCGCCAAGAGCTCGATGCGCACGTGGCGACGACGAGGATCCAGCCAATCATGGCGAGCAGTTCACCGAGTCGTAAACCAGGAGCGACGTAGGTGAAGGTGAGCTCGGAACGTCCGGCAGGGATCGCGACGGCTTGCACGAGGCCATAGGCAGCTACGGGCACTGCATAGGACCGCAAGGATGTCGTGACTTGCGCGTGCCATCCAGGTAAGTCCGCAACGCTTCGCACAAGTTGCGCCGGTCCCGATGAGACGACCCCGACCGATTCGCTTGCGCTCCACGACGGTCGTCTCGCGATCGAAACGGACACGTGAGGAGCGCGACGCGAAGGAGACGCCACGAGCGGCGCGACGAAAAACGCTCCCTTGGCACGGGTATTGAGGAAAAGCGCGTAGGGGCCGATCGTGCCGCGTTGGACGAAGTGCGGCGGCACGACAAAAGAAGCGAGCGGGCCCGTTGGTGAAAAGGCACCACCGGTATCCGGTGTCACGAGGATCGACACCGAGCGAAGGTCGCCTCTTTCTTGGCTGAGCTCGAGACCACCGGACAGCTCAGGTTCGGCGAAGAAAACGGTGGCAACGGCGCGACCATGAAAGGTCCGCAACGTTGTCATCGTTGGCGACGAGTGTTGCTCCCTCGATGGTGTGTGAGCTGTTCCGAGGCTAAGGAGACGAAGTCCGCGCGCAAGTGCTTCGAGGGAACGAACCTGTTCCTTATGTACATCGGTTGTGGAAAGCGTGACGCTTCGCACCGAGATCCCTTTGGCGAAGTATCGAACGGTGCGCAGTAGAGGAGAGAGTTCAACCGGGGTAAGTGAGCGAGGTCCACTGATGTCGAAAGACGCGGGCCCAGCGAGGAGGACGCGCACGTTCAGGTCATCGAACACCGACCCGGAAAGCGCACGCGGATCGACGACGTCCTGGCCGTGGGTGCCGGTCAACGAGGAATAGGGCGCCCAGGTGAGCGAGCCGTATCCCTGGGCACTTTCGTCTGAGTAAAAGACGTTGAGGTCCGGTGCACCGAGGTCGTCGAGCGCGAACCTGCCCGTCAGCGTCGGGTCGACGATGAGAAAACGCCCATTTGAACCGAGTTCTCTTTCGAGCGCACTTTGCAACGCGTTTGGTCTTCCGAGCGCCGACGCATAGACCGGCGCGAGAGAACTCTGATTCGCGAGGGAGCCAAGCAGGTCGACGAGAAAGATCGCGAGTAGCGCAATTGTCCGAGCCTTTGTGCTGATGCGCTCGCGTAACAGAACAAAGACGGCCGCTGCGATCGAAAGTGCAGCCGTTAACGCGAGGTAGGGCGCGATCCGCGCGACCGACCACGGGCCGATGGCCTGTTGTGCGATGGCGCGTGCAATAGGTGCCGCTCCGATCGCAACGACGACGATGAGCACGAGGACACATATCGGAGGGCAAAGCTCTGCAAGGAAGCGTCCGCGGCTACGAGGAGACCTCGGTTCCTTCAAGATGTCGTCGACCCAGTACGCGAACAACACCGAAGCAGACAGCGCGTAGAGGATCAATGCACGGCTCGGCAGGCGACTCGCGTCGATCACGGGAAGGTGCACGAGGATGCGCAGAAGAGGCGTGTGGTCTCCGAGCGCGATGAGGATCCCGAGCGCCCCGATGAGGTAAAAGACGC
>Ga0181532_10002530_pt1 | contig 17017 bp, 12 predicted proteins | sample PEATcosm2014_Bin_33_FD_119768 | JGI IMG/M metagenome (GOLD analysis project Ga0181532, IMG submission 119768) | Peatland microbial communities from MTU Mesocosm Facility, Houghton, MI, USA - PEATcosm2014_Bin11_30_metaG | ecosystem: Environmental > Terrestrial > Soil > Wetlands > Peat | place...
GTGAAAGGTGGTCTTGCCTAGATCGATGCCGATGGATGCGATGTTCATGGATGATCCTCCTGATGTAAACTGCCGAGCCGTTTATGCTACTCGGCGGCGGACCATCTCATTAATCCCCATTACGCTCATTGACCGCCGCAATTTACGCCGGAAACTCGCGCCGCACATACTCCATCGCCGCCTCGTGAGACGTGAGTCGGCCTTCGAGTTGCGCGTCCTCGACCGCTGCCAGCATTTCTTTGAAGCGCGGACCAGGCTCATAACCCGCTTCAATCAGATCGCGGCCAGTAATCAGCGGAGTCGGACGAATCGCCTCGGGCGGGATCGAATGCAACTGCTCGCGCGAGTAGTCGTACGCGTCGAGTTGGCCGTGGCTGGAGAGACAGTCGAGACGGTGCAATTCCAGATGCTCGTCGAAGGCGGGCAGACGAAGAAACCTTTTCAGCGTGGATTGCTTCATGCGTTGCACGTCGGCAAACCGCATGTGATTGTCTACCAGCGCCAGAATCTGATCGGTCTCGTCGTTCGAGAAGCGTAGACGACGGCAGATTTCCGCGGCCATCTTTACTCCGACGTCGACGTGGCCATCGAAGCGGATGCGGTCGGGCGCGACGCGGAAGGTTGGAGGCTTGCCTACATCGTGCAGCAGCGCTCCCCATGCGAGTGTCTTCGAGCAATTGGGCGGAAGTTTTTCGAGCAGCAGCAGCGTGTGTACAAACACGTCGCCTTCGGGATGGTATTCGGGCGACTGCTCCACTCCCTTCATGAGGGCGATTTCGGGCAGGACTTCGGGCAAGAGGAGGGTCGCATCCAGCAGTTCAAAAGCTCGGCGAGCTCGGCCCTCGGTTAGCATCTTGGTCAGTTCATCGCGCACGCGCTCGCATGAGACCTGGTGAATTTGTGGGGCTAACTCTTGGATCGCCGCCATGGTTGCGGGATCGATCTGGTAATCGAAACGCGCGGCGAAACGCACGGCTCGGAGCATGCGGAGTTTGTCTTCCGCGAAACGGCGTTCGGGCTCGCCGATTGCGCGGATGATTCCGGCTTTGAGATCTTCGCGCCCGCCGACGAAATCCAGAATCTCGTTTGTGGCCGGATCGAGCAGCATGCCATTGATGGTGAAGTCGCGGCGCTGCACGTCTTCTCGGGGGTCTTTGGTGAAACGAACTTCGTCGGGATGGCGGCCGTCGGAGTAGCCCACGTCGGAGCGGAAAGTTGCAACCTCGATGGTGGAGCGACGGGCGTCCTCGCCCGTCAAGGCGAGCGCAGCAGCGCCCGTCGCTCCATCGGATTCTGGCACCAGCACGACTCCGAATTGTTCGCCTACTGCGAATGTCTGCGGGAAGATTTGCATGACCTGCTGGGGAGTTGCGTCGGTCGAAACGTCGTAGTCGGCGGGTTCGCGGCGGAGAAGAAGATCGCGGACGCAGCCTCCGGCGAAATAGGCCTGGTGTCCGCGGTTGCGGAGGGTGCGAACGATTTCGGCGGCGTGTTGTTTGGCAGTCAGCATTCAGCCATCAGCCCTCAGCGAAAGCAACACCAACCGCAAACGTCTAAACTAGAAACTGACAGCTGATGGCTGAAGGCTGACAGCTAATTATGCCTGACGCACACATCCTCGGCATCGAGACCTCCTGTGATGAGACGGGTGCGGCGGTGGTGCGCTCGGGGCAGGAGATTTTGTCGAACGTGGTGGCTTCGCAGATTGCTACGCACCAGCCTTATGGCGGAGTGGTTCCGGAACTCGCTTCGCGCGAGCATTTGCGGGCCTTGGTTCCGGTGGTGCGGCAGGCGCTGGCCGACGCGGGACAGACTTATCGGTCCGTCGATGCTATCGCGGTCACGCAAGGGCCGGGATTGGCGGGGGCTCTGCTGGTTGGCATCAGCTTTGCGAAGGCGCTGGCCTTTGCACTGGATAAGCCGCTGATCGCCGTCAACCATCTTGAGGGGCACATCCATGCCGTGTTGCTTGAGCGGCAGCTCGAAGAAAATAGCGAGCTTCATTTTCCGGTGCTGGCGCTGGTGGTCTCCGGCGGGCACACCCATCTTTATCTGGCGCAGGTGCGGGAGAATCTCTGGACCTACCGAAACATCGGCCATACTCGCGACGATGCCGCGGGAGAAGCGTTTGATAAAGTCGCGAAGCTCTTGGGACTGGGGTATCCGGGAGGGCCGATCATCGATCGGCTGGCGCCGCATGGCGATCCGCTGGCGGTGAAATTCCAGACTTCGCAGATCAAGCATCCGGACCGGCGCGATCGTAAACAGGGCGACCCTAAGCAGGGCGATCACGAAGGTGTGGCGCGAGAAGAGGATGGGCCGCGATTTGATTTTTCCTACAGCGGAATCAAGACAGCGGTATTGCGTTACGTCGAGACCGAGAAGCTGAAAGCTGAGATTGAAGTGCGGCGCCGGGCGCTTGCGGACATCGACAAGCCGGCGCTGGAAGACTATTTGCGGCTCTCGGACCGGAAAATCCTTAACCTGGTGGCTTCTTTTCAGCGCTCCATGGTCAACGATCTGGTCATGAAAACGCTGGCGGCGGCGCGCGAATATGAGGTGCGGACTCTCTTCGTGAGCGGCGGTGTGGCCGCTAACCGCGAACTACGGGCGACGTTTGAGCGGGAAGCGGGGATGCAGGGGCTTCCTGTTTTCTTTCCGTCGCGCGCGCTTTCGACCGACAATGCGGCCATGATCGCGGCCGCGGCGTTCCCGAAGTTTCCGCGGAGGGAATTTGTGGCGATGGATTTCTCCGCCGAGGCGGGGATGGCGCTGCGTTGACAACGGATGGGCAAAGTTGTTTCCACGTCGCTGTCTCACCACAGCGGCTAAAGCCGAATCGAGAAGAGAAGCCGCCTATCGCAGCGGTGAACCGCTGCGCCACCCAAAGGCAAGTACAACCCCGGGTGAACCGCTGCGCCACCCAAAATCCCGCATTTTGCCCCTGGTATTGAATTGAAACGTTTCCCAGCTACAATGGTCGCGTGAAACCTACGATCTATGTCGTGGAGGACGATCCGGATATTTCCCGCCTGGTTCGCCATCATCTCGAAGGGGCGAGCTTCAACGTGCGGCTGTACTCGACCGGGAATCAGGTGGTGGTCGACGCGGAACGCCAGCGTCCGGCGCTGTTTCTGCTGGACATCATGGTGCCGGGAAAAGACGGTCTGGAACTTTGCCGCCAGATACGGCAATCCATCTCGCTGGCGCCGGTGCCGGTGATTTTCCTAACCGCCAAGAGTAGCGAAGCGGATCGCGTCCTGGGGCTGGAGTTGGGCGCCGACGATTACATCCCGAAGCCCTTCAGCCCGCGCGAACTGGTGGCCCGGGTCAAAGCGGTCTTGCGTCGATTTGAGCGGCCGCTGCCGCCATTGCCAACCAAGATTGACGAGATTCACATTGACCCGAGCGCGATGACGCTGACGGTTCGCGGGAAACAGGTGCCGACCACGGCAACAGAATTCCGTCTGCTCGACCACTTCATGCGGCACGCGGGACGCGTTTTCACGCGTGACCAGTTGCTCGACTCGGTGTGGCGCGATACGGCGTATGTCACGCCGCGGTCGGTGGATGTTTATGTGCGACGCATTCGGGAAAAAATTGAGCCGGATCCCGAGAACCCGCGTCACTTGAAGACGGTGCGAGGTGCGGGCTACCGTTTTGAGGTTGCACGTTGAGAAGTCGCATCTTCGTCAAGTTGATGTTTGTGTTCCTGCTGGTGATTGGGGCAACCGCGATCACGCTGCAACTGACCGTGCGCGAGGTCTGGGAGCGCACGCTGCGCGAGCAGATCGAGCGCAATCTCAAACAGAAAACCCTGATGTTTGCGCATCGCGTGGAGACGGACCGGAAGTACTCCCTGGCCGAGGTCACTGCCCAGGAAGGCCAAGCAGCGGAAGCGCGCGCCACTGTCATTGATCCCACCGGCAAGGTGCTGGCCGATTCGGAAGTCGATCCCCGCACCATGGAAAATCATGCACATCGCCCGGAGTTCGCTTCCGCCCTCGCCGGCCAAATCGGCGTGGATGAACGCAAGAGTCAAGCGGTGAATGTTCCTTTCGTTTATGTGGCGGCGCCGGTTTCTGGAGGAGCGGTGCGCCTGGCGTATCCGTTGCCCGAGATTGAGATTACGGATCGTCCGCTGGGCAAAGCTCTGTTCTGGGGATCGCTCAGCGCTTTTTTTTTCGCGATGGTGGTGGCGGCGGTTGCTTCACAATATGTGGGACGGCGTCTGCAGCGGATCGTGGAGTTTGCCGAACGCGTAGCGAGCGGCGATTTGACGGCCAGAATCGCCTCCACTGCGACCGACGAGATCGGGCAAGTGGCGGCAGCGCTCGATAAGACGACGCGGCGCGTGGAAGAAAGCTACGCTCGTGTTCAAACCAGCCAGCGCGAGCTGGAAACTCTTCTCAACAGCATGCAGGACGCCGTGATTGCAGTCGATGTCGATGGGCGCATCCAGTGGGCCAATCGCGGCATGAACCGTTTGCTTCTTCGCGCCCCCCGGCTGAATGCGCCGTTGATCGACAGCGTTCGTGACCCGGACTTTCTGGCGGCGATTCAAGAAGCGGCGCGCGATCAGGTGGTTACTTCCGCGCGCTCGAACACCATCGCTTCCGGACGCACTTTCGATGTCACGGCGGCGCCCATGCCCGGAGGGGGCGCGGTCGCGGTGCTCCGCGACCTTACGGAGACGGAGCGCATGGAAAAGAGCCGCCGCGATTTCATCGCCAACGTTTCCCATGAGCTGCGCACTCCGCTGACTTCGATTCAGGGATACACGGAGACGCTGCTCGATAGTCCTATCGCAGACAACCACATCCGCGAGTTTTTGGAAATCATCCGCAAGAATGCGGCCCGCATGTCGCGCCTTACGGAAGACTTGCTCACTCTGGCTCGGGTCGAATCGGGCGAGCACAGGTTCGACGTGCAGCGGGTGAGCGTCGAGGAACTGCTGCAGGATGCGCTGGAAAGCTTCCGGGAAGTGGCGCGGTCCTATGGAGTCGAGCTGGTGATAGAGAACCTGGTTCCCACTGGCCAGGTAAATGCGGATCGCGAAGCCATCCACCAGATTTTTTCAAACCTGATTGAGAATGCGCTGAAGTACGCGGCGTCGGGAAAGAAAATTATTCTGGGAGCCCGGGCGGGGGAGCGCGGCGCGGAATTCGGCGTCGAATTCTACGTCCAAGACTTCGGCCCCGGCATTTCCTCGGAGCATTTGCCGCGCCTTTTCGAGCGATTTTATCGCGTCGACAAAGCTCGCTCGCGGGAATCCGGAGGAACGGGGCTAGGGCTCGCCATCGCCAAGCATATCGTCCTGGCACACGGGGGAACGATTCGCGCCGAGAGCGAGCTTAACCACGGTTCGAGCTTCCTGTTTACCTTGACTGCTTCGGAGCCGGATTCTGTGTAGATGCTGGTAGTTTCGGGTCGCACGCCTGCTGCACAATCACCGAAGTCATGCAGTTGCCCCTTCTGTGCTTGCTCGATTGTATTAACTGTGGTTAACTAAACAAAATGATCGCTAGTTAATAGATCAAACCAGAAACACATTGGTATTTTAGGCAAATGAGTGGGGCATTCATGGCGTGGGCAAGGCACTTTGCTTTTCTTATCTTGACAGTGATGTGTCTGCTTCCGGTGAAAGCCCTGGCGCAAGGCGAAACCACGAGCGCAATTGTCGGGCAAGTCCGGGACACAACCGACGCGGTGGTGGCGGGCGCCACGGTGACGATCACAAATCACGAGACGGGTCTTAAGCGTACTGCGCGGACCGATGACGCGGGCCGATTCAACTTTCCACAGTTAAAGCCGGGCACCTATTCGGTTCGGGCGGAAGCGCGAGGCTTCGATGCGGGGCTGAATGACGATGTGATTTCGGGCCTGGGCCAGAAGCAAACTGTGGATTTCACGCTTAAGGTGGCCCGATCCAATGAGGCGGTCGAGGTCAGCGACGAGGCTCCGCTCGTCAATCCGGAAAACGCAAACACATCCACGACGCTGAATGCTGCGGCGCTGGAAGATCTGCCGAACCCGGGCGGGGACCTGACCTACCCTCTGCAATTCGCGCCCGGGGCGCTCATCAACACGGCGGGGAGCAGCAACGATTTTGTTGGCGGCAGCAACGGATATGGGAACGTGGAGTTCAACGGACTCCCTGCGCTCTCCAATGGCTACATCGTGGACGGACTGGAAACCAACGACCCGCTCACCAATCTCAACAGTGGTCTTTCCACCAACCTCGTTTTGGGATTGAATTCGATTTCAGAGGTGACGGTCAACACACTTTCTTATTCCGTGGATCAAGGACGGTATGGGGCATCCCAAGTCGACTATGTCACCAAATCTGGCACGAACCAGTTTCACGGCAATCTCTATGAGCTGTGGAATGGTTCGCTGCTGAATGCGGCAGATTACTTTACCAATGCGACCGTGGGGAACCACAAGCCCAGATCGACCGTCAATCATTTTGGGGGCAGTGTAGGCGGGCCGATTGCGCACGACCGTTTGTTTTTCTTCTTTGACAGCGAGTGGGTGCGGATTGCGCTGCCCATCGTCACGCCGACGATCGTTCCCAGCCCGGCATTCCAACAATACGTTTTGCAGCAACTTTCGGGGGGCCAAACAACGGGCTGCGGATCCATCGGGGCGAATCAGAATTGTTTGTTCTATCAGCAAATGTTCAGGCTCTATGGACGCACCAGCGGCACGCCGACCGCGATACTTGGGTGCCCGCTGGGCGCCGCCGGCGATGGTTGCGCCAACCGGCAGAGCATCTCGCATTCCAGCGACGACCACGAGCAGGTGCAGACGGTCCGCTTGGATTACAACATCAATCAGAAGGATGTAGCCTGGTTTCGGTTTCAGGCGGACACCGGCCTGCAAGCTGCCTATACGGACCCCATCAACTCATTGTTCGATGCGGTCTCGCCGCAGCCTCTCTACTCGCTTGCCGCGGGCTACACGCACGTGTTCTCGCAGAACCTGGTGAACTACTTTAATCCGGCTTTTTCGTGGTACGAGAGCTTGTTTGGGCCGAGCAACCTGCAGCAGACACTTGCGGCGTTTCCGATGGTGCTGCAGGGGAGCGACGCGAATGCCTTCACGCCTATGGGAGGGCTGGACAACACCTGGATTCAGGGCCGGCGGGCGTCGCGGTTTTTTATCAACGACAATCTCGCCTGGAGCCGTGGGGCTCATGAACTGCGGTTCGGAACGAATACGCGTATCTTTCGCCTGAACGACTACGACTTCGGAGAAGGCACGGTTCCTACAGTGACTTACGCGAACTTGCAGCAATTTATCGCTGGAGTTGCGAACACGGCGTCGGAGAGTTTCCCTTCGAATGCGAATGAGCCGTTCAACTTTCTCAATCTCGATGTGTATGCGCAAGACACGTGGAAAGTGACTCGCACAGTGACGTGGACGTTCGGTCTGCGCGACACTTTCAACTCCAATCCGCTGAATCCACATGATCAAGTCGGTCGACTTCACGGCTCTTTCAATTCCATTTCGCATCACGCCAGTCAACCGCTGAACGAGGCGATTCAAACTCATCTCGGCAATCTTTTCTCGTCCACGCCGGTGGCCATTCTGCAGCCTAGAATGGCGATTGCGTGGCAGTTTGCGCCGAAATCGGTGCTGCGCACCGGCTTCGGAATTTTCAGCGATATTTTGCCGGGTACGGTGGCCGACCTGATCGGTACGAATCCTCCGTACGACAAGACGTTTCAGGGAGGGTTGCTCGGCAGTGTGGGCGGAACAGCCATCGCTCCGGGAGTGCCCAACAGCGCAGTCGACGCAATGGTCGCTGCGAATCAGACTTTCACCAATGGATTTTCCCAGGGCCTGTCTTATCTTCCGCCGGTCGCGATCACGGCTGTTCCCAATGGCAAACTGCATGCTCCGTACTTCATGGAGTGGAGCCTGGGAGTGGAACATCAATTCGGAACGACGGCTAGCGTGCACGCGCAATATGTGGGCACTCGGGCCGTGAACCAGCCGTACTCAACCCAAGTCAACGGCTACCAAACCGTATGCCAAGGTTGTTTTGCGCCGTTCTCCTACATGCGGCCGACCGATCCGCGATTCGGCGCGGTGACGCAATTTTCCACCGGCGCAAACAGCCACTACAACGGGCTTCAACTGACCGCCATGAAGCGGCTTGGCCATGGTCTGCAAGGGCAAATCAACTACACCTGGAGCCGCTGCATGGATACGGTGTCGAACGGGGGGTTCCTTCCGTTTTCCGCGGGAGGCATTCTTTCGCCTCTGCCCGGGGACCTGGGCCGCGACTATGGGCCTTGCGACTATGACATCCGGCATAATCTCAATGCGCAGTATGTGTATCAGTTGCCGATCAGGGTGCGCAGTCGTTCGCTGGGCTACGCGCTCAACGGCTGGCAGATCTCCGGAACAGCGTTTTGGCACAGCGGAGTTCCGTTCTCGGTGTTGAGCACGCCTTATTCGGCGATTAATCCGATCACCGGGCTGGCGGAGGGAATTGTGCAGGGCAGCGGGCCGCAGTTTGCCAGTGTGGTTCCCGGCGTTCCGCTGTATGCGCATCATTCGATTCCGGGCGTGACGCAGACGGGAACGCGGCAGTGGCTTAATCCGGATGCGTTTGTGTCAGCGGTCGATCCGAGTACGGGGGAGTGCTATGACGGCGACAGCCCGCAGAATTGCCAATTTGGAAACCTCGGCCGCAATGCCCTGCGTGGGCCTGATTTCGTCTGGAGCGACTTCTACCTTACAAAATTCTTCGCCGTGAGCGAGCATGTGAAGCTGCGGTTTGAGGGGCAGTTTTTTAATGTCTTCAACCATCCGAACTTTGCCCTGCCTGGCATGGTGCAGGCCGGCATTCCAGGAAATCCTTTGACGCAGAGTGGATTTGGAGCGCTGACGTCCACAACTTCTCCGCCGACCGGCTTGCTCGGCGTTGGCTTGGGCGGCGACAGCAGTCCACGCATGATTGCTTTTCAGGCGCGGTTGGAGTTCTGAGCCCACGGCGGCGATCAGAAACGGATGACTGCGCGGAACCGGAGTGTAAACTGACATTTCATCCGGCAACAACCGGAAATTCACCGCGTTGTAACCTGCCTCTTAACGCCGGGAATTATGCTTTTACTGGGTGTGTGTGTCACACTCTGAGTGGGTGCGGCATGCGTCCCTCGGAGCGGATCCGTCATCCAACCAAGCGAGGCAGTTTTGCTTATGAGCACAGCCTTGAATACTCCTCCGCCTGAGCCTTCGCACTCTGACCTCGCGCAGCGCACGGTGGAAGCCTGCGAACTGGCGCGCCAGGCTGCGGCCATCGCGGCCGAGGGAATTGCCACCGGATCGATGTCGCGCCTGAACGCCATCCGGCAGTGTGAAAAAGAACTCGATGCCATTGATCTGGAAGTGGACAACGGCGTGACCACGATTATCACCCGCGTTCCCGAGGCCGAGACCCGGCAACTGCTGGCTTGCATGAAAGTGATGATCGGACTGGAGCGCATCGGCGATCTGCTTTTAAGTTTTGCCACCAGCGCGCAAGCTGCGGGAGGACGTCTCGATTCTCAGGATGCTCGCGACTTGACGCAGATGGCTACGATCCTGGAGAAAATGCTGGCCGATGTCGGGCTGTCTTTTTCGCAGCGCGATGTCAAGAAAGCCATTGATGTGCTGCGCGCCGATGCGGAGATGGACCGGCTGCGCAATATTATTTTCCTGCGGCATATCGAGAATCCGGAGAACGTCACGCATCACTCCAGCCTGCAGGTCATCTTCATGACGCAGTCTCTGGAGCGGGCCGGCGATCATGCCAAGAACCTGGCGGAAGAAGTGTGCCACTTCGTCAGCGGACGCAGCATACGGCATCTGCTCATGGCGTACGACAAGCCGAAGGAACAGATGTTCATCGAATGGCTGCGGCACAAGGACGACAAGGCGTAGTGTGGTCCCTCGCGCCAACCTGTGCCACTTTCCACAAGGTATTAATTCCTTCCGGGCGACAGTCCAGCCACGCTCCGCAGCAAGCACTCGCCTAATGGGCAGCGGAAACGAGTCGGCGTCCGCGACCTCGGGCGCTAAAGAGCAGAGAAATTTTCAACGACTTAGCGGCACGAGTAAACTCGTGCCCTTCCCTTTCCGTGGAGGCGTTTGAGCCTTTCTTGCTGCCCCCTGAATCCTTTTCCTACGGCCCGCGCTCTTCCCTTACAGAGGGTTTTTCGAGGAGGAATCTTTTGGACTGCGTAACCGTTTCTCAACTGCGAAATCGCGCATCCACTCCAGCCCTGCTGGTGGACGTGCGTTCTGGGTCCGAATTTGCTTCCGGCCACATCCCCGGCGCGGTCAACATCCCGATGGACGAGATCGAAGCGCGGGTCGACGATCTCGATCGCAATCATCAGATCGTCCTCGTCTGCCAGTCGGGCAAACGCGCACGCATGACCGCTGAGCTGCTTAGGCCTTGCCAGCGGCAGATTGCGGTTCTCGAGGGCGGCACGAAGGCGTGGATCCAAGCCGGCCTACCCGTGGTGGCGAGCGTGCGGACGCGCTGGTCCCTGGAGCGCCAAGTCCGTCTGGGTGCGGGGCTGCTGGTGCTGACCGGGGCCATTCTGGCACTGGCGGTTAATCTGCGCTGGGTTTACCTCTGCGGATTCGCCGGTGTGGGCCTGACCTTCGCCGGACTCACGGACATCTGCGCGATGGGGATCATCCTCGGGAAAATGCCCTGGAACAGGGTGAGTCAATGCGGGATCGCGGGTCCGGAGACCAAGCAGAGTGGGGCTTGTTCGTGACCGTCTGCTGGGCGTTGGAGACCGAGCAGTGCCACAATGGATGGGTGGACTTCGACGCACTGGCCAGGAAGCACAAGGACTCCGTCTATCGCCAGATGATCCGGGTGTGCGGCAACCGCGAAGATGCGGAAGACGTACTCATCGAGGCGCTGCTGAAGGCGTACCGGCATCTCGATCAACTACGCGAATCCGCGGCGTTTCGTGGCTGGCTGGCGCAAATTGCACGACGCGTTTGCTGGCAATTGAAGGAGCGCGAGTCGCTGCTCCCGCTCTTGCAGCTTTCCACGCTAGAGGACGAAGGCCGCGAGGTTCCCGGAGCGGAGGCTCCTCCGGATGTGCAAGCGGCACAACGACAGATGAAGCAGTTACTGAAAGAAGCCGTGGACGCGTTGCCCGCGCTGTACCGGCCCGTTTACGAGCTATGCGATGTGGAAGATCTGCGGGGCGACGAGGTCGCGGAGAGGCTAGGCATCTCTCGCGCGGCAATGAAATCGCGGCTGCATCGGGCCCGCAATCTGGTTAGGACTCACCTCGACGCTGCGCTGACGCGTCAAGCTTTGAAGTAGCTGGCCGGTGAATTGGTCTTAGTAGATGGTTCGATAGATTTGGAGGCTCTTATGGAAGTTACTGTGGAACATCTGGGAGCGTTGCAGTTTGAAATCAATGCACGGCAGCACGCCATCGTCAGTGACCAGCCGCCGGAGAATGGTGGCCACGACGAGGGCATGACACCACCGGAACTGCTTCTGGCTTCGTTGGGCTCGTGTGCTGCTTTCTACGCGGCGCAATATCTGCGCAAGCACAAACTGGCGAGTGAGGGGACTCACGTCAGGGTCACGGCCGACAAGCTGAAAAATCCGGCGCGTATCGATAACTTTCACATTGAAATCGAAGCGCCGGTGGCACTCACCGAGCAACATCGGGCGGGAGTCGAGAACTCGGTGCATCACTGCCTGATTCACAACACGCTGCTGCAGCCGCCGAAGATCGTGATCGAAATATCGAATTCCGTGTCACTGGCAGAAGCCTCCCCGGTATCTCCGATCCCCGGCCCTTGACAGCCAAGGTATCCAAGGCGAGACTCGGTGCAGCCTTTTAAATGTAATCTTTGGCTGTTCTTGACAACCGAAGATTAACTGTCGAAAGTGGCTTTTGACGACAATTCCGTGCACCAATCTGCCCAACCCGAAGATCTGTTACCGTCCACAGGCACCGGCGGGGTCGCGGGGAAGAACGCTGCTGGCGACAACTCCAACGGAAGCCCAGTGCTTGAAGAAACGGAATTGGACACCGCTCTCCAATTATTGGTGGAGCGCGCGCAGTACATCACCGGCGCGACCGGAACTGCCCTTGCTTTACCCCAAGGCGAGGAGATGGTTTGCCGGGCCAGTTCTGGTTCCTCGGCGCCGGCGATCGGGGCGCGCTTGCAGGTTCGTTCCGGACTGACGGGCGAGAGCATTTCCCGCCGGCAATTACTGCGCTGCGACAACGCGGAAGCCGATCCGCGGGTGAATTTGGAAGCTTGCCGGGCGCTGGGCATTGCATCCATCGTCGTTTTGCCATTGCTGCGGCGTAACGGGGAGGTTCGTGGACTGTTTGAGCTATTTTCCGATCACCCGTACGCCTTTGAAGAGCGCGATCTGATTGCACTCGAACGCATGGCCGACCTTACCTTGACGGCCCTCGATCTGGCGGAGCAACGGAGGAGCTCCGTGCCAGTGCCAACGCCAAGGCTCGAACCGGACAAGGCCGTCAAATCTCCCGTGGCCAGCGGCGCGCCGCCTGCTTCCGCGGCTCCGCTGGACATTTTCCGGACGGACACTCCCCAGCTGGACACTCCCGTGAGCGTTCCCCCGACTCCAGAGGTCGCCGAGGCCGCAGTCGTAGCCGGCGAGCCGAGCGTAACTTCAACTTCGTCGCCGGCGGCGTCCGAGCCAGCAACAGAGGCTGTGTCAGCGCTCGCTCCAGTTCCTGAGGCCATGCTCCGGGTGCAGAAATGCGCTTCCTGCGGATTCCCCGTTTCCGAGGGGAGAACGTTCTGCCTCGATTGTGAGCGAAAGGATAGCGAGAAGAAAAAGCTCGAGGAAAAGCAGCGCGAGAACGAGCAGCGTGAAAACGAGCAACGAGAAAGAGAACAGGGCGAGAAAGAACGACGCGAGATGATGCGGCACGAGCCGGAACAGGATGCATCGTCCGCCTCCGAGGCGCCGATGCATGAGCATGTGCATGGGGAAGATGAGTTCGTACCGGCCTTCCTCGCAAACGCAGAACCGGTATCGGAATCGTGGCTGGCGAACCACGTGAATCTGTTGGCGATCCTCGTCCTCATAGTGGGCATCCTGGTCGCCGTCATGGTGTTTCGATAACCATCTTTGCACCCGGAGGTGCCTGTTCTCCTTGACAAGTTGGCGGTGGAACCCATACTCTGCGCTTAATCGCTTGTTTAAACACACAGGTGCCAAGCATGAAAAATGTGTACGAAGTCTTACGGCAGAAAGAACTTGAACTGACCAGGCTGGAGAAGGAAGTTGAAGCCTTGCGCGTTGCCGCCCCGCTGCTTTCGGAAGAGAAAGAGTCGTTGGCTGAAGCGCCCAAGCCGAGTTTAGCTGCCAGTGCGCCCCCGCAGCCAGTGCGGATTCCTCCGGTGGTTGCCGCCCAGGGTGCAGGCGCCCCGCGCGTCGCGGGCTGGGAAGATGCGGCGAAGCGCTGGCCATAGACCGCCATAGACATAGATCAGCGTGTTCGTTGCGGTAGCGACGGGGTCTGTCCCGTCTGCCCGTTATTGGAATCGAAGTAGCCCGGGTTCGAGAATCGGTCCCGGGCTATTGTTTTGGGCTATTATTTTGTTCTCGCCAGCCTATTCCTGGGATGTGAACGCCAGTGCCAACAGCGTCTTCTGCTCAACCTCGTGCGCCTTTGCCGAACCGGTAGCTGGACTCGAACTCGCGGAGCGCTTCACGGAATGCACTGGCCGGTCATTTGCTATGTACCTTAAGCGCGGCAGCATGTAGGACAGTGCACCCATGTTGGCCGGCTCTTCCTGCACCCACACGATATCCCGCGCGTTGGGGTGACGCTCGAATTCCGCGGCCAATTCCGCCTCCGGGAACGGATACATCTGCTCGAGGAAGACGATGGCGGTGCTGAAATCCTTACGCTTCTGGCGCTCGGTGCGCAGTTCGTGGCCGATCTTGCCGGTGCAGAGCAGGATCCGTTTGGCATCCTGGGCTTCGGTGTCGGGGATGACGGTCAGAAACTTCTGATGCGTCAGGTCTTCCAGCGGAGACAGGGCATCGGGATGGCGCAGCATGCTCTTGGGCGTGAACACGATCAGCGGTTTTCTCCACTTGCGCAGCGCCTGCCGCCGCAGCAGGTGGAAATACTGGCCGGCATTCGAAGGCTGACAAATCTGGATATTGTCGCGCGCCGCCAGTTGCAGGAAGCGCTCGATGCGCGCGCTCGAATGTTCGGGACCCTGGCCTTCGTAGCCGTGGGGCAGCAATAGCACCAGGCCCGAGAGCAGTAACCACTTGTCTTCGCCGGCGCACACAAACTGATCGATCACCGCCTGCGCAACGTTGGCAAAATCGCCAAACTGCGCTTCCCACAAAACCAGCGCCTCGGGATAATCGCGGCTGTACCCGTATTCAAATCCCATTACGCCGGCTTCGGAGAGCGGCGAGTTGTAGATGTCGCACGCGGCTTGTTCTGGCGCAATGTGGCGCAGGGGTACATATTCTGTCTCATCCTCAACATCCAGCAGCACCGAGTGCCGTTGATTGAAGGTTGCTCGCCGTGAGTCCTGCCCGCTCAGGCGCACCGGAACGCCCTCTTTCACCAGACTCGCAAAAGCCAGCGCCTCCGCCATACCGTAGTCGACCGGTTTCTTGCCCGTCCCCATTTCCTGCCGCTGTTCCAGCAGCTTCTTCACCTTGGGATGGATGTGGAAACCCTCCGGATAAGTGGTCAAACGCTCGGTGAGTTCCGCCAACTCTTCTTGCGATACGCCTGTGGGCTGTTCGTATTCCGGTTTATAGCGGCCGCCGAAATAGTCTTTCCAGTAGTTTGGAAGATCGCGCATCAGCGGCTTTTTGGTGACTTGCGTCGCGTCTTTCTGGGCGCCTTCGTACTCACCCTTGATCATCCCCACGCGCGCGGCGACATTGTCATCATCCAAGCCGATTTGCTTAGCGTAGATCTGATACAAGGGCGGGTGCTGTTTGATGGCCTTATACATCAGCGGTTGGGTCACGGTGGGATCATCCACCTCGCTGTGCCCATGTCGCCGGTAGCCGATCAGGTCGACGACCACGTCGGTGCCGAATTGATAGCGGTACTCGGCTGCGATGCGCGCGATCCGCATGACCGCATCGACATCTTCGCCGTTCACGTGAAAGATGGGAATCGCCTGCCGGCGCGACAGTTGTGCCGAGAAGCGCGAGGAATGCTCGTCGCGGGCATTGGTGGTGAACCCGATCAGGTTGTTGACGATGACGTGGATGGTTCCGCCCACGGTGTAGCCGGCGAGGTCGGCATAGTTCAGCGTCTCGGCGGTGATGCCCTGGCCCGCGAACGCGGCATCGCCATGCACCAGCAGCGGCAGATACTTTGCCTTGCCCCCTTCGCCAGTGCGGTCCTGCTTGGCGCGCGTTCGTCCCACGGTTACGGGATTCACCGCTTCGAGATGGCTGGGATTCGACACCAGGTGGATATGAATCTTGTCGCCGCGCTTCGTAACATATTCGCCGGTTGCGCCCATGTGGTATTTCACATCGCCTGATCCCAATACGCTGCGTGGATCCACGTCTTCAAATTCGGCAAACACTTGCTCGGCGGGGCGATTTGCCACGTGAATGATGACATTCAGGCGGCCCCGATGACTCATGCCCATCACCAGTTCCACGGTGCCACGCTCGCCGGCCACGTCCAGAACCTCATCCACCGCCGGCAATAAAGAGGTGTTGCCTTCGAGGGAGAAACGCTTGTTGCCGAGATAGCGCTGCTGCAACGTCTGCTCGAAAAGGTCGGCGCGCATCAGCAAGTCGAGCGCGCGTTCGCGGTCGACCGCAGCGGGCTCGGCCTCGATCCTTTCCTGAATCCAGCGCCGCCGTTCGGGGTCGGCGATGTGCATGAACTCGACGCCTACGCTGCCGCAATAAATGCGCCGCGCCTCCCGTGCCCACTCGTTGTCGATCTGCAAATCGGGATGGGGTTGTGGAGGCAGCAGGCCGAGGGGGTTCAGTTCAGCCTCCAGGTATCCAAACTGCCGGAACAGCCCAAACACCCGTTCCCGTTCGTAATCTTGAGTGATGGCGGGAGCTGCGCTCCGGCTGGCATTGCGAGTTGAAGTAGGCATATAAGGTCTTCTATAGAATAACGGATGATCTGCCCGGTGTGGCCGATTCAGCGGGAAGAAATGGGTTACGGTTGTCCACGCCTGGTGCATGTTACGGGCAAGCTGCTGTGCTGCCGGTCACTGCAAGGCAAACCCGCCGCAATTATTGTAAAAGCGGAGGGATATTTCCATGACACTTAGTCCCCACGCGGCCAAGCCCGGAACTCCGGTCATTCTCGGCGTCCCATTCGATGCCAACTCCTCATGGTTACGCGGAGCGGCCGGAGCGCCGCAGATCATCCGCGTGGCTTTCCACTCCGATTCCGCGAATCCCTGGACGGAAACTGGCGTCGACCTGAGCGCCAAGGACGCGTACTGCGATGCCGGCGATTTGAAGTTCGATTTTCAGGAGCCTTTTGCTGCGATTGAAACCAAAGTCGGCGAATTGCTTCACCATGGCCTGCGGCCGGTCTGCCTCGGCGGGGACCACTCGATTACCCTGCCGATCGTCCGCGCATTCGGCAAGCATGTTCCCGGCCTGACTATTCTCCACTTCGATGCCCATCCCGACCTCTATGACGAACTCGAGGGCAACCGGCTGTCGCATGCCTGCCCGTTTGCGCGCATTATGGAAGAGGGCGCGGCCAAGCGGTTGATCCAGGTCGGCATTCGGACTATGACTGGGCATCAGCGGGAGCAAGCGCAGAAATTCGGGGTTGAGGTTATCGAGATGCGCCACTTGCCGGCGCTCGACCGCATGAAGGTTGATGGTCCCATCTACATCTCTTTCGACATGGACGCGCTCGATCCCGCGTTTGCCCCCGGCATTTCGCATCGCGAGCCGGGAGGAATGTCGGTGAGGGAAGCGATCGCGCACCTGCATGCCATCAGCGGGAAA
>Ga0181532_10002531_pt1 | contig 17010 bp, 15 predicted proteins | sample PEATcosm2014_Bin_33_FD_119768 | JGI IMG/M metagenome (GOLD analysis project Ga0181532, IMG submission 119768) | Peatland microbial communities from MTU Mesocosm Facility, Houghton, MI, USA - PEATcosm2014_Bin11_30_metaG | ecosystem: Environmental > Terrestrial > Soil > Wetlands > Peat | place...
CATCGGGTGCGATTTTCTTGCGGACGCGCTTGCTGCAGGAAGAGAGACGGTCGCTCTCATTGATGGCGTCGGAAATCATGATGCGGTGCTCGCCATCCATCAGGTAGAGCGGAGGCGAATTCTGGTAGGCGACACCCAGTCCGACTTCCATCGGGGGCAGACCGGAGCGCTCGAGGAGTTCGTTGTACTCGTGCAACAGGCTCACAATCTCCCAAGCCAGGACGCAGGTGCGGCCGACGCTGAGCATGGTTTCGCCCTCGCGCTCGAGCAGCGCTACGATGATGGCATCGCCCTCGAGAAAGACTTTGGTGGCGCCGTATTTCGCCAGCAACTTGTTGACCGGATCATAGAAATTGAGGCTGAAATAGGAGGCGGCGTTCATGCCTTTTTCCATCAGCGAGCGGGTAAGGCGCGAAGAATCGCGCACGTCGGCCTTCAGGATCACGTGGTGAACCACACGATCCTCGGCAGGCTTCTGGTCTTCGGGAGGCAGGAACTCATAGAGCATGCCGTTGAGCGTGGAAAGTTCTCGGACCTTGTGGTCGCTGACCAGATTGATACTGTCAAAGCCGGCGGTGACGGCTTCCAAGCCGCGCAGATCGCGGTGATAGCACAAGAGGTCGTGCAGAAGACGCGCGGCAAAACGGCTGCGCTCCGAGCTGCGGCAGGAGGCGACGCGTCCGACGGCGGCAAACAGCCGGTCGGAATGGAGTCGGCTTTCGGCAATGATTTTTTCGACGCGGGCTGCTTCTTCGCGGAAGATCAACGCGTTCTTGATCTGCTGCGGATTCACCCGCGGCGCATATTCGGCGAGCAGCGGAACGGCCTCATAAGAGGCCACGACGTGCGCCAGAACGCCTTCGCGCTGCAGCATACGGGTCCAGATGTCGAGGCGGTCTTTTCGGTTGCGATCTTCTGGCGTCAGGTCTTCGCCGTTGCCGGTGCCAACCAGCATAGCGGCGTTTTCGGGAACATTGAGCGCCTGCTCCAGATGCTCATCGTCAACGGCTTCCCCGTATCCGAGTTCGCGCAGAAAATTTAGTGCGAACTGGCGAAGACTGGGGAAACGGTCGGGATCCTTGTCGAAGTTACCGAACATGTAATAGTACTCGGCGCAGAGATAATCGTCGCGGCCATCTTCGGTAAGAATCAGCGGATTGAGGAACAGGCGATAGCAGTCGGCGGGCAATTCGCCCAGCAGCGAACGGCGGGTGCGGACCAGCGTTTCCTTCTCGATTTCGCGAAGCAGACGGAACATCTCCTGCCCGGCGCGGCGGAGGATGATCTTCTTCCCCACCTGAAAACAGGAGACCAGTTCCTGCGTCTGCATCATTTTCGCCTGCCGCACACCCTCGAGCGACTTCGACTTCATGCGGCACTGCTCTAGAATCCTGGCAAATTGCGCCTGCAGTTCGGTGCGGATGAACTTGAGCACGGCCACGCGACCGAGCACGTCGACCGATGGATTGCCTTCTGCCTTGGCGCGATTCAGGATTGCGAGATGAATCGACACCAGCAGAGTTCTCAGGTCCGCCGGGCCGGGCTTGCGCAGTTTGGTCGTGCCCTCGGCGGCGCGTATGAATTTGGTTTGGGTCGCGGACGGAACGTCCATTTCGAACAGCGATTCCACCCCACCGAAGCGGCAGATGTAACGCGCCAGATGAAAACTCAAATCCGCCGTGATGCGCGGGCTGAGAAAAACGTCGTAGCGGAGATTGTCGACGCCCAGTTGCAAATCGTTGAATGCAAGGGTGGGCCCGTAGTATTGCAGATCGGGCCGGCTGGGCGGTTCGGAACTACGCAACCGGAAAATCGGGAGCTTGGGCATCGTCTCTTGCGCTGCTTGCAAATTGCTGAAACTGCAACACTAAGCTGCAGGCTAGCACGTCGCCGGGAGGGGTCGAAAGTTACGCTAGTGCAAGCGCAGAAGCATCGCGGTAACGGCTATTGACTGGCGCGGCGCGCTTTCTCGAATTCCTCGCCTTTCTTCCAGTCGACGAGGCGCGCCTGGTTGGCCGCCTCCCAGCCGAGCGCGAAACCGAAGCGCGCCATGGCGGCATCCGCGGTCCAGTCCATGCCGGGATGATATTCGTCGCTCGGCTGGTGATAGTGATGGGCAGTGTAGTCGGCATCCTGTGCCAGCCCCCACGCTTCGTCGTGGCCCTTGAACTTCATTCCCTCATTGATGGAAAAGGCTGGAACGCCGACGCGCGCCAGGCTGAAGTGATCGGAGCGGTAGTAGTGTCCGGCTTCGGGACGCGCATCGGGACGAATCCTGAAGCGGAAATCCTGAGCGATCGTCTGCACTGTTGGATAAAACGTGGTTCGCTCGGCGCCGGAAACCTGCACTTCCTCGGGCGCGCCGAGGGGCATCAAGTCGTCGTAATTTAGATCGAGCGACATCTTGCCCACCGGAATCGGCGGATGCTTGCCCAGGTATTCGGAGCCCAGCAAGCCTTGTTCCTCGGCCGTGACCGAAACGAAATAGATGGAGCGGCGCGGCTTCTGCGCGGCGCCCGCATAGGCACGAGCGATTTCCATCAGGATGCCGCAGCCGGTGGCATTGTCCATGGCGCCGTTATAGATGTTGTCGCCGGGCATGTCGGGCCGGATGCCGAGATGGTCATAGTGCGCGGTGTACATCACGCCTTCATTTTTCAGAGCGGCGCCGGATCCCGAAAGCATGGCGATCACATTGTTCGATTCGAAAGGACGAACCTTGCTGGTCATGTGAGCGGAGAGGCGAACGGGGAGCGGCACCGGTTTGAAGTCGCGTGAGGTCGCGTCGGCCATCATCTTGTCGAGATCCATGCCGGCGGCAGAGGCAAGTTTGCGCGCGATATCGAGATGGATCCAGGCGGCAGCTTTCAGCTTGGGAGTGCCGTCGAGCCTGAGATAAGACTTCTCGCCGGAGTTGGAATTACGCACGACTTCCCAGCCATAGCTGGCCATCTCGGTTTTATGAATGAGAATCGCGCCAATGGCCCCTTTGCGCGCGGCTTCTTCGTACTTGTAAACCCAGCGGCCGTAGTAAGTGAGCGCCTTTCCGGCGAAAAACTTCGGATCGTCCGAGGGCGGCTCGTTGACCAGCATGAGCAGGACCTTGCCTTTGACGTCCACACCTTTGTAGTCGTCCCAGTTGTATTCGGGCGCCTCGATGCCGTAGCCGACATAGACAATCTCGGCGTCAACATTGGATGCGGGCTGCTGCGTCTGATCGTAGGCGACATAGTCATCGAGCGGTTTGAGGTCGAGCGGATTAAAGGACGACGAACCGTTGGCGGGAACCAGCGTGAAGCGCGTGTCGGCGCCGGGCGTGATGCCGACCAGCGGAACTCTTTGCAGATAGGAACCGTTGTCGCCGGCGGGCTTCAGCCCATAGAGCGCAAACTGCGTCGCGATGTATTCGGCGGCAATGTCGCCCCCACGCTGGCCGGTGCCGCGTCCCTCGAGAAGATCGTGGGAGAGGAAGCGAACATGGGTCTCGATGTTGTCGGGACGAATGCCCTGCATGGCGGCAATGGCCGCAGCGGGAAGGTGCGAGCCGAAGCGGGATTCAGCCCGCGGCTTTACTGGCTTTTGTTGCGCCGAACCTTCTTGCGTTAAGACTACGGCAATCGGGAAAAGAACGGCGGCGAGCATGGCAATTGTGCGAATGTTCACGCGGGGCCTCTAAACTTTAGTTGTGAAGGAGTACCCCCGAATTGTAAACGGAAACGGGAGGACGGACGGCACCATCCGAGCATCGTACTGGGGTAACTTTGGTTGCCTTTCGGCTTCCACGCTGGGTTTTGTCCCGCGACCGCGGGGTCAGTTTTTCGAGCCTCAACCAGCGCGGAAATCGCGGACGTCTTCTCCGGGCTGAAAAATCGGAGGGGGCGGAGTTTCCTGCGCGGCGGCGAGCTTGCGGTTGATGTCCTCCAGTTCCTGCTTGACCCATCCGACGCTCGTGATTTCGATCTGGCCATCTTGTCCAATCAAGAACAAACTGGGGACGTTCGTCAAGCCGTAGGCATTCGAGACCGCGTAGCCGTTCGGATCGTCGAGCAACGAGCGGAAGGTAACACCGTACTCTTTCAGAAAGGCGGCAGTGTCGCGCTGGTCGTTCTGCGAAATGCCCACGATCGTGATCTTATTGTCGCCGTGCGCTTTGTGCAAGCGCTCGAGGTAGGGGAACGTGTATTGGCAGACCGGGCAGGAAACCTTGAAGAAGGCTGCGAGTACCGGCCCTTGTTTGAGAGCGGCTTGCAATGAAAATTTGCCGCCATCTTTGCCGCTAAAGAGGGCGGGCAACGAAAAGTCAGGCGCTTTGGTTCCGGCCGGTAATGCAGCCATATCTTTCGGACCTCCGAACAAACGATCGAGCCACTTCATAAGAAATGCCTCACAACATTAGATGATGCCGCCGGCCTTCAGGATTTTCCGCGTCAACCCGGTGATGGGGATCTGCGGGATGCGATCGATTGCGATCCACTTGCCTTTCGCAGCGGGCGAAGTATCTGGCGACTGCATATTTGGTGACGACGCATTCCGTAAAACATGAACCGTGTAGTCGGTGACGGTAATAGAATGGCGAAACGTGCGCCAGCGCGCTGAACGGGACAAGGGGCGCGGAGGCTCGGACGATTGCGGCAGTTCCCACATGCCGGGCATCAGCGCAGCTTTTCCCGGGCGCTGCACCAGTCGGACTCTGCCACCGCCGTTGCCATTGCCATCGCGCCACTCCAGGGCACACCAGATTTCTTTCTTTTTCTGGCGCGACAGCGGCTTGTCGCGTGGGCCTTCTCCCTGCGTGATGCACCATTTCCGAACCGGGCAGACTGCGCATCGGGGCTGGCGCGGTACGCACACGGTGGCGCCGAGTTCCATCATCGCCTGATTGAAATCCCCGGGCCGCGAGTTGGCGAGAAGCGCTTGTGCGTGTGCCCAGGTTTGCGGCGTGCCGAGATTGATGCCGATCAATTTGATGCCGAGCAGTCTTTGCAACACGCGCTCGACGTTGCCATCGACAACGGCTACGGGCTCGGCAAACGCGATGCTCGAGATGGCAGCGCCAGTGTAGCGGCCAATGCCGGGGAGGGCGAGCAAGGCTGCGGCATTCTGCGGAAAGCAGCCGCCGTGTTGTTCCGCGATCTGCTGCGCGCACCGATGCAACATGCGCGCTCGCCGATAGTAGCCCAGACCGCTCCAGGCGGCCAGCACCGCCTCTTCAGAAGCCGCGGCGAGCGCTTGGACATTCGGAAAGCGTTCGAGGAAAGTCCGGTAGTGTTCAAGCACTGCGGCCACGCGCGTCTGCTGCAGCATGATTTCGCTGAGCCAGATGCGGTAGGGATCGCGAGTTTCGCGCCAGGGAAGTTCGCGACGATGCTGGTCGTACCAGCGCAGCAGCGCGCGCCGGAAAGCGCCCAGCTCCTTGCCGGTCGATAGCAGTGGAACTGGAGACGCGGCAAGCCGCGTCTCTCCGGCGATGGAGTTCGACGCGCTCATTGTTGTAGTTGTTGGCTGACGCTGTGCGCGATCGCGACCCATCCTGCTTTTTGCTGCTGCCACACCGTCATCATGTGCTGCGGCGCCGAAGGGAGCGGTTGCGAGCCGCCGGTTCCATTCGCGATGACACCGTTCAGAGTGATGGTATAGGTCACCACGATAGTGTTTCCATTCAACTCGGTCTGCAAATCTCCGATCGCATAGTCTTTAAGCTGCCACCCGCGATACTGCTCCAGTGTGGCGGAGCGATCGAATGTTCCGCTGGGGGTTACGCCGGCGTAGTTCGAAGCGAGAGCGCGCTCCACTTCGACCCAGTTCGCCGCTCGCACGTCTTTCCAGAAGACGCGCTCCAGAGCCTCGCCTCCGGTTGCTTCGGACAAGGCACGCGCCGGATGATCGCCATAAAAGGTACAGGCCGGTGCGAAGATCAGCATGAACATCAGCGCGAAAGCCAGCATCAAAATCAGAGAAAGCGAGGGCGATTCGATGGCTATCCTCGGACGCATGGCGTGATTGTACCGCGGCCCGGCTTGTGCGGAGACGGGGCTCTGCCCCGTCCATGCGGGCCAGGCCCCGCCTCCACACAAAGCCGATTGACCGCCGGGAGCACGCCCATGATAATGATGAAGCCTGGTAACCGCGACCGACGCGTGAATATTAACCTGAACCGGCAGGATGGGTATGACCGAATTCGACCGCAAGGTGGAAGAGGCTTCCGCGCGTTTCAATCGCTCGGTAGCGAATATCGCCGAGACTCTGGAAAAAGAGACAGCGGAACTGGTGACGTATCTGAACGACGAGGTTGTGCCGGCAGTGCGAACCCATTCCTCGAAGGCGCTGCGAACGGCGGCGGGGAAACTCTCCGAGTTCGCGGACTTTCTGGAAACGCAGCGCAAGAGTTCTTGACCTGCCGCGCTTGCAACTACCCGCCGAAGAACCCGCGACTGCCGGTGCGGTGGCCGGCAGCATGTCTTCTATTCGTTGTCTTGCTGGGCAGCGCGCTTTTCAGCGGCTGTGGACACAAACATACCCAGGCGCAGGTTCCAGCGCCGCCGTCACTTCCGCAGGAAAAACCAGCCGCGACTCCGCCGCCAGCAGAAACCACGGGCGCAGAAGAAAAGATCGACATTCCCGCCGGCACGAAACCCATCTTTGAAGAAATTGGGACGGCAAGCTGGTACGGCGCTCCCTATCACAACCGGCGCGGATCGAACGGCGAGGTTTACGACATGAACGCGATGACGGCGGCACATCTTACTTTGCCGCTGGGGTCGATCGTGCGCATCACGAATTTGAAAACCGGACATTCGGCGTTGGTGCGCATCACCGATCGCGGGCCGTTCGTGGTAGGACGCATCGTTGATCTTTCGCTGGCCGCCGCCAAGGCGCTGGATGTCTACCTGCCCGGCACTGCGAAAGTTCGGCTGGAGGTGCTGCAGGCGCCCGCGCCTCTCGATACGGGTGGACGCTGGGCGGTTCAGATTGGCTCTTTCACCAGGGAGAAGGAGGCCGCTGCATTGGCGGAGCACCTGCAGAGGCGTTACGAGATGGCCAAAGTCCTGAAGTTTGTGAGTCCCGTGGGAAACTGGTGGGTGCGGGTACGAGTGCTGGACGACGACCGCCAGCGCGCAACCACTCTGGCGCACGAGACGGAAACGCCAGAGGGGTCGGTGTTTCTGGTGCGGCTCGACTGACGATTTCTTACGGGACGTTATTAGCTGGAGTGGTATTGTTTCTTCCGAAGTTATACAGAAGCTAACTCCGTGTGGACTCGTCTGGTGATCGTAATCCCTGGCGAGGGGAGAATCACTCATGGCGGATTGTCTATTCTGCCGGATCATTCGCGGCGAAGTGCCATCCAGGAAAGTCTATGAAGACGAGCACACTTTCGCCTTTGAAGATCTGAACCCGCAAGGCCCGACCCACGTGCTGGTCGTCCCGAAAAAACATATTGCCGGATTGAAGGAAGCTGCGGCAGAAGACGCGGAGCTGGTGGGACACTGTTACCTCGCGGCCGCGCAGATTGCACGCGAGCGGTCGATTGAAGATGGCTACCGCACGGTGATGAATGTGGGTCCGCGCGCCGGCCAATCGGTTTTTCATCTGCATGTACACCTGATCGGCGGGCGGGCGCTGCGCTGGCCGCCGGGATAGTTCGCGCCCGCGTGACAAATCATGTCAGTGGAGCGACGGGTGTGCCCACCAGTCCTTGTGGCAGCTCGGCGGCCGGGCGAGGACGCCCGGCACTCCATCAGCAAGTCTCAGCTCTTCTGACTTACAATCTCTGGCTTACAATCGTGGGATGGCAAACCTGACATTGGTGTACGGCCTGCGCCTGCTGCCCTCCGATGAGGTCGCGGAGGTTGGCGACGCGACGATCAAACTGAAAAATGGGCGGGATGCGCACATCGCCATGCACATTCTCGAGGGCGACAAAGACGAGATCGAGAAGCAGCTCAAAACGAGTCTTGCGGCCTTTTTCGACATCTATCCTGAGATATGAAGCTTGAGATTATGACGGCGATGCGCGAAGTCCTATAATCAGGCGGCAAATCAGGCAACTGGATGAGACTGATCTCTCTCGAACTCGAGAGCAAGCTGCGCGCAAAAGGGCTCTGGCCGCAGAGCCGGATCGCGTGGGCGGCGCTCTACGTGCTGGCGCTCGACCTGCTTCTGTTCGCGGTGCAGTGGCTGACGCGCCGGGCGAGTCCAGCAACGTCGGCGAGCCTCGGGGGCTGGGTAATTTTTCTCAGCCTGCTGGCGATTGTATTGCTCGCGATTGCCGGGTATCGCTGGCTGCGCTCGCAATTGCTGTGGCGGCTGCGGAACCGGTTGATCGTTACCTATGTTTTTATCGGCGTGATTCCGGTGCTTCTGCTGGTGATGATTTCGCTGATCACGCTCTATCTTCTTGCCGGGCAGTTCGCCAGCTTTGTCGTAACTTCTGACATCACCACCCACCTGCGCAGCATGGAAGCAGCCAATCGCGCCATCGCCCATCATCTGGCAACGCAAGTCTCGGATGGTGCAAAGCTGGACGCGGCGATTTCCCAGGCAAGACCACGCCGTTCGGAGTGGACGCGGCGGCAGGTGTGCGCGTGGTACCGGAGCCAGCCGCAACCTTATTGCTCCGGCCCCGAGGGCGCGGCTGGCTTTGATTCTCCTTCGTTTATCACCGGGGATTTCGACGACATTGTGAGCGACCACGGCACACTGTATCTGCGCACGGCGACCGTGCTTGCCCCTGATCAGAACCGTTTGCGCGTAATTTTGAGCGAGCCCCTCGACAATTATTTTGTTGAGAGGATCGCGGGCGACCTCGGCCGGATCACGGTCTATGGAACCACGATCCCGGCTGCGAACTCGACCGCGCCGGCGGAGCAGAACGACGCGAAGCCATTTCTGTCATTCGATGACGGGAAACAACGCCAGCAGGCCTTTTCTGCTGGGACGCTTCCGCCCGCCAGCAACGCGTTCGACTACGCGGTACCTTTCACGATTCCGCTGCAGGTGGTGGATTGGGCCACGGGAGAATGGCGGCGCGATGGAGCCCTCGCGGATGTCCAAACGCGGCCCTCGGTGATCTATGCCAGACTTTTTGCGGCGCGGGGAGATTACGCCAAGGGCGTGGAATATATCTTGCTGTCGATTGCGATTCTGTTCGCAATCATAGAGCTGCTGGCGCTGTTCGTTGGCACCAAACTGACGCGCAGCATTACTTCCGCAGTCGGCCAGCTCTACGAAGCCACCAAGCACATCAATCGCGCCGACTTCAGCCATCGCATCACAGTGCACTCCAGCGACCAGCTGGCAACCCTGGCAAACTCCTTCAACTCGATGACCACGTCGATCGAGAAACTGGTTCAGGAGCAGAAGGAAAAGCAGCGCCTGGAAGGCGAATTAGTTATTGCTCAGGAAGTACAGGCGCAGCTTTACCCCAAATTGATCACGCAACTGGATACCCTCGAAGTTCACGGGTTCTGCCGTCCAGCGCGCACGGTAAGCGGGGACTACTACGATTTTCTCGCTCTGAATTCCGACAAGCTGATGCTGGCGGTCGGCGACATCAGCGGCAAGGGAATTTCGGCGGCGCTGCTGATGGCGACGATCTACTCCGCGGTGCGCGCATACACCATCGAAGACATTCCCGTGCTGCACGAAGCAGCCTCGGTCGGCGCCGCGGGCGGCTCGGGGTTGATGCTGGCTTCCGAATCGAGAGGAGCGGACACGTCTCCAGCAACGCTGCTGACGCTCTTGAACCATCAGCTTTACGAAAGCACTCCGGCGGCAAAGTACGCGACTTTGTTTTTGGGAATTTACGATGGCGCGACGCGCCGGCTCAATTACGCGAACGGCGGTCACCTGCCGCCGATCCTGATTTCCGAAGATGGGTCGTCTCAGTTGCTGAGCTGCGGCGGAACCGTGGTCGGACTGTTCGACAACTTGAGTTTTCCGGAAGCGACCGTGCAACTTCGCCCCGGCGATATGCTGGTGGCTTACACGGATGGCGTGACCGAGCCGGAAAACGATTATGGCGAATTCGGCGAGGAGCGGCTGATCCAACTGGTGCGCGAGAATCGCCATCTGCCGCTGGAGCGCATCACCGACATTGTCATCACCGCCGTCGCCGACTGGATCGGCGACAACGAACAGCCCGACGACGTAACGGTGGTTCTGGCGCGAGCGCGGTGAGGAGAGCGGTCAGTTGTCGGCTTTCAGTTATCAGTTGTCAGTTGTCAGTTATCAGTTATCAACATTTAGCACACCGGCTTGTGAGGCAACTCACCCCTTCGCGTGGCACCAGTCACTGTGCGCCCTCGTTTCCGAGAGTGTAATCAGGCTGGATCAGATTCTTATCCTGCAGTGGAAAGCCCGGGGAAATCCCATCATGGTGGAATTGACTGGAAAGCTGAAGTGCCCACTCTGCGAGGGGCGTGGGGAAGTGTTGCGATCGGAGATCGTGGACCGGTTTGCAAATCCGGAACTTCGCAAACGGCTTGATGCGCGGATTGCGGAGATTCTGGAAGCGAGCGCAATGGCTGGAGTTGGGCCGAAGGTTCGGAATTTCGAGAAAGAAGTGCACACCTGGAATCCGACGCTGCCGATGTGGCAGCGGAGTCCGAAGGAATAAGGCGCCTTCTCTCAGAAGGCAAATTCTGGCGCCGTCGCTTCGATTGTCCCACCCGCCAATTCCACAGTTGGCAAAGATTGCCAACCCTAGGGGTACCCCCCTCCCCCCCTGTCTATTGGAATCATGGGTTTAGGAGGAAATTCCCGCCAGGTCTTTGGGTTTAAAGGACTTATATGTAAAGTATTCCGGAATAATGACTTAGCGGCGATAAACTTTGGTTCTAGAATCGGGAGAAAGTGGGTCCTCAGTTCAGATTGTCCCCCAAAACGGAAAAGGCGCAGCCCGTGGGGCCACGCCTTTTATTTCAGCTTCCTATATTCAGAATATCAAATTGAGGTGGGGTAGGTGGACAAATTTCCCAACTTTATATTTGGAATGCCTTCATGGAGTTAAAAGGAATTTGTAAATTTTTCCCTCTTGACAAGATTTTCCTAGAACGGCAGGAGCAGAAATAAGTCACCTCGGAATGCGCGTCCCTCCGGGGCTAAAGCCCGATCAGTAGAGCGCTGGCACGGGAACGGGTGCGCCTAGTCCGCATCGCCGACCGCATCCTCGTTTACTACTGCAACTCGCTGCTGAAGGAGATCGATATCCTTGCCCGGCGCCTCTCCACCGTCGGGCCCTAGACCCAACCAAACTGTAAAGGATGTCATGATAACGCTGTGTAAAGGATGTCATGAGACTGGACAGGTAAACAGCTGCGCCACCCAAAACCCACACTAGCTTTTCACACGAGGTTTCCAGGCACGAAAATGCGGGAGGGATTGCTCCCTCCCGCTTCGTTTTATGCGAGATGCAATTCTCCGTTACACCAGGCCCTGATCCAGCATCGCATTCGCGACCTTCAGGAAGCCCGCGATATTGGCGCCGTTCACCAGGTTGCCGGGCGTGCCGTACTTCTCGGCCGTTTCGTAGCAGTTCTGGTGGATGGCAATCATGATCTTGTGCAAACGATCATCGACTTCTTCACGAGTCCAGGAGAGGCGCATGCTGTTCTGCGACATTTCGAGTCCAGAGGTGGCAACGCCGCCGGCATTGGCAGCCTTGGCCGGTCCGTAGAGGACTTTGGCGTCGAGGAACGCTTTGGTGGCTTCGAGGGTGCTCGGCATGTTCGCTCCCTCGCTGACTACCTTTACGCCATTCTTGATGAGGTTCGCCGCGTCTTTCGCGTTGATCTCATTCTGAGTGGCGCTCGGGAACGCGCAGTCGGCCTTGATGTTCCACAGCCAATTGTGATCGAGCTTCTTGTCGGTGGCGCTGTAGATGGCCTTCTTGAATTTCTCCGTGTACTCCTTGATGCGGCCACGGCGATTATTCTTCAGATCCATGACAAAGGCGAGCTTGTCGCGGTCGATGCCGTCGGCATCGTAGATGGCGCCGTCCGAATCGGACACGGTAACCGGCTTCGCGCCCAGATCCAGCAGCTTCTCGACGGTGTATTGCGAGACGTTGCCGCTGCCGGAGACCAGACACACTTTGCCTTCCAGCGTGTCTTTGCGAGTCTTCAGCATTTCCTGAGCGAAGTACACGCAGCCATAGCCAGTGGCCTCGGGACGAATCAGCGAACCGCCCCAGGCTAGACCCTTGCCGGTGAGAACGCCGCTGAATTCATTCCTGATCCGCTTGTATTGGCCGAAGAGGAAGCCGATTTCGCGTCCGCCCACGCCGATGTCGCCGGCGGGAACGTCCGTATCGGGGCCAATGTGGCGGCAGAGCTCAGTCATGAAGCTCTGGCAGAAGCGCATCACTTCGTTGTCGCTCTTGCCTTTGGGATCGAAATCCGAACCGCCCTTACCGCCGCCCATGGGCAGCGTGGTGAGCGAATTCTTGAAGACTTGTTCGAACGCCAGGAATTTCAGAATGCCGAGGTTCACCGAGGGGTGGAAACGCAGTCCGCCCTTGTAGGGCCCGATGGCGCTGTTCATCTCGATGCGGAAGCCGCGATTGACTTGGACTTTGCCTTGGTCATCGAACCAGGGCACGCGGAACATAAGGAGCCGTTCGGGCTCGGTAACGCGTTCCAGGATCTTGGCTTCGTGATACTCCGGGTGGCGCCCCAACACGGGCTTCAGGGACTCGAACACTTCCATCACGGCTTGGTGGAATTCTGGTTCGGCTGGGTTTTTGGCTTTTACTAGGTTGAGAATTTGCGTGGCGTAGTCCGCCTTAACATGAACCTTGGGCGGTTCCATGACAGTCATAGACTTTCCTCCGAATTTTAAGTAACGAACGGATTATCAAAACAGGACGCCGCAGAAACCGCGGCGGTAATAATTAGATGCCTGATGGGGAATCCCTGCCGTGATTGGCGTCACCCGATTTCGTGATAATTGGGCACAATACTGTGTACGTAGGACACCTGTGCGCAGGACACAGTAAACCTTGTAGAATGTGTCCATTAGCGCGCCTCTCAAGGCTACCTCTTGCGGGCTGGTTTTACAACTGTTACCTTGGCGGTCACCTGTTGGCCCTTTTCCATGCCTCCGACGATGACCAGGCCGCGGCGCGTGACCAGCAGGCCGCGATGATCCATGGTGGGTTCTGAGGTAGGCTCAGAAGAGGGTTCGGGGGTCTCTTCGCTGACCGTTTCCCATTCGCCGGTGTAGACGTTAAAAGCGAAGGTCACGGGAGAAGGCTCGGCAGGCTGGCCGTTATAGCCGATTCCGTTGTAGTTGTAGGGAGTGTCGGTACCGCCGGAGAAATAAATTCTGCTTGCTCTTTTTTCCACCGGCCCCGCTCCGGCCGCGATGCGATAGCGCGCGTTGCCGGGATGGGCCGGAAGTTGGGTCCATTCAATTTTTGTGATGTCACCCTTCTTCGAATTTGGAATCTCGCCGACCCAGCATTCGTTGGAGCCGAGGTATTTGGGGCCGACGCCGATCGGGTTTTTGTAGGCGCCGTCCACATAAACGATAACGTCGCCGATGATGGCGCCTGCATGACCGAACACGGGCCTGCCAGGAATCGGCGTGGCCTGCATCCAGGTATCTTTATCGGTGTCGTAGATTTGGACGTTGCGCACTGCGTCGTTCTTTGAGGTTGACCATCCGCCGATGAGGAAAATGTAGCGGTCGTGATAGAGGCCAACCACTGCGTCGGCAACGGGCACGGGGATGTCCTGGCCGCGATAATAGCGATTTTCAATCGGGACAAAAACGTTCAGGTCCGACGCCGTGGTCTCTCCACCTTGCGAGTCGAGAACGTAGCCTCCGAAGATGAAGACCTGGTCATGGAGCGCGACCGCCGATGCCGCCAGACGCCCGGCCACGCCCGGTACGGGACGCTTTTCCTTCCACTTGCCGGTGTTCGGATCCATTTCGTAAGCGCTGGTGGTGACTGCGTCCCAGGTTTTTTTCGGGCCGATGCCCATGAAGGAAAAAATTCTGGATCCGCCTTCGTCGTGCGAAATGGCAACCGCATTGTTCGAGACCGGCGCCGGCAGCGGGCTGAGCGTGGGCTCGTCGGCGGCTTGAAGGCGGGCCGCAATAAGAAGGCAGAAAAATATTGGGAGCAGTTTAGGCGATGCTAATTTCATCGCTGAAATGATAGCAGCGAAAACTTCAAAACCACGTCCGCTGGCGGTATTCGCGATAGGCGTCGCCGAACTTTGCTTCGAGTACTGCGGCTTCGCGGCGCGCGCGGATGATCTGCACGGGAACGATCACCAAAAGAATGATGAGCAGGTCAAGCCGCCACAGGATGAGAACCAGCCCGGCCAAGCAGATTTCTCCCGAAATGTAAATAGGATTGCGGATTCGCGAATAGATTCCCGTGGTGACCAGCGCGGTCGCTTTCGCAGTGACGGAGAACGACCGGCCCAGCGTGTAGCGGGCGAGAATCACGCCGCCAAGGCCGATCAAACCGAGCAGCAGACCGATCGAGCGCGCCAGTCCGTGCGGCCCAGGTCCGAACTGAAATACCCAGCCAAGAGCCCACAGCCCCACGACCAAGGGCAGCCAGACGCGCCATATCGTTCCACGATCCATCGTTATTCTCAACTTTAGTTTCTACTCCACAAACCCCGTCGCGTTGCGACTGGCTGCGCAAAAACGATACGATGACAGAAGCTACGATAACAAACGGTGCGATGACGAGCACGGCGGCGCCATGACCAGCCTTCTTCCGCGGCCCATATCCCCGGCCACCGTCCTTATTATTATTGCGATTTTAGTATGCCTGTCTTGCCGGGCCGCGCCAGCGCAGACGCAAAATCAGACCCAAGCTCAAACCCGCCAGCAGTTATTGCAAGAACTGAACTCGGGCCAGTTGCGGGACGCGGTCCTGCTTGGTCAACAAGCGGTCTCGCGTTGGCCACGCGATGCGCAATTCCGTCACTATCTGGGCGTGGCCTACTTCAAGACCGGAGATCCCAAACAGGCGCAGGAGCAGCTTACTCGAGCGCGCGAGTTGAACCCGAAAGATTCCGCCACGCATGTTGACCTGGCGCTGGTGTTGTTGAGCCAGCCGGATTACACAGGAGCCGCGGACGAACTCGAAGCGGCGATCAAACTCAGCCCGGCGAACGCGCTTGCGCACATGCTGCTGGGGCGAGCGTATCTGAATTCGAATCGCAGCTTGCAGGCGGTTCAGGAATTCAAAACCACTCTGAAGCTCGACCCGGCGATCAAACTTGGACACTACCATCTGGGGTTTGCCTACTTCAGCCTCGGGCGCAACGACGAAGCCATCAGCGAATATAAGGAGGAGTTGCGCCGGTCGGGAGAGAGCCCCGCGGTGGTTTACGAGTTGGGGCGCTCGCTGCTGGAGAGCGGAAAATATGAGGCGGCCGTAACCTATCTGCAGCGTGGCACGGAACTCGACCCGACGAACTCCGACGTCTGGTACAACCTGGGCAAAGCGCAGGCGCTCGCGGGGCAGGCGGCTCAGGCCGAATCTTCTTTGCGGAAGGCGGCGGAACTGAACCCGAAGGATCCGCGCCCGCACGATCAACTGGCGCGCGTTCTGGAAAAACTCGGCAGAACCGAAGAAGCGCAAAGCGAGAGAGAGCGCTTCGCGGAACTGAAGAAGGCGCAAGTGGCCGCGCCAGGAACGGCCGCCGGGCGCGATCAGTGAGATAAGGCGCAACCCGATCGAAATCCGCGCGGTGGTGTCTGAAATGTGCGGGTGTGCACATTTAAGACACTACCAATCCGCGCTCATTTACATTCCTTTCATATTCTCTCTTTATGCTAGCTTGTTTGCAGTTAGCAACTGCTTTCGAACCACGCGAGTTCACATGGCCCGAAAACAACTGTCGGCTCCACGAGCGAAGCGGCGCCCGCCTTCGACGCGCTCCCGAGCAACGGGAGCTCGCCCACGTGTTCAGGCCCGCAATGAAGACTTAGCCGAAGATGAACTGTCGGCCCTCGTCGTCCGCGGCTGCCTGATCGCCCGCGACGCGGTCTTCAATGTCAGGGATTTTCTCGCGGACGGTTCGCGCCTGGCTTTTCTCGCCATCAAGGATTGCGAAAAAGAACTCGACCAGATCGAGCGCAAGATTGATGACCAATTGCCCGAAGCCATCACCCGCGTAGGCGAAGCTAAGGCGCGCGAGTTGCTCGCGTGTTTGAAGTTCATCACCGACCTCGAGCGCATCGGAGACCTCGCCTACAGTGCAGTCATGCAACTGCAATCGCGCCGCGAGAAGCTGCCGGCGGCGGATTCCCGCCAGCTCGTCGAGATGGCTTCCCGGCTTTGCGAAATGCTGGAGCAGGTTCATCAGGGCTTCCTGCAGCGTGACGTGTCGCACGCGCAGAGCGTTCTGCAATCCGATCCGGAAGTGGACCGTTTGTGCCATTCCTTGTTTCACAGACATCTGGCCGAGCCCAATAGTCCAACGGGCCAGAAGAATTTCGACATCCTTCTCGCCGCCCAGGCGCTGGAGCGCATTGGCGATCACGCCAAGAATCTGGCGGAAGAACTCTACAGCCTGTCCGAAGGCCGCTCGCTGCGTCACAACGCCAGGAAGCTTTCGACCGCCTGAGAAGGCCTGCAGATTCGCGTCAATGAAAATCGTGCGACGCCGTTTCCGCGCGCGTGACGCGCAGCGGCGAAACTTTTTCCGCCCTGATATGAATCACGTTGTCCTGATTCTGCAAAATTCCTTCGATCATCAGAAAGCGCTCCGAAATCAGCAGCACGCGATTCTTCTGCAGCAAATCGGGAGCGACAATCGCATTGGCGATTCCCGTTTCATCTTCCAGGCTCATGAACATCATGCCCTTGGCCGTCCCCGGACGCTGGCGGGCAATCACGCATCCGCCGATTCGCAAGCGGCGTCCATCCGGCAGTTGCGCCAGATCCGAAGCGCGATAAATCCCCATCCTTTTCATCTCTGCCCGGCGGTACTGCATGGGATGCGGCCCAACCGTCAGCCCGGTAGCGCGAAAATC